>Ga0210377_10002498_pt1 | contig 16077 bp, 12 predicted proteins | sample PLM4_65_b1redo_FD_155480 | JGI IMG/M metagenome (GOLD analysis project Ga0210377, IMG submission 155480) | Groundwater sediment microbial communities from an aquifer in East River, Colorado, USA - PLM4_65_b1 redo | ecosystem: Environmental > Terrestrial > Soil > Riparian zone | place: USA: East... | reverse complement strand
CGTTCGTCCCGACGTACGCTGCCCGGGGTCGGCCAACCGGCCCCGGGCAGTGCCTCTTTCGGAGACGTCCGTCTCGACCCGACTCTGGCGTTCGGCCCGCGCGCAGTGGCCGGGCCTCGTATCGAAGGCACTTACTTCCGCAGCCCTGACGGCGACGCCCCTGTCAAGGGCTCTAGCAGGCGCATTCCGGCCGCCCGAGCGGCCCGCAGCGCTGCCCGCTCAAGCCACCTTCCGGATGGCGCCGGCCGACGCGTCCCACTCCACCATGCGCCCGCGCCGGATCGACTCGTTGATCATGTGGGCCGCGGCCGCGGCCCGGTGACCCGTCGCGCCGTCCTGGACGGTCGGCTTCCGCGCGCGGACCGAGTCGAAGAAACGGGCCATGTGCACGGCGGTCGAGCCACGGCCCTGCTCGCTGAAGGCCTCGCTCTCCCTCAGCATCCGTGGGTCCCAGCTCCCAGGCCGCTCGGCGGCCCGCACCTTCGGATCCTCGAAGTAGGCCCGCTCGAGCTGCTCCGGCCAGGAGCTGACGACCCAGTCGTTGCCTTCGACGGGGCTTTCCGGCTTCACCACGAGCTGCCCGCCGCGGAAGATCACCGCGCCCTCGGTCCCGAGGATCTCGAAGCCGCTGTCGCTGGCCGCCTCGTTGTTGAACGTCGAGCTGAGGTTGACGGCGAAGCCCTCCGGGTATTCGAGCAGGGCGTTGACGGTATCGGGCACCTCGTGGGTTTGCTTGTAACGATAGTTCTGGCCCGTCGCGACGACTCGAGACGGCATTCTCGCGTCCATCAGGAAGTGGATCGTCGTGAGCAGGTGGACGAAGAGGTCGGTGGCGATCCCCCCCGAGTAGTCCCAGTAGCAACGCCAGCGGAAGAAGCGCTCCAGGCTGAACGGGCGCTTCGGAGCCGGGCCGAGGAAAGCCTCCCAGTCCACGGTCTTCTCGGTCGCATCGGGCGGGATCGGATAGAGCCATGCCCCGCTCCGCGTGTTGCGGTTGTAAGTGGCCCGGATCAACGTGACCTGACCCAGCCCGCCCGACCGGATCCGCTCCCGCGCCGTCTCCTGGGTCTTGGAGCTCATGCCCTGGCTTCCGATCTGCAGGAGGCGCCCGTGCTTCTGGGCGGCAGCGACCATCGGGGGGCCGTCCTCGATGGCCCAGGTCATCGGTTTCTCGAGGTACACGTCCTTGCCGGCGGAGAGTGCCTGGACGGCGAGGATGCGGTGCAGGTGGTCGGGTGTCGAGATGATCACCGCGTCGATCGCCGGGTCGGCCAGCATCCGCACGCAGTCGCCGTAATCCCGTGCGTTCCCCTGGGTACGCGCGATGGCGCGCTCCACGCGTCCTCTATAGGCGTCGCAGACGCCCACCACCTCCACGGCGGGGACCGCTTGCACGGCCTCGAGCAGGCCCGAGGCCGACTGCACGCGCGCGCCGACGCCGATGATGCCCACCTGGATGCGGTCGTTCGGGGAGTCGGGAGGCGCGGACCACACCAGCGGTGCGCGGGTCGCGGCCAAGCCGGTGACTCCCGCCACCGAGCGGCCGAGAAAGTGGCGCCGGCTCATCCTCTTCTTTTCCATAGCGGTCTCCTCTCTTCGGCGGACCGAACGTGAGAGTCAAATGGGGAGCGCACGATGCTCTAGAGGCCCCAACCTTGGCGGTGTTCGGGCCGTATGTAGCGCTCCGCCGAGGTCGTGTTGACGACCTTCAGGTTCGCGCGGTCCCAGATGAGCCGCTCCCCGGTCCGCAGCGCGACGTTACCCAGCAGCAAGGCCTCGGTCACCACACCCGAGAAGCCGAAACCAGCGCCTGGCCGCGTCTCGCTCCCCTTACAGGCGTCGAGCCACTCCCGGTCGTTCCCGGGTGACCGGGGCAGCGTCATGGGCGGCGGCTGGAAGGCTTTCATCCTTGCTTCGGGAATCAGCTTGGGCTCGCGCCCGTTGAACCCGCACAGGATCGTCCCCCGGTCGCCAAGGAAGAGCAGGCCCTCGTTCGGCAGGCTCGGACTGTCCTCCAGTTCCTCGGGCCGCGGCGGCTGGAGCCCGCCGTCGTACCAGCTCACGCGGACGGGTGGCAGGTCTCCGCGCGCCGGGAAGTTGAAGTGAATGATCGACGCCGGCGGATAGGTCTCGGAGTACCGTCCGCTCGAGCTGGCCTCCACGCTCGAGGGCTCCTCCAGCTTGAGGACGCGAAAGATGGTGTCGAAGCTGTAGCAGCCCATGTCCCCGAGGGCGCCGCAGCCGAAGTCGTACCACCCGCGCCACACGAACGGCGCGTACGCCCGGTTGAAGGGACGCTCGGGAGCGGGCCCCAGCCACAAGTCCCAGTCGAGGCCCTTTGTCACCCGATGCGTCTCCCGAGGCCGTTCCAGGCCCTGGGGCCAGAAGGGACGGCTCGACCAGTTGACGACCTGCCGCACGGGCCCGATGGCGCCGCTCCAGATCCACTCGCAGAGGAGGCGCGTGGCCTCCGAGGCTTGATTCCCGACGGCGACCTGGGTCGCCACGCCCGTTTCGCGCGCCACCTCGGCCATGCGTCGCGCCTCGTAGATGCTGTGGGCCATCGGCTTCTGACAGAAGACGTGCTTGCCCCTCTTCATGGCCGCGATGGAGATGGGCGCGTGCCAGTGGTCGGTGCTGCCGACGACGACGGCGTCGAGGTCCTTCTCCTTCTCGAGCAGCTCGCGGAAGTCCTTGTAGGCGGAGCAGCCGCGGTACTCTCCGGAACGCACCTGCGTGCCGTAGTACGCATTGACGATCTTCTGGCACGGCTCGCGCCCCGCCCTGCCGCGGGTGGCGCTCTGGGTCGCGGTCAAGCGGAGCGGCTGGTTCGGGCTGAGCCATTCCCAGCCCGACTCGACGCCCAGGAGCCCGCGCACCGAGTTGCAGAACTCGTTGGGGCTCCACTGCGGGTAGTCGCCGCTCCCCTTGTTGGGATCGCAGACTGCGACGGCCTGCACATCGGGGTGCTTGAGGAAGCTGAGCATCACGCGCAGCCCCTGCGATCCGACGCCGATGAAGGCCACGTTGATCCTGTCGCTGGGAGGCGCCTGGCCCCGGCCCAGGACGCGACGCGGCACGATCAGGAAGGTCGCCGCCGCGGCCCCACTGCCCAGAAACGTGCGTCGCGAGATGCGGGCTATGGGTTCAGCTCCTGGATGTAGAGGTTCTTGAACTGCACCAGGCTGGGCGGGCTCACCCACGTGCCGTCGCGCTTGGCGCCGTGATGCTGCAGGCCGATCGGACCCTGCGCGGGAATCCCGGGGAGCTGGGCGCCGTCGAGGACCTGCTTGTCGTTGAGCAGCACGCTGACCCGGTCGCCGCGCAGGGTGATCTCGTAGTGGTTCCACTCGCCCACAGGGCGATCGGCCTGCGTGCGGGGTGTGACTCCGGCGCGGACCGCGGGCGGTTGCTTCGCGTCCATCCGGTAGCCGTAGACCTCGCCCGAGCCGATCGGCCAGCACCAGATGTTGATCTGACTCTTCCCTTGGCCGCGCAGCAGGACGCCGGAATCCGAGTCCGGCAGGGCCAGCTGGATTTCCTTGCCGTGGACGTCGCGCGCGTGCGTGCCGTCGGGCAGGATGTACGGGACGCCCGGATTCACGTAGGGAGTTTCCTTGATCCGCCAGTCGACGCGCAGCACGAAATCCTTGAACGGGCGCTCGGTCCACAGGTTCTTGTCGCCGGTGGAGGCGCTCTCGGCGTCGTAGTCGATGACGCCGTCGATCACCTTCCAGTGACCGCCGTCGCCTGCGGGCACTTTCCAGCCTGAGAGGTCGCGCCCGTTGAAGAGCGCCACGAAGCCGGGCGGCGGCGTGTCGTCGGGGCCGGGTGCCGCCAGTGGCGCAGCCGCTATCAGCAAGAGGACGGCCAGAAGGCACGCCCGCCCGGGCAAGGCGAAGCGCATCCCCGCGAATCCGGGCTTGGTCAAAAGGACTTTCATGGTCGCGTCCTCCGAGGCCTCACTTGCCGATGCTGTCGGGGAGACCCTTGTAGTGCCGAAACCCCTCCACCGGCTTGCCCTCGCGCATGCGGACGCGCTGGCGAGCGCGGTCCTTGGACTCTTTTTCTTCCTCGGGCGAGAGCCTGGCCCCCTTGTAGTTCTGCCAGCCGGGACCCCATTGGCTGACGTACCGTGTCGAGGCGGTGAGCTTCTTCTCGAGCGTGCTGCTGATGTCCACCCAGGTGTTCATGTCTTCCTCGGCGCCATCGTAGAGCATGTACTCCGGAATCTCGTGAGCCTTGAGCCCATCCTGGAGGATGTGGCCTTCGAAGAGCAGGCGCCACATCGCCGCTCGCGCTGCGTCGGCGGCCAGGTAAGCCGCCGCACGATGATCGGACTTGTGCCATCGCTGGTAGCGCTTGCCCGGGTCGAAGGCGAACAGCACGTCGGGCCGCAGCTTGCGGATGAAGAAGACCAGCTTTTCCACGACCGCCTTTCGGTCTTCGAACTCGAGGAGACCATCATCATAGCCCAAGTTGATGTAGTGCTCGGCCGGGATGCCCAGCACCGCCAGCGCGTCCAGCTCCTCCTGTCGCCGGATCTGGGCGAGCTGGGACCTCGACAGCTGAGGGTCCTGGGTTCCGACGTTCCCGGTCGTCAGCGTCACGATGTAGACGTCGTTCTTCTGGGCCTGGAGCATGGCCAGCGTCCCATGGGACTGGGCATCATCATCGGCATGGGCGCCGATCAGCAGGATCGTCTTTCCCGTCCACTTCTCCACTGGCGTCGCAGGCTGCGCAACGGCCGCACAGGGCAGGCAGACGAGCACCACTACGCGCGCGAGCATCTTCGGCATGCAGACTCCTGGTTTCGAAAGCTACGCAGACACTGGCTCCCTGTCATGACCCGCGCGGGTGGGCCGCGGATAGCCAGTTCTGGCTAGACGGAAAGCGGCTTGCGGCGGCATCCCAAGCTCATTCGAGATGCAGTATACCCCTGCGCAGAGCGACCGTGGCCGCCTCCGTACGGCCGCTCACGCCGAGCTTGCTGAGAATGTTCTTCACGTGGATGTTGACCGTGTGCTCCGAGATGTCGAGGGCGGCCGAAATCGCGCGCGCCTCAGGCCATTTCGCCAAGGCGCACGGCCCGCTGCGTCCGGTGCTGATGGACGCCGCGGCGCGGCGCTCGGACATCCGCTGCATCTCGATTCGGCCGTGCTGGGTCCAGCACCACAGGTCCGCGACCCTTCGGTCTTGAGCGCGAACTTCTGGAGCTACATCGACGTCTACGACTTGGCCGACGCAGTCTGAGGCGTGCAAGGGGTTCTCAAAGATGCCCGTTCGTTCTAGCCTCCGGCGAGCAATCGAGTCGAGTGCTCCGCTACGACACGAAGACGCAGCACCTGGAGCCTACCTGGGAGACTGCCATCCTGCTATAGGAGTTCTGAGCCTTGACATCGCCGGTGAAATGCCAAAGGCTGCCGGAAGCTCATAAGGTCGGTCTTGATGAACGAATACACGGTCGCGAAGAATCCCAGGACGCCATGATCGTCGTAGTCGGTATCCTCGCCGCTACCGCACTCCTCTCCGGTCAACTGGCAGTGTACCTGGCCATCCGCAGCCGAGGCTCGAGAAGCGCTCTCGTCATGGCCTTCAACATGGGCGCTACCGCCTGCTGGGCCGCATGGAATGCGCTGGAATACCTGACCCCCGACCTTCGTACCAAGCTCATCTTCGCGAACCTGGAGTACCTGGCGATCGCCGCCATCCCTGTCTTCTGGTTTGCATTCGGCTCTATCCTCGAACGGGAGGAGCGGACTGGCACCACCAGGACACCGCCGCTGGTGATCTGGATCATTCCCATGGTCACGGCCATCCTGGTCTGGTTCGACCCCATCCTTGGTATCGTACGCCATTCGTTCAGGCTGGACGTCGCATCAGGATTCACGGTGATCGCCAAGGAGTTCGGGCCGTGGTTCTGGGTGCATTCCGCCTACTCCTACATCCTCATTATCCTCGGTACCGTGCTTATCCTCAGGGCGCTGCACGCCGCTCATGGCACGCGAAGAGCCCAGCGGATCACGCTGGTAGTTGGCTCCCTACTCCCTTTGGCAGCGAACATCCTCTACGTGACGAAGATAGTGCCCCTTGGCGGCATTGATCCGACCCCGCTCGCTTTCTCACTTACGGGCCTCCTGCTCGTGCTCAATCTCACTCGATTCCGCTTCCTCTCCCTCGTCTCCAGCGCCCAGGCAACCGCGATCGAGCAGCTCAGAGATGCGGTCCTTATTCTGGACCGTGATGGGCGCCTGGCGTACGTGAACGCCGCAGCTCGAAGCACCTTTGCAGTCAGCGGAGGGGACGTCGGCAAGAAACTGGTGGAAATGGGCCCGCCCTATTCCGGGCTTCCTTCGGCGCGGGAGGGCGGAAGTGATGCAAGCACTGAGGAGGCCGTCCTCTCCCACAACGAGCGCCTTTATGAAACGCGCACCGGTGACATCGTGCGGCGGGGGAGACGCATCGGAGCCGTGGTGACGTTCTTTGACGTAACACGCCGCGCGTCCGCCGAGGAGGGTCTGAAAGAAGCCAATCTCCTTCTGGCGGACAGGATCGCGGAAAGAACGCTCGCGCTTGAAGAGAGCAATCTCAAGCTCACAGCGGAGCTCGAGCATCGCAAGCGCGCCGAGCTGCAGCTCTCCCACAACGTCCTTCATGATCCCCTGACCGGCATGGCCAACCGGAGCCTCGCCCTGAGCCGGATACAACAACTCGTCATGCGCAGCCATCGCGATCCCACGTTGACCTACGCAATTCTCTTCATTGATCTTGACGGATTCAAGACGATCAATGACAGTTTCGGTCACAGCGCCGGCGACTCGTTCCTGTGCGAGGTGGCCTCGCGCCTGAAGCGGAGCGTACGAGAGGTCGACCTGGTAGCCCGCGTGGGAGCGGACGAGTTCGTCATTGTTCTTGACGGACTCACCGCCATTGAGAACCTGGATACGATCACTGATCGTGTCGTCGACAATATGTGCGGCCCGATCTCTCTCGGGTCAAGCACAGTCATTCCATCCGCGAGCATCGGCATAGCCAGTGGCCGATCAGACTACAAGGATCCGGAATCCGTCCTGCACGATTCTGAGATCGCCATGCAACGTGCAAAATCCGCGGGGAGGAACTCGCGGGTTGTCTTTGCGGAGGAGATGCGCCTCCTGGTCGACGAACGAAACCTCCTGTCAGCCGCATTGCGGATCGCCATTGCCTCCGGCGGGATCTCCCTGGCGTACCAGCCGATCGTTCGCGTGAACGGCAGGCCTGCCGGCTGGGAGGTGCTCGCGCGCTGGAGACACGAGACGTTGGGCCCCATCAGCCCGGATCGCTTCATACCGATCGCCGAGGAGTCCGGCCTGATCATTCCGCTGGGCGCCTATGTCCTTGTCGAGACACTGAAAACCGCTGCCGCCCTCCGCGGTGAAGGCCTTCTTGATGATGGCAGCAGCGCGGGAACGATGTTCTTTGCCGTCAACGTGTCCGCAATCCAGTTCGGACAGCGCGATTTCCCGGAGTTCGTCCTCTCCTCCCTGGATCGGCTGAAGCTCCCGCGTACAATCCTCCACCTGGAGCTTACGGAGAGCGCCATCATGGAAAACCGCGACGTCGCGACGCATGTCATTGAACGGCTCTCCGCGGAAGGGATCAGTTTCTCGCTGGACGACTTCGGAACAGGCTATTCTTCACTGGGGTATCTCCACAGAATCCCCATCGATTGCGTGAAGATCGACCGCAGCTTCACTTCAAGAATGGATCCTTCGCAGGGCGACGAGCCTGCTTCCGAAATTGTGCGCGGCATAATCTCCCTGTCCCACGAGCTGGGCAAGACGGTTGTTGCGGAAGGCATCGAGACCGAGGCGCAGGCGCGGCTGCTTCGGGAGTACGGGTGCGATTTCGCCCAGGGGTATTTCTTCGGCAAGCCCATGGACAAGGCAGCGCTCAATGAATCCCTGCGTTCGGCAACCAGAGGCTGACAGGGCGGTTCCGGCGGCGGCCCCTGTCGCCGGCTCGCTCTTCCGCGAGCGGCTCCTGGCGCGGCTCGTCGAGAGACACGCCATCTCGCAAGAGCTGGCCACGAAGCTCATGGCTTGGAGACATCCGGGCTTCTCCGCGCACGTCGTCCACGGAGCGAACACGCTCACGTTCACCGACGTCTGGGTCGGGGAAGTGTGGGTGGCCTCCGGTCAATCGAACATGGAGTTGCCCCTTGCGCAGTCGAAGGGGCCGACCGAGGCTGCGGCCGCGGGTTGTTCGGGCCTGCGACTCTTCACCGTCGCCAAGACCACCGCCCTCGAGCCGAGGACCGACGTCGAGTTCCGGCTGTAGTCTTCCACCTCGCGCTTGGATGCGGCGAGCAGGTGCAGCCGGCCGAAGGGCTCGCTTGCGGCGGCGAGCTCGGTCGTCAGGTAGAGCACGGTCTGGCCGCTCCAGCCGAGGCCGGGGTGCCTCCCTCCCGCTCACCGCGAGGGAGCGGAAGTGGGACGTCTCCGTCCCATGTTCGAACAGGCTTCGCCGCGCCTGCATGCGGATGCCGCGCAACGCGTTGAGCCCTCGCGCTGAGAGGCGCCCGGGAGGCCGGCACGAGTCTTGCCCAGCCCGGTGGGCAATGCACCCGGCCTTCGACAGCGTCCGCCAGGCCCTGCGCGCGCTGCGCCGCACCCCCGGCTTCACGCTGACTGCCGTCCTGACCGTCGCCCTCGGCGTGGGCGCTCCCACCGCGATGTTCACGGTCGTCAACGGCGTCGTGCTGAAGCCGCTGCCCTATCCGCAGGAGGAGCGGCTCGTGCGCGTGTGGTCGGCCCATCCCCGGCGCGGGCTGCCCTTCTTCTCCGCCTCGGCCCCGGACGTCGTCGACTGGGCGACGCAGGCGCTCTCGTTCGAGACCCTCGGCGCCTTCGAGCGGCCGCAGGCGGTGGCGTGGACGGGCGGCGACGAGCCCGAGGAGCTCCAGCTCTCTCGCGTCACGGCCGCCATCTTCGACGTGCTGGCAATGCCGCCGCGGATCGGCCGCACCTTCTCATCCGCGGAGGGCCCGGGCGCGCTCGTGCTCGGGCACGGGCTCTGGCAGCGGCGGTTCGGCGGCGACCCCGCCATCCTCGGTCGTGCCCTGGCTCTCGACGGCCAGCCCTACACCGTGGTGGGCGTGATGCCGCAACGCTTCACCGTCCCCGGAAGCTCCGCCGACGCCTGGGCCCCGCTGGATCTCCGCGCCGGCGACGATCGCGCGCGGCGCTTCCTGCGCGTGCTCGGCCGCATCCGCCCCGGCGTCTCTCCGGACGCGGCGCGCGCCGAGCTCGAAGGGGTGGCCGCGCGCCTTCAGGAGCTGCACCCCGACACCAACGCGGGCTGGTCGGTGACGGTCCGGCCGCTGCGCGAGACGGTCGTCGGCCGCGACCTGCGCCACGCGCTGCTGATGCTGTTGGGCGTGGTGGCGCTGGTGCTGGTGATCGCAAGCGCCAACGTCGCGCACCTGGTGCTCGTGCGCGGAGCCGTGCGTGAGCGGGAGATGGCGGTCCGGGCCGCCCTGGGCGCGGGCCGCCGCCGCCTGGTGGGGCAGCTTCTCGTGGAGAGCGTTGTCATCACGATCGCGGGGGGAGCGCTCGGCCTGCTGGTGACGGCGGGGTCGATCGACGCGCTGCGCGCGGCAGGCCCCGCGGGGATTCCGCGCCTCGACGACCTGCGCATCGACGCCCGGGTCCTGGCGTTCGCCGCCTTGGCCTCGTTGGTCGCCGCCGCACTCTTCGGCCTCCTCCCCGCGCTCCAGGGCTCCCGCGCCGAGGCCATGGCGCGCGCGCTACGCGAGAGCCGCGCCGCCGTCGGAGGCGGGCCGGCCCGTCTGCGCGGCGCCATCGTGGGCCTGGAGGTGGCGCTGGCGGTCGTGGTGACCACGGGATCGCTGCTCCTGGTGCGGAGCCTCCAGCGCCTGGAGGCCGTGGATCCAGGGTTCGAAGCGAGAGGCGTGATCGCGGTCCCCCTCGCCCCCGCCCAGCATGAGTACGAAGGTCCGACGGCGGTGGTCGCCTTCTACGACGCCGTGCTAGAGAAGGCCCGTGGCCTCCCCGGCGTGGTCGAAGCCTCGCTGGTGACGAGCGCGCCCTTCTCCGGGCCCAACAGCGCGAACCTCATTGGGCTCGAGGGCCAGCTCGTCGAGCGGAAAGACGCGCCCGACGCCGACTTCCGGCTCGTGGCGCCCGGCTATTTCCGCGCGCTCAGAATCCCGCTCCTTCGGGGGAGCGACTTCGACCCTCGAGACCGAGCGGACGGCCCGCCCGTCGCGATCGTGAACGAGACGATGGCGCAGCGGTTCTGGCCGGGCCGGGACGCCATCGGCCGGCGGTTCCGGATGGGCGACATCGCGTCGGGCCCGTGGATCACGGTGGTGGGGGTCGTCGGCAACGCGCTCTATCGCGACTTGGAGGCGACCGAGCCCCGCCCGATGCTCTACCTGCCGCATGCCGCGGCCGGCGAGAGGAGCATGACCCTGGTCGTGCGCGCGGCGCCGGGCTCCTTTCTGGGGGCGGACTCACTCCGCCGAGCCGTCTGGAGCGTCAACAAGAGCGTCCCGGTGCCCGAGGTGGAGAGCCTGGAGCACGTGCTCTCTCTCGCACTCGCCGAGCGCCGTTTCAACGCGTCGCTCTTCGCGCTCTTTGCGGCGCTGGCCGTCGCCCTCGCCGCGATCGGCGTCTACGGGGTCATGGCGCACTTCGTGGCCCTCCGCCGGCCGGAGATCGCGATCCGGGTGGCGCTGGGCGCGTCCCCCCGCGCCGTCGCCGCCTTCGTGCTGCGGCGGGGCGGAGCCGCGGCCGCCGCGGGCCTCGTCGGGGGGATCGCGGGCGCGCTCCTTCTGGGCCCCGCGCTGCGGAGCCTCCTCTACGGGGTCAGCCCCGGCGATCCCGGTACGATCGCGGCGGTGGCCGGCTTCTTCGGCGTCGTCACCGCGGTCGCGGCCTGGGGGCCGGCCCGGCGCGCCATCAAGCTCGATCCAGTGCAGGTGCTCCGCGAGGGCTGAGCGACCCGAAGCAGACGTAGACTGAACAGGACGAGGATCGACACAGCGCCGATGCAAGCCCGGGGTTTCATGCGGACTTCTATCAATCCGTCAGCGGTGGGAGGGAACGCCCTGAGGCTGTGTTACAGCCGGAAGCCCTTCCACCGGGCTGGGCCGCGCCACGTCACGATGGTGCTGCGATCTGGTCGAGGGCCCCCGCCAGGTGCTGGAGGCCTCCTGCCACGACCTCGGGCCGACCGCCGATGGAGATCCGGAAGTGGTGGGGCATATCGAAGAAGCGGCCCGGGACGACGGTGGTCGCGTACCGCTCCCGAAGCAGAGAGCAGAGCGATTCCACGTCTCCCCGCACCAGCCGCGGGAATGCGGTCATCCCGACGTCCAGGGCGCCGCACTCGAGATCGGTGCGCGAACGGAGGAACGCATTGAAGGCTGCGCGGTTGGTCTCGAGGATCCCTCGTGCGCGTGCCGCGAGTCTCTCGATCTGGTCGAGGGCGACGACGCTCAGGCGCTCGGCGGGGGCCGCGGCCGTCACACCGAAGAGGTCGTTCAGGCGCCAAAGCCGGCGCGCCAGCTCCGGCTCGGCGAGTATCCAACCGCACCTCAGCCCGCCGAGGCCGAACGCCTTCGTGAGGCTGCGGGTCGCGACGAACTCGGGTCCAAGGCGGACCGACGACGGCGGACGGGCTTCGAAGAGGGACTCGAGGTAGACCTCGTCCACTACGACCCGGGCGCCCACGGAGCGCGCCAGCGCCCCGATCTCCGCGAGGGTTCCCTCGTCCACGAAGGCGCTCGAGGGATTGTGGAGGTTGGTGAGGACGATGGCCCGTGTCCGCGGCGTGAGAGCGCGCTCGACCTCGCGCGGGTCGAGGCAAAAGCCCCCCTCGAAATGCCGCGGAAAGCGCCTCACGTCGGCCCCCAGATAGAGCGCCGTGTCGACGACCGGCCCATAGGTCGGCTGCTCGATGAGGACCTCGTCTCCGGGATCGAGCAGGGCGCCCAGGACGAGATGGTTCGCGAGCGACGTGCCGATCGCGGCGACGACCTGCTCGGGGGCGACCCCGCAGCGAGCTGCCAGGCGTTCCTGCAGTGGTGCGTGGCCGTAGAGGCTCTGGGCCGTCATGTCGAGGTCGGAGCCGGCGCGCAGCTCCGCGGCGGGCAGTTCGGCGACACCGCTCGATGCCAGGTTGAAGGGCGCCTGGGATTGCGTCTTGGCCCATTCCATGTACTCCGACCGCCGGACGCGCGCCTTCACTTCCGGCCGCTCCAGAGGAAATAGACCGGTATCCCGCTCAGGAGGAGCCCCATCCCGATCACCGTATTCGAAGGGTAGTTGTAGACGGTGTTGAACACGACGCAGGCGCAGGCGGCCACGAAGAAGGCCGTCGTCACCGGGTGGCCTGGGGTTCGGAAGGCCGGGGTTCCGGGGCGACCCGCGCCCCGCCGGCGGAACACGAAGAGCGAGGCGCCCGTCAGGCCGAAGGAGATGAAGTCCACCGAGACCACGTAGTTCAGGATCTGGTCGTAGCGCCCCGACAGGGCGATCACCCCCGCGAGGAGGCCCTGGAGTCCTATCGCGACGACCGGTACGCGAGTTCGCGGATGCAGCCAGCCCACCGCCTTGAAGAAGACGCCGTCCTCCGCCATGGCGTAATACACACGCGGCGCGGTCAGCATCCCCTGGCTCAGGAATCCGAGCGTCGAGACGGCGATGCCGATGGCGATCGCCCGGGCTCCCGCGTCCCCCAGGGCCCGGCGCATCACCTCGGAAGCCGGCGCGCGGGTCGCGGCCAGGCCGACGGCCCCCAGGACGTGTAGACAGACGACGTTGACGCTCACGTAGAGCACCACGACGCCTCCGACGCCGATCAAGAGGCCGCGGGGCAGGTCGCGCTGTGGATCCTTCAGCTCGCCGGCAACGAAGCTCGCGGTCTGCCAGCCCCCGTAAGCGAAGAGCACCGGCACCAGCGCCGCGCCGAAGGCTGGGACAGGACCCAGGGGACCGACGGGGCCGATCGGGCCAGGCAGGGGGCCGGGTCCGGCCGTCGCCGACCCGCCGAAGAAGAGGCCGCAGACGACGAGGGCCAGGATCGCGCCGATCTTGGTGACCATCAGTGCGCTCTGGACGGCGCTCCCCGCCCGCACTCCCAGGCAGTTGACGGCCGTCAGGGCGACGAGTGTCGCGGTGGCCACAAGGCCTTCGGAGAGGGGCGCGTGGGTGATCTCCCGCAGGTAGCGGGCGAAGGTCACGGCCACGGCGGCCATCCCCCCGCTCTGGGTGACGAGAAGCAGCACCCAGCCATAAACGAAGGCGACGATCGGGTGGAAGGCCTCGCGAATGTAGGCGTACTGTCCGCCGACTGCGGGTCGGATGGCGGCCAGCTCCGCATAGACGAAGGCTCCCGCGAGCGCCACGAGGCCACCGAAGATCCAGGCGCCCAGGATCAGTGCCGGCGTGCGCAGCAGCCCCGCCACGATGTAGGGGTTCATGAAGATGCCGGCGCCGACGATCCCGCCCATGACGAGCATCGTCGCGTCGAATGGGCCGAGGCGGCGGGAGAGAGTCGCCACTGCCATCGGAACCCCCCGGGTCCTACCGACGGCCTCTGGTGGCGCGCATCGGTTCAGGCCGGGCCGGCTCCGGAGATCTCGAGGTGGACGAGGCCGGGCTCGAAAGTGATCGCTGCGCCAGCGTTTCCGGCCGCCTCTTGGAGTGCCTTCCGAAAAATGGCCCGCTCGTCGGGGCCGTTCTCGAGCCGCCGCAGGAGCGCTTCGCCGCTCTGGTCGCCAATGGTCAGTGTGATCTTCAAGCCCCGGCGCTCGCTGGGACGCCGTCGCGGTCATGGAGGGTGATGGACGAGGGCGCATCGGCGATGGCCTTCTCGACCACGGCGCGGGGAAACGTGACGCGGCCGGTCGCCGGGTCGGCCGCGAGGCCGATGCGCTTGAGCCGATCGAGGGCGTGAGGATCTTCGATGAGGACCCCGCTCATCTCCAGGACGGCGAGGGCCTCGTCCACGATCCTCTCGATGAGCGGTGTCTCGAGAACCTGGAGCTTCGGCCGCATGTCTTGGGGTCACTTACTCCTGAGCGTGTGAGTGTACCACCGCGTGCCGCGCCGAGCGGGCCGTGGACCACGCTACAATCCCGCAGTTCCGCTCGGAGGTTCCGATGGCCGCACGCTTGAGCCGACGCGCCTTTCTTTCCGCCGCCGGCGCACCGCTGCTGGCCGGCCCCCTCCTCTCCCGCGCGGGTCTCGCGAGCACCCCCCCTCCGCCCCGCGACGCCGGAGCCCGCGCCGTCGATTACCGTCGGGTCCGGTTGGCCGATCCCTTCTGGGCGCCCCGCCAGCGCACGAATCGCTCGATCACCGTGCCGCACCTCTTTGGCCAGCTCCGGGAGAACGGCTACGTGTCCAACTTCGAGCGGGCGGCCGCCCGCCAACAGGGAGGCTACCGCGGGCCGGTCTACATGGACTCGGATGTCTACAAGACGATCGAGGCGGCTTCCTACTGCCTCGGCAGCGCTCCCGATCCGGCGATCGGCGCTCAGGTCGACGAGTGGATCGGCCGTCTCCGCGCCGCGCAGCGGCCCGATGGCTACATCGATACCTGCTACCAGGTGAACGGCCGCGCGCGCTTCACGAACCTCCGGGACGATCACGAGCTCTATTGCGCCGGACATCTGCTCGAGGCCGCGGTCGCCCACAACGCCTCCACCGGACGCAGCGACCTGCTGGAGATGGCCCGACGCTACGCCGATCTCCTGGAGGCCACCTTCGGCGACGGCCCCGGGAGGCGCCCCGGCTACTGCGGCCATCCCGAGATCGAGTTGGGCCTCGTGCGTCTCTCTCGGCTCACCGCGAACCCCAAGTACCTCGCCCTCGCGCGGAGCTTCGTGGAACACCGCGGCGAGAAGTTCTTCGCCGCCGAGCACGGGACGCCGTTGTCCGCCTACGACGGCACCTACTGGCTCGACGACGTGGCGATCCGGGACCACACTGTGATCTCGGGCCACGCCGTGCGCGCCCTCTATCTCTATTCGGCTGCGGTGGACCTGGCCGCGGAAACTGCCGACGCAAGCCTCGTTGCGGCGGTCGAGCGCGTCTGGAAGAACGCCACCGATCGGCGGATGTTCGTGACCGGAGGCCTCGGCTCCTCGGAGCACAACGAGGGGTTCACCGACGACTACGACCTTCCGACCTTCAAGGCCTACCAGGAGACCTGCGCCTCCATTGCCCTGGTCTTCCTCGGACATCGGCTGAATCGACTCACCGGCGACGCGCGCTACGCCGACCTCGTCGAGTGGACGCTCTACAACGCGGTGGCCGCCGGCGTGTCTCTCTCCGGGGACCGGTTCTTCTACGTGAACCCGCTGGCGAGCACTGGCTCTCATCACCGCAAGCCCTGGTACGACACGGCCTGCTGCCCGCCCAACGTGTCGCGTCTCGTCGCCACGGTCGGCGGGTACGCTTACGCCACGGGGGAACGCGACGTGTTCGTGAACCTCTACCTCGCCGGCAGCGCCGACGTCGAGCTGCCCAAGGGGAGAGTACAGGTCGAGGTGGACTCGGCGTACCCGTGGGGCGGCCGTGTGACCCTCGCGATTCGAGAGACGACGGCGGGCGACTTCGCCCTGCGGCTCCGGGAGCCCGGTTGGTGCGGCGGCCCGATGAGCGTGCGGGTCAACGGAGAGACGCCTCCCACACTGCGGCGGGAGAAGGGCTACGTCGTGATATCCCGCGCCTGGCGGGCCGGTGACCGGGTGGAACTGGACCTGCCGATGTCGATCCGCCGGCTCCAAGGGCATCCCCTCATCGAGGAGACGTCGGGCCGGGTCGCCCTCAGCCGGGGACCGATCGTCTACTGCGTCGAGCAGGCCGACGTGGGAGCACCCCTCGCGACGGTCCGGCTGCCGGGAACGGCGCCGCTCCGGGCGGAGCGCTCGGATCGCCTCGCCGGCGCCACGCTGCTTCGCGGCGAGGCGTCGGCGGTCGCTGTCCCCTCGGGCGGCCGACTCTACGGCGAGGCAACGGGAGCGCCCGCGACAACCGGGGCCAGCATCACGGCGGTTCCCTA
>Ga0210377_10002497_pt1 | contig 16083 bp, 19 predicted proteins | sample PLM4_65_b1redo_FD_155480 | JGI IMG/M metagenome (GOLD analysis project Ga0210377, IMG submission 155480) | Groundwater sediment microbial communities from an aquifer in East River, Colorado, USA - PLM4_65_b1 redo | ecosystem: Environmental > Terrestrial > Soil > Riparian zone | place: USA: East... | reverse complement strand
CTGAGATAGAAGCCGTGAAAATCTGAAATTTCCTTTGTGCTCCTTTGTGACACTTTGTGGTAAAAGGAATCCTTATGCTCCTAAGAACCAAACTGCACGGTAAAACCTACGAATTCCCCGATATCCGACTCCTCATGGGAAAAGCCAACGAGGAGAAATCCGGTGACCATCTCGCGGGTGTTGGCGCAGAGACAGCCGCCGAGCGCGTCGCTGCAAAACTTGTCCTTGCAGAAGTTCCGATGTGGGTTCTGCATGACAATCCTGCCGTTCCCTATGAAGAAGATGAGATCACCCGCGTCATTCACGACGCCGTCGATCAATCGATTTACACCGAGATCAAAGACAAGACAGTAGGGGAGTTCCGTGAATGGATATTGGCAGACACAACCACCACGGACATGATCCGCCGTGCTTCGAACGGACTCACCGCCGAGATGATCGCTGGCGTAGTGAAGTTGATGTCCAACCTCGATCTGATGTACGCCGCAAAGAAGATTCCCGTCATGGCGTATTGCAACAACACTATTGGCAAGCCAGGAACGCTATCTTCCCGCCTGCAACCGAACCATCCCACCGATTCGCCTGAAGGCATCCGCGCGGAAATATATGAAGGACTTGCCTATGGCTCCGGTGACTCAGTCATCGGCATCAATCCCGTAGATGATTCCTTCGGCTCAGTTTCGCGTCTACTCGACATGAGTTATGACGTGATCAAGACCTGGAACATCCCCACGCAAAACTGTGTTTTGTCACACGTCACAACGCAGATGAAATGCCTGCAGTCTGGTTCGCCGGTCGGACTCGTCTTTCAATCTCTCGCCGGTTCGCAAAAAGGCAACGACTCATTCGGCATCTCCGTTGGGATGATGGATGAAGCCTATGAACTCGCGAAGAAACATTGTTACCCGAAGGGTCCCAACTTCATGTATTTTGAAACCGGGCAGGGCGCGGAACTTTCTGCCGAAGCGCACAATGGCTGGGATCAACTTGTGCTCGAGGCGCGTTGTTATGGTTTCGCAAAACGCTACAGCCCGTATCAGGTCAACACCGTGGTTGGTTTCATAGGTCCTGAATATCTGTATGATGCACGGCAGATCCAACGTGCCGGACTCGAAGATCATTTCATGGGCAAGCTCACCGGCATCTCGATGGGCGTCGATGCCTGTTATACCAACCATGCCCGCGCAGATCAAAACGCCATCGAGAATCTGGCGGTCATGCTCACCGCCGCAGGTTGCAATTATTTCATGGGTTTGCCGATGGGCGACGACTCGATGCTTTCGTATCAGTCCACGTCCTATCACGACGCGCCCACGCTTCGTCAACTCTTCAACCTGCGTCCTGCGCCCGAATTCGAAAAATGGATGGAAGATATGGGCATCATCAAAAACGGCGTCCTCACCGACAAAGCCGGCGACCCGACTATTTTCCTCAAACGCTAACCCGTCATTGCGAGGAGGCGATAGCCGACGAAGCAATCCCCAACACAACGACGGAGATTGCTTCGCCCTACCGGGCTCGCAATGACAAAATCGGAGAAATTTATGGACGATACCAAACTCAACGCCATTGTAGACGCAATTGTCCGCGAACTCAAAGAAGCTGGAGCAGTAAAGACGTCCGCGTCCAACTCAGCCGCGCCTGGTCCCGTTTCGACGACTTTATCTTCGCCGTCAGCCGTTCCCGTCAAACCCCACATCGCGACTTCAACCGCGAACATCACCATTGACCTTCCCGACCCGACGCTGTCACGCACCACACCACGCGTCAAGAATCCCAAAGATGCGGATGGCTTGCGCGCACTGATGGCATCCACTACTGCCCGCATCGGAGTCGGTCGCGCCGGTCCGCGTTATAGCACAGCGGAGTTGCTTCTCTTTCAAGGCGATCATGCCGTAACACAGGATGCCCTCTATCGCGATGTCGATCAGAAACTTTTGGATGAATTCAAACTCTTCACCGTTCAAACCAAGATCACCGGTGGCAAGCAGGAATATCTTCTCCGCCCCGATCTTGGACGTTTGCTCAACGATGATGCCAAGCGCATCATCAATGAGAAGTGCCAGAAGAACGTGAACATCCAACTGGTCGTCGGTGACGGACTTTCTGCCGCCGCAGTGGAAGCAAATTTACGACAGATATTTCCCGTCATTCGTCAGGGTGCGCAGACCGCAAACTTAACTTTCGGCACACCGTTCTTCATCAAGTACGCCCGCGTCGGTGTGATGAACGATGTTGGCGAACTTATCAAACCTGACGTAGTTATCTTATTGATCGGCGAACGTCCCGGACTTGGTCGCGCTGAATCCATGAGCGCATATATGGGCTACAAACCCAAATATGGCGACACCGACGCTGACCGCGATGTGGTCTGCAATATCTTTGAGAACGGTGGAACCAATCCGCTTGAAGGGGGTGCGTTCGTGGTACAAATTGCCCAGAAGATGCGCAAGAATCAAGCTTCTGGTGTAAAGTTGAAGATGATCAAGTAATATTAATCCGTCATTGCGAGGAGGGCGATGGCCCGACGAAGCAATCCCCCGCCACAAAGTTGGAGATTGCTTCGCTCCCAACGGTCGCTCGCAATGACGAAGGACAAAATCTATGGCAATCCTTGACCCTCTTTACGGCACGCCACTTGCAGTGCAACTCATCTCACAAGTGGATCGCAACTTTGCGGAGCATCTCAAGCTTCGCGATGACCAGCGTTCCATCGGTCTGCTCAGCGTGGATAATGACGACGCCACCTATACTGCCATTGATGAAGCCACCAAAATGGCAAATGTCGAAGTGGTGTACGCCAAGTCCTTTTACGCAGGTGCGAAGCACACGTCAGGAAAATGGTCAGGCGAGATCATGGCGATTCTCGCTGGACCAAACCCCGCTGAAGTGAGAGCCGGACTTAATGCCGCCGTGGAATACATCAAGACCAGGGCGATCTGGTATTCCGCTAATGACGATGATTCCATCGCTTTCTTCCCGCATGTGATCTCAAGGACAGGCACATATCTTTCACAGGTTTGTAATATCCCGGTTGGCACACCCATCGCGTATCTCGTGGCGACACCGAATGAAGGTTTGGTCGCACTCGATGCCGCGCTCAAAGCTGCGGATGTGAGTATCGTCGCGTTGACCATGCCGCCTTCCGAAACAAACTATATGGGCGTGATGCTGACCGGCGACCAACCCGCCTGCAAAGCCGCAGCGATGGCATTTCAAAATAAAGTGTTAGAGGTAGCGAGTAATCCGATTAATTATTAGCCCGTCATTGCGAGGAGGGCAATAGCCCGACGAAGCAATCTCCGTCACAAGGTTGGAGATTGCTTCGCTCCCTACGGTCGCTCGCAATGACGAAGGACATGGACTATGGCAGAACTAGATAAAGATCTCGAATCCATACAAGAAGCCCGGACGTTGGCAACGCAAGCGCGTGATGCGCAGCGCAAGTTCCTGCACGCCACCCAGGCGGAAGTGGACCGCGTCTGCGCGGCGATGGCGCAAGCCGCAGCCGATGCATCGGTGCAACTTGGCAAAATGGCAAGCGAAGAGACAGGCTACGGTGTGCCCGAACACAAGACCCTCAAGAATTTATTGTCATCACAATTATTGTGGGAAGCCATCAAGGACATTCCAACCGTCGGTGTGATCCGCAGTGATCCACAAAAAGGGACGTATGACATCGCCTGGCCCATGGGCGTTGTCGCCGCATTGACACCTTCGACCAACCCAACCTCGACAACGATGTTTAAAACGTTGATCGCGGTAAAAGCTAAGAATGCCATCGTTGTTGCACCGCATCCTTTTGCGGCAAAGTGCTGTGCGGAGACAATCCGCATCATGGCAGAAGCAGGGGAGCGGGCAGGGATGCCGAAGGGCTTGATCTCATGTATGACGCAGGTCACCTTGCCCGGCACGCAGGAATTGATGAAACATAAATACGTGGCGTTGATCCTTGCCACCGGCGGCTCGGACATGGTGCGCGCCGCGCATTCCGTTGGCAAGCCTGCGTATGGTGTGGGTCCCGGAAATGTGCCCGCGTATGTGGATCGCTCCGCGGATATTCCGAAAGCCGCAAAATATATTGTCGCTTCGAAAGCCTTCGATCATTCCGTGATCTGCGCTACAGAACAAGCCGTCATTGCTGATCGTCCCATTGCCGCACAGCTTGAAGAGCTTATGAAAGCCGAAGGGGCGTTCTTTGTGGATGACAAGGTCAAGCAGATCCTTGCGAAGAATTTATTCGTTGGTCATTTGCCGAATCCAAAAGGCGTGGGCAAGAGTCCGCAACAACTGGCGCAGATGTACGGTTTCAGTGTTCCAGATTGGGCGCGGATTCTTGTCGTGCGCCTCAACAGTGTCGGACCTGAAGAACCACTCTCCGGCGAAAAACTCACTACCGTTCTCGGCTGGTATGAAGCCGATGGTTGGGAGGCGGGTTGTGAGCGCTCGCTTGAATTAATTAATTATGGGGGGCGCGGTCACTCACAAGTGATCCATGCGCGTGATGAAAATGTCATCATGCAATTTGGTTTACTGAAACCGGTATTTCGAATTGTAGTGAATACCTTTGGTACGTTGGGCACAACAGGCTATACAACCGGGGTCATGCCATCGATGACACTGGGGTCTGGCGGTGTTGGTGGCGCGATCACGGGCGATAACATCACTGTGCATCACATGTATAACGTCAAGAAACTGGCGTATGAGATCCGCACCCCGCCGGATGCTGCGTTCACGCCTGGTTCAACGGATACGCAAGCCGCGCGCAGTGCCTTCTCTGGTGGAGCATCTACACTACCAGCATCGGCTCCATCAGTCTCAGTGGATTCGCAAGTGGAAGAGATCGTGAAACGCGTGTTGTTGGAGTTGAAGAAATAATGGAGTCCAACGACTAGAGTCGTTGGACTCTCCAAAGTCGGGAGACTTTGGAGTCCGCGTTGAATTAGAACTCAGATTTCAGGGCTCGAAAATAATTCAACCCTGACATCCGATGTCTAATCGGACGTGGTGCGGGATACCCTTTTGGGGCACTTTGGCATCCCGCTCTACGAAATCAAAACCCTTATCAAAGGAGATATAAGCCATGCCCGTAGATGTTGCAATGATTGCATTAGGAATGGTGGAGACCAAGGGTCTCGTGGGCGCGATCGAAGCCGCCGATGCGATGGTCAAAGCCGCAAATGTGACGCTGATCGGCAGTGAATATGTCGGTGGCGGATATGTGACCGTGATGGTGCGCGGTGACGTCGGCGCGGTGAAAGCCGCGACGGATGCAGGTGCTGCGGCTGCGAAGCGCGTCGGTGAACTTGCATCGGTGCACGTCATCCCGAGACCGCACACCGATGTCGAGATGATCCTGCCGCAGAACAGCAAGGGTTCCTTCGGCGGTCGCGGTAAAGAGAAATAAAGTAGACAGGTAAACAAGTATACAAGTAGACAAGTAAACATGGCACACCACAACGTGTGTACCTGTTTACGTGTTTCCCTGTCTACCTGCCACCATGCCGCGTCAATTGTTTACTGCTGACGATATTCGTCGTCTCGCGCGTGACCGCGTCGAGACTCTCTTAATCGCGCCGGACGATATTGTCACACACGAAGCGCAGGACACCGCGTTCGCTTTGGGCGTGAAGTTGATCCGTGAAACGGAATCAGCCATCGGCTTGGCGCGAGGCGCCCCGCCTGTCGTCCCCCATGGTCTGCCGCCGTTGAAAGTCGTCAAGATGTCAAACGTGCAGGTCGAGCCGTTCCTCGAAGGCAGGACCACGCCGGGCACGAACGTCTGGCTGAAGGATGTGGTGGTGACGCAGGACCGGTCGCCGATGGGCGCGGGATATATGTCGCTCGATAAAGGCGAGATGCAGTGGACGTTGACGTATGATGAGATCGACATTGTGCTCGAAGGCGAACTCGTCATTACACGCGGCAATGAGCAGGTGCGTGGCAAGACCGGCGATGTGATCTATATTCCGAAGGGATCGAGCATCACCTTTGGGACGCCGAATTGGACGCGCTTTGTGTACGTTGTATTCCCGGTGAACTGGAACGAGAAATAGATTTAACCACGAAGGACACTAAGGACACGAAGAAAGAAAAAAGCAAATCCGTGATCATTCGTGAAATCCGTGGCTAAAAGGACTTGATGAATCCGAATCTTTCTGAGCTTCTAATCCGCACCGATCAGATCATGGCTGGTGCCAACGGTTGGCATCCAGATCCTGATTTGTTGTTACCCAATGGCATGTATCGGGGTACGGTTCACGTTGGCGTTGACCTGGGTACGGCATATACTGTGCTGGTGGTGCTGGACGAAAACTTCCAACCGATCGCGGGCGAATATCAATTTGCACAAGTGACCCGTGATGGATTGGTCGTTGACTTTGTCGGCGCGGTGGATTTGTTGCGGACGATGAAGGCGAAGGTCGAGAAGAAGCTTGGGTTCACATTGACTTCTGCGGCATCGGGGTATCCGCCCGGTGTGCCGCAAGCGGAAGTGCGAGCCACTGCCAATGTGTTGTATGGGGCAGGGTTGGAATGTACCGGTCTCGTCGATGAGCCGACTGCTGCGAACAACGTGTTGAAGATCCGGGATGGCGCGATCGTGGATGTCGGAGGAGGCACCACGGGTATTGCCATCTTCAAGGATGGGGAGGTGGTGTACACCGCTGATGAAGCGACAGGCGGTACCCACTTCTCGCTGGTGATCGCCGGTTCAACGGGAACAACCTTCGAGGAAGCGGAAGCGCTGAAGAAGAATCCGAATGAACAGACGCGACTCTTCCCGGTCATCCGCCCGGTGATGGAGAAAGTTGGTTCCATCATCAACCGGCATGTGGAAGGGTATCAGGTCGATAAGTTATATCTAGTCGGCGGGACGTGTGCTTATCCGGGAATGGATAAAGTGATCGAAGAGGCGACAGGCATCGAAACGATCCTGCCGGGCAATCCCTTGTTCGTCACGCCGCTTGGGATTGCGATGAATAATTAATAACAATCCGTCATTGCGAACCCCAAGGCTCAAACGCCGAGTGGGTGACACTTGCACCTGCATGCAAGTGCAGGTGAGCAATCTCTGACACAATAATGAGATTGCTTCGTCGGGAAGATCACCTTCCTCGCAATGACGAAGACAATGGAGAACCATGGCATCAGAAAAATTCTCATTACGCGTTTACTCTTATCTCGACCGAATGCAGCCGCAATATGCGGCATTCGTCGGTACCATCACACAAGGTGACCTTCCCACGGAAGGCATGGCTTCGCTATATGTGGAAGTCGCCCCTGGAAACGAAGTGTTCCGCCTGGTGGATATCGCTGTCAAGTCAACGGAAGCAAAGCCGGGTGCACAGATCGTTGAGCGCGAATTCGGCATGTTCGAAGTCCACTCCCGCTCACAATCTGAAGTGCTGGAAGCCGGGCGGATCGTTTTGGATCGGCTCGGATTGAAACCAGAAGAGCGCATCAAGCCTTTCATTGCTTCAGTCCAGATCATTACCAACATCGACCCGTATCAGGCGCAGTTGTTGAACCGTTTCCGCCGCGGCTCGATGTTGGTCCCCGGCGAGACGATGCTCGTGTTGGAGTGTGCTCCAGCGGCGTACATCAATTACGCGGTAAACGAAGCAGAGAAGGGCGCGTCCATTAAGATCTTGCATGTTTCATCCGTGGGACGATTTGGTCGTATGTGGCTCTCAGGGTCTGAAGCAGAGATCGTCTCTGCTCGTAATGCGGCTGTGAAGTCATTGGAAGAGTTGGAAGGTCGACCGGAGAAGTAGGCTTGTGTCCGTGGTCGAACAGCCCCGAATGTTTTTAGAGGAGCGTATCGAGACCACTGTGCAGGCCGTAAATAGTAATTGGTAATTCGAGACTAGAGAATTAGAGATTGGAGATTTTGAATGCCAAAAATCTTCTATACCGAACGCGATATTGACGATATGAAGGCGCGCGGCGTCACGTCGATCGACATCACGGATAACGTGGTGATCACCGATCTGGCGTTGGAGCGCGCTATGCGATATGAAATGAAGATCAACCGCGCGGAGACCTCGTCCGCGCCGAAGGTGTCTTTTAGCGGGTCTGTGAATCTGGTGGCGGCATATCCACGCGAGGCGTCTGCTTCGGATGTGGAGTTGAAGGCAAAGATCAAGTCGATGGTGCTGGCGAAACTGGGCGGTCAGGTGGACGCGTCCCTGCTGGATGCAGTCATCACGCGCGTACTGGCGGGTATAAAGTAGCAGGGAAATATTCATCAACACCAATTTTTCCTACCGGGAGACTTAACGAATAATGGAGTTCACACTTTCTCTAGCGCTATTGGATTTCGTTCCTGTTCTGCTCACTGCCATTGGTCTTATCTATATTATTCGTTTGGTTTTTTCGATCCTTCCTGCACAGGGAAGGATCGCGTTTTTAGGAGGGTTGTTGGTCGTAGCGGGTGGTTTTTTCAGGGCAACATGGAAATTGTTGATGGCGTTGTCTCATGGCGCACAGGATGTCAATTGGATGGAGAATGGACTGTTCGTGTTGATGGCTCCCGGGTATGTCATGTTCGCATGGAGCGTCTGGCAGGTCTCGCGTTCCGTACAGGGAAAGAAAATCTTGAATGTCTGGCTGGTTCCCGTCTTGACCAGCGTGCTTCTGTTGGGAACCTCCTACTATTTGTTTGTTGCACAAACGGATTCTCTGGCGTGGAAACGAGTCCTGTTGACAATGACGGTCATCGCCAACTTTGTCAGCGGGATTTTACTGATCATTTTTGCCTTTCGTCAGAAGCTTTCCATGGCGGGATGGCTGTTTATTATTAATCTGGTTGCGATCTTTGTGTTGAATGGCCTTGCGCGTTTGCCTGAGCAGCCTGTCTTTTTGCACTGGATCGATGAGGGAATAAACACAGTTTCATGTCTTGGATTTGTCATTGCGGCGAAGACCGTCTACCAGTATGTGCGAGTAAACTTCGGTGTGGATGCTTTTGCCGATCAAAAACCTGCCACAACTTCGTGAACGAGAAGATGACATTTATTTAATGGGAGCAGGCTCAAGGTCAGGTTTGAAGCGGCAGTTCAGTCAATCAAAAACGCAGGCAATCCGCCTGCGTTTTTGATTCTCATTCTACGATTTCCTTTGCTGTGCGAACGATATTGTCGCGAACCGCATAACCATCGAAATGAATTTGCTCCATGCCGAGGATGACCGCACCCACCACGGGCGGACCATCGAGCCGTATCAACTTTGCCTTCGGGCAATGTTGGAGAACAAGGTCGCGCATCGGCTTCATGATAAGTTCACCTGCTTCAAAAACACTGCCTGATTGGATGATCTCCACTTCATCATTTTCCATCTCAATTTGTCGTGCCGCCGCAACAGCCAGCCAGCCAAGTTCTTCGCCTGTCCAGCGCATCACATCGCATGCAGTGGCGTCCCCTTCGCGCGCGGCATCGATGACTTTGATCGCGAGATATGGGAACAGATGATATTGACCGTTGGATACACCTTCCATCAGATCCATTTCGTTTTTTGCACCGAGCGCTTCGAGATAAATATTTGTCAATGTGGTCGGCGGGATGCGTTTGATCCACGCGTAGGTCACCATTTGCAGACCGCGTTCCACGATCTCCACAGCTCCGCCGAATTCGCCGAACCGGATGCCATTGCCAACGATGCGTCCCTCCTGTCCATTTCTTCCGCGTCCGCGACAATTGTTGGATGACCCTGCTGTGACATTGACCCCGATACCCTGCGTGGCACCGGCGAGCAAACCGTTCATGCCATCGTTGACGACTTCGACGGGACACAACAATCCCAACGCGGCGATCGCCTTCAAATGTCCCTTCCGATCGGAGGGAAAATCGTATCCAGCCACGCCGAAGCCTGCTCCCATTATCTGAGCATTCTTCACACCCGACATTTCTTTCGCGCGTTCGAACGACTCAGTCAATACGCGTTCGACGCCCTCGTACCCAACGTTCTGATGATTCCCACTTCCGGACTTTCCGAACCCCACACATTGACCGGTTTCATCCACGATCAATGCGTGCGTTTTGGATGAACCCACATCGATTCCAAGAAAATACCTCATGAACGTTCCACCTTTTCAATGAATTCCGGCGTCCATTCCTGCGGTGCAGGCTGGAGCAACCCAAATGCTTTATATCCATCTTCGATCATCATCTGCACAGCGGACTGCATTTCGATCTCGCCACGCGGTGATGGCTTGACCTTTGGAAGATATTCCCAAATAGCGGATGGAAAGATAAATAATATCGAAGCCGCATATGGACTCATGATCTCTTCCTGTTTTGGTTTTTCGATGATGCGCTTCACGCGCCATGTTGGATCGACTTCCACGCTGGAGCGCGAAGTCAATTCTTCAACGGGACATTCCTTCAGGCTCATGGTGATGTCCGCACCATATTGTTGATGTGCTTCGACCAGTTCAAGCAGGGAATTTTCTTCAAGAATGTAATCTGTTGCGATGACCATCACAGGCTCATCGTGGATCCAATTCTGCGGAGTGCTCAATAATGCACCGCCGTTGCCGTTCAATTCGTTTTGATGGGCAAAAGTCGCATCCAGTTTCCATTTCGAGCCGGCTCCCACATACTCAAAGATCTTTTCTTCGAGATGATTGGTCACGATGCAAACCCGTTCCACACCTGCTTTTGCGATCGCACATAGAACATAATCCAATGTGGCGCGCCCGCGGACTTCCAACAGCGGCTTGGGAGTGACATCGGTATACGGGCGCTGACGTTTGCCACGTCCCGCCGCGAGGAGAATGGCGGATTTGATCATCGCCCTCACCCTAACCCTCCCCCGCCAGGAGAAGGGACAGTCCATCTCCCGTTTCAGCCACAAAAACCTTTGAAGGTAGTTCAGGATGAAGTGCTGAGAATTTCTCTGTGATTATTGCGCAGGCGCATTCTGCCAGATCTCGTTTTGCGAGTGCGACTACACATCCGCCGTACCCGCCGCCGCTGAAGCGGCTGCCGTAGATGTCGTTCGTACTGCTGGCGATCTCATGCAGTTGAATCAGAACGTCACTGCCTGATTCGTAACTCTTGATGGAAGACTCGCACGATCGATTCATCAATTGACCGAATAATTCCAAATTTGCCTGCTCCCACGCTTTCGCGCCCTGCTCAACGCGTTCGACTTCGGTGAAGAAATGTGTGGCACGTTTGCGCAGGTTTTCGGGCAGACTCATTTTCTTTGCTTCGAATACCTCACAAGCGACATCGGATAACTTCCACGCGCCATTTTGCAGGGTGGAAGCGGCTTCGTGGCATTCCGCCACGCGGACGTTGAATCCGCTTTTGGTGAGTTCGCGCGAGATGCCTGAATACGCCACGATCCACGCCGAGTTGCTGGAGGGGGAGTCAAAGATCGGGGTAACGGAAGCAGTGATCGTGTCCATGAAAAGAAGCGCATTCTTTTTGCCGTGAACAATGGTCATCGGGTCGAGCAGTCCGTTTTGCAGACCAAGTTGTCCGTGTTCGAGTTCATAATCCAGATGAACCAATTGCTCATCGGTGAGGTCGATGCAGTTCACATCGGCGAGCGCCTTGAGATAAGCCAGTCCCACCGAAGCGGATGAACTCAACCCCGCGCCGATGAACGAACCACTGACATGTGCCTGCATGCCGCGCTTTGGATTCAGAACGCGCGCCGCGGCCTGGGCATAGCGCGCCCAATGCGCGAGATCAAGATCACCGATCGGAAATTTCGCTTCGCCCAATTGGTCGCTCGTGAGATGGATCTCGTTTGTATCAATCGGTTCATATGCAAGCGTTGTGCCGATGTTGATGGTGCGACCCAACACCGCGCCACCCTGATGGTCAATATGCGCGCCGATGGGGCAAAGGCGGTAGGGAGAAAAGATGTCACCCAATTTTCGTTACTCTTTTCTGTTTTTCAATGATCTCATCCTCCCATTTCAAGTCGTCCGAGTTGGGGATCCTTCCTTCACGTTCCATTGATTCGATGGTCATTTAACCTCTACAACTTTTCCAATTCTCGAACTCTCATACGCCGCGTCCACGACCTTCATGTTGGTCCAACCCTCCAGCCCTCCCGGAACGGGAGTTTGATTCTTTTCAATGCACTCGATGAAGTATTTCAATTGATCATCGTATAGATTTTGGGGTTGATGCGTTTCCTGTTGTGCGAAACCCGCCTCGATGACATCGATCTTTCTCTCTTCTTTATTCGGCAGTTCCAGTCTCGTGGGGAATAGCGAACCGAAACCTTCGAGACCATATAATTGCGCACCTGCTTCAGGACTATCCGAGTGCGGTTGCCGCCAACCCGTTTCAATGTAGGATGTGGTGCCGTTATCCCACTCGACGATGACCACACCGGTGTCGTCTACATCATAATCCCCATAATATGTACCGATCTTTGCGTAGACGGAAACCGGCTGCGGATCGCCCAGTAAAAATCTGGTGGTATCCAGCGCATGGACACCCATATCCGCCATTGCGCCACCGCCCGCGAATTGTTTTTGTGTGAACCAGCCCGACGGTCCCGACTGCACATGGACACTATATGCCTTGGTGCGGATGATCCTGCCGAGCTTTGCGGATTGCCCTTTCAACCACTGCACTTCCCGATGAAAACGCCAGCAGTGCGCCACCATCAATAACGCGCCTGATTTGTCCGCGGCTTCACACATCTGTTCGGCTTCCTGCGCGTTCATGGACATTGGCTTTTCCACCATCACATGGACTCCCGCCTTCAGCGCGGCGATGGTCTGTGGCGCGTGCAAATAATTTGGCGTGCCGACCACGAGCGCGTCCACACCGCCGCTCTTGAGCATGGCTTCCACCGTTTCATATTGACGCGCGATGCCAAATTCCTTTCCGAACCCAGCCATTGACTCGGGTCTGTGGTTTACAGCCGCCACAAGTTCCACCCCCAAACTTTGCGCGGCTCGTGCGTGGGCTTTGTTGATCCCACCGGTTCCTGCGAATGCGATTTTTATGATTGCCTTCCTTCCTCGCTAAAAAAAGTGTGGAACGTGTCGGGTCAATACAAAGAAGCGTTCCAATTCTGTTTTTGAAAGAATCAATGTGGCAGTGTTAACCAGCGGATGACTCAGAAAATATTCACCCTGCCAGATCTCAGCATCGATCCATAGCTCGACAATATGCTCAACATCATTTGCCAGTCCCATCATTGTGACCGAACCGCGCGTCACACCGAGCAGACGTGTCAGATTTTCCTCCGAACCAAAACGCAAATGCGGAACGCCCAACTGTGCAGCCAGTTCATCCAGCATTACGATCTTCTCGCAGGCAGTCACAGCCAAAAAGAATCGACGTGCCTTTTTATCACACAGAAAAAGATTCTTTGTGCTCACCGCAGGTGTGTCGGGGCGGTGCAATTCCGCTTCGGCGCACGTGAACACGGCAGGATGTTCGATGCGCTGATAGACGAATCTATTGGCATTTAAAAAGTTGAGAAATTCCTGTTCTGATGTGATCATTTATTTTCCCAATGTCCATGCCAGCCCGAAAGCCAGTCTGTCTTTTTCAGATCGGCGGGAACCATATTATTCGCCTCACGGCTTACGGTGGCAGTGGAAGCCCCGGCGTGTCCGGCGGCATTAACGAGTGTGGGGGGCGTGGATTTGGAATGCATCCGGGACCTTCCTGAAAAAGCCTCCAGAATATACAGAGATTCACCTGAAGAGTCAACAGAGACACGGATACGGGTTGCCGTCGGATCCCCAAAATTGCCTCTTGAAAATTATTTAAAACATGCTATGATTGTTTATGATTGATTTTGAGCGATTATGAGCGAATTTATTCCCACCCCTGAACGCCAAAAACAGATCCTTTCCCTGCTCACACGACAGGGACGCCTGAGCGTGACCGAGATCGTGGAGCAATTCTCGATCAGCGAAGCCACGGCGCGGCGCGATTTGGAGTCGCTGGCTTCAAAGGGAAAAGTCCAACGCGTGCACGGCGGCGTGATCGCGGTGGAAGAGGCTCCGCCCGAACTGCCCATTCTCGAACGTGAAAGCGAACAAGCGGATGAAAAATCCCGCATCGGACACGCCGCCGCGGGGCTGGTCGCCGATAAGGAGACTGTTTTCCTCAGCTCAGGCACGACCGTGCTCGAAGTGGCTCGTAATCTGAGAGATCGCAAAAACCTGACCGTGATCACCAATTCCCTGCCGGTGTTGAATACGCTGGCGGGACTCAAGGAGATCACGGTCATTTCTTTGGGTGGGATGCTGCGCGATAGTGAAATGTCATTTATCGGTCACATCACCGAGCAGGCATTGACCGAACTGCGCGCGGACAAGGTCATCATGGGGACGCGCGGCTTGAGTCTCGAACATGGACTCACCAACGATTATTTGCAGGAAACTTTGACTGACCGTGCCATCCTCAAGATCGGGCGGGAGGTCATCATCGTGGCAGACCATACAAAAGTGAATCGTGTAGCCACTGCATTGTTGGCGCCATTAAGTACGATGCATACATTCGTGACCGATTCAAAGGCTGACAGGAAATTCATTCAGGCTTTGAAAAAGCAGGAGATACGCGTGATAACGGCTTGATGATTGTATTGAGTTTGAATGATCAAATGGATCAAATGAGGACAATCTTACGATGCTGAAAAAACTTCGCTCGAAATTGAAACTCCTGACCCGAAACGTCATGCCCATTGAGAAGTTCCGACCCAGGTCGAAACTTGTGACCAAAACAACTTTGGTGAACAAGCCAAAGTTCCCGGTCATCGACGCGCACAATCATCTCGGCGAACCATTCGGCGGCGGATGGGACAGGAAGCCGTTGGGCAAATTACTGGACCGGCTGGATGAAGCGGGTGTGACTCACTATATTGATCTCGATGGCGGTTGGGGCGAGGATATCCTTTATGCACATTTGAAACATTTCAAAGAGGGCGCGCCGGAGCGTTTCCAGATCTTCGGCGGCGTGGATTGGTCGAAGTGGGAGAGCCTGGGCGACGCGTTCCCTGATTGGGCGGCGGGCAGGCTCAAGGTCCAGAAAGAGGCGGGCGCGCAGGGCTTGAAGGTCTGGAAGCCGTTTGGGTTGCACGTCAAAGACCACAAGGGAGTATTGGTCAAAGTGGACGATGCGCGCTTAAGTCCGATATGGGAAACGGCAGGTGAGCTTGGCTTGCCGGTCCTTGCTCATGTTGCGGACCCGGTGGCGTTCTTTGACCCGATCGATGAAACGAATGAACGTTGGGAGGAGATCGGGGCGCATCCCGATTGGGCGTTCACCAGTCCGCCGTTCCCGCCGTTCATGGAGATCATGAATGGATTCAAAAATCTTGTGACGCGGCACGGGAACACAACCTTCATCGGGGCACATGTGGGGTGCTATGGCGAGAATTTGGGTTGGGTGGGAAAAATGTTGGATGATTGCCCGAACTATTACATCGACATTTCCGCACGGCTGGGCGAACTGGGAAGACAACCGTATACCGCGCGAAAGTTTTTCATTCAATATCAAGATCGTATTTTGTTTGGCTCCGATATGAGTCCCGACCTCCATGCGTATCGTTTGTGTTATCGCCTGCTCGAAACGGACGATGAATATTTCAATTACAACACCGGCGAAGTTCCGGCGCAGGGACGCTGGTATGCGTACGGTTTGTATTTGCCAGATGATGTGCTGAAAAAGGTCTATCGCGACAACGCCAAAAAAGCGTTGGGATTGTGAGGAATCATGGAAATAAATTTTCTGACCATTGCCGATGTGCCTGAAGACCTGCAAACGTTGCGCGGCATGTTGGCATCATTGGAACGTGAAAAGCAATTCCAAATTTCGCTGCGTCGTGTGGGTTGGGATCGCGCCTGGCAGGCATTGTTGATGGACGCGGTCGAGGGCAAGGGTCCGCATGTTTCGCAGATCGGATCGACGTGGGTGGCGACGATGGCAATGCTGGATGCTTTACGCGTCTTCAACCCCGATGATGTCTCTACGATGGGAGGAGCGGCCCGTTTTCTACCCTCTGCCTGGGACTCCGTTAAATTAGCCGATCGATCCGAAGTATGGGCGATCCCATGGTCGATCTATACATTCGTTCTGTATTATCGCCGCGATG
>Ga0210377_10002496_pt1 | contig 16083 bp, 14 predicted proteins | sample PLM4_65_b1redo_FD_155480 | JGI IMG/M metagenome (GOLD analysis project Ga0210377, IMG submission 155480) | Groundwater sediment microbial communities from an aquifer in East River, Colorado, USA - PLM4_65_b1 redo | ecosystem: Environmental > Terrestrial > Soil > Riparian zone | place: USA: East... | reverse complement strand
CGATGTTGTCGTTGTCCAGACAGAGCACGGCGAGACCGTAAAAAGGAACCTTGTTGATGAACTGGACAAAGGTGGCCTTGATTTCATCGATGTCGCGATAGAAATCCAGGTGGTCCGCATCGATGTTGGTGACCACGGCAATGGTCGGCGAGAGCTTCAGAAAGGAGCCGTCCGATTCATCGGCCTCTGCGACCAGGAATTTCCCCTGACCGAGGCGGGCGTTGGTGCCGATGGCGTTGAGCCGCCCGCCGATGACAATGGTCGGGTCAATCCCCCCCTTTGCCAGGATGGTGGCAACCATTGAGGTGGTGGTGGTCTTGCCGTGGGTGCCGGCGATGGCAATGCCGTACTTCATCCGCATCAGTTCCGCAAGCATCTCGGCACGGGGGATTACCGGTATCAGCCGTTCCACGGCCTCCACCACTTCGGGGTTGTCGTCATGAACCGCGCTGGAGATAACCACCACGTCGGCATTCGCCACATTCTCGCGTTCATGGCCGATGAAAATCTCGCCTCCGAGCTGTTCCAGCCGCTCGGTAATCTCCGTCTTCCTTAGGTCGGAGCCGGACACCTTGTAACCGAGGTTGAGCAGCACCTCTGCAATACCGCTCATGCCGATGCCGCCGATACCGACAAAGTGTATTTTCTCTATTTTGCCGTACATACAGAACCTCTTAATTCGTTGTTGCCTTCAGCATCTCGTCCACGATCACCTGCGCCGCATCGAGCAGTGCCAGGGTCCGGGCATTTCTGCCGGTCTCTTCAATCCGGCCGGGGTCCGACATCAGCTCTTCTATCTGCGCTGCCAGGCTTTCCCCTGAAAGTTCCTGCTCCAGTATCATGTACCCCGCACCTTTTTTCAGGAGCGCCTCGGCGTTGCGCCGCTGATGGTCATCGGCAGCATAGGGATAGGGAATAAAGACAGCGGCCTTGCCGCAGGCCGCAACCTCGGCAATGGTCGTGGCTCCGGCCCGGCAGATAATCAGGTCCGCGCCGGAATATGCCGCTGCCATGTTGTCGATGAACGCATAAGTCTCTGCAGTGAATCCTGCCTGCTCATAGGCCTTGATTACCCCGGTCAGATCGTTTTCACCGGTCTGGTGGGTAATGAGAAGTCTCTCCTTCAGCCCCTCCAGATACGGCAACGCCTCGATCATGGTCGTGTTGATCCTGTGGGCGCCGGCGCTGCCGCCAAACACCAGAAGTCTCAGTTTTTCGTTGTCCCGCGGGACACTCTGTCCTGGCGGCACATCAGCGAGTATCTCCTTGCGCAACGGGTTGCCGGTCAATAACGTCTTTTCCGCCGGGAAAAACGTTCGCGCCTCCTCGATGGAAATGAACACTTTTTCGGCAAACCGCGCCAGGAGCTTGTTGGTAAGACCGGGAATAGCGTTCTGCTCGTGAATGAAACGCCTGATCTGCAAACCCCGTGCTGCCAGAACGACCGGCGCCGATGCGTAACCGCCGACTCCGAGCACCATATCGGGGCAAAACTCCTTGAGTATGCGTCGCGACTGGGCGTAGCCGTAAAAGAGCTGCCCGAGGCTCCTCAGCTTGGCAAAGGGGCTCTGCCCCTTGACGCCGCTGGCCGAGATGGCTTGAAGCCGGTAGCCGAGCCGCGGCAGTAACCGCGCTTCAATGCCGCGTTCGGTACCGACGAAAAGCACCTCGTTGGCGCTGTCTCTAGCCAGGAATTCCTCGGCAACCGCAATACCGGGGAAAAGATGGCCACCGGTGCCTCCGCCGGCAATGAGAAGTCTCATACCGTCCCCCGCATCCTGGACGAGACATTGAGCAGTATCCCGACGGCGAACAGACTTATAATAAGGGAACTTCCGCCATAGCTGATAAAGGGCAGAGCCAACCCTTTGGTCGGCAGCATACCGGTCACTACTCCCATGTTGATGAACGCTTCAAGTCCCAGGAGAACTGCTATGCCGAAGGCGAGAAAGCGACCGAAGCTGTCTTCGGCGCTGATGGCAACCCTGATGCTGCGCTGGAAAAGCAGGAGGAACATGGCCGCGATAACCATCACCCCGATAAATCCCAACTCCTCGCCGACCACCGAGAGGATGAAGTCGGTGTGGGCTTCCGGCAGATAGAAAAGCTTCTGCTTCCCTTCGCCCAGCCCCTGGCCGAAGATCCCGCCGGTGCCGAAGGCGAGCCAGGACTGGATGATCTGGAAGCCGGAATCGGTCGGATCTTGCCAGGGATCGAGGAAAGCGGTGATGCGCCTCATCCGGTATGCTTCGGTCACGACCAGGTAGTAGGCAAAGGGCGCTGCCAACACACCCATGCCGAGGATATAGCGCGGCCTGGTGCCGGCGGCAAAGAGCATGACAAGGGCTACGGTGCCCATGGTCAGAGCAGCTCCCATGTCGTGCTGCTTGAGAAGAATGGCGAGCAGGACCGCCAGAATGACCATATAGGGCAAAAAGCCGGCCATAAAGACCTTCAGCTTTTCCTGTTTCTTATCGAGTGAATAGGCCATGTAAATAATGAGTGCCACCTTTGCCAGCTCGGAAGGCTGGAAATTGAACCCCGGCAGGCGTATCCAGCGGGATGCCCCCTTGGCCGTCCCGCCGATACCGGGGATGAAGACCAGCAAGAGTAGCACCAGGCAGGCAAGGAGCAGCGGCACAGCTGCCCGCCGCCAGACATGATAATCAACCTGCATGGCAAAGGCCATTACCCCGAAGCCGAGCAGGGCATAGAGCCCTTGCCGTTTAAGGAAATAAAAACCGTCGTGGAACTTCTTGGTGGCCATTATCGAGGAGGCGGAATAGACCATGACTACGCCGAAGCAGGTGAGCATAACCACCATCAGCAGAATTATCACGTCATAGCCCTCGATCCTTTTCATCGGCAGGCTCCGGCGTCGAGGGCACGAACCAGCGACTTGAAGCGTTCCCCCCGCTCCTCGTAATTCCGGAACATATCAAAGCTTGAACAGGCAGGAGAGAACAGCACTACCCCTCCGGGGGAAGCCAACTGATGGGCAAGCTCCACCGCTTCTTCCAGCGTCTCGGCCAGACGTGTATCGGTAAGGACGCCCAACTCCAGGTTGATCCGCTCTTTTGCCTCGCCGATGAGAATCAGGTGACTTACCCGTTCTTTCACCAACCCTGCGAGCGGTGCATAATCCCCCCCCTTGTCCTTGCCGCCAGCGATCAGGGTTATGGGGGAATCGAAGCTCTCCAGGGATTTGACCACGCTGCCGACGTTGGTCCCCTTGCTGTCCTCATACCAGGCAACGCGGTTCACTTCGCGGACAAACTCCATGCGGTGGGGCAAACCCGCAAACCCTTCGACCGCAGTCCGGGCCTTGGCGGCATCCGCCTCCATGAGCAGCGTCGCCGCCAGCGCCGCCATGATGTTGTCGATATTATGCACTCCCTTGAGCCTGAAGGGAGCGGTCTCGAAACACTCTTCCCGGCCTTCCCAGCGAAAAACTATGGTGCCGTTGCGGTAGAAAATCCCCTGTGCCAGCTCCTGCCGCTGGCTCGTGAGGACTACCCGCGCCTTCACTTTCCCGGCATAGGAGGCAACGAGCGGGTCATCCATGTTGAGCACGGCAAAATCTGCGCTGGTCTGGTTCTCGAATATCCGCGCCTTGGCGTCGATATACTCCTGATAGGTCGCATAGCGGTCCAGATGGTCCTCGGTAATGTTGAGGAGGACCGCCACCCGGGGGCGGAACCGGACCATCCCCTCCAGTTGGAACGAACTGAGTTCGACCACCACCCGGTCTACCTTTTCGCCGGATGTGACCAGCTCGATGAGCGGCCTGCCGATATTGCCGCCGACAAAGGTCTTGAAGCCGCAGGCAGTGAAGATCTCGCCGGTAAGGGTGGTGGTGGTGGTCTTGCCGTTGGTGCCGGTGATGGCAACCATTGGTGCCGAGAGAAACGCGACAGCCAGTTCGATTTCGCTGATCACCGGCCGGCGCTGGGACCTCGCCAGGAGCAGCGGCTTGATGTCCATTGGCACGCCGGGACTCACCACGATGAGATCAGCCATCAGGAAGGTGTGCTTGTCGTGCCTGCCGAGCTCATAGTCGATATCCAGATCGGCGAGCTTTTCCAGGAAGGGGGCGAGCGTTGCTTCATCCTTCATATCGGTAACGATGACCTTTGCCCCATGCCCAGCGAGAAAACGGGCCACCGCAACTCCGGTGCGGGCCAGGCCGACTACCAGTATTTTCTTGTTTTTCAGTTCCATAAGTATCCTGCGTGCTCTTTTTTCTGATCCGACGGATCGGTCGGATCGGACCGATCCGTCGGATTACGCAGCACGGTATTACCGCAGCTTCAGCGTCGAGATCGCCACCAGGGCCAGGATGATGGTTATGATCCAGAAGCGGACGATGATCTTCGGTTCGGCAACCCCCTTCAACTCGAAGTGGTGGTGGATCGGCGCCATCCGAAAGATCCTCTTGCCGCGGTACTTGTAGGAGCCGACCTGGAAGATGACCGACAGCGCCTCGACGACGAACACGCCACCGACGATGACCAGCAGCAGCTCCTGCTTGGTGATGACCGCCAGGATCCCGAGCCCGCCCCCCAGGGAGAGTGACCCCACATCCCCCATGAATACCTCAGCGGGGTAGGAGTTGTACCAGAGAAAACCGAGGCCCGCACCCACCATGGCGCCGCAAAGGACGGCGAGCTCGCCGGAACCGGGCACATAGGGAATCTGCAGGTAGCCGGAGAGCTTGGCGTTTCCGGCAATATATGTAAAGAGCAGGTAAGTGGCGGCATTGATTGACACCGGTCCGATGGCGAGGCCGTCCAGGCCGTCGGTCAGGTTGACCGCGTTGCTCGCCCCGACGATGACCAGGGTGACAAAGGGGATGAAAAACAGCCCCAGGTCCGGATGGAGACGCTTGAATAGCGGGAAATAGAGATCCGTGGTAAACCCTGACAGGTTATAGAGGAAAACCCCCGCCGCACCGGCCAGCAGGACCTGCCAGAACATCTTTTGTTTTGGCGAGAGCCCCTTGGGGTTCTTCTCCACCACTTTCTTGTAATCATCGACAAAGCCGATCAGGCCGTAACCGGAAATGATAAACAGCGTCAGCCAGATATAGACGTTGGTGAGATCGGCCCAGAGCAGAGTCGGTATGATAATGGCGGCAAGGATCAGGACCCCCCCCATGGTCGGCGTCCCCTGTTTTTTTAGATGGGACTCGGGGCCGTCGGTACGAATCACCTGCCGCGCCTGGAGGGCCTCCAGTCTGCGGATCACCCAGGGACCGATGATGAACGCTACGATCAGCGCCGTAATCATGGCGTAGATGGTCCTGAATGTCAGGTATTTGAATACGTTGAACAGCTTGTAGCTGGAAGCCAGTGGAAACAGCAGGTGATAGAGCATCAGGCCACCTTTCCTTTTACCGTGGACCGGGCAAACCCGTGCCTGACGGCTTCCGCCACGATTTCCATCCGCATGCCGCGCGACCCCTTGACCAGGATTGTATCTCCCTCGACCGCCCGCTGGCGCAGGTCGGCAATGATCTCCTCATGATTCCGCGCCACAACGATAGCGTCGGCGCTGAGGCCACCTTCAGCTGCGCCGGATGCCACCTTTTCCGCCATCTCTCCCATGACATAGATGCGGTCGACGCAGGCGGCAGCAAGAAGTCCCACCTCACGGTGCGCCGCTGCAGCGCCGGCACCCAACTCCAGCATGTCCCCGAGAACTGCAATGGCGCGGCACTCCTCGCGAATGTCGCGCATAGTTACGAGCGCTGCCGCCATGGAGGCCGGATTTGCGTTATAGCTGTCGTCAACGAGCACGAGCCCCCCCACCTCTTCCAGGTTAAAACGCCTGTCATAGGGAGTAAACTCTTCGAGCCCCGAGCGGATAAGCTCCTGCTCCACCCCCAGCGCATGGGCGGCAGCCGCCGCAGCCAGGGCGTTGGAGACGTTGTGCAGGCCGAAGACCTTCATCCGCACCTGCAGATCTGCCTCGGGAAGACGCAGGGTAAAGCGAACCCCACTCCTGCCAAGGCTCTCAATCCCTTCAGAACTCACATCTGCCCCATGCAGGCCGAAAGAGAGGCGCTTGACCCCGGTAGTCGTCGGGCAACGGCTGATGCGCGGGTCATCGGCATTGTACACTGCGCACCCGTCCGGCTGCAGACGGAGGAACAGCTCGCCTTTAGCCTTTGCCACCGCCTCAACGCTCCCCATGCTTTCCAGGTGGGCGGCAAAAGCATTGGTAATCACCCCTACCTGAGGCCGCGCAATTTCCGCCAGTCGGTCTATTTCACCCGGCTCGCTCATCCCCATCTCCAGGACCGCCCAGCGATCCCTCTGCGTCAGACGCAACAGCATCAGCGGAACGCCGATGAGGTTGTTCAGATTGCCGCTGGTTTTCAATCCCGGCCCGGTCTGCGCCAGAATCGTCGCCAGCATCTCCTTGGTGGTGGTCTTGCCGTTACTCCCCGTGATCCCCACCAGCGGCACATCGACCCTGTTGCGATGCCATGCAGCGAGGTCACCAAGCGCCCTGAGGGTGTCGGGTACTACCACATAAACGGCACCCTGCGGTGGTTGCGTCCCGGCAACCCGGTCTGCTGCGACGATAAAAGCAGCGACACCTTTTGCAGCCGCTGCTGCGATATAGTCATGACCATCGTAACGTTCCCCGAGCAAGGCAACAAAGAGCTCACCAGCGGCAACCAGACGCGAATCGGTGGAGACCCCGGAGACAGTGTCATTACTGCTGCCAATCCTTGTCCCTCTGGTTGCTTCGATTATGTTCTCGACTGTGAACATTGGGAACCTTTTTCTTTCAGTCCTTCACTTGAACGGCAAACTCCCGACAGGCCCGGGCCGCCTCTTCCCGGTCGTCGAAATGGAGTTTTTCACTGCCGATTATCTGGTAGTCTTCATGCCCTTTGCCGGCCAACAGAATAATGTCTCCCGGCCGTGCCGCCTTTACCGCCAGCCTGATCGCCTCGTGGCGTGACTCTACGGCGACAAACCCTTTTTCACTAAACCCGTGGGACAACTCCGCAGATGCGTATTCCCTTATACCGAGTAGGTCAATGCCGCTCCGCACTTCCGCAATGATTGACTGCGGCTGCTCACTGCGGGGGTTGTCAGAAGTTATGACGCACAAATCACTGGAGCGGGCCGCGATCTCACCCATTACCGGCCGTTTTCCCCGGTCCCGGTCGCCTCCGCAGCCAAAGACCGTTATAATCCGCTCTTCTTTCAGCTCGGTCAGGGTACGCAACACATTCTCCAGGGCATCACCGGTGTGGGCGTAGTCAACGAGTACGGTGAGGCCGAGGTGATTGGCAATCCGCTCCATCCGGCCCGGGACGTTGCCATGATGCTCAATTCCCTCACGGATTACGTCAAGCGGCAGGTCCATGGCGATTCCGGCTGCCGCTGCCGAGAGAATGTTATAGAGGTTGAAGCGGCCCAAAAGCGCAGAATGGAGATTGATGTTACCCTGAGGCGTCACCAGAACGCAGCAGATGCCGTCAACCGAGAACTTCACCTGGTCGGCACGGACATCGGCAGTCCCGGAAAGGCCATAGCTGATGACGGGGCAGGCCGACCCCGCCACGATGCGCGGGCCGTACGGGTCGTCGACATTCACCACCGCGCGACGCTTCGGTTTTGTCTGATCTGCATTGAGGAGTTCCGAAAAGAGCCGCAGCTTGCTCTGAAAATACGACTCCATATCGAGATGGTAATCCAGGTGGTCGCGGGTCAGGTTGGTAAAGATGGCAACATCGAAACAGCAGCCATCAACCCGCCGCTGCTGCAGGGCATGGGAGGAAACCTCCATAACGACACCGCGGGCTCCCAGATCGATCAATTCCCTTAAGGTCTGCTGCAAATCAACGGATTCAGGTGTTGTGTTAGGGGCAGGGATGGCCCTCTCCCGAAAGCGGTAATTGACCGTACCCAACACGGCTGTAGGGATACCGCTCTTCTCCAGAATCGCCTCGACCAGGTAGGTTGTGGTGGTCTTGCCGTTGGTCCCGGTAATGCCGACAAGCGGCAGGCTGGCGGTCGGGAAGCCGGAGAAGGCGGCAGCCATCTGCGACATTGCCAGTCGGCCATTGGCAACCCTCACATAGCGAATACCCGCAGGTGGCGTAAAGGCCTCTTCACCCACAACCGCAACCGCCCCGGCTTTTACCGCAGCATCGACGAAACTGTAACCGTTGCTTGCAACCCCCTTTAATGCGAAAAAGAGACCTCCGGGCTTCACCTTGCGGGAATCGTAGTGAAGACCGGCAATCTCCAGGTCAGCATTATCGCCGGTTTCGAACGGCATAACGGCTTTTATCAATGTGGAAAGTAGCATGTGACCTCAAACATGGACGGTTGTCAAAAGTTCTATCTCCTGCCGCTGTTCTGTATCAGGCTGCGGGGACAAATTTCACCCAGACCTGATCTTTGCTCCCGACCCGGCTGCCGGCCGGGGGGTTCTGCTCGACGGCGCGCCCGCTCCCCTGCAGCTTTACGTTGAGGCTGCGCTTTTCCATGACTCTCAGCACCTGGCGCATGCTCATGCCGCGAAAGTTCGGCATTACCGACCCCTCTGTCCCCTCGACAATACCTCCCTCAGCCTCTGCTTCTGCTGTTTCAACGGGGGAAGTGGCCTTTACCTCAAGCTTTTGCGGCGTTTTTTTCATGTCCCGGTCCGGCGTGACATTCAGATAACAGAGCGACTGCTGGGCAATGGCGCTGAACGCCGGCGCCGCAACCACCCCGCCGTACGGGCTGGTCTTTGGCTCGTCTATTACCACAAGAATGGTCAAGCGGGGTTTTTCGAGCGGGACAAACCCGACAAAAGACGCGGTCCGTTTATTTACGGAATAACCCCGCGTGATGGGGTCGACTTTCTGGGCTGTTCCTGTCTTTCCCGCTGCACGGTAACCATCAACTGCGGCACTAGCCCCGGTCCCGCCGTCGATGACCCCCTCCAGCATCCTGGCCACAGTCTTGGCCGTCTCGTTTGAGATGACCCGCCGTTTCACCTGTGGCTCAAAAGTCTGTAACGCATTGCCGCTGTCGTCACTGATCTTCTCAACCAGATACGGTTTCATGAGCAGGCCGCCATTGGCGACAGCCGAAACCGCGGTCGTAATCTGCAGGGCAGTCGCTGAAACCCCCTGGCCAAAGGATATGGTGGCGAGATCCACGCCGAACCACTGGCTCTTGTTGCGCAGATAGCCGCTCACCTCTCCCGGCAGGTCTATGCCGCTCCTGTCGCCGAAACCAAAGTTGCTGAGTGCCGTAGAAAGCCTCTCCTGGCCAAGCCTGGTACCTATCTTGGCTGCACCGATATTGCTGGAATACTTCAGTATCTGCGCAACGCTGAGATGCCCGTATTTATGGGTATCGTGAATGGTCCGGCCGCCGATACCGTAACTGCCGTTTTCACAGTTAAAGCCGTCCGTCGCCCTGATAATATTTTCTTCAAGGGCCGCGGCGACAAGAAAGATCTTAAAGGTCGAGCCCGGTTCGAAACTATCGGCAATTGCCCGGTTGCGCAATGCCTGCGGAGCGTATTTGGAATAGGTATTCGGGTTGAATGTGGGATAGTTGGCCATAGCCAGCACGCGACCGGACTGCGGCTCCATCACAAGGACAATCCCGGCCTTGGCGCCGTTCGTTTCTACCGCCTTGGCCAGCTCTTTCTCGGCAATATACTGAATATTTTTATCGAGGGTGAGAGTGACGTTGTGCCCCTTGGCGGAGCTTTTAACCACGGCCCCTTTCTGGTCGATGTCCCGCCCCAGGGCATCCCGTTCAGTTACCAGGTAGCCGCTGCTGCCAAGGATGGTGGCATCATATTTAAGCTCGATCCCCTCCAGCCCTTCCGGGTCAAGGCCGGTAAAGCCCACCACATGCGACGCCACCTCTGAATTCGGATAAAATCGTTTGCTCTCCTTGACAAAGCCGATGCCGTCCAGGTCAAGCTCCTTGATCTTCGCCACGAGATCGGGGGTTATCCGTCGCTGCAGCCAGACAAAGTTCCTGTTGCCTTTAAGTTTCTTTTCAACCTGCTCTCTGGCCATCCCCAGCAAGGGGGCCAGTTTGGCGGCTGCGTCACGAACGTCCTCCAGATTGCGCGGTTCAGCGAAGCAGGAATCCATCTCGATGGAAACGGCCAACGGCGCATTGTTGCTGTCAAGGATTGCGCCGCGCACCGGTGTCAGTGGGACTATGCGCTGATACTGCTTTTCCGCCAGCTTGACCAGGGAATCTTTTTTTATTATCTGCAAATAGAACGCACGGGTTGCAACCATGACAAAAATGGAAACAAAAATCGCCCCAACAAAGCGGATGCGAATCCTGGTCCATTTCTCCTTGCGATCCATCATTTTACGTGAACCACCTGTTGCTCCGATGGCAGCGCCATGCCGAGTTCTCCCTTGGCAAGCGCTTCGATGCGGGCTGGCGTTTTCAGTGAGGCTATTTCCACCCTGAGCCGTTTATTCTCCTGCTGATGTTCCTTGTAAAATCTGTTCGTTTCAACAAGCTGGAGATTCAGGTCGATTACCTTAACCCTTGACCAGACATGGAAAATGGAAACCATGGTGACCAGTACCATAACTGCGGTCAGGTAAGGAAACGAATTCCAACTCTGCCCAGCAACCGTTGCGCTTCTTGTCGGAGCCGCTACTTTGCTGTAAGCGGCTTTACTGTGTGCCATAAGCAACCTCCAACTCAAATCTTTTCTGCAGCTCTCAACCTGGCGCTGCGCGAACGGGGGTTCAACGTGACCTCCGCATCACCGGCCATTACCGGCTTGCCTGTTATAACTTTCAGCTGCGGAATCTTGCCGCATACACAGCGGGGAATACTCTTCGGACAGGTACAGCCATGGGCAAAGGCACGAAAACTGGTTTTTACGATCCTGTCCTCCAGGGAATGGAACGATATGACCACCGCTCTTCCCCCCTTTTTCAGGAGCCCCACAGCGTCGGCCAGCCCCTTTTCCAGGCTTGACAACTCTTCATTGACCGCTATGCGCAGCCCCTGGAAAGTCCGGGTCGCCGGATGGAGCCGCTCATCCCAAGCACCGCGCGGGACCGCCCCTTTAATCACATCCACCAGCTGCAGGGTAGTTTCAATGGGTTTCTCGCCGCGTCTCTTGACGATAAATGCGGCTATTCTTTTTGCCCAGCGCTCCTCGCCGTATTCCCTTATGATCCGCTCCAGTTCCCGTTCCGGCAGACCGTTCACCAGGTCGGCGGCCGTCTCCACTGCCGTGGTATCCATCCGCATGTCCAAGGGAGCGTCCTGCTGAAAGCTGAACCCCCGCTCCGCCGTATCGAGCTGGTGGGATGAAACCCCCAGGTCGAGGAGCAAGCCGTCGATACCGGTTATCCCCATTTCTTCCAGGGAGCTGGCCAGCTCGGCGAAGTTGCGGCTTACAAGCCGGACCCGCCCGCCGAATTCTGCCAGCCGCTCCGCAGCGACCTTGAGCGCGGCGGGGTCCCGGTCGAACCCGACCAGGATGCCGTCCGGAGAGGACGCTTCCAGAATCTGCCGGGCATGGCCGGCTCCACCGAGGGTGCCATCCACATATATCCCGCCGGGACGGGGGGCAAGATAGTGGAGCACCTCATCGGGCATGACCGAAATATGGACGAAGCCATCCATCTAAATCCCCAGCGCATTGTCAACGGGGAAGTTCTTCTCATCCTGTTCGAGAACGCGGCGATAGGTTTCCCTGCTCCAGATATCAAAGCGGTTCCCCATGCCGACAAACAGCATCTCGCGCTCAAGACCCGCATGGAGACGAAGGGCGGGAGTCAACAACACACGCCCGAGCTTGTCCGCGGCGGATTCTTCCTTTGCCCCCAGTATCTGGCGCTTGAGGGTATTCAACTGGGATGTGGGGAGCCCCCCTTCATTGGCATTGATCTTTCGCTCCAGCTCATTCCATTCGGAAAGGGGATACACCGAAAGGCCACGGCCGTAGGCGCCATCACCCAGATCGACGGGGGTAGCCTTGGTAACGACAAAGCGCTCGTCACCAAAGACAGAAACAAGTGCCTCCCTGAATTTCGCGGGAATGCTCGTTCGCCCCTTACCGTCGATTGTGCTTGGATTTTCGCCCCAGAACATGGCTCTCCCGGCACTATTTGCCACAATTTACCACAATTTACCACCAAGTGGTCAAACTATACAAAGCAACAGGGGGGTTGTCAAGGTAAAATTCGTCTAAATAAAAAGATTTTTTCGACGTCTTTTTAGGGGGTTACCTGAGCGGAGGGAGGTAGCGGGAACTTCGGGAAATGAACTGAACATGCGGGGGAATTAAGCTCCACTTTAGGAAGTTGGAGGATAAATGCGAGATCAACGGCTGCTGGCAGTTGCTATTGCTGCAGGCAGTGCAACAGGCAGGAAACAAATGGATTGGCAAGTTGCTATTGCCGCCTATTTCCCCTTTTTTCTGTCAGAGAGAGAAACCACCTTTCCTCCCCCTTTTTTTTCATTGCCGTTCTCTTTGCGTGCGGGACCCTCAGTTTTCTCGACCGCCTCAGGCGAAACCACCTTTTGCATGAGAACCGGCGTCCCTCCCATGGTAAAAGGAGCGCCGTTAATCTGGCTCTCTTCAAGAATCCAGCTGTAGATCTGCAGCGGGATTGTGAGAACCAGCAGTTTTACCTGCCACCATCCCGCTTTCACGTCAGGCGTAATATCTTCTATCCTGGCATAAAAGCCGGGTTTGTTATCAATGCGCACCAGCACCAGGTCATGAATCGTTGTCATCGCTTTTCCTCAGCGCGCCGGCGGATAGTTCATCACGGAACCCCGCATCCGGCGATCCGCAAATATCTCCTGCAGCTCGCCATACATGAGACGCAAATCATTTTCTGCAGCAGAGAAAAACTTCCGGTCTGCTGGTGCGAATAAAGCTTCAATGCGTTCGCAGACGAAAATCACGCATGTAAGAGGTCGATATTCAAGCGGCATCAGGCAACCATCATCACCCAGAAAGGGACAGAGGCCGTTTGCAAAGCGCGGCTCAAAGAGAGTCCTGCCGGTCTGGAGATAAACCACGAGGTCAATGGCGGAAAAATGATATTTGCCCCTGACACAGCATTCCCCCCTGCACTCGGCGCAGACAGCAGCACCATCAAACCTTGCCACAACGTCATGCAGTGCCTTCTTGCGAGCCCTCAATTCCACTATTCCGCTACTGAGGCGGCTCAACTGGGCAGGCAGCAATGCCCGGAATTCCCCGGTAACCGCCGCAACCCCCAAGCACCATAAAATTTCATCCGTTGCAGTTTTTGCCGGTTCCATAGAAGTCAAATCCATCCTGCAAACAGGGACAACGCCAGTGGAAATAAAAACAGGCGAAGCACGTTCTATCGCCTGTTTCATGTACCTTGTACCTTGACTGATACGAAGCTGCAATCAAACGCTAACTGTGTTGGGCTCAAAGTCGGCTCCTCAACGTACTGAAACGTACGCCTTCGTTGCCTCCTCTGGGCCTTCTTTCGTTATCATACTCCTAGACAGTAAACCGCCCGAAAGCCATTTTCTGCCGCACCTCTCTCCAAAGCGCAGGTTTTTTCAGGCGCTCGTTCACGAGCGCCTGTGTATTGTTGGCCGAAGCAGCCCATAAGCCGGGTTCTGTTCCCGCCGCAGGTTTCCCCACCGCGGGCGATGGCCATTCCTCTAGGACCGCCGTTACCGACGGCCTCAAGCAACCAACCCGGAAGCACGGACGGGCCGTCCTTAACGCTTCCCTATTTGGTCTTGCTCCTGGCGGGGTTTACCTGGCATCCGACGTCACCGCCGGATCCGGTGAGCTCTTACCTCACCCTTTCACCCTTACCTGCCTTCGACGAATCTCCGGCGGGCGGACTTCTCTCTGTGGCACTTTCCCTGGGGTCGCCCCCGCTGGACGTTATCCAGCGCCATGCCCTGCGGAGCCCGGACTTTCCTCTCCCCTTGCGGGCAGCGGCCATCCGGTCTACTTCGGCCAAGCTCTATGAATCTTTTCCCTTCTGTCAGTTCGACGCTACCTGTCGGAGGAGCAGTATCCTCTGACAGTGGGGACAGGTTATGACATCATCTCCCCGAAAGAGGGAGTTGTAAAGCTGTGGCGGAAGGTTCATGTTGCAGCCGAGGCAACAGCCGTCTTTCGCTTCGACTACCGCAATACCTTTGCGTTGGTCTCTGAGCTTGCTATATCGCTTCATTATCGAAGCAGGAAGCCCCTTGACGGCGGCTTCTCTGGCGATAACGCCGGCGGAGATCTCTGCTTCCAGCGAATCGATCTTTGTCTGCACCTCACCCTTTTGCAGCGCGATGTTCGCCTCAAGAGCCTGCAGATTTTCCTGTCTTTGAGTCAATTCCCCCTGCCATTCTTCGAGCTGGCCCGTCTTCTGTAATATCTGATCTTCAAGCTCGGTCTGCAGCTTCTTGGCGCTCGCTATCTCCTTGGAAACCGCCTGGTACTCCTTCTGCGTCTTAATTTCTTTCAAGCGGGCTTCGGACCGGACGATATTCTCACTTTCCGTAACAAGACTCTCCTCCAGTGCCCGCTTCTCTTCTTCCAAGGCCGACGCTTCGACATGCTTTACCTCAATTACGTTGCGCGCCTCTGTCAGGTTATTTTCCAGCGTTGCGATCTCTTCCAGCAAAGCACCCTTCTCTCCGTGTAACACGTCGACCTTCAGGTCAATCTCCTGCAACTCTCCAAGCAACTTCAAATTCTTCTGCAAAATCAGCCTCCTCCGTTTCCGTTAATTTTTCTATACAAAAAGACGTGCGTGCCTATGCATAAACAAAAGGCTCTCTCTCTTCCTTGAAAGCAACTACCTCTGCGCTGTAACCCTTTTCCCCCAGTTCGTGAGCCACCCTGGCCGCCACTCCTTCGACCATGAGTATCTCCGTGGCAAAGTGCCCCGCGTCCACCAGGGCCAGGCCCAGTGCCTCCGCCTCTCTGGCGTCGTGATATTTGATATCCCCCGTGACAAGGACATCCGCCCCCTGGCGGCAGGCTTCTTTCAGGAGGGAAGCGCCGCTCCCGCCGCACAGGGCAACTTTTTTCACCTGCCGGTCGCGGTCACCGACAAAACGGACGCCGGCAAGAGCCAGCCGTTCCTTAATCAAGACTACCAAGGCCCCGAGGGTGGTTGCATCGGCAAGTCTGCAGATTCTGCCGAGCCCACGCTGCTTCCCCTTGTTAAACAGGGGGTAGAGATCGTAGGCCGGCTCTTCGTAAGGATGAACCGCCAGCATTGCATTCACTGCGGCTGACAGGTTTGCCTTGCGGATGAGGACCTCGATGCGGGTTTCCTCAACGAACTCGCGGCTGCCAACCTTGCCCAGAAAAGGCTCGGCCCCGGCCAACGGTGTGAAGGTTCCCACGCCCGTTGTTTGAAATGAACAGTCCCGGTACTTGCCGATTACGTCGCTGAAACTGAAGAGCGACGCCAGTACCACCTCTTCATATCCTTTCGGGACGAACACGCTCAGCTTCACCAGCTCTTCTGCACCGGTAACCCGGAGAGGCTCGCACGATGCCAGCCCGAGTCGTGCCGCAAGAAGATCGTTCAGACCACCATCGGCAGTATCATAGTTGGTATGCAGGGATACGACCGAAAGGTCGTTTTTCAGGGCAAGTGAGACAAGAAATCCGGTAGCATCGGTGGCAGTGATTTTTTTGAGGGGGGAGAAGATCAAAGGATGGTGGGTCAAAAGGAGCTGGCATTTGTCAGCAACGGCGGCTTCAACTGCACCCTTGCAGGGATCGAGTGCTACCATGATCTTTCCTGCCGGCGCCGCGGGATTGCCCACCTGCAGTCCCACATTATCCCACTCTTCAGCAAAGGCAAATGGAGCAAATTTATTAATGATTCCAACTATGTCTGAAACTCGGGGAGTTATCATCGCATCTAAAAGAAAAAGAGTGCAACCTTTCGGTGTGCACTCTTTTTCTTCGTTCCTAGAGTATTTTCTCGTCTGACCAGGTGCTTTAAGGGCATCCCCACATCATCCTATGTTGTTAGGTGGTGGGCCCACCAGGACTCGAACCTGGGACCGACCGGTTATGAGCCGGTAGCTCTAGCCAACT
>Ga0210377_10002495_pt1 | contig 16083 bp, 15 predicted proteins | sample PLM4_65_b1redo_FD_155480 | JGI IMG/M metagenome (GOLD analysis project Ga0210377, IMG submission 155480) | Groundwater sediment microbial communities from an aquifer in East River, Colorado, USA - PLM4_65_b1 redo | ecosystem: Environmental > Terrestrial > Soil > Riparian zone | place: USA: East... | reverse complement strand
AAGGTCCTTCTCTTCGGCAACGGCGGGAGCGCCACCGACGCTTCGCACATCGCAGCGGAGTTCGTGAACCGCTTCCTCATGGAGCGTCCGCCCCTTCCGGCGATAGCTTTGAATACCGATGTTGCCGTGCTCACGAGCATCAGCAATGACTACGATTATTCGCAGGTCTTTTCGAAGCAGCTTGCAGCCCTGGGCCACGAGGGCGACGTGGTGATCGGCATCAGCACGAGCGGCAACTCCGCAAATGTCATTAAAGCCGTCGAGGTGGCGAAAAAGAACGGCATGAAGACGGTGGTCCTGACCGGCGGCGCCGGCGGCAAGCTCGCGAGCATGGCGGACTACACCTTCACCGTGCCGACGAAGCACACGCCGCGGATCCAGGAGACCCACATTACGCTCGGCCATGCCATCTGCCAGATGGTGGATGAAGAACTGTTCGGCAACTCCCGCTGATTCTGCCATTATGAAGAAGATCGATACGTCAAAGATAAAGACCTACTCGCTCAAAAGCAGGGAGAGCAAGGTCCGGATCAATGATTTTGCGAAACCGCACATACAGGGCGGAGCGTTCAAGGATTTTTTCTCATCACTCCCGAATATCCTCGCTTCCAAAAGCCTGAAGGAAGTTGCCGTCGCCGCGGTCCAGGCGCGGAAAGACCAGCGGCCGGTCATGCTCGGGATGGGCGCCCACGTCATCAAAGTAGGGCTGAACCCCGTCATCATCGACCTGATGGAGCGGGGCGTCATCACAAGCCTCGCGCTCAACGGCGCAGGGATCATCCACGATTTCGAACTCGCCTTCAGCGGCCAGACTTCGGAAGACGTGGACAAGGAGATTCTCTCGGGCGCCTTCGGCATGGCCGATGAAACGGGCAGCATGCTGAATAAGGCGATTAACTCCGCGGCGGCCGGCGAAGGCATCGGCGCCGCTGTCGGCAGAATGATACAGACGGGCGATTTCCCCTATAAGGACAAGAGCCTGCTTGCCGCCGGGTCTCGTTTGGGCGTCCCGGTGACGGTCCATGTTGCGATCGGGACCGACATCATCCATATGCATCCGTCTTTTGACGGCAAGGCAACGGGTGCGGCGGCGCAGAATGATTTTCTTTTTTTCTGCTCCCTCGTATCTGAGCTCGAAGGCGGTGTGTACCTAAACCTCGGCTCCGCCGTGCTCCTGCCTGAGATCTTTCTGAAAGCCGTTACCCTTTGCCGGAACCTCGGCAAGTCCCTGCAGCACTTCACGACGGTGAACATGGACTTCGTCCAGCACTACCGGCCGAACGCGAACGTGGTGCGGCGTCCCACGCAGGGAGGCGGCAGGGGCTACGCCATCACCGGCCATCATGAGATCATGTTTCCGCTGCTCGCGGCCGCTATCATAGAACTGCTCTGAAGCGCCCTGTTGGAACCTCCGGCACTCGCTCTCCTTCGTAATCCCCCGTAAAATTTGTATCGCTTTTTGAAATCTTCTTCACTGCCTGTGCTATCATTAAAGCATGCCGATGAAGTCTTCATCAAAAAAAAGTCTTCGGGTGATGTCGCTGTCGCTAACCAGGGCCCTTGCGGGAAGTCTCGTATGCGCTGCAATTATTTTCGCTTTACAATTCATGAGCAGGGAGGTAACAGGCATGGGTCCTCTTCTAATTTCAAGTCCGGTCTTCAAGCACAATCAGATTATTCCATCCAAATATACCTGCGATGGAGCAGATGTCAATCCCCCCCTGCTCATCGGGGATACGCCGCCGGAGGCAAAGTCACTGGCCTTGATTGTCGATGATCCCGACGCGCCGGCAGGCACCTGGGTGCACTGGGTCCTCTGGAACATCGCTCCAAAGACGACAGAGATCAGAGAAGGGTCTGTACCTTCTTCCGCTCAGCAGGGAATGAGTGACTTCAGAAAGCATGGCTATGGAGGACCCTGCCCTCCGTCCGGGACCCACCGTTATTTCTTCAAGTTGTATGCCCTCGACACTACTCTGAATCTCGGACCGGAGACAACCAAGGCGGCACTGGAGCGTGCGATAAAGGGGCACATCGTGGCCCAGGGTGAGCTGATTGGATTGTACAGGAGGAAGTGAAAGCTCTCCCTCTCAACGGGTGAGAAAATTTTCCCTCTGCTCCTCCCCGCAGCCTGATGCAACCCTCTCTCATGCACATACATAAAATCGACCAAAAAAAACGGCTCCGAAAAAGCTTTAACACATTTTTCGCGTCAATAGTGCGCACAAAAACAATATGTTATGACTTTTGATGCACAATTTTTATTGTTAAATTTATTGACAGAACAATACGGATGGTTTAGAGTATTGACTAAATAAGCAATATTTCCGTATTTAAAAAAAACGGAATCCTTTTTTGCAGCACAGCGGTTATTTTCATAACGCAAACGGCAGGAAATGAAAAGACAATTGAACAAAGCTCCTCATGGGAAAGGGGTGATGGTTCTGCTGAAGTCTGTCCACGCTGGGGATTGGAAGTTTTTGCCCTGCCAAGGGCAGTTTACACGGTACCATAAAAAATTACTCGGGAGGTGAACATGCAAAATTCATGGAGTTACGAACACGAAGGGATCAACGAAAGCAAATTGCTTGTCAGCGAGGAGAGCGAAAAATATATCAGCTATCTTGAAGCGACAACCGATCAGTATATGGACGCGCTCAGAGCTATTGAGCGAAGGTGCATAAAACAGGAGGGAGACGCCGAGAGCATTTTTCAGGACCTTTCCGCCCTGAACAACTCGATGCTCCAGGTTTGCGAACAATTTGAGAATTTGGTGGACAACGAGGCGGCAATCAAGGCCGCACGGGTCGCCTTCCGTGATAAGACGGACTCTATTTTCTCCAAAAGCTACGGTGTAAATAGGGCCCGGACGTGGCCTCAGGGATACCAGGGAGATTACAAAACAATAGAATTCATGTACAGAAATACGCCGATGTCGGAGGGGATAGGATACTATCTCGATAAATATATGCTTTCTTCAACCCTTGCGGTTGGAGTGAGAGAAAGAATGCAACAATTGGCTGAGCTGCTGAAAACAGAGCTCATCAACAGACAACATCCGAAGATCCTCGATATCGCCTGCGGCTCATGCCGTGAGGTGCATGAAATAGTCCCGGAAATTGAAAAGACCGGCGCCCACTTCAAATGTATCGACTTAGACCCCGAGGCCCTCGATTTCGCCCTCAATCGTTTATCCTATGCAGGCCTCTCGTCCGAGCAGGCCGAGTTTATCCAATATAATGCCCTCAGAATGTTCGACTACGAGACCGCGGTGTCTGCATTCGGCATGCAAGATATCATTTACAGCGTCGGATATTTCGATTACCTGGCCGATGATTTTCTCGCGAAACTGCTCAATACCCTCTATCTGATACTCAAGCCAGGCGGAAAGCTCATAGCGGCTTTTAAGGACGCAACCCGTTACCGGCCGCAAGCTTACCACTGGTTCGCTAACTGGGATGGCTTTCTACAACGTACGCAAGATGATTTTGACAGATTGCTCCATCAAGCTGAAATCCCCGGCAGTGCCTTATCAACTACCCGCGTAAACTCAGGCGCGATAATTTTTTATACTGCTGTGAAGCAGTAACGGAATGCCCGCACAAAGGTACGTTTAATTCTTGAGCGCACGGCATGGAAAAGCATTTATTGCCCAATAAGGTGGCGGTTGTAACGGGAGGAACGCGGGGTATAGGCCGCTCGATCGTGCTTGCCCTGTGCCGGGAAGGCGCTGATTGCGCGTTCACGTATGCGAAAAATCCTGCTGCAGCGGAGTCGCTTGCAAAAGAAGTTCAAATCATGGGCAGGAGGGCAACACCCTTTCAACTGGACGTGAGGGAGTTTGAAGGCGCAAAAACATTTATAGAAGAGGTAAAAAAGGAATTCGGAAGGATCGATATTCTTGTCAATAACGCAGGCATAACACGCGACAGATCCCTTATGATGATGAATAAAGAAGATTGGTCCGAGGTAATAGAAACAGACCTTACAGGCGTTTTTAATACATCCCGGGCATGCATCATCACCTTTCTGAAGCAAAAGAGCGGAAATATCGTAAACATCTCGTCTGTCAGCGGCATTCATCCGCTTGCGGGTCAGGCCAATTACGCGGCTGCAAAGGCTGGAGTGATCGGCTTTACCAAATCGCTGGCAACAGAGGTGGCGCCGTATAATATCAGGGTCAATGCCGTTGCTCCCGGTTTTGTGGCTACCGACATGACGGCGGCGTTTGCTGAAAAATACAGAGAGAAGGTCATGAAGATGATCCCGCTGGGAAGATTCGGCACGCCGGATGAGGTGGCGCAGGTTGTAGTATTCCTGGTGAGCGATGCCTCTCAGTATATCACCGGGCAGGTAATACAGATAGACGGAGGATTGGGGATATAAGTCAGGATGAAAAGAACGGTTGTAATCTCAGGCATAGGGGTCCTATCTACTATCGGCATCGGCAGGGATAACTACTGGGAAGGGCTGTTTCGGGGGAAGACGGGATTCAGAAAAATAACTCTGTTCGATACAACACCCTTTCAAGTCCACGATGCCGGCGAAATCTCCGAATTTGATCCTCTTGCTCTTCTCGGGAAAAAAGGGCTGAGGGACCTCGACAGGAGCACGAGGCTGATATGCTCAGCCGCAAAGCTTGCTCTCGAGGATGCCCGCCTCCAGATTACAGAAGAAAATACTCATTTTTCAGGCGTCTCAATTGGCACCACGTTCGGAAGCCTCCACAGCATCTCGCAATTCGACCGATCAGGCCTCATCGAGGGGCCGCGGTTCGTCAATCCCTCGCACTTTCCGAACACCGTAATAAATTCTCCTGCCAGCCAGGTTTCCATTCGGTTTAAAATTAAGGGGTTTAACACCACCATATCCACAGGCTTCTGCGCAAGCCTCGATGCCGTCGCCTATGCCGCGGATTTCATAAAATTAAACAGGGCAGACGTTGTTCTTGCAGGCGGCGTTGAAGAGCTGTGCGAAGAGACTTTTCTGGGTTTTCATAAGCTCGGCTGCTTATCAGGCGCGGACGGCTCGGAGCCCGTGTGCTGCCCTTTTGATGCGAGAAGGAACGGGATAATTCTCTCTGAGGGTGCGGCAGTGCTGATCCTCGAAGATGGGGAGCACGCCTTGAACAGAGGCGCCGTTATTCTCGCAAAAGTCTTGGGATATGGCAATGCTTTTGACCCTTCCGCGGATAGCCGCTTCAACCATGCGGGACAAGGATTAAAGAATGCTGTTGTCCTCGCTTTAAAAGAGGCTTCTCTCAATCCGGAGGATATAGACTACATCTGTGCCAGTTCCAATTCGTCTAAGGGTCTTGACAAGATGGAGACAAGGGTAATAAAAGAAGTTTTTGGGCAGCATGCATATACGATCCCGGTAAGTTCCATAAAATCCATGGTAGGGGAGTCGTTTTCAGCTTCCGGCGCTCTCTCTCTTTCAGCTGGGGTAGGAGCGATACAGAAGGGGCTAATACCCCCCACGATAAACTACAAGGAGAAGGACCCCGAGTGCGATCTCGATTACGTCCCGAATGAAGCAAGACAGAAACGCGTAAAGACCGTGCTCGTGACCTCAACTGACCCATACGGTCAGAACTCCGCCGTTGTATTAGGCGGTTACGAAGGATGACCGATGCAACTTGACTTTGAAGAGATAAAGAAACTCATACCCCAGCGGTTTCCCTTCATCATGATCGATAAGGTCCTGGAAATCGAACACGGGAAACACGTCATTGCCGTGAAAAATATCTCGGGCAATGATATGGTTTTTCTCGGCCATTTTCCCGACAAGGCCGTCATGCCCGGCGCCCTCATCCTCGAGGCAATGGCGCAGACTGCCATTATTCTTTTTGCAGCGGGAAAAGAGATGCAGGAGGAGGGGAAAAAGCCGATGTATTACTTCGGTTCGGTCAAAGCGCGATTTCTCCATCCCGCTGTACCGGGCGACCAGCTGAAAATCAGGGTTGAAAACGTCAAATCCCTGCCGACCGGCGCTTATGTGTCGGGCGAGGCATTTGTCGACGGCAAAAAGATAACCGAGGCGGAGCTGGTATTCAGTGTAAAAAATGAATAAGCGAGTTGTGATAACAGGCCTGGGCGTCATTTCCTCTATCGGCATCGGTTGGGAGGAATTCTGGGATAATCTCTTGAAGGGAAAATCAGGGATAAGCCCTGTGACGTCCTTTGACACTTCGAACCAGTTTACTCACAACGGAGGAGAGGTTAAAAATTTTAACCCTGAGGAATTCATTCCCGGAAATAAAATTAATTCTCTCAGTAGGGCGTCACAGATGGCTCTCGCTGCTGCGACGCTTGCAATCAAAGACGCCCGCTTGTCGGCAGAAGAAATTTCAGGACTGCGGGGCGGTGTGTGTATCGGGACAACAATGGGATCTATCCAGACTGTGGAAAAGATAGACGAAATGATTGTTGCCGAAAAAAAACATGAGATCAGTGAAAATCTGACTCGTCAAGTACCAACACATTCAACTCCTTCGGTCATTGCCGAGACATTTTCTCTGCATGGCCCCAATCTGATGTTTTCAACCGCTTGTGCGGCAGGTAATTACGCTATAGGCTACGGGTTCGATTTGATCCGCCTGGGCAGAGCCGACATGCTTCTTGCGGGAGGCGCGGAACCACTATCCAAAGTTGCCTTCACCGGATTTAATCAGTTCTCAGCTGTCGCGCCTGAAAAGTGCCAGCCTTTTGATAAAAGCAGGAAGGGTATGATGGTGGCCGAAGGCGCAGGATTAGTGGTTCTCGAATCCCTTGAAAAAGCGTTGAAAAGGAAGGCAAAGATTTATGCCGAGGTTTTGGGGTACGGACTCAGCTGTGATGCATTCCACATGACCTCATCCTCTACGGAAGGCATCGTAGCATGTATGAGAAAAGCAATCAGGGAGGCAGGTGTTTCAGTTGAGCAGGTAGATTATATAAGTGCCCACGGGACGGGAACGCCGACCAATGACAGAAATGAGTCCGCGGCCATCAAGGAAGTCTTCGGGCCTCACTATAAGAGGATACCCGTGAGTTCCATTAAATCCATGCTCGGTCACACCATGGGCGCAGCTTCAGCAATCGAAGCGATCGCTTGCGCACTTGCTGTGCAAAATGATATGATTCCACCAACCATAAATTATGAAATACCTGATCCGGAATGCGATATTGACTGCGTACCTAATCAGTCAAGACAACATACCGTCGCAATAGCTTTAAATAACTCGTATGCCTTTGGCGGTAATAATGCCTGCCTGGTCTTAAAAAAATTTATTGGTTAAGGAGAATCAAGAGATAACAATGGGTGAAAATGTGGAAAAAGAAATAGTCTCAATAATCTCTGATGTTTCAGGATTTGATGTGGAAGAGATAACACCTGAGAAAAATTTTTTCAAGGACCTTGAAATCGATTCTATTAAGGCGATCGAGATTACGGTTGCAATTGAAAAAAAATTTAAGGTATCGGTGCGAGATGAGGATGTTCCCAAAATTGCAACCGTGAAGGAGGCTGTGGCACTTGTTAACAATTTATTGAGTCAAAAAAATTCGGTCAATGCTAAAGGTTGAGAAAGATATTTATGATGTTGTAATAATAGGTGCGGGCATGAGCGGCCTTGTATGCGGCTGTTATCTCGCTAAGGCAGGAATGCAGGTACTTATTGCCGAGCAACATTTTAAGCCGGGAGGCTATTGCACGTCGTTTAAGAGACAGAATTTTACTTTTGACGCTGCAGCTCACTCATTCGGAGGATATAGAGAAGATGGAATAGTGAGAAAAGTATTTAATGATCTTGAAATAAGCAAAAGATTAAAAATCACAAGATATGACCCTTCTGACATAATAATTACTCCTGATTATAAAATATCTTTTTGGGCAGATTTAGACAAGACGATAAATGACTTTCAAAGAGCTTTTCCAGATGAAAGCCATAAAATTAGCGATTTTTTTCATTTTCTCATTCAACCCACACCTCAATTTTTAGCTCAAACGAGAAGTTGGACATTCAATAACTTATTAGATAAGTATTTTAAGAATGATAAATTAAAAGCTATTCTTTCCTTTCCACTATTTGGAAATGGCGGGTTGCCACCTTCGTTAATGTCTTCCTTTATAGGAGTAAAAATTTTTAGAGAGTTTCTCCTTGATGGTGGATATTATCCAGAGGCTGGGATGCAAACACTACCTAATGTATTAGCTGAGCGATTCAAAGAGTTTGGAGGCGAATTACGGTTATCTTGCCCTGTTAAAAAAATTAGGGTTAATGTTGATAAGGTTATGGGAGTAGATTTAGAAAATGATGGATTCATACAGTCAAAGCAAGTAGTTTCTAACTGCGATGCCAGACAGACTTTTTTAAAGCTTTTAGGGAAAAAGATTGTTAATGAAAATTTATTAAACAAAATTCAGAGGATGACTCCTTCACCCTCGATGTTTATTTTATATTTAGGTGTTAATCAAAATTTTGATAAATTGCCTAACCCGGGAATTAATGTATGGTTTTTGTCTCAATATAACTTAGATAATGCTTACCTTTCTGTTCAGAAGGGAGACCTTAACAATTTAGGCAGGTATATGGTTCATGTCTTGCCTGACAATAAGAGTGTCTTAGCTTTTTTGAATGTATCTTTTAAAAATAAAAAATATTGGGATGACAATAAGAAAAAATTTTCAGAATCTTTTTTAAACGTGATCGAAAAAAACACGATTCCTGAGTTATCAAAAAATTTAGTTCATTGTGAAGCTGCAACCCCTCATACATTATACCGATATACTTTAAATTACAAAGGAGCTGCCTACGGATGGGCAAGTATTCCTTCACAACTTGCAGATTCTGACTTTAAAAAACCTTCCTTTATTCAAGGTCTTTATATAACAGGTCATTGGTCAACACAGGGACTAGGAATATCTGGGGTTATTTATTTGGGCTATGATACAGCTAATTTGATAATTAAAAGAATGACAAAGAGATATGGTATAATCGAGACTTAAGGATTAAAATTTATTTATAGGTAACCATCCGATAAGACGCTGGCCTTATGTTGAAAAGCAAGGATGCTGATAAATGCGCTGCTGTTCACTGGGGTTACAATCTTAGTGATGTGTGACTACAATTTTACTTAAAAGATATTTATGAACAAAGAGCTCTATATAGAGAAGGAAATATTTAGACTAACGCAATCCTGGGGGTCCGTTCTTCTTACGGCTGGGGCTATTGCTACGTTCTCATTAAGCATATTAGATTATTTTGTTACACCGGAAAATTTTTCTAAATTTTTAATATTCAGAGTAATTGCTGCTAGTTTAATGGCAGTTTTAATTTTTGCAAACTATTTTCGCAAACAAGAATACGGAAACAACTATTTTCAATTAATTATATTCACGTTTGCGGCGCTTATACCATCATCCATGGTTGAGCTAATGATACTCTCATTGGGTGGGCATCAGTCGCCATATTATGTCGGAATGATCATTGTTTTTATGTTTATTTTTGGATTTCTTCCTGTTTCTACGAAAGTAACAATATACTTAACCTCTATAACATATGCAGTTTATCTTATACCGATATTAGTTTATGACGAGATTACAAAACTTAGTGTTTTTATTAATAATAATATGTTTTTATTATCTATAGCAGTAGTTGGACTGTTGTGGAAGCATTATAACTATCAGCTTCTTATAAAAAACCTTTCCCTCGAATATGATCTTTCCAAAGATAAAAAGCAGCTTGAGATCTACTCCTTACAGCTTGAAGGTATGGTTGAAGACAGAACAAAAGACCTGAACAAGTCCGAGCAGTGGCACCGGTCTCTTTTTGAAAACGCGACGGATGGCATCATCATCCTCGATAAGAACGGCGTCATCGTGAACGTAAATGAGAAGGCGTGCGAGATGCACGGTTTCAGCAGAGAGGCATTGGTCGGTACGCATATAAAGCTGCTCGAAGACGACAAAAATACGGGAAAAATGATGGAAAGGATGCGCCGGATTTTAGGCGGGGAAAGCCTTGTGTTTGAAACCAAGCATAACAGAAAGGACGGCGCCCCTATCGATCTTGAGATCAGCGCAAAAGCGATTACTATCGGTGATGAACTGTTCGTTCAGTCCTTTTACCGTGATATTACGGAAAAGAAGAAGCTTCAGGAGCACTTGTCCCAGTCACAGAAGATGGAGTCCATTGGCGTGCTCGCGGGCGGAATCGCCCATGATTTCAATAACATCCTGACGGCCATCCTCGGCCATGCGGAGATCCTTCGCAGGAATTCCGTATTAGATGTAAAATCGACAAACAGTCTCGGCGTGATCGAAGACGCCTCGCGAAGGGCGGGGAGAATGATCTCAAGACTGCTGGGCTTTGCGCGCAAGAGCAAGTATGAGATCGTGCCGCTCCAACTCAACGACGTGGTGTATGATACGCTCAAGCTCCTCGAGCGGGTCATCGACAAAAACATCGAATTGAGCGTAGAGCTCGACAGCCGTCTTCCGGTTGTCCATGGCGATACCAATCATATAGAGCAGATCGTCATGAACCTTATCATCAATGCACGGGATGCCATGCCGAAGGGAGGAGAAATAGCAATCAAAACCTCCTTAGTGGATGTTGAGCAGGGAATGCCGAACATCCCGGCCTACATCGTGCCGGGAGCATACATCATCCTCAGCATCGCTGATACGGGCATTGGAATTCCGAAAGACGTCTTATCTAAGATTTTTGAACCTTTCTTCACGACAAAAGAACGAGGAAAGGGTACGGGGCTCGGCCTTTCCATGGTGTATGGCGCCGTTAAAGAACACAAGGGATATATCACGGTCGCAAGCGAGCCCGGCGCCGGCGCGCTCTTCACCATCTTCCTGCCCGCTTCGCCTGCTGCCGCTCTTGCGCCGGAGAAAGAATCGTCTGGTCCCATACGTGGAGATGAGACCCTGCTGATTGTTGATGATGAGGAAGAGACGCTGAATGGTGTCCGGGAGGCGCTTACAAGCCACGGCTACAAGGTGTTCGCCATTAACGATTCTCCCAGCGCGCTCAGCCTTTTCAGAAAACTTCCTCAGGAGATAGCTCTCGTTATTACGGACATGGCCATGCCTCACATGGACGGCAAGGAACTCATCAAACAGATCAAAGAGATAAAGCCCGAAATAAAAATTCTCGCCATGTCCGGGCACACGAAATATATTGCGGACAAAGACGGAATACGGGAAATCGACGGGTTCCTGAAGAAGCCCTTTGAATCCCCATACCTGCTCTCGGTGGTGCGGCGTATCCTCGACGCGAAAGCGAAAACCGCTCTCACCACCATTTGATGGCGCTTGCGTTTACAGACGCCCGCTCCTCCTGTGGAGAAAGGTCAGGATCTCGACCGCGGCCTTGTAGCGCTCTTTCGGGATGTCTGGCGAAATCCTGACGAATTCTAAATCGGTCAGCGGGATTCTTTTTTTGCGGGTGCAGGGCGCTTCCCGGCCTCGATGCCCATTTTTTTTATTTTTTCCAGGAGCGTCGTGCGGTTAAGGCCGAGAAGCCGGGCCGCCTTGCTCCTTACTCCCCCGGCCCGTTCGAGGGCCTTCTGGATCAGGTTCCGCTCCATACCGCTGATCAGGTCATCAAGATCGATACCGGTTTCGCCAACCTCCATGGTGTCATATCGTATTGCCGCGGGCGGGGAATTTTCGAAGACGCCCGCCGGTTCCTGCGCGGCAATTGCCTCACGCGGGACAACAACATCCCTCCGGTGCAGCGCTTGCGGGAGGTCAGATGCCTGCACCGCCCTGCCGTTCACGAGGATAGAGAGCCGCTCGATCAGGTTTTCGAGCTCCCGCACGTTTCCCGGCCATGAATACTTTATCAGGCAATCGTTTGCCTCAGTTGAAAAGACCAGCGGCTCGCGCTGTCTTTTCCGGGAAAATTCCTGGACAAAGTGGGCTGTCAAAAGCGCAAGGTCCTCCGGCCGGTCTCTGAGAGGAGGAAGATGGAGCGGGATGACGTTCAGCCGGTAATACAAGTCTTCCCGGAACGCGCCCTCTTTGATCGCCGTTTCCAGGTCCGCGTTCGTGGCCGCAAGGATACGAACATCCGCCTTGACCGTTTTCACCCCCCCGACCCGCTGAAACTCGCGCTCCTGGAGCACGCGGAGCAGCTTGACCTGGAGCGCGGGATCGAGCTCGCTTATTTCATCGAGAAAGAGCGTGCCGCCCTGCGCCAGCTCGAACCGGCCTGCCCGCGCATAAACGGCCCCGGTGAAGGCGCCTTTCTCGTGGCCGAAGAGCTCCGAGGCAAGGAGGTCCTTGGGAATGGCGGCGCAGTTCAGCGCGACGAAGGGGCCGCCGGCGCGCCTGGTGTTGTTATAGTGAAGGGTCCTGGCAACAAGCTCCTTGCCGGTCCCGCTCTCGCCGGTGACAAGGACCGTACTGTCAGTGTCGGCGATCTTTTCTATCAGCTCGTAGACGGCATGCATGGAGGGCGAGTCGCCTACGATCCCCTTGAAAACATACTTTTTCTTGAGCTGCATTTTTAGCATCCTGTTCTCTTTCTGCAGCTGTGAAATGGAAAGCGCCTTGTCGAGAACGATCATGAGCTCATCGAGGTTGAAGGGTTTGGTGATATAGTCGAAGGCGCCGATCTTCATGGCCTCAACGGCCGTTTGCACAGTACCGAAGCCGGTCATGACAATGACGGGAATATAGGGCTGAGAGGCCGTTGTCCCTTTCAGGACGTCCATCCCTCCCTTCCCGGGCATCACCAGGTCGGTCAGAACGAGGTCGAAGTTTTCAGCACCCAACAGGTCGAGGGCCGCCTTGCCGTTCTGGGCAAGCGTTACTTCAAAACCTTTTTTCGAAAGAAAGGTATGGAGCAGGTTTTGTATGGGTTCATCGTCTTCTACGACGAGAATTCGCTGTATAGCGCGCATAGTGAAACATAACAAATAAACACGGCAGTGTCAACTATTTGACAGCAGGATTTTTCCTTTTTTTGACGAAAGGGAGAGAAAATTTTAAGGGAAGGCCTCAGGCCACGCTGAAGCGCGCAGAGAGAACATAACCACAGTTTAGGTTGAGACTCGAAAATCAAAATCAAAACAACTTTATGCCTCTGCGGCCTGCAGCGTATAAACCGGCTGCTTGATGCGTTCCGGCTCATCGAGAAGGATGGACGCGGCCTTGGTCAATTCCGACGGCGTTTTCCCCCCGCCCGGAAGAATTATAAGAGATACGGCCTGTTCCCCGGCTGCCTTCAGGATCTCCTCGTCGGGATACCCGGAGCGGACGAGCTCCGAAGCTTCTATTTTCTGCCCGGCCAGCGCCTTTTTTATTTTTTTCATCGCCGCGACGGTGTTGTGCCTTACCTCTTCCAGCTCCTTCTTCTCTCCCGCGCTGTAGAGATGGATGGAAACGATCCCGAGCAGCAGGACCTTTGAGCCCGTGGCCTTCGCCTCTCCGATTATCTTGTCCAGCCCCGCCAGCGCTGCATCGGAATTGTCAACCGGAACGAGGATGGTCCCGGGCATGATGTAGACCGGGCACGGCGCTGCTTTCGTTACCCCCTTGTAGCGCGGCGTCGCAAGAATAAGATCAGGACGTTCCGATATTGCACATCGCAGGAGCTCCTGTTCCGGTTCACCCTCTTCGGCTTGCAGACGGATCAAGACACCGCTGCCCTCCTCATCAATTATCTTTTTTGCGGCGCCGGCGTGCTGCGCCCACTCCGTGCGGGCGAGCTCCTCAGCCACGGGGCCTGCGCCGTAATCGATGAACAGGGTGCTCTGAAATACGTGCAGGACAACCAGCTCGCCGCCCTTTTCCCTTGCCTTGTTGATCCCGTAATGCAGGGCAGTCTTGGACTGGAGCGTACCGTCATATATAGTAAGGATTTTCATGATTAGCCTCCTCATTTTAATTCTAGCTGATTATTTTGTCCCCATAAGTCCTTTGCAAAGTGCAACAATTATGTTTTGTGCATCATGTTGTTGCATTAATAACCTGTTATTTTATCATTACAAATTAAATTATAATCCATAATTATGGTCTCAACAGCAATAATTAATTGCACCATGTTCAGCTCATCATATATTTCACCCAATATTTCAACGTATTATTAGCTGGCATGTCCTTTGCTCTATCTTTGGATTGAATCAATATTGATGAACTCACGGAGGCCAATATGAAAAAATTTCTTGTAATGATGGAAGACCTGTGGGTTGCAGCGGCCTTTGCCGAGGCAGGCGCGTACGCGTCCCTGGGGATAAAAATGGAGCAGCCCCGGTCTAGGGAAACGGCCTGCCTGCGCGCTGCGTGAGACACCGCCGGCAAGGAGGCTTTTATGTTCGAGTTTAAGACAGGCATCGGCATACGCAATATCCTGCTCGTTCAGATGCTCATGATCGTTCTGGTACCCGGCTATGCATTGCAGGTCCGCCGGGAACTGGTAAAGATCTGGAAGACGCTCAAGACCCCGATCCTTCCCAAAAAAACGGGCTCCTTGAAAAAGGGCGGCAAGTTCTGGGAGATCGATCTGACGAAGTTCGAGCCGTAGCGTTCCCCCTCCCGCGTCAGCACAGGTGCGACACCCGGTAGAGAACATAGACCAGAAGCGCCATGGGGCCGAAACTCACCACATAGGTCGCGACAGTCCTGGCAAACCTTTGGTACAAAGCACTGTTGCCAAGCACCCCGGGCACGAGCAGCGATCCTGCGATGAGGATCTGCAGCGCCGCCAGAAATCCCGATTGTTGAAATGCATACTCTAGTTCCATCGTCGTTCTCCATCTAACAATTTTTTGACCACAGATGAACACGGTGAGCACAATGCGCTTCAGAAGGTAAGGGCGTATTGCTCTACGCCCCCGTCTTCTGCAAACGTCCGTTTCAATCTGATCTTATCCGCGTTTATCTGAGGCCAATGGTCTCTTTTGACCTTTTCGGCTTAGAGCGTCTTCATTGAAAACGCCGCGAGGTTCATTGTTGCCGCTTCTCCGGTCAGCTCCGATGCGACCAGGGCCTTCCGGTACTTGCTGATGATTGCCTTGAACTTCGGCGGACAGAGCAGCAAATCCACCTTCTTCTCTTTTGCAAAACTGATCACTTCTTCGGTCGGATTTCCTTCGGTGGTGAACAGGCTCGTGCGGACGCCATTGCCCTTCTCGCGGATCAGGGATCTCGCCTCTTCCACGAACCGCGCAGACTCCTGCCGCGCCATTGCCTCTGCGTCCACGTTTGCGTCGTAGTCGATGAACATCTTGCTGTCGAATACATGCAAAGCCACAACCTCTCCGCCTTTTTCCCGCGCCTTCTCCATTCCGTACACCAAAGCTTCCTTCGACTGCAGCGTTCCGTCATAAGCAACCATGATCTTCATTTCACTGCCTCCTTTTAGATTTTTTTTATTATTCCTTGCTGCTTTCTGCCGTTATTAATGCATAGGGCATGCCAGAATATTGCGGGCTGATTTTTCAAGAGGTTACGATATACGGTGCGGTTTTTTTACTGCATGAGGGGGCGCAAGATAATACTGCGAAATGGATATCCTGGTAGTGAAAAACAGCTTAAACATGTTTACTACGAAGCTCACGAAGAGCACGAAAAAGGACATTTATAAAGCAAGATTTCATCTTGGCTTCGTGAACTTCGCGGTTCGAATATCCTAGAGAGGTTTTTCCTCGATCGGTTTTGGCAGCGGCCTGGCTCAGAGGGCTCAGCGTACCGGAGAAATAGACGCGAGGTCTATGCCGAGCAGCCTGATCTTCTGCTGAAGGTTCTGGCGGTGGACATTAAGAAGCCGCGCGGCCTCGGAGATGTTCCCGCCCGACTCGACGAGCGCGGCAATGATGAGGCCCTTCTCGAACTGTCCCTTGGCGTCCTTGAGCGGCATGATCGGTATCTTCTGCGCGTCCTGGCCCAGTTTCCTGTCTTCGAGGATGTACTTGGGCAGGTCGTCCTTGTGAATGATCGGGCCCGCGGTAAAGGCGATGGCATATTCGACGGAATTCTCGAGTTCCCGCACGTTGCCCGGGAAGTGGCAGGCCAGGAGCGCCTGCATGGCGTCCTTTGCAATACCCGTGATGTTCTTCTCAGGCGCTTTGGCCTTGTGTTTCT
>Ga0210377_10002494_pt1 | contig 16091 bp, 14 predicted proteins | sample PLM4_65_b1redo_FD_155480 | JGI IMG/M metagenome (GOLD analysis project Ga0210377, IMG submission 155480) | Groundwater sediment microbial communities from an aquifer in East River, Colorado, USA - PLM4_65_b1 redo | ecosystem: Environmental > Terrestrial > Soil > Riparian zone | place: USA: East... | reverse complement strand
CGAAGCTCGAGTCTTTCCAGGCTCTTCCCGACCGCAGGAGAACCCTCCACAATCAAAAAGGTATCGGTGGTCGTCCCGACCAGGAACTGACTCAACTCGTCCAACCGCCTTCCCTGGAGATGGAGGCCGCGCAACGTGCGGTAATGCTCCTTGCGGATCAGATCGACCTGGAGGGTGATCACATTGCGTGGGATGTGATACTGCTGCAGGACGCGGGCAAAGATTTCCACAGAGGTTTCAAACTCTTCGGGAATAACCTGACTGGCGCCCAGGCGGTAGAGGCGGTCGATCTCGGCCACATAACGGGTGCGCACGACAAGGTAGAGGTCGGCTCTCAAGCGGCGCGCCTGTGAGACCACATGGGCGGTGGCCACCGGATCTGAGATAGCAATCACGAAAACCCGAGCCTGTTCGATACCTATTTTGCGCAGGACTTCCGGACGGGTGCCATCGCCAAAGAAAATGGGCTCCCCTGCCTCCTTAGCCTGACGTACCAGGTCCGGGTCCATCTCTAGAATACTGTAAGGGATGCCGACTTCCCGGAGAACGCGGGTAAGATTCTGACCGTTGAGTCCATACCCGATAACGATAACGTGTCCCGTGATGGAGCTTGCCGTCTCTTCTTCCTGTTCCGGAGACTGCAGCCCCGGGGGGCGGCGAACCATCGCCTCTAAACCGAAGGCGACTCGATGCGCCCACAGGATCAGAAAAGGAGTAGCCATCATGCTGAGGATGGAAGCGGCGAGAAACGTTTGCTCGCTCGCCGCGGTCAAAAGCCCGTGATCCCGCCCCGCTCTGGCAAGGATGAAGGAAAATTCTCCGATCTGCGCCAGGCTGAAAGCCAGCACCACCCCGAGCCTGACGGAGCGGTAGAGCAGCCAGAATACCACAAAGAGCACCGCGCTCTTGACGCCGACGATCAAAATGAAGGTGCCGAATGAGGCGAACGCCTGCTCGGCGAGAAAATGGAGGTCGAGCAGCATTCCGATGGAAATAAAAAAGATGCCGCTGAAGGAATCCCTCAAAGGAAGAATATCGGCAACGATCTGATGGCTGAACTCCGACTCCGAGATCACAAGCCCTGCGATGAAGGCCCCCAGGGCTAAGGAAAGCCCTGACTCCGAGGTCAGCCACGCCGTTCCGAGGCAAAGGAGGATGACGAAGAGGATGAAAAGCTCGCGGTTGCGCAAAAGGGCCACCTGGCGCAAAAGACGAGGCAGCAGCGTGCGCGCGGCCAATATGATGAGGACCAGCAGCACGACAGCCTTGAGCAGCGCCCATCCGACGAGCAGATAGGAGACCCTGCCCGATTGGCCGAGCACCGGGACCAGAAGCATCATGGGGACGATGCAGAGATCCTGCAAGAGAAGGATCCCGGCGGCCAATCTCCCCTGAGGCGCATCGATCTCTCCCCGGTCACTATAGATTCTTAGGACTATGGCAGTGCTGCTTAGAGAAACGAGAAAGCCGTAGAAGATACCAACCTCAGGCGGGTATCCGAGCAGAAGCGAAGCAACCAAAACCACCAGGCTTGTGAGCAGGATCTGAAGCCCCCCGGCCCAGAGAACGTAGCGGCGGCTGGAAAATATCTTGCCGAGGGAAAATTCCAGGCCGATGGTAAAGAGCAGAAGCACGACGCCGATCTCGGCCAGGGTCTCCACCTCCTCCAAGCCGCGGATCCACCTGAGCCCGTTCGGACCCATAATCACCCCGGCCAGGAGAAACCCAACGATCGCCGGAAGGCGCAGTTTCTGAAAAAGAAAAACGATTGCGATAGTCGCCGTTAGGACGATCAGGAGTTGCTTTAAGACGCTAAGATCAGCCATTTTTAGCCGTTAGCGATCAGGAAATAGTTTTAAGTAATGCTTGTCGAAGTTATTTGGCCTTATAGTCCGCGGTGACTACAGTATGAATGCCTCCACGGACGTTAAAATCCCCCACGACCGTCATCGAGCGCGGGCGGCAGGCCTGTACCAGGCCGTCCAGAGGATGCGATTGAACATCTTCGTGGAAGGCCCCTTCCCCACGGAAGGACCAGAGGTAAAGCTTGAGGGATTTTAGCTCGATGCAGAGCGCATCCGGCACATAGCGAATCCGAATAGTGGCAAAGTCGGGTTGACCGGTCCGCGGGCACACGCAGGTAAACTCGGGGCATTCCATGCTGATTTCATAATCCCTGCCGGGACGAGGGTTAGGAAAGGTCTCGATCTTTTTGTCGGCAGCAGTGGCCATGAATGGATTCTAGCTCACTTGCCGCTATTTTCCAATTCGTTCCATTCACTGCAAAACATTTTACCGTGTCACCGCTCCCTCGGAAGCTGACGAGACCAATTTGGCGTACTTCGCCATCACTCCGCTCTTGTAGCGCGGAGAAGGAGGAGTCCATTTGCTGAGACGCGAGCGGATCTCTCCATCTGAGAGCTCGACATCCAGACGCCGCTTTGCCACATCGAAAACAATCGTATCGCCGTTGCGTAGAGCCGCGATCGGCCCGCCATTGGCTGCCTCGGGAGCAACATGGCCGGCCATGAGGCCGTGGGTGGCGCCGGAAAAACGGCCGTCTGTAAGCAAGGCTACTGAATCCCCCAAACCAGCGCCTACAAGCGCAGCCGTAACCGCCAGCATCTCGCGCATCCCGGGGCCGCCTTTCGGTCCTTCATAGCGGATCACCACCACGTCGCCGGCCTTGATTTCACCCCGCTGCACGGCCTGGAAAGAATCCTCCTCGCGGTCGTAGACGCGCGCGGGACCACGGTGCATCATCCGTTCGTGACCGGCAACCTTCACCACGCACCCCTCCGGCGCGAGATTCCCTCTTAAGATAACCAGACCTCCCGTCGGCTTGAGCGGATTTAAAAGCGGCCGCACCACCTCCTGGCCCGGAGTCTCCTTAGCCTTTTGCGCTTCCTCGCCGATGGTTTTGCCAGTAACGGTCAGCGCGTCGGCGTGAATAAGACCGGCTTCAAGCAATCGCTTGGCAACGAGTTGAATTCCACCCGCTCTGTACAGATCGTTCGCCACGAAGCGTCCGCCCGGCTTCAAGTCGGCGAGAATCGGTGTGCGCGAGCTGATGCGGTCGAAGTCGTCAATTTTCAGTTCGACTCCCGCTTCAATGGCGATAGCCAGCAAGTGCAAGACCGCGTTGGTGGAGCCGCCGGTCGCGGCGACGGCGGCGATGGCATTCTCGACGGCTTTGTGGGTAAGGATCTGCGAAGGACGGAGGTTCCGAGCCAACAGTTCCATGACAAGCTTTCCGGCGTTAAACGCCGCTTCGTCCTTTTCCTCCACCATGGCCGGGATGCCGTTGCTCCCCAGCGGCGAGATGCCGAGGAATTCCATCACCGTGGACATCGTGTTGGCGGTGAACTGCCCGCCGCACGCGCCCGCGCCCGGACAGGCGGTGTCTTCGATCGCCTTGAGCTCTGCGGCATTGATCTTGCCGCGACCGTATGCGCCCACCGCCTCGAACACGTCTTGAATGGTGAGATCGCGGCCTGCGAGGCGGCCGGGGGCGATGGAGCCGCCGTAGAGCGCCAGGCCGGGGATATTGAGTCTGGCCAGAGCCATCACCACGCCCGGGTTGGTCTTGTCACAGCCCGAAATGCCCACCAACGCGTCGAAGTGATTGCCGCGCGCGACGAGCTCGATGGAGTCGGCAATTACCTCACGGCTGATAAGCGAACATTTCATCCCCTCCGCGCCCATACTGATGCCGTCCGAGATGGAGACGGTGTTGAATTCCATCGGCGTGCCCCCGGCCGCCCGGATGCCTTCCTTCACTTTGGCCGCCAGGCGGCGCAGGTGGAAATTGCACGGTCCGATTTCGATCCAGGTGTTGGCGACTCCGACGATCGGCCGAGACAGGTCTTCGTCCGTAAAGCCTGCCGCCTTGAACATCGCCCGCGACGGCGCCCGGTCCGGACCGTTGGTGATCACTGAGCTCCGGGGCTTGAGGTTCTCTGCCATGATTTACTCCTTACGCTGTTCTCTTAAGATATTGGCACTAACTTAACTATGCCGCCGCTGTTTTTGCAAGCATGACCGCCATCAATTCCGCTGGACCATTATCGAGCGCGATTTTATCTCCTCCAGTACGATACCCAGAGGATGGGAAGAGAACAATTGCGACCGGATTCAATTTGCGCTACGCTTTGCAATAGTTTAGTCGGTTGGAGTTCCATATGGAAACTGTCACTATCTCGCCCAAATTCCAGATCGTCATTCCACAAAGGGTTCGGGAAGCCCTTGGGCTCAAGCCGGGACAAAAAGTTCAAGTCATCCCCTATGAAGGCAGGATCGAGTTGATCCCGGTTGAGCCGATCCAGCAGGGCCGGGGTTTCCTCAGAGGAATCGACACTGACCTCCAGCGCAAGATTGACTGAGATGGCATACGGGGCCAGGAAGACGGAGCATACGGGACCGAAGAAGGGTAACGGTGCCTTCTGGGGTCCCAAGGCCTTCGCCAAAAAAGCCAGCAACCGCCGTCGTCGCAAAGCCAACAAACGTGCCACAGCAATTTTGACTTTTCTTTGGCACCCCCGGAGACTTCTGGAAATGGCTTAAGAATCATGACCCCGGGGACTTGAGAGAACTGTTCCGAAAAGATCAAATAGAATCCGGGGGTAACGACCCATAACTCTAGGCCTAGAAGGAAAGCGGGGACAGGTCTTGCAATCATACAAAAAGATGAGCGTGGTGAGGCAGATCAAAGCTGATGAGTGGGGGCTGCTCCGTTCGGTCTGCCTTGCGGCTCTATCCGAGGCCCCCTATGCCTTTACCGAGACGGTTGAGGGGGCACGTCAGTTGCCCGACGCCGAGTGGCAGCGGCGTGCCCGAAGTGGAGCCGAAGGGAAAGAGGCCTTTTGCGTCCTGGGATTTGAAGAAGCCCTTCCTATCGGAATCGCAGTGGGACTGACCGGCACTTCGGACAGAAAAGTGGCCTACCTTATTTCTATGTGGGTTGCGCCTTCTCACCGCAGGACTGACCTTGCCTCGTCATTGGTGGACCCGGTCATGGCGTGGGCACGAGGGATCGGAGTGTATTTCCTGTTAGCAGGCATCACGCGGGGAAACGTCCGTGCCGTTGCGTTCTATCGAAAGTTGGGATTCGAGCCATATGAAGACCCCATACCCAATCATCCAGCGATTAGCTGTTGTCAGGTCGTGCTGGGAAAGCGGCTCAGGTGAGTCACTACCGTACTCTATCGTGCCTTGTGGGCGCAGGCCCCACATCCACTAAAGACATTAGGCAAGGGGCATCAGAAAGATTTCGTTAGGACTCTTTTGCCTACTGCCTGGTGCCTGCTGCCTGCCGCTACATAGCAGTGCTTTTACCTTAACTAAGCTATCGTAGTTTTTGCAAGCACCCCTTTTTCTTCCTCCGAAAGACCCCGGAGCAACGAAATGTCGATAGAAAGACAAGGATGGCCCTTGAAGGGTCTCCCCTTAGGCCGTATCCTCATTGGTAAAATGACTGTTAGAAAGATTGGTAACGGCCTCCTTGTGGGGCTGCTGGCGCTGAGTCTGTGCGGCTCAAACGCGATCGCGGGTCAGCTCTCGAAGCAGGAAGGCGACCGGTTACAGCGTAAGATCGAGGATCTCACGAAAAACGGTTCGGCTCTTCCGGTAGCAGCGAGAAGAACTCCGGTTTCAGAAGACGAAGTCAATTCCTACCTGGCCTTCAACGCCAAAGATAAAATTCCTCGGGGTCTGACAAATCCGCAGATCACTATTGCCGGAGACGGCGGGCTGGCCGGACGCGTTCTGGTGGATATCGACGAATTCAAGCGCCACCAGAGCCCGCGAGGCTTCCTGGACCCATTGAGCTACATTTCCGGCCAAGTCCCGGTGACGGCGCGCGGTGTGCTCCGCACGCGCGAAGGCAAAGGCCAGTTTCAACTTGAATCTGCGCAAATCCTCGGCGTCCCCTTGCCGAAGCCCATCCTGCAGGAGATTGTAAGTTTCTTCTCGCGCACGGCCGAAAAGCCCAAAGGATTCGACATCGACGCGCCTTTCGACCTGCCGGCCAAAGTCCGTGAGGTCGTGATCAGCAGAGGAGAAGCGGTAGTTGTGCAATAAGGTTTAGCGTTGCAGGGACCATATCTGCACGCCAGGAGCGGCGAAAATGCAGATGGCCGGCACTCTATCAATCATAGCGCGAATGCGGTAATAGAGGGCGGCTGTGCCTTGCTCTGGCAAACTTTTCATGGCACATAAGATAGATCACTGCACCGAACTAGAAAACAAAAGTTAAAACCGCCTGGAGGAGAAATGAACAAAGGCACTGTGACTTTCCTTCGTGCCCTAGCGCTATTTACACTTTTGCTCGCTCGCCCTGTTTTGGTTCGCTCTGCGGATACTATCATCGTAGGCGTTTCCGGCCCCGCGATTAATATGGTTTATTCTTTCGTCGCAAGGGATACGGGCCTTTGGCAAAAGTACGGCGTCGATTCACGGGTCGTCCTCTTTGAAGCCGGCTCCCTCTTGGCCCAAGCCATGCTCTCGGGCGATGTCAAGATTTCCATCTCTTCGGGACCGGCTGCCATCGCTGCGCGCACCCAAGGGGCAGACACCATCATTGTTGCCGCTTGCGTCAATACGCTCCCCTACAGCATAGTCGCGGCCAAGGGGATAACCCAGTGGGCGCAGCTCAGAGGAAAGAAAATAGCCATCAGTCGCCTCGGCTCGGGGACGGACACGGCCATCCGGTTGGTCCTAAAAAAATTCGGCCTCGACCCGGCCAAGGATGTCACCATTGTTCAGCTCGGCACGCAGCCGAGCCGTTTCCAGGCCTTAGCGGCCGGTGCCATTGATGCCACGATCATCTCCCCGCCCTTGGACCTAGCCGCCAAGAAGCAGGGCTATCAGATTCTCGTCAACATCGCGGAGCTTGGGATTCCCTATCCTCAACAGGTGATCGAAACCACCGACCGCTTCGTCCGGGAAAACCCGCAGACGGTCAAGAACTTCCTGAAAGGCTTCATAGAGGGCGTCCGCTACGCAGCCACGCACAAAGATGAGACCAAGAAAATAATTACCAAGTATCTGAACACCGCCGATCCCGAGATTGTCGAGGCGACTTACCAGAGCTATCTGCAGGTCACCGATTACAGCGCCTATCCGAACATGGAGGGCTTGCGTAACGCCATGGAGGAGGTGGGGCAACGCGTCCCTGCGGTGAAGAGCAAAAAGCCTGAGGACTTCGTCAACACGCGCTTTCTAAAGGAGCTCGAGAAGGAAGGCTTTTTCAAGCAGCTCTACAAATGATCAGTATCCCCGTGGACCGCCAGGGAGAAAGATCTATGGCCTATATTTTCCATCAAGACGAGCTTCCGAAACTGGTGTCGGTCGTGCCTGGCCGGGAGCGCGTGTTCTTCGTCAACAAGGAACTGGCCGGCATGGATGACATGCTGGCCGGCATCATGCGTTACAAGAAGGGCGCCGCGTCCCCCTATCACCTCCACGAGAACTGCGAGCACTTCTACTTTATTATGGATGGCGCCGGAACGGTCGAAACACCGGACGGTGTTAGAGAAGTCAAGGCGGGTGACCTCGTTTTCATTCCCGCCGAAGACAAACATCGCCTGCGGGCAACGGAAGCCCTGTTCTATTTCGAATTCCAGGCGCCCAATCGCTTCAAAACGACCATCTTAGACGGCACCGATGATGACCTGAGGTGGGAACGGGTGGACGGCAAAGTCTGGGTGCAAAGCTAACAGAAATCGCCGCATCAATAACAACCTCTGGGAAACGAGAAACACGGAGCGAAGGGAAACCAAGTCATGGCTACGACCTATATCGACACTGGCCAATGCCCGCGGGTCAAGCTGGCCGGGGCGCAGGGCGCGGTTGCGGAAATAGTGAATAGAGATCTCTGCGGCGCGAAAAATGTCGTCGGTATGCTGCGCTGGCTCAAAGAGGGCGAGCGCTTCGATGCCGACTCCCTGAAAGATAGGCACCAGCTCATTTATCTGATGGAAGGCGACGGAGTCATTACTCTCGAGAACAAGGATTACGAGGTCTCCAAAGGCGCAGGGCTCTATCTCAAACCTCGTGAGACAGCCGGCATCAGGCAGGCCGGTACCGCGCCCTTGAAGCTCTTTCACCTCGTCGTGCCGAAAGTCCGGGACTAACGCAGATCGCTTGCCTCCTCCCCACACGCGAGCGGGATCTCGCAGCAAGGGTATCGGACTTGAGTTATTGACTTATTTGCCGACCTTTTAAAAGCTCGGCCGCTCGACTCCGGGCGGCTTCGCCAGAAACATGCAGAGCATCGATAATAGACCGACGAAGGCGAAGATGGTGAAGGGGATCGTATAGCTTTTCGTTAGATCATAGAAAAACCCGGCGACGATCGGTCCCATGAAGGTGCCGGCCGTTGTGACGGAGCGGCTCATTCCGTGTATCGTCGCGAAGTGTCGGGTGCCAAAATAGTCGGCGCGAATCGGCTCCTGAAGCGATGCGAGGCCCCCGTAGGCGAGGGAATAGATCACCATGCAAGTCGTCCACATGTAAGGATGGGAAGCCCAACCCATGAACAGCACCGAGATGCTGAGCGAAATCAGAAGCCCCATGATGAGTCGCCGCTTGTCCAGCAGGTCTCCCAGCCAGGCCATTCCCAGGCGAGCAGGCGCGCCGATCAGGGCGGAGAGGCCGAGGAGACCGCTGGCTGCTTCCGTGCTCCACCCACGGTCCACGAGCAGGATCACAAAATGGACCGAGACGCCCTCCGTGACCATATGACGCAGGGCCATGGCAACGGAGAGAGTCCAAAAGGACTTCGTTCTCATCGCCTCTCTCAGAGTGAACTGCGGTTCGGATGCGATGCGCCGTTCTGACGCGACGTCAACCTCCGGAGCCGGAGCCCCGTCTATCTTAAATTCGTGCTGCCTGTAGATTCGCGCAATCAGGGAGGCTAACGGAAGGCCGATGATCAAGAGAATGAAGGCCGAAGCTATCGCTGCGCTTCTCCAGCCCCACAGGCCGATCATCCAACCTACCACCGGCACAATAGCGCCGGACAAGCCGGGACCCATGCGATAGATTCCGAAGGCAAAGCTTCTTCTTGCGCGGAATACCTTCGCTATCATCACACTGATAGGCATGTTGTAACCCAGGCTGGAGCCCATCACGATGCCCAGAACAATGACCGCATAGAGCATGGGCAGTGAATTGACCAGGCTCAGGAAGAGAAATCCCCATGCGCTTAGGATGATACCGATGAACATCATCTTCGGCGGGCCGATCCGATCCGTAGCGTAACCCTCCAGCGGACCCGTAAGGCCGGATTCGATCCGCGCAAGCGAGAAGGCGCCTGAGATGGCGGTCCGGCTCCAGCCGAATTCCCGCTCGAAGGAAGGAAAGTAGACGCTCATGCCAAAATAGCTGAGGCCCGTGCTTACGGCGTGGGCAAGACATCCGGCAATGGCAATCCACCATCTCTGATTCATCGAAGCATTAGACAAGAGGCAACAGGCATCAGAAAGATTTCGTTGGGACTCAACTGCTTCCTGTCTATTGCCTACTGCCTACTTTCAATCCAGCCACATGAGCTTCGCCGGGTTGTCCTTGAGCATCACCTTGATCTGCTGCGGCGTAATCCCGAAGCCAAGCAGAGCACGAATGAAAACCCTCATGCCGTCGATCGCGTCCATGTGGAGCACCTGCCCGAAGTCGCTGCCGATGATGCATCGCTCTGGTCCGATCGCTTTAATTGTCCGGATTGTTTCCATCGGGTCGGCAACCGGCTGGTATAGACTCGGGATCATCGGCTGGCAGTAGGTGCCAACGTAGACGCCAAGATCGGCAAGCTGCTTCATCTCGTCGAGCAGCAGCTTGTTGAGTTCCAGCAATGGGTGATCCAACGTCGCGCGCACGCCGAGTTTCTTAGCCAACTTGGCCAACGGCAGCAACTCCTGGAAGTCGGTGTGCCCGAAGCCGATGCCGACTTTCTTCTCCGCCGCCATTTTCATGATCTCCACCACTTCAGGCAGCACCTCGCCGTTCTCGGCAACTAATTGCACCCCGCCTTTTTCCGGCTGGCCTGCGCCGCGCCAAAATCCCAGCGAAGTGAAGGTCGGAAACCAGATCATTTTGAAGTTCGGGTACTGGAGCGCAACCCGAATATATTCCGGTTTCATGCCGAGACAGGTTCCCGCGCCGCCGTAGATCTCGACGCGGTGCTGCAGCTCCCCCTTTTCGACCAAGTGATCAATGTGGCGCTGCGCAAGATAGGCTGCATTGCAGCTAATGTTCCAATGGTCCTTGAAGGCTAGCGCCCGCATCCCGGCTTTTGAGGCCTCGATAGCGACACCGATCATATCCTGCGAACGATAAACGAAATCGGGATAGGCATGGATATGACAATCGATCGCCCCTTGGAGCAGCCCGTTCTCGATCCCCGGATAAATTTTGAGCATCTCCGGGTTGTCTTTGAGCATCTGATAAAAATAGTCTTTGGCGTTGAGCTCGCGCACCCGCCCCACGCTCAACGTCCGCCCTACCATCAATGAAGCCGCGGCCTCAGCATCAGCAGCAAAATCACACATAGCCCCTCCTAAAGTCGGGTAAGTAAAAAGTAAAAGGTCAAAAGTAAAAAAAGAAGTGACATCCTCCTTTCCTGACTTTGCCTTTTACCTGTTTCCCGTTGTTTTTTTGCCTTTTTACTTTTACCTTTTTACTTTATTTGCCCCACGCTTGCAAAAATCTTCGTGCGTCCTCCACGGCCGGTTCCGTCACCGGCACATAGGGAATCACCAGACGCGTCGCGCCAGCCTCGACAATGGGAAGCAGCTTTTCCTTAATCTCCTCAATCGAAGTGCCGGGAACAACCGGAAGTTTGTCCATATAGCTGTCCGTCAATTCCGCCATCGCTGCCTTGAAGCCGCCCTTTTGAAAGGCGGCCTGAATCGCGTTGACCTCCGACTCAAAGCCCATTCCCCTGAGCATGTCACTGTAGTGGTCGGCAATGTTATAGAATGTCAGGACTTGACGGAGGCGCGAGCGGACAAGCGCACGATCCGGATTAAGAGAGACTCGACTCTTCGCGATAATTTCGATCTTGCTCGGATCACGGCCGGCCTCTCTGGCGCCTTCCCGCACCCGCGCCGCGATCTCACGAATCTTAGCAGGGGTCGCCATGTTGATGACTACCCCATCGGCTATTTTTCCGACCAGCTTTGTCATCTGAGGACCGAGGCCCGCAAGGTAGATAGGAACGTTTGGATGGCTCGGCTTCCACGAAAGCTGGAAGCGCTTGCCGGTCTGGTAGATTTCTCCCTCGTACTCCACCCGCTCGCCGGCGGCGACTTTACGGACGATCTCTACGTACTCGCGCGCGCGCTTGAGCGGACGGTCAAAGACGCCGCCGTGCCAGCCCGCGATGCTCTTGTTGGCTACCCCGAGTCCTAAAAGAAGCCGCCCGCCGGAAAGATCCTGTAAGGTGGCTGACTGGATACCCAACGTTACCGGGCTTCTCCCATATATATGGTAGATGGCGGTCCCGAGCTTGATCGTCTTGGTGCGGCTGGCAGCGGCGGAAATGAGTACAAGAGGATCGGTGCTGTTGGACTCCCCTTTCCAAAAAGCGCCAAATCCCACTCCCTCAGCGATCTCCACCAGATCGATCACACCGGCAGCCGGATAGTGGGCCGCGGAGTTTATTTCGATGTCATAGATCATATTGTTTCCCTTTCGACAGAGCGCCGAAATTTCCTCTTGGCAGTCTTGTCATTCTGAGCAACGCGAAGAATCTCCAGGTCAATAGAGATTCTTCGTCGCCTTAGGCTCCTCAGAATGACCACTTGGGACTTTTTCAACAGTCTGTCAACCCTTGAACCTGTAACCCTTAAACCCTTTTACCCTGATCCACCTTAACAACGCCCTGCCTTGCCAGCTCTTCGACAGCCGCCTTACTATAACCAAGCTCAGTCAAAATGGCCGTAGTCTGTTCTCCAAGCAGGGGCGGCGCACTGGCTCTTTTCCTAGGCAGGTCTGCATAGTTGACTGCAGAGCTCACGAACTTTAACGCCCCTGCTTTTGGATGCTTGACCTCTTCAACCAACCCCAAATGCTTAACCTGGGGATCGCCCAGGACCTCCGCCATATTGTATAACGGCCCTGCAGGGACGTCGTTCTCTTCCAGCCTTTTTAACCATTCGTCCCTCGTTCTGGTAGAAAAGATCGCCGCAAGCTCGGCGTGCAGATCCGCATAATTGTTGCGCCGGCTGTTTCTACTTCTAAACCTTTTATCTTCCGCGAGTTCTTTCCGATCCACCGTCTGCAGGAGTCCAAGCCAAAACTTCTCCGGGACCGAACAGTGAATCACCAGCGGCAACCTGTCCTTGGTCAAAAAGGCAAATGCGTGGGCGTTCTTGACCCGGGCGATCCGGTTGGGAATCTCACCGGTCCTGAGATAACCTGCTGCCGTCTCTCCGATAAAGGCAAGGGTAGCCTGAAGCAAGGAAGTTTCTACTCTCGAGCCGTCTCCCGTCCTTTCCCGCGCAAGCAGCGCTCCCAGAATCCCGTACCCCGCAGAGAGACCGGTAATGTAATCCGAAAGCGCTATCCCCATCACCTTGGGATCGTCGAGATCCGTGAGCACGCTCAAAAGGCCGCTCATGGCCTGCCCCAGTGTGTCGAAGCCGGGCTTATCCACGTAGGGCCCGCTCCGGCCAAATGCCGAGATCGAGCAGTAAACCAAACCGCGATTCAGCGGCCGCAACTCCTCGAAGCCCAGGCCGAGGCGCTCCGCCGTGCCGGGGCGGAAATTCTCCACAAAGACATCCGCCTTCTTAATCAGCTCGGTGCAGATCTCTTTTCCCTCTTTGGCCTTGAGATCCAGCGCCAAACTCTCTTTGTTGCGGTTGAGGTGAGCGAAGTTCGGACTAAAATGAGGATCCGGGGCAAAATAGCGATAAGGATCTCCCTCTGGAGGAGCCTCAATCTTGATAACGCGCGCCCCAAGATCCGCCAAGAGGGCCGTTGCGTAGGGACCCGTCACGAAAGTGGAGCATTCAACGACCGTGATGTCCGTAATTGCGCTGACGGGCATAGGTTTTTTTTGTTACCGGGGAGCCACCAGAATTTCATCGCGCGGGAAACGGTCCATGATCTCGGCCCCGTCCTTGGTCACCACCAGCATATTTTCCAGTCGAATCCCGCCCACGCGCCTCTCCCCTTCCCGCGACTCAACCGCGATAGTCATCCCCTCTTCGAAAACCTGGGGAAACTTCAAGGACCACTGCCGATTGATGATGGGCATATCGTAGCCGCTGCTGCCTCCACCCCCCAGTCCGATGCCGTGGCCGATCTCGCTCGCGAGGAGCTCGACTTCTTCTTTGTAGCCCCAGGTAGAGGCCGGAGGAAAATGCTTGGCGGCGTCCGCCGTTGTTTTCCCGGGTTTTATCTCTTCAATGATGGCGTTGATCCGATCCAGCACCTTCTTATACCAGTCCTTCTCCTTGTCCGTAGGCTTCCTACCCACAATGAAACTGCGATAGGTGCAAGTCCCGTAGCCCATATAGATGAGGCCGCACAGCGAGCCATAGACCAAATCACTCACCTGGATGATCCGGCTGGACTGATGGAAGGCGCGGTCAAACGTGTTTGGTCCGGTGCGCCAGCCCCCGGGCACTGCCGTTTCGGCGCCGTATTCATATCCCGCAGCAGAGGCAACGGTTGCCAAATCAGTATCCTTGATTCCGGGCTTTAAGTTTTCCCAGATGCGGTACCAGACGCCATCGACAATCGCGGCCGCCGTCTTCAGGCAATCGATTTCATCCTGGTTCTTGATCGACCTGGCCTCGAGCATGGTGGCTCGGCTATCGACGATATTTTTGATGCCCACGGCATTCAGCGCTTCCCGGGCGATGCCGTCGAATCCGCCCAGGCCCAGTTTCTCGCCCAGCAGGCCGCGGCTCTGGAGCTCTTGTTTGATATCGGCGGCAAACTGTTTCGCCTCATCCTGAGAGGCCTCAATCCCACACGCGCCCGTAAGCCATGAGCGGGCAGGACGCCACTCTTTGATCCACGGCGCCTGATCGGGCATCATGTGGTAATAACCGTTGTGCTCGTACATGACGGGATCGTGTTCCGCGAAAAAAAGCACAAAACGACACATGGGATAGGCGAAACCCCGAAGCGCCGTGAGGTAGCGAATGTTCGTGCCGCCGGCCTCGAGTAGAACGGGGATGCCGTTTTTTCGCATGATCTTCCTCGCTCGTTCCATCCGATACTGCCGCATGCGCTCCACGTTTAGCCGTTGCTGCCAATCCGCCGTGGCAGGACCGAAGGTGAGCTTCGATGCAAAATTGACCATAAAAACACCTCCCTAATAAATTTTTGATCTCAATAGCTCGGATCGTTGGGCGCGACTTTAACTCGAACCGCCCTTCCGCTGCAATAGCCTCCGATTTTCGATTTTGGATTGTCATTCTGAGGCGAAGCCGAAGAATCTCCAGATCCTTCGCTGCGCTCAGGATGACAAATCGGCAATCTAAAATCCAAAATGATCAAGGCTTGACAGAAGCACAACCTTCTCATATGTCTGCTCAAAGAAGCTTTTTTACTACCGTCCGCCGGCAAGAAGGGAGTCCCCATGAGCAATCAACCCAAAATCGTTACCGCCCTGGGAAAGGCCGAGCTCCATCGTATTCTGGTTCGTGGTTATGACCTGACCGAAGAACTGGTGGGGAAGATTACCTTTAGCCAGATGACCTTTCTGATGCTGATGGGCCGCCTCCCAACGCCCGGGCAGGTCCACATGACCGACGCCCTCCTTACCATTCTGGTAGAGCACGGGATGGTCTCCAGCGCCGTGGTTGCCCGGCTCACCTACCACACCGCTCCGGAGGCGATCCAGGGCGCGGTGGCCGCGGCTATTTTAGGGGCCGGCAGCGTTCATCTGGGCTCCTCGGAATGGTCGGCGAAGATGCTGCACGAGGCATTTCCGCGGGAGACAAAGGAGGGCGACCTCGACGCGATTGCAGCATCGGTAGTTAACCGCTATGCGGAGAGGAAGCAGCGGCTCCCCGGCATTGGTCACCGTACGCACGCCGAAGGAGACCCGCGAGCCGAGCGTTTGTTTCTGATAGCCCGGGAGACTGAAGTCTTCGGACGTTATTGCGAATTGCTGCAACGGATCTCACATACGGCGGAGGCGCGGCACGGAAGACGCTTGCCCATCAATGTGACAGGGGCCATCGCAGCCACAGCCCTGGACATGGGATTGCCCTGGCAAATTACCAAGGCCTTCGCCCTGATAGGGAGAACGCTTGGCGCCATCGCTCATATAGGCGAAGAGATGCGCAACCCGATGGCGCCCAACATCGACGCCGCGATCAAATCGGCGCTGGCGTACGAGCCGGATCTCAAAGCATGATGCGCTGCCTTTGGGGACTCGCTCTGTGGCACCGGCGCAAAATTCTAGGACGACTTAGATGCGCGAGGGAATAATATGAAAAAAATCGTTGGCGCGTTTCTCTTTCTATGGCTCCTCTCTTTTCCCGTCCCGCACGCCGGGGCCCAGATGACCAAGGTGAACCTTGCTTATACGGCGACGAGCCCGTATCAGGCGGTCCTGATCATCACCAAGGAGGCGGGATTTTTCCGCAAGAACAATCTCGACGTCTCGCTCATCTTCACTGCCGGCGGCTCGCTTGGACTTCAAGCCATGATGGGAGGGGATGTCGCCATGGTCGTGGCCGACGGCTCGACCGCAGTCGCCAGCAGCCTTGCCGGCGCCGATGTCCCGATCATTGCGAGCTTCCTCAACACCTTCCCCTACAGCCTTGTTTCTCTTCCGGAAATCAAGACGGTAGAGCAACTCAAGGGCGGGAAAATAGCCGTCAGCCGATTCGGCAGCGCTACCGATCTCGGCGTGCGGATGGCGCTTGCCAAAGTCGGTTTGAACGCCGAGAAAGATGTCACGCTGCTTCAAATAGGCGCCCAGACCGCGCGCTTTATGGCGCTGCAATCGAAAAATGTCCAGGCAACCATCATTACCCCACCTTTCACCGTAACGACGCGAAAGCTGGGATTTAATACTCTGATCGACATGTCCCAGTTGAATATCCCCTTCCAGCTCACGGCGC
>Ga0210377_10002493_pt1 | contig 16100 bp, 11 predicted proteins | sample PLM4_65_b1redo_FD_155480 | JGI IMG/M metagenome (GOLD analysis project Ga0210377, IMG submission 155480) | Groundwater sediment microbial communities from an aquifer in East River, Colorado, USA - PLM4_65_b1 redo | ecosystem: Environmental > Terrestrial > Soil > Riparian zone | place: USA: East... | reverse complement strand
CCGTTGTCGGGCTTACCCTGATCTCCTCAGGCTGTACCGCATCGTTCAGTGGTTTCAGGAGCAGGCTGTTGATCTTCGATTCCCTGAGAGAACACAGGTTCTCCGAGGTCAGGAGCCGCTGTTGAGAGTCGGCGAGCGTGACGTTCACCTGGAGCACTTCGTTCTTCGTGATGACGCCTGCGCGATACCGCGTTTCCGTGTCCTTTTTGTGCGCCTCATACTGCTTTATTTCTTCCTGGGACACGGTGAGCAGTTTCTCAGCTTCCAGGAGGTCCAGGTAGGCGATGATGAAGTCCAGTGCCGCCTGGTTCTTCGAGCGGTCGGTCATGATCTCGCGGGCCTTTAATCCGTATTGCGCGGCATCGATCGAGGAAGAGGTCTTACCGAAGTCATAGAGCAGTTGCGTGAGCCGCACCCCGTAGGTCAGGAATTGGTCCTGCGATGTTGGGACCGTTTGTCCCCCGAATTTGGCCTCGGGAATATACTGGAGCCAGGTCTCGCGGCCGTAGAGGTCCACCCAGGGGCGCCAGGGGGAACGCGCGAGCGAAACGGCCCCCCGTGCCACGTCCTCATCGGACCTGGCGATCATGATGTCCCTTCCCGTCTCGGTGACGATCCTCAGGCCTTCTTCAAGCGAGAGGGCATGGGCCGTGAGCGGAAACAAGAGGGATAGGGAAAGAATGAGGGCACGTTGTAATCGTTTCATGGCAATACCTCGGAAGCAGCCTTGTGAAATGTTAGTGACCGCTATACTACACGATAATTTTTAAAAAGTGAAGCGGTCTTTCCGGTTCATGAATACGCTTATCATCCTTATCTCACTCTATTCTGTCTGCCCCTGACGGCCCTTTTCGGATCGAAATCGCAATTGACAAGTTTAAGGGAATGGCCTACATTATTGTTTATAAGCTGCGTTGCACCAGATCCGTAACCGCTTACAGATGACTTAATGCAACTTTTGTCGGAGGGCCATGCTGCCTATTGTAAAATCAGCATGGCAACGTCAAGGGAAACCGAATCATGTCCAATCTGATTGAAGAATTAAAGAACGAACACAAGATCATTCTTGGGATTCTCGACGAGGTGAAGACCTTCGGAATTTCGTCACCATCGGGGCAGGAGAAACTGCTCTCAGCAAAAGGCCTCCTGATCGCTCATATGAAAAAGGAGGATGAACAATATTATCCCGCGTTGAAAAGGGCTGCGGAAAACAATAAAGACCTCATGATAATGCTGGATTACTTTGTCAAGGATATGGAGGATGTCAGCAAAAAGGCGATGTGTTTATTTGATAAATATTCCCAGGGCGGGGATGAGGCGGATTTTGCGGGAGACGTAAAATTACTGTATATGATGCTGAAGGACAGGATCCGTACAGAGGAAAAAACTCTTTTTGTGAAGTTCGGTCAGATAAACAAATAAGGTTGGCTTTTCAGTGTTTGGCGATTGGTGAGTGATGGATCGTTTTTTCTGATCGTTTTTAGTTTCGCAGGCTTTTGAAGAAGGCGATCTATCGTCGAATACGCACCCTGAAGGGTGCGGCTTACCTTAAAACAAATCTATATAATAGAATCTGGTAGCCGCAGGCTTTAGCCTGCGAAAAGGTGTTTTTCAACAGCCTGTTAGACAATCAACACCTGCGGACGTGTCAGTGAAAAAAATAGAATGTTATCAGTCCGTAGTCGAATAATTGATCATGAATAAAACGATAATAGCAATCATTGCCCTCTTCTCCCTTTTCGCCTGCGTCAGGCCGCCGGTGACGGTGACGAGACCGGAAGATTCTTTGACGCATCTCTCTTCATGGAAGTCGGTCGCGCCCCGTGACGACCGGGAATTCAAAGATATCGCCGCCGCGGCGCGCCAGAGCCTGGAGTATTACAAGAAGCTTCCGCAGGACACCGTGTTCTTCCTGGGGCCTGACAAAGTAAGCGCACGCGACATGGCCGTGACACTCCAGAACTTTCTCCTGATCGTCGAGAATGATTCATTCACTTATGATCAAAAGGTGGAGCGCATCAAAAACGATTTCATGCTCTACCGCTCCGTCGGGTCGGATGGAAGCGGCAAGGTGCTCTTCACCGGCTACTATGAACCAATGCTGTCTTGCCGCATTACGGGTGATGCAACTTTCCGTTTTCCGTTATACCGAAGGCCCGATGATATCATCGAGGTCGACCTGACGCTGTTTGGGAATGGGTTCCCCAAGAGCAAGCTCTTAGGCAGGCTTGCCAACAAAAAGGTCATCCCCTATTACTCCCGCGAAGAGATCGACAAGAAGAAGGCACTCGCCGGCAAAGACCTTGAGATCCTGTGGTGCTCCGACATCGTTGACATCCATTTCCTTCAGGTGCAGGGATCCGGCAGGGTTGACCTGGGAGACGGGAACATAATGAGCGTATTGTACGACGGAGCAAACGGCTGGCCGTACAAGGGTATCGGCAGATACTTGATCGATACCGGGGCCATGACCAAAGAGAACATGTCCATGCAGTCGATACGGGAGTATCTGCGGACCCATCCGGACCAGCTCACCACGGTCCTGAACCAGAACCCCAGTTATGTCTTCTTCCGACTCGACACGGGCCCATCGATCGGCAGCATCGGTGTACCGCTCACGCCGGGCCGGTCCATCGCCACTGACAGCAAGTTGTTCCCCAAGGGCGCGTTGGCTTTTATTGCAGCGCAGAAACCGGTGATCGAGAACAATGTGATCAAGGAATGGGTGCCCTTCACCCGGTTCGTGCTGAACCAGGACACGGGCGGGGCGATCAAGGGAGCGGGAAGGGCGGATGTGTTCTTCGGCTACGGCGCCGAAGCGGAGCTCACCGCGGGGTATCTGCAGCATGAGGGGGAGTTGTTTTTTCTAGTGAGGAAGAAATAATCCAATTATCATAGAAGCGGCATCGCCAAGTGAAGGTTCGTATTAGTAACTAAGGAGTCAAATTCTACTCAAAACGGCAAGAATATTTCTCGCAAAGACGCAAAGGACGCCAAGAAAATCTTTAAGTCTTGTTTTAAAAAAACAAATAGTTTAGCCTTTCTTTGCAAGCTTTGCGCGAGACGCTTTTCGGTTTTGACCTTTCGGTTCCGTCTTGTCCGGTTTAGGTTTATCAGAAAGGAGACCCATATGAAAGAGTTTATCATCTCGATGATGGGACTATCGGTGTCGCTCATTGCAGCCACCATGGTCATGGCCGCAACGAATCTTGAGAAAGCGACCTTTGCCGGCGGCTGCTTCTGGTGTATGGAACACCCGTTCGACGAGATCCCCGGCGTTGCGTCGGTCACCTCCGGCTATACCGGCGGACAGAAAAAAAATCCCACCTACGAAGAGGTTTCCGCAGGAGGAACCGGGCACGCCGAGTCGATCCAGGTCGTCTATGACCCGGCAAAGGTGACGTATGAGAAGCTTCTGAACGTCTTCTGGCATAACATCGACCCGACCGTCCAGGACAGGCAGTTTTGTGATGGAGGGCATCAGTATCGAAGCGCCATCTTTTATCATAATGAGGAACAGCACCGGCTGGCGCTGCAGTCCAAAGCGCAGTTGGAAAAAAGCAAGCCCTTCAAAGAACCGGTCGTGACCGAGATCGTGCAGGCCACCGAGTTCTACCCGGCAGAGGATTATCATCAACACTATTACAAGAAGAACCCCATCCGCTACAAATACTACCGTACCACCTGCGGTCGAGACAAGCGGCTCAAGGAACTGTGGGGCAGTGAGGCGGGGCACTGATAAGGTTGGGGGAACTGAAGTCTCTCTCCAATACGTAAGAGAAATGTTCACATAAGTACATCAGACGTGACTGTGGCCGGATACATTGAGGGAAAGAACAACGAAGATTTCACACGCCGCGAAGCAGTCGGCATGGAGCGATTCGTTAGTGACTCATTCTTTTCTATTGAGCAACTTTGATTCAACAGCGCGGGGATCACGCGCACAGTGGAAAAGGCCGGTTATGATAATCTGATCGTTGTTGATTATGAAATAGATTGCGTAAGGAAATCGCCTGAGCAAGCAACGTCTAAATCCGTTGTGAACTTTCTGGTAAAGGAGGGGGTTGTGGGGAATATCACCGGCACAGGCATAAAACATCCGCAGAAACTCCTCGCCAAGTCCCGACGATTTCGTTTCATACCACGAATAGCCGCTGACAGCATCATCTTCGACTTCAGGTAGAAAACAAAGAGTGTATGTCATTTTCGCTTTTCTATTTTCGCTCGGAGGTCATCAAGAGACAGGAGTGTGCCAGGTGCAGATTGATACCGTTCGAGCCGTTTGGCCAGTTCGGCCTTATGACTCTCCGGTACGATAACGGAAGATTCATCCGAAGAGATGCTATCCCAAAGATCTTCGACCAACAAGATCTTTTCTGGTGTGCTTAATTTCGATATTTCAGGAAGGTCTTTAACTCGCATGCATTACCACCTCTTATTATGACTGTTGTAATCTTATCATTTTGCGCTAAAATTTACAACGGCACATTGATAGTAAAATACGTTTAAGCTCAAACCTACTTTTCCAACATTTCCTTAAGATAAAAAAATTGACTCAAATTTCATGATTCGCCGTAGTAAATGTTTTATAAAGAATCCTGTCAATCCTGTTATCCTGTCAAAGAATTTGTCTTCCCCTACCCTTCCAGAATCCTCCGGTACAGCTTTTTCGTCTGCTCGTCCGGTTCGAGATCGACATCCCTGCACAGGGCGCGTTCACACCGTTCATAGGTCCGTACCGCCTCCCTGCGCCGGTCGTCCGATTGGTACCGCATCATGAGCCAGCAGCAGGCCTTCTCGTTACAGGGGTCCGCGATGAACATTTTCTCGTAGAACCGGAGCGCCCGGTCGCGGTCACCTGATGACTCCGCGATGCCGGCCGCGTCCTCGAGCGCCCGCAGATAGCGGATACGTAAGTGGTCCCGCACCGGTGTGGCCCAGTCGCTGTAGATGTCTTCAGGCAAAAAATCTCCCGCATACAGATCGAACGCCTTCTCATATTCTCCTACGATGTATTCAGGTTTCCCGCTTGACTTCATGCGGTCCGTCGTGTCCAGATGCGAAAGCAACTGCCCGACATCTGTCCAGACGAGGTCCTTGTTCAGCATGATGAATCCGTCTTTGTGAATAATGCAGGGACCATTTCCGCCGGGAACGTCCTCCGGTTCCAGCACCTTTCGCACTCGGTGGAGCATGCTGTTGAAGGTCTGCCCGAGCGTGTCAGGGTCTTTATCAGGCCAGAGCTTCTCCAGGGCGCTGTCCCGAGACAGGGTATGTCCGTCCTGGGCAACAAGCAGTTTGACAAATGTCTTTGCCCGTTTGCTTTTCCACTCGGAGTCCGGCACCGGGACCATTTGCCGAATTGCCCTGAACCCCCCAAGACACTTGATCATAAGAAAAGGCTTTTTGTTCGCACGGGTTTGGTTGTCGATCAGCGTGGAGCAGTAGTCAGCGCAGATGCCGTGCGCAAGCGCCGCATTCGCCAGCTCGATCAGTTCCGCGGCATTGAACAGGGCATAGTATGTGAACCCCCTCTCCCGGCCGATGCAAAAACCTTCCCGCAGGTGCTTGCGGGCGATGTCCGTTTTTTTCATCTTCCCGTAGAGCCGCGCCAGCACGAGGTGGGCGTTCGCCTCCTGCTGGGCGGCCTTGATCTGCTGAAGCATCTTGAGGGCGGTCAGCAGCTCTGTTTCCGCCTGACGGTGCTTTGCGAGCTTCAGGTGGATCGCGCCGCTCGCGATTAGGTAGATCGCATGGAACAGCTTGCTTCCCGATTGCGTCCGGATTGCCAGGGCATAGTCCGACTCTTTCTTTGCCTGCGCAAGCTTGCCCTGAAACAAACAGGCGATCGCGAGAAGATGGGCGGCGGAGGCGCTGAAAAATTCGTTCCTCTTTTCTTCTCCTTTGCGTTTGCACTCCGTGAGCAGGAGCATGGCGCCGGCGTAATCTCCCTGCGCGATCTTGAGCCACCCGCCGATGTCTAGGGACAGGAACACCATCGACTCGAGCGCGTGGCTTGCCGCGAGTTCCCGGCACTGGTCAAGCTGTTGCTGTGCCTCCGCAAAGTCCCCCTCGAACAATGCGGTCATGGCTGCCACCAGGAAGAGCGCCGCGCGGCCTCCGGCCTCATCGGGGATGGCAGTGTGCGCCTCGACGCCTTTTCGCACCGCGTCCCGGGCGAGTCGGAAATCGCCCTGGTAGAGCGCGCATGGCGTCAGATAGATGGCAGTGGTGATCTGATAAAACGGGTCGCCCTGCTTCCTGAACAGCTCAAGCGCCTGCCTGAGCGCCTCCGAGGCCTGCTGGAGCCTGCCGATAAAGAACCAGGCCATGCCCATGGCAAGCAGCAGCCTGGCCCGCGCCCCGGGCGATGCGCGCCGGCTTTGCTTGAGGAGCGCCTGCGCCAGTGCCGCGTCGCGCCCCATGCGCGTGAAGTCGCCGCCGGTGTGAAAACACGCCTCGATGACGCCGCAGAGAGAATACATCAGCCCCGAGGTCCGGTTGAAAGCAGTCTTGCCCGCGCGGAAACCCTTGAACGCGAGATCGAAGAACGTGAGGGCCGTGCGGGGGTCGGTGAACCGGCATGCCACGGCACGGTAGAACAGGAACCACGGCCGGTTCCCGTATTCGAGTGGAAGCGATTCGGCCCATCGGATAAGCGTCCCCGTCTGTCCGCGCGCGATCATCTCCTCGCCGCGGGACTCTATCTGCTTGATGGCCTGGTCGAATTGCCCCGAGACGATGGAGAGGTCGATGCTCCGTACCGGGTCTCCGGTTTTCTTGAAATAGGCAGCAGCGGTCGTATAGAGCTTTTTCACGTCCGCAGGCCTGGTCTGGGCGATCAGTTTTTTTCGGAGGAACTCGCGAAACAGCGCGTGGTAGCGGATCACGAGAGCATCATCGTCCAGTGCGGTCACAAAAAGGTTCCTGTCCCGGAGTTCCTTCACCATCGAGGAAATGGACGCTTTGCCTGATGGCGCGGTGCCCGGCAGGCCGGTCAGCAGTTCGATGAGCGCAACGGGAATGAAGTCCACGATCGCGGTCTGAAGCAGGAAACGCTGCATTGCCTGCGGAAGGTGCGCGAATACTTCCTGCGCAAGATAATCGAAGACATTGGTCCGGAACCCGGCAGCGCGTTTGTCGATGAGCGCCAGCGCCCGTGCGCCCGGTGCAAGGGTGGAAAGATATTCGTGCATCAGCACAAGACCGGCCGGCCAGCCTTCCGCCGTGCTGTTGATAAGCACCGCTTCGTTCAAAGAGATGTGCATGCTGAAGACGATGCTGAACAGGTCCTGGACCTCGCCATCGGTGAACCTGAGGTCCTCGCCGGTGAGTTCTCCCACGGACTGTGTTGCGCGGAGTTTTGCGATGTCCAGTTCAGGCCGCAACCGTGATATGATCATGAACCGGACATGGGGCGGGGTGCCGTCGATCAACTGTTTCATGAGGTGCTGCAGGACAGGCGAGGTCGAGGTCCCGAGGTAATCGTCGAACACGAGCAAACCAGGCTTCGGGATGTTCCTGAACACCTGTTCGATCCAGGTGCCGATGTCCTGGCGGATGCCGTTGATGCCATAGCGGTTCAGCGGAATGGACGGGACCGTGGGAACACTCTCGGGCCAGGCGCGTTGGATCGCCGTGCCCAGCGCTGACAGGAAGACCGTCGGGTTCACGTCCTCCTGGTCCATGGTGTACCACACCGAGGGGGCGGCGAGCGCCTGGACATATCCTGCCGCCAGCGTGCTCTTCCCCTGGCCTGCCTGCGCATGGATGACCACAAGTTTTTTATCCTCCCACGCCAGGAGCTTGCTCGTGAGCCGTTCACGATCAAGGACATGGGCGGGCTTGGGTGGGAGAAACTTGGTAAGGTTCATGCGCGAACACCCCCGTTAGGGTCATTGTGAACAGCGTCATGGAAGGAAAAACAGCAAAAGTATAGAGGCCTTTCTTTGAAAAATCAACAAGTTTTTTCGGTCCGGGGCATCAGCGCTGTCGGGACGTGAGGATGTTCAGCGCCAGCACGTGCGTCGCGTCGTTCTTGCTCGCGAGCAGCGGAACGGTCCTGCCGAGTCCGACAACAAGGTGGTCGAGCGATGTCCCTTCGAGATCGGTGATCACGCCGTCCGCTTCTTCAAGGATCAGCATTCCTGCCGCGTAATCAAAGGCGCGCGAGGCCGTGGCCGTGGCGAACACGCTGATGGCGCCCGACGCGAGATACGAGAGGTCAAGGGCCGTGGATCCGAAGCACCTTGTGCGCCTCGCCTCCCCGAGAAGCGGCATGATGCGCGGCAGGTCCGTCTTGGGCGAAGATGCCTCGTAGGCCACGATCGTGATGCCCTGCGTGGCCGCGGTCCTGATCCGCTTGCCGTTCTTGTACGCGCCTTGGGCGCGCACGGCCCAGAACTCGTCGCCCACGGCGAGGTTGATGACGTACCCCACGGCAAGGGTGGAGAGTGTTTCGTCGTTCAAGAGCGCCAGCGACGTGGAAAAGAACGGGATCCCGCTCTTGGCATTGTTGCTCCCATCGATAGGATCAACTAGCACTATCTTCTTACCCTCGCCGAACTTCCTGATGCCGAGCTCCTCTGAGATGAGCGTAAAGGACTCGCCCTGCTGGTGCGCCTTTTCGAGCGCAACAAGAATGATGTCCTCGGCCCACTTGTCCACAGGAAAGGTCTTGTCTCCGGCGGCGCCCTTGCCGAGCGGGATCGTGCCGCCTTCCTTGGCGAGGATGACGGACAGTCCTTCGCGCATTTTCTTGCCGATGCCTTTGAAGAGTTCCAACCATTGATCGTTTGTCATGATGACTCCTTGGGTACAGGGTTCAGGGTACAGGGGTTAGGGTACTGGGTGCAAGATACAGGGTACAGGGTACTGGAGTCAGGGTACTGGAGTCAGGGTACTGGGTAAAACAATATGGATGATATCAAGATAACGATTTTATCAGCCCCTGAAGCATTTTCATCGTCTCATGCCTCTTGGCATTGACATGATCAAAATCCTCGATGGTCATATAGCTGAGATCTCGTGCCAGCAATAATAGCGTATCAAGCTCTCCCAATGAACCCTTAGCGACAAAAAGAAACTGAAGATATTCTTTTCTATGATTTCGTTCGTATCCTTCGGCGATATTCGCCGGGACGGAGACTGCTGCTCTTTGAAGTTGAGAGGTCAATCCATAGATTTCCGCTTTTGGAAACTTCTTGGTTATACGATAACGGTCCAATGTCAGTCCATACGCACGTTGCCAAACGTTCAGATCCCGGAATCCAGTTATCTTGTTCTCCATCCGCCCTCCGGTCCGTCACTGTTCTTACCTGTACCCTGACCCCTGCACCTGGTTTGGGTCCCTGCTCTTACCTGTCCCCTGAACCCTGATCCCTGTACCCTATTTTTTCCATCCCCTGAACACTGACCCCTGCACCCTGACCCCTCCAAAGTAGTTCGTTAATTCCACCGCAGCCTTCTTCGACATCCCCTTGACCTTGGATATGTCCTCCACTGTCGCCTGCTTGATCTTGTCCAAGCTCCCGAAATGCCGCAGCAGCGCTTTTTTTCGCACCTCACCGATGCCGGGGATATCGTCAAGCTCGGACTTGATAGCGCGCTTCTCGCGCAGCTTCCGGTGATAGGCGATCGCGAAGCGGTGCGCTTCGTCGCGCGCGCGCGCGACCAGGTGCGTGGTCTGGCTCGTGGGTTCGAGGATGACCGGCTCGTCCACGCCGGGCAGGAAGACCCGTTCGAACTCACGATCCGAACCCTCTTCCCCGCTCCGCGCCTTGGCAAGGCCGATCACGTCGGGCCCGTCGATCCCGAGCTCGTGCAGCACCTCAAGCCCTGCGTTCAGCTGGCCCTTGCCGCCGTCGATCAGGATCAGGTCTGGCAGTATACCCTCTTCCTTTGCCTTTGTATAGCGCCGTCTTATCACCTCGGCCATGCTCGCGAAGTCGTCCTGGCCGGTCACGCTCTTGATCTTGAACCGCTTGTAGTTCCGTTTGTCAGGCAGGTTGTTCTCGAAGGACACCATACTCGCGACCGCTTCGGTGCCCTGGATATTCGAGACGTCGAAGGCCTCGATCCTGCTCGGAAGGTTCCTGAGCCCCAGCTCTTCCTGGAGCCGCAGCAGGACCCGTTCCTTGCTCTTGCGCGAGAGCAGGTGCTCGCGAAGCGACTGTCTCGCATTGTCCGATGCCATCTGCACCAGTTCTCGCTTCCTGCCCCGCTGAGGCACGAGGACCTCAACCTTCGCGCCGCGCTTCTCCGTGAGCCACACCTCGAACAGTCCCCGGTCAGGTACATCAAAAGGCAAGAGCACCTCGGCAGGCACGATCATCTCCTTTGCATAGAACTGGCGCAGGAAGTCGGTAAGCACTTCCTCGTCCGTCATGCCGTGCACGTCGGGAATGGTGAAATCCTTTCTGCCGAGCAGCATGCCGTTCCGGATAAAGAGCGCCTGTATGTCAGCGTGGCCGCCCTCCGAGGTCACGCCGATCACGTCCTGGTTCTCGAACCCGGGGGAGATGATCTTCTGCTTCTCGAAGGCCCCTTCGATCTTCCCGATCCGGTCGCGGAGCTCTGCCGCGCGCTCGTACTCCATCTTTTCCGACGCCTCTGCCATGCGCTGCTTCAGCAGATCGAGCAGGTCGCGGTTCTTCCCTTCGAGGAACAACCGCACCTGGCCGACCATGTCCAGATACGCTTCCTTATCAACCTCACCCGAGCACGGCGCCATGCACCTGCCGATCTGGTGCTGCACGCAGGGCCGCTCGGGTCTGTCCTTTTTGAATTCCTTTTTGCACGTTGCGAGCGTGAACGTACGCCGGACCAGCGAGAGCAGCTCCCACATGCCGCCTGCGGGGACATAGGGGCCGTAGTAGAGCGCACCGTCCTTTTTCAGTCCCCGGACCACGTCGAGGCGGGGATACTCGGCCTTCAGGTCGAACCGGAGGTAGGGATAATTCTTGTCGTCCCGGAGGATGATGTTGTAGCGCGGGTGGTGTTTCTTGATGAGATTGGCCTCCAGGATCAACGCCTCGAGCTCGGTGTGGGTCATGATGGTCTCAAGGTCGGCGATCTGGCGCACCAGCATCTCGGTCTTTTCGCCCTTGGCGCCCTTCTGGAAGTACGAGCGCACCCGGTTCCAGAGGGACAAGGCCTTGCCGATGTAGATCACGTGCCCCTTTGCGTCCTTCATGAGGTAGACGCCGGGCGAATCCGGGAGATTCTGGAGTTTTTCTTCAAGGGTCATGGCGGGGATATTTTACCACGGATTTGACTTGATGAGAAACGAAGATGTTCGGCTTATTCGTAAAATAAAGTTGAAACGATAAGGATGCTCTCATCATAAATCGACTTCTCCCCGGGGACAGGGAAATAAATATTAATGACAAAGCTCAACGTTCAAATCAATGCTCATCGACCAAAACAACGAATAGTTGATATTGGTTATTTGAAGTTTGATTTGACATTTGAATTTTGGAACTTGAACTTCCTCCATGTGTCTGCGCTAAATTTTGAATTTTTTACTAAAGTCAGAAAAAAATACATGGCATCCCCGTCTAGTATCTGGCTATCTGCGATGTTTAGTCTCACAGCAAACATTGATTGTATGACGGTACAAAATTGTCGAAGCCATGAAGAATAGCAAAATCAACCAGTTAATTACTAAAGGCCGGAAAATCATTCGACAAAAATTTCCGGTCCCTTGCCCGTTAAATCTCCTGAAAACAATAAACCTAAACAAAACCAGCATGTTATGTGTTTGGCATGCATGTTGTAATAGAAGGAACCATAGCATGAACAATGGGCGCTGACATCCCCCCCTTTTTTCCTCCCAGACCGGAGGATAACCCCTGGCAGCGTCCATTGTTCTGCTTCTTTACCAAGTAGCCAGACTTAAACCGAATGACCGGAAGTGTGAAGGAGAAAACAATGTTATTCAATACCAATGGATGTCAGAACATAGGACCAGAAGATCTGATCGAAAAAAGAGAGGCGGGTGAGGACTTTCTCCTGCTCGACGTGCGGACCCCCCAGGAACACGTTGCGCAGGCCATCACGGGATCTTACCTCCTCCCGCTCCAGGAGCTCGGCAGCCGGATCGAAGAGCTGCCGAAAAATAAAGAGATCGTGGTCTACTGCAGGGTCGGGAACAGAAGCGCCTATGCCTGCTCGTATCTTTCGCGCATGGGATACAACGTAAAAAATCTTGAAGGCGGGATCATGACATGGAATATGACCGAACATGTTTCGATGACCAGGGCGTCATAATGAAAAGCAGCGTGTGCAGGATCACGCTTTTCGCAACGTATCTGATCCTGACCACACTGTTGACTCTTGTAGTAGCAGCCTACAGCTACGCTGCCGAGACATTGACCCTCGATCAGGCGATCGACATGGCGCTCAGGAACAACCCGGGGCTGAAGGCCGCTGATGCGCAGGTAGAAGCCGCCGAGGCAGGCGTGCTCAGGTCCGCGTCCGGGTTTCTGCCCAAGGTGACGGTGTCAGAGACCTGGAGCAGGACCGACAGCCCGCTCATGGCGCTCGGCACCAAGTTGAACCAGGAGATCGTGACACCCGCGGATTTTGATCCCTCCGTCATGAACCACCCGGACGCTATCTCGAATTACAACACGAGACTCGCGGTCATGCAGCCGGTCTGGAACGGCGGGAAAGAATATGTCGGAAGAAAACAGGCAACACTCGCCAAAGAAGCATCGATCCAGGACCGCGAGCGTGCGCGTCAGGAAACGGTGTTCAATGTGATCAAGGCATACTACGGTGTATTGCTTGCCAAAGAGTATTACAAAGTAGCTGTCCAGTCGCTCGAAACAACGGTGGCAACCGTAAAATTGGCTGAAGCTCGGTACAAAGCAGGGGCGGTCCTCCAGTCGGACCTGCTCCGGGCCACCGTGCAGCTTGCCGAGGTCCAGGAGATGGCAACGCGCTCCCAGAACAGCGTAAAGCTCGCGAATGCGGCGATCAACTTCGCCATGGGTGTGCCGCAAGGTACGGAGCATGAAGTCTCCGGGGCGCTTTCAACACAGGATATGAAAACCGGGATGGATGCCATGCTTGAGGAGGCCGCTTCGAAACGGCCGGACCTTATGTCCATGGAACTGAACCGCCGCAATACGGAGAAGTCGGTGACGATGGCGCGCTCTGATTACCTCCCGAGCCTGAACCTTATGGGCCAGATGGACTGGAACAGCGACAAGGTTGCCGGCGATGAGGCAAAGAGCTGGGCAGTGATGGCGGTGCTCCAGTGGAACCTCTTCGATGGGCTGGTGACCAGATCGAAGGTAAAGGAAGCTCTCGCGACAAGCAGCAGGATGAGATCGCTTGAAGAACAGACCCGGTCGGCAGTGCAGCTCCAGATCAGGCAGGCCTACTACAATCTCACCGCATCCCTCGACCGGATCGCGGCGACCTCGTCATCCGTCCAGGAGGCGGAGGAAGGCCTCAGGATCGTGCAGAAACGGTATGAAGTCGGGATGACCACCTTCGTCGACGTGCTTGGCGCGGAGAACTCGCTCATACGGGCGCGCACGAATGTGCTCCAGGCGCTGTACGATAACAATATCGCGCAGGCGGAGTTGAAGCTCGCAGTGGGAACGTTGTAGGGTACAGGGTACAGGGTGCAGGGTTCGGGGTTCGGGTATAGAAGATAGTGTTCAACAGTTACCTTTCGGCGTGGGGGAAAAAGTAAGGTGCACCATATCTTTCGATCTAACTGACCCCTGTACCCTGACCCCTGTACCCAATATACATGAACGGGAGATATGAATATGAATAAAATAAAGAAGCCATGGATCTACATAATTTCCATTACAGCCGCAATTGCGGTGCTCGGCGCCGGGTACCTGTTCTTCAAAGAAGAAAACAGTTATGCCGAAGCGCCAAAGGCCGAAGCGCCGGTGTCCGTGGCTGCCGTCATTGTGGAACCGAGGACCATTGACTCCGTGGTAACAGCGGCAGGGGCCTTGAGCTCCAAGAACACCTCTGTGCTTTCGAGCAAGGTCATGGGCAGGGTGGTCCACCTCAGCGTGCAGGAAGGCAACCACGTTGACGCAGGCAAACTGCTGATGAAGATCGACAGTGGCGAGATCACGGCCCAGATGATCCAGGCCAAGGCAGCCTACAACAACGCCAGGCTCCAGCACGACCGGATCAAGAGCCTCTATGACGCGAAGGCATCGACCCAGATGGAGATGGACCAGGCGACCCTCGGATTGGAGAACGCGCAGGCCGGCCTGCAGGCGGCAAAGGCCATGGAAAGCTATACCCTCATTACCGCGCCCATCTCGGGCCAGATCGTGGAGAAGCGTATCAACCTGGGTGAGATGGCGCTCCCCGGCCAGCCCCTCATCAAGATCGAGGACAACAGGAACCTGCGGCTCGAGGTGACAGTGAAGGATATGGACATCCTTTCCATTCAGCCCGGCAAACCGGTCAAGGTCCAGATCGACGCCATGCCCGGCATTGAGATAAGCGGCACCGTGTCACAGGTGGTCCAGGCCTCTGATGTGCGTACCCATTCGTTCATCGTGAAGATCGACATCCCGGCGAGCAAGGGGCTCATTACCGGCATGTATGGCAAGGCCTTCTTCACTATCGGCAAGCGCGAGGCCATCCTGGTCCCGAAGAGCGCCATAGTTGAAATGTCCGGCATCTCGGGCGTGTACATCGTCTCCGCCGACCGGGGCGCCGTGTTCCAGATGATCCAGGTTGGCGAGGAGCGCGGAAATTTCGTGGAAGTGATCACGGGCCTCAAAAAAGGCGACCGGGTGATCAGCGACAAACACCTCGGTATACTGGATGGGAAACAGGTCGTGGTGGCACAAAAATAAATCGCGGAATGCGGATTTCGGATTGCGGAATGAGAGACTAAAATCCTGTCCACGACAGCATCCAAAGTATTCATCTGCATTAATCTGCGCAATCTGCGGACAAAGAGGTTTGAATCATGAAACTCAATATCAGCGGCAAGATAACCCAATACTTCATCAATTCCCAGCTCACCGTGCTGCTCATGGCGGCAACGGCGATACTCGGGCTCTTCGCCCTCATCTACACTCCCCGTGAGGAGAACCCCCAGATCGTGGTCCCCGCGGCGAACGTGATGGTGATGATGCCGGGCGCCTCCGCCAAAGAAGTGGAAGAGCTCGTGTCCAAACGGCTCGAGTCCATTCTCTGGGAGATCCCCGGCGTCGAGGACGTGTACTCCGTTTCGATGAACTCCATGGCCGTGGTGACCGTGAAATTCTTCGTGGGACAGGACAAAGAACGGTCCATGGTGAAGCTCTACGATAAGATCATGTCCCATATGGACTTTGCGCCTCCCGGGGCGACCCAGCCGCTGGTGAAACCCATTGACGTGGACGATGTGCCGATCGTTGCTATCACGCTCTCTCCGGAAACCGGAAGCGCCTATGACGATGCGCAGCTCAGGCTCGTGGCCGACAACGTGCTCGACGAGCTCAGAAAGGTGCCCGGCGTCGGCAATACAACGGTCATCGGCGGACGCAGCCGCCAGGTGCGCGTGGTCCTCGACCCGCTCCGCATCGCAGGCTACGGCCTGTCGCCGCTCCAGATCGCCGGGGCCATCACCCAGTCGAACGCCAATCTTCTTTCCGGTGAGCTTGAGCAGGGCAGCAGGAAGATCACCCTCGAGACCGGCGGCTTCTTTACCCGGGCAAGCGATGTACGGAACGCCGTGGTCGGCGTTGCGAACAACAAGCCGGTGTATCTCGGCGATGTTGCCGAGGTCACGGACGGGTTCGAGGAGACCGTGAAGCTCACGCGCATCGCGTTCAACAGTCATCATTCCATGCATGCGGACATCAAGGAGAACAACGAGGGTGCGGCAGGCGAGCGTCCCGCCGTGACCCTGGCCCTGGCCAAACGGCAGAAGCTGAATGCTGTTCAGATCTCGAACCAAATCCTCGCAAAGCTCGATGAATTGAAAAAAACCAGCATCCCGCCGGGGATCAACGTGACCATTACCCGGAACGACGGCAAGACGGCCAACAACGCAGTGAACGAGCTGGTCTTCCACCTCGCGGTCTCGATCATCGTTGTGATCATCCTGCTGTTCTTGA
>Ga0210377_10002492_pt1 | contig 16105 bp, 15 predicted proteins | sample PLM4_65_b1redo_FD_155480 | JGI IMG/M metagenome (GOLD analysis project Ga0210377, IMG submission 155480) | Groundwater sediment microbial communities from an aquifer in East River, Colorado, USA - PLM4_65_b1 redo | ecosystem: Environmental > Terrestrial > Soil > Riparian zone | place: USA: East... | reverse complement strand
CTTCAGCGGTGGCGCGCCACAGCCCCGCGTGCTCGCGCAGCATCAAGGCGATCGGCGAGCTGCGCAACGGCGCCCTGCCCGACCCATTCACAAGAGACAGCCGGCCCCAGGCCATCCGGCCCGAGAGGCAAAGCCTGTCGATGAAGTCGGGCTCGTAGTCCTGCACGCGCGCGGCCAGCACCTCGTGCTCCCAGGCGCCGGCAGGGACTTCGTAGCCGTCGAGCTGCTCGATCACCGCGGCAAGGCCCTCGACGCCCTTCACCTGGGTTTCGCCCGCGACGTGCTGCCAGTGCAGCAAGAAACGCATGAAATCGGCCGCGCTGACCGGCTCGATTTCCGCGCGCAGCCGGTTCAGCGTATAGCGGTGAATGCGCGCAAGTAGCCTGCGGTCGCACCATTCGAGGTGGGCCGCGCCCGGCGTAAATCGGCCGCGCAGCAGCTTGCCCTCGTTTTCCAACGCAAGCAACGCGCCGTCGATAAGCGCGGTATCGGCAAGCCCGAGCGAATCGGCGAGCCTGAGCGCGGTCACCGGCCCGAGCACCTCGGTCCGCCCGCGAACGAGTTCTCGCGCCGCATCCTCGCGCGTCCACGATTTGCGCAGTCGCTCCGGGATCGCCGGCGTCGTGGACTGAGAAACGACGGCGTTCAGCTCGTCGAAGCGCTCGATCGTGATCCAGAATCCGTTGGCGTCGAACGCCCGTCCAGAAGCCACCAGCTCATCGAAGAGTGCGCGCCAGCCGGGCGACGCTTCCTCTGCTCGAATGAAACCGGCGAGCAGCAAGGCGTCGTGCAGCTCGTCGGCGGTATTCGCCGCTGGCCAGGCTTCCTGGCGCACGCGCTCGATCGCCGCGGGGTCGAGCGCGCCGAGGTCATCGGCACTTCTCGGCTCGGTCGTGCGCCGCGTGTAGACGGCGCGGGTGCGCCGCTCCTCAAGCGGCGCGTCGTCAAGAAACGTGTACACCGCGGAATTCAGGATCTCGTTGCAGAACACCGAAGGCTCGGGCGTATCGCGAGCGACACACCTCAATTCCCCGGCGAATACCCGCTCCAAGGTGCGCACGAGTTGCGGGAGATCCATCGCCTGCTCGAGGCAATCGCGCACGGCTTGGTCCACGAGCGGGTGATCGGGCAATTCGCGCGCCCCCTGGATGTTGTCGAGGCACGCCGCGGCATCCGGGAAGATCGCGGCGAGCAGCTCCTCGGCAATCATGCGCTGGATCTGCGCGGGCAAGCGCGCGCCGTTGCGGTTGCGAGGCACGGCGAGCGCGAGGGTCGTCGTCCAACGCCAGCGCGTCTGGAAGATCGGCGAATCAAGCACCGCCTGCACAAGAGTATCGCGCACGGTCTTGGGATTCAGGTAGCGGAACACTTCCTCGAGCGGGAAGGAGTGCATCGGCCCGAGCGACAGCACCAGCGCCTCCTCGGTGGCCGCGGCCTGCAGCTCGAAGTTGAAGCTCTGGCAGAATTTTTTCCTGAGCGCGAGGCCCCATGCTTTGTTGACTCGGCTGCCGAGCGGCGCGTGCAGCACCAGTTGCATGCCGCCCGCTTCATCGAAAAAGCGCTCGAGCACCAGGGTTTCGGCGGTCGGCACGACGCCCAAGGCACGTTTGCCTTCGGCGAGATAGGCCGCGATCTGCCCTGCGGCCGAGCGCGAAAGCGCATAGTCCTCGATCAGCCACGCGGTCGCGCCATCGAGCTCGTCGGGCCTGCGGGGCTGATCGGGCCCGGGGAGCTTCGCATCGGCGGCGGCACGCAACTTCGAGACCGCCGCGCTCATCTCGTCGCTACGCGCCGGCGCTTCGCCCAGCCAGAACGGCATCGAAGGGGGTTGGCCTTGGGCGTCGGCGACACGCACTACGCCGTTGCCGATCTGCAGGATGCGCCATGAGGTGTTGCCGAGTTGGAAGATGTCGCCGGGGAGCGATTCGATCGCGAAATCCTCGTTCAGCGTGCCGATGAAAGTGCCTTCCGGCTCCAGCCGCACGCGGTAGTCGAACACCTCCGGGATCGCGCCGCCCGACATGATCGCGATCATGCGCGAGCCGCGCCGCTCGCGGAGCTTGCGGTGCACGGCGTCGTAGTGCACGTGTGCCGCGCGCTGGCCGCGCTTGGTTGCATAGCCGTGCGCAAGCATGGCGACGACCTCGTCGAACTCGGCCTTTTCCAGGCCGCGATACGGGTAGGCGCGGCGGAAAAGCTCGAACAGCGCTTCCTCGTCCCATTCCTCCGCGGCCACTTCGGCGACAATCTGCTGCGCGAGCACGTCGAGCGGCTTAGCCGGTATGAGCACGCGGTCGAGCTCGCCGTCCTTCACCGCGCGCACCATCGCGGCGCACTCGATTAAGTCGTCGCGCGTGAGCGGGAACACGCGGCCCTTGGGCAGGCCGCTCACCGTGTGGCCCGAGCGGCCGACGCGCTGCAGGAGCGTCGCGATGCGGTTGGGGGAGGAGATCTGGCAGACGAGATCGACATGGCCGATGTCGATGCCGAGCTCGAGCGACGCTGTGGCGACCAGGACCTTAAGCCGGCCCTCGCGCAGCTTCGCCTCGGCGTCCAGCCGCGCTTCCTTGGCGAGGCTGCCGTGGTGCGCCGCAACGTACTCGGCGCCGAGGCGCTCGCTCAACTGGAATGCCATGCGCTCGGAAAGGCGCCGCGTGTTCACGAAGACGAGCGTGGTGCGGTGCGCCCCGATCAGCTCGACCAGGCGCTCATAGATCTCCTGCCAGACCTCCGCCGACATCACCGCTTCCAGCGGCGAGCCGGGCACTTCGATTTCCAGATCGATGTTGCGCTTGTGGCCGCGATCGACAATCGTGCAGCTGGATGTCTCCGAGCCGACGAGGAACTGTGCGACGTCCTCGATCGGCTTCTGTGTCGCCGACAAACCTACGCGCTGCAAGCGCCGACCGCAGACGTGATCGAGACGCTCGAGCGACAGCGCGAGGTGCGCCCCGCGCCGCGACTCGAGCACGGCGTGGATCTCGTCGACAATGACCACGCGCGCTGTCTTCAGCATGTCGCGCGAGCGCTCGGCCGTGAGGAGCAGATACAGCGACTCGGGTGTCGTCACAAGGATGTGGGGCGGAGTACGCAGCATCGCGGCGCGCTCTCTTTGAGGCGTGTCGCCGCTCCTCACCGCGGCGGTGATGCGTACGGGCGGAAAGTCCAACTCCTCGGCGATGCGGCGCATCTCGCGGCGAGGCTCGGCGAGGTTCTTGTGGATGTCTGCTGACAGCGCCTTGAGCGGCGAGACGTAGATGACGCGCACCTCGTCGGGCAACTCGCCTGTCTCGAGGCTCTCGCGCAGCAAGCGGTCGATCGAAGTGAGAAAAGCGGCGAGCGTCTTGCCCGAACCGGTCGGCGCTGCGATCAGCGTATGGCTGCCCGCTCGGATCGAGCGCCAGCCCTCGAGCTGCGCTTCGGTGGGCGGCAATACCCGGTCGCTGCCGGGCTCGCCAAAATGCGCCTCCCACCAGCGTCCTAGAATGGGATGGAAGTCTTGAGGGAGCATACTTACACCTACTGTTCAACTATACAGGATCCGGGGCGTTGGGGGTAACGGGGGAAGAGGGTCCTCCCTCTTCCCCCGTTCGTAACTTACCGCCTTTAAGATTCTCCTGTGCTTCCGAAGCCGCCTGCGCCGCGGGCGCTTGCCGTGAACTCTTCCACCACGTTCAGCTTCACCTGCACCACGGGCACGACGACGAGCTGCGCGATCCGGTCCATCGGATTGATCGTGAACGCCGCGCCGGAACGGTTCCATACCGAGACCATCACCTGCCCCTGGTAGTCGGAGTCGATCAGACCAACGAGGTTCCCGAGCACGATGCCGTGCTTGTGGCCGAGCCCGGAGCGCGGCAGCACGACCGCGGCAAGCCCGGGATCGGCGAGGTGGATAGCGATGCCGCTGGGAACCAGCTCCGCCGCGCCCGATGGAATCGTGAGCGGCTTGTCGATGCAGGCCCGAAGATCGAGACCTGCGGCGCCGGCGGTGGAGTACCGCGGAAGCGCCTCGCGCAGCCGCGGGTCGAGGATCTTTACGTCGAGGGTCCTCAAACGAAGAGCAGCCTAATGCCGCGGCAGCATCTTCGCGATGTGCTCGATCAATTGCCGCGCAAGCACGATCTTCGGCGCTAGCGGCAGCTCGTGCACGCCGTCCTCGTCGAAGAGCGTGAGCGCGTTGGTGTCCTTGCCGAAAGTTTCCTGCGCGAGGTTCGCTGCGAGGAGCGGGATCCCCTTTTTAGTGCGCTTCATCTGCGCGTTCGCCTTGAGGTCTTCGGTCTCTGCGGCGAAGCCGACGCAAAACGGTCCTTTTGGCAATGCGGCCACTTCGCCGAGGATGTCGGCGTTGGGCTCAAGCTCGACGTTGAGGTTGCCGTTGCCGCGCTTGATCTTGTACGGTTTGGGATCGACCGGATGGTAGTCGGCGACCGCGGCGACCGAGATGAAAACGTCGGCCTGTTTCACCCGCGCCATCACCGCCTTGTGCATCTCGCGCGCAGTCGTCACGTCCACGCGCACCACGCCCGCCGGCGCGGCGAGCGCGGTCACACCGGAGACGAGCGTTACCTCTGCCCCCGCCTCCGCCGCCGCCTGCGCGACGGCGTAACCCATCTTGCCCGAGCTCTGATTGGTCAGCCCACGCACCGTGTCGATCGGCTCATAGGTCGCTCCTGCTGTGATCAACACTTTTTTTTTCGAGAGCGCTTTGGGTCCGAGCGCCGCTGCGACTTCGGCGAATATCTCTGCGGGCTCGAACATCCGTCCCATGCCGCCCTCGCGGTCGGCATGGTCGCCCACCGTCGGGCCGAGAATGCCGACGCCGTCGGCCCGCAGGCGCTCGACGTTTCGCTGTGTCGCCGCGTTCTGCCACATCTCCACGTTCATCGCCGGCGCCACAAGCAGTGGGGAGCGGCGCGCAAGGCACATCGTTGATAGCAGATCGTCGCCAAAGCCGTTCGCGAGCTTCGCAAGGAAGTCGGTCGTGGCGGGCGCGACCACGATGATGTCGCGGTCGCGAGACAGCTCTATGTGTCCCATGCCGTCGGGCACGCGTGCGTCCCACATATCGGTGAAAACGGGCTTGTTGGACAGCGCCTGCAGCGTCGCTGGCGTGATGAAGCGGCAAGCAGCCTCGGTCATGACGACTCGCACGTCGGCGCCCGCCTTCACGAAAAGGCGCGTCAACTCGGCCGCCTTGTACGCGGCGATTCCGCCCGTGATCCCTAGCAGAATCTTCTTTCCCGAAACGTCAGTCATCGCGAATAGGTGCGGTGCGTTAAGCCGAAAAACGAGGATTCTAAGCGAATTCCATGGCGATTACCGACTGGCCCGTGCAGGAGCGCCCGCGCGAGCGCTTGCTTGCGCTCGGCGCCGGGTCGCTCGCAGACGCCGAGCTGCTTGCGATCTTGCTTCGTACCGGCACCAAGGGCAAGAGCGCGGTGGACGTCGCGCGGGAGCTGCTCGGGCGCTTCGGCTCGGTCTCTGCGCTCCTCGAAGCGGAGCCCGCGGGTCTCGCGGAAACGCCGGGCCTGGGCAGCGCCAAGCTCGCCCAGCTCCAGGCAGCTCTCGAATTGGCAAAACGCGCACTCAGAGAGGATCTGTCCTCGCGCGACGCCCTCTCCTCGCCGCGGGCCGTGCGCGACTATCTTCGCCTTTTGCTCTCGGGGCGCGAACAGGAGGTTTTTGTGGTGCTGCTCCTTGACGCGCAGCACCGCGTGATCGCCTCCGAGGAGATGTTTCGCGGCACGCTCACGCAGACGAGCGTCTACCCGCGCGAGGTGGTCAAATGCGCACTCAAGCACAACTGCGCAGCCGTGATCTTCGCGCACAACCATCCCTCGGGGGTCGCCGAGCCGAGCCACGCCGACGAACTCCTTACGCGATCGCTGAAAGCCGCGCTCGCGCTGGTGGACGTCCAGGTGCTCGACCATTTCATCGTCGCCGGGACGCGCACGATGTCCTTCGCCGAGCGCGGGCTGATCTAGTCTTGGCTTGATGCGCTCGGGCTTCGCGCCTATAATGCGCCCTTTTCTCGCGGAGCATCGCATGGCGCGCGTCTGCCAGATAACGGGCAAGAAACCCCAGGTGGGACACCACGTCTCCCACGCCAACAACAAGACCATACGTCGGTTCTATCCGAACCTGCAGTACCGCCGCTTCTGGGTGGAAAGCGAGAAGCGCTGGATAAGCCTTCGGATATCGAACGCCGGCCTGCGCGTGATCGACAAGAAGGGCATCGAAGTGGTGCTCAAAGAGCTGCGCGAGCGCGGCGAAATCTAGCCTGAGGAGCCCGCAACGTGCGCGAGAAGATCAAGCTCGAATCCACGGCTGGAACCGGCCATTTTTATACGACGACCAAGAACAAGCGCACGACACCCGACAAGATCGAGATGAAAAAATACGATCCCAGGGCGCGCAAGCACGTCATCTACAAGGAAACGAAAATCAAATAGAAAAGCCCGCGAAAGCGGGCTTTTCGTTCGGCTTCAGCCTCAGCAGGCGTGCTTACTTCGGCTGCGATTTGGTTTCCGCGGCCGCACCGCGCGGAGCGTCGGCAACGCCGCGCTTGTAGACGATCTTCTGGGTGCTGCTGTCGCAGGTCCCCACGACCCTGCCTTCTCCTTCCTTCACCTGATCGTTCGGAACGATGTCCAGCGTGAAGACTGGTACCCCGTTCGCCTTGATCTTCGCCTCGATCTCAGACTTGAGCTCCTCACAGGGCTTCACCTGCGCAAGGGCCGGCGACACGATGAACAACGATGCAACGAGTGCAATCAAGCTCTTCATTTTCATACCCCTTTCTATCCTCCCCTGCAATAAAACAATCGGAGTTCCTATTGCGCCGCATATGGTACCGGAATCCCGTTTCCTGAGGAATGAAGAAATTGCTCTGATACACAAACGGCGCATGAGCGAGCAGCGCACCATGAAACAAAAAACCCGCCGGAGGCGGGGTTTTTTGTTTCCCGCTCGCGCGAGATTGACGACCTACGCGTAGCAGCGCAGGCGCCGCGAAAATTCCACGAGTGGGCGGATACCGCTTGCTTCCGCGCGGTGGCACCAGTCCTGCAGCTGGCGCACGAGCTGCTCGCGCGATGCGCTGGAGCGCTCCCACAACGACGCGAGCTCGGTGCGCATCGAGTACACGGTGTGCAGCGCGCGCGACTTCGACAATCCTTTTTTGAGGTTAGCTCGCTCGGTCTCGCCCAGCGACTTCTCGTCGCGATGCAGCCAGCGCTTGAGGCTCTGCAGAACGTGCACGTCATGCGGCGCGAAACGGCGCAGCTTGCCTAGCTCCTCGGCGTAGGTGTGCTTGAGCGACTTGGCGTATTTCGCCAGCACGTCGTAACGGTGCGTGATCACGGCTTGCAGCGTCTCGGAGTCCACGGCCTTCTCCTCGGTGAAGCGCGGCGTCGGCGCCACTTTCTTCACCCGCGCAAGACCCAGGGCCTCGAGAAGGCGGATGTACATCCAGCCAAGGTCGATCTCGTACCACTTATTGGAGAGCTTCGCCGAGGTCGCGTAGGCATGATGGTTGTTGTGCAGCTCCTCACCGCCGATGATGATGCCCCATGGAACGATGTTGGTGCTTGCGTCCTCAGTACCCCAGTTGCGGTAGCCCCAGAAATGGCCGATACCGTTGATCACGCCCGCCGCCCAGAACGGAATCCAGACGATCTGCGTCACGAGAATCAGCACGCCCGGCACGATGCCGAACAGCAAGACGTTGGCGGCGCCCATCAGGGTAAGACCGAGTATCGAAAAGCGGGAGTAGATATTGCGCTCGAGCCAGTCATCGGGCGTTCCGTGGCCGTAGCGATCCATCGTCTCGCGGTTGTGAGATTCTTTCACATAGAGAAACACCCCCATCCAGAGCACGCGATTGATGCCGACAATCTGCGGGCTGTGCGGATCTTCCTTGGTTTCGCATTTGGCGTGGTGCTTGCGGTGGATCGCGGCCCATTCCTTGGTCACCATTCCGGTGGTCATCCACAACCACAGACGGAAGAAATGGCTTGCCGCGGGATGCAGATCGAGGGCGCGATGTGCTTGGCAGCGGTGAAGGAACACCGTGACGCTTACGATCGTGATATGCGTCAGGCCCAGGGCCACAAGCACGTAGCCCCACCAGGGAAGGTCAAGAACGCCAAAAAACAGGAGGTTGGAGTCCATCAGGATCCTTTTTAAGGTTGACGGATTCTACGTGAATCCCGGCAAAGGGCAAGTGCGCAGTTCCTGATTCCTCCATAGGGAATTCCCCGATCTCATTTAAATCCTACAACGCGGTAATTTCACGGGGGTTTTTACATTCCGCATTGCGGAACGAGCGTGTGTTTCACTCGCCTCACTCGGCGCGCTCAAAAATCGCTGCAAAAAAGCCGTCCGTGCCGTGCCGATGAGGCCAGAGCTCGAGATACTCGCCCATATCAAGTTCGATGCGCTCCTTCTTCAATACGTCGCCCGCAGGTCGCAGCACGAATTGCGCATGGCCGGCAAGAAAACTCTCGGCGATGCGCCGGTTCTCCTCTTCGAGACTGCTGCAAGTCGCGTAGACGAGCCTCCCGCCCGGTTTCACGAGCCGGGCCGCTGCAGCGAGTATGGATTTCTGCTTTTCAACGAGATTCGCAACGTCTTCGGGAGTCTGCCGCCACTTCATGTCCGGATCGCGGCGCAGCGTCCCCAGTCCGCTGCAGGGCGCATCGACGAGCACCCTGTCGATCTTGCCGGCGAGCCGCTTCACGCGCACATCGTTGGCGCCTTCGATCCGCTGCGGGTGCACGTTCGAAAGGCCTGAGCGCGCGAGCCGCGGCTTCAAGCCCGCGAGCCGCTTCGGGGAGATGTCGAACGCGTAGAGGCGCCCGGTCGAGCGCATCAGCGCGCCGAGCGCAAGAGTCTTGCCTCCGGCGCCGGCGCAAAAGTCCACGACCATTTCGCCGCGCTTCGGCGCAACCAGATGGCAGAGCAATTGGCTCCCCTCGTCCTGGATCTCGATGCCGCCTTCCAAGAACAAAGGATGCCTGTTGATTTGGGGCTTGCCCTCAAGCCGGATACCTTCGGGCGAGTACGGCGTTGCCGCAGCAGGAAGCCCGTCTGCGGCGAGCCGCTCGAGCGCCATCTCGCGCGAGATTTTCATTGGATTCACGCGCAGATCGAGAGGTGCACTCTGCAGGAGTCCCCTCGCCAGCTCGAGCAGCGCGCGTTCGTCCAAGCGCGCGCGCAGCCGCTCGATCACCCAGTCGGGAAGATCGCATTCGATTTCGAGCGGCTGCGGCGAGCGTGCCTCGCGCTTCACCGCGGCGAGCCATTCGGCCTCGTCGCCGCGCAGCCAGGGATCGATCTCGCGCAAGTTGGCGCCAAGCAGCGCCGTCCAGGTTGCGAGCGCGAGCCGCCGCGGGCTTGTGGTCGCCGCGACGCGCTCGAGCAGCCGGCGGCGGCGCAGCGCCGCGTACACGGAATCGGCGATCGTCGCTCGGTCGCGCTGGCCGATCTTCGGATGGCTGCGGAAAAACGCCGAAAGCAGAGCGCCGGCGGGTTGTTCAAGCGGCAGGACGGCCGCGAAGGCCGCCGTGCACGCGTCGAGCAGCGGGCGCGAGAAGCGCATCAATTGCCGATGCGCGTGACGATCTGGTCGGAGCGCGTGCCGTCCTTCTCCACGATCAGGACGCGCACCGGCAGAAAATCGCGCTCGGCAGCGAACCAGATATCGGTCGCCTTGTCCTCGGGGCCGTCGGGCACTTTCGCGACGCGCAGCGTCTGGATCTCGCCCGCCGGGGTGGCGAGCTTTTCCTTGCCGACGACGGTAAAGCGGAACACAGCGAGCCCCCTGCCGTCGGCGCGCGTCACGTCGTATTCCTTACTCTTGGGCGGAACGAACGCGAAGCTGTAGGCCAGGCTCAATGGGTCCTGCGCCGTCGCCGGCATCTTGAGCGTCTCCGATTTCCCCTTGCGCTCCTGCGTCAACGAGCGCTTTTCCCAGTCGAATTTCGCCGACACCGCCCAGTTGCTGCCTCGCTGATCGCGGAATTCGTCGGGTCGAAGCCCCTGCGGCGTGATGCGGCCGCGGCTGGTGCGCTTCAATGTCCCGAAAATCGCGAGAATTCCGCTCCCCCTCATCTCGGAGGTAATCGTGTAGTTGCGGCCGTCGTGCTCGAGAATTTCCACGACCTCCCCCAGCACGGAACCGTTGCGAATCATCTGGTAGGTGAGCGTGATGCGCTCGGGCGGCGAGGCATGCGCCGCTAAAACCCACAGCCCGAACGCGGCGAGACCCGCGCGGCATAGCGATGCGCGGCTGCAGATCATTCTTCGGCAAGCAGGGCTTGTGTGGCGTCCGATCCGCTGACGCGCACCACACCGTTCTCGACGACGAGCCGACCCTCGACGAACCAGCGCGCGGCGAGCGGATAGACCCGGTGCTCCTGGCGCAGCACGCGCGCCGCGAGCAACTCTTCGGTGTCGCCGGTCCGCACCGGCACGGCCGCCTGGACGATAATCGGGCCGTGATCAACCTGCGGCATGACGAAGTGCACCGTGCAGCCGTGCAGTTTCACGCCTTCCTGGAGCGCGCGCCGGTGGGTGTGCAGCCCGGGAAACGCCGGCAGCAGCGACGGATGAATATTGATCAGCCGGCCCGAATAACGCCGCACGACATCCTCGCCGAGGATACGCATGAAGCCGGCGAGCGCGACGAGGTCGGGGGAATGCGTGTCGATCGCCTTGGCGAGCGCGGCGTCGAAAGCCTCGCGCGAGGAAAACTCGCGGTCATCGACCGTTTGGGCAGGAATGCCCGACTGCACGGCGAATTTCAGGCCTGCCGCGTCGGGGCGGTTGCTGATCACTGCGGTGACCTTCGCAGGGAGTCCCGCGCGCACGATCGCCTCCATGTTGCTGCCGCGGCCGGAGATCAGAATGACGATGTTCTTCACGGCAGCTATTTTAGCGTCTCGGCATCTCTGCATTCCCGCTGGTGTGCTGGAACGGCGGCACGAGCGACGCCGTGGGGAGGGAGTGGAGCTAGACTACGGGCATCCCCGCGACCGCGGTAAGCATGCTCACCGAGCCCAGATCGTAGCCGTCCACGGCGAAGGACATCGTTTCGTCCATGCCTTGCATAGCGGCAACATAGAGCAGCGGCAGGTAGTGCTCAGGCGTCGGGACCGACAACTGCGCGTCCTCGCCGAGGCGCTCGAAATCGACAAGCGCCTGATGATCGCGGGAGGCGAGCGCCTCGCGAATCTTTTCGTTGAAGCGCACCGACCAGTCGAACGGCGGCCCGCCGTTGCGCTTCATCAGCCCAAGGTTGTGCACGACATTGCCGCTGCCCACGACGAGCACTCCTTCGTCGCGCAGCGGCGCGAGCCGCCTGCCCGTGTCGTAGTGGAATTGCGGCGGCTGGGTCCCGTCGATGCTGAGCTGGACAACAGGGATGCCCGCATCGGGATACGCGTGCTTCAGCACCGACCAGGTTCCGTGGTCCAGTCCCCACCCGTGGTCGGGATGCACTTCGAGCGGCGCAAGCAGCTCACGCACGCGCGAGGCGAGCCGCGGATCTCCCGGCGCGGGGTACTGGACGTCGAACAGCGCCTGCGGAAAACCGTAGAAATCGTGGATGGTCTTGGGACTTTCCATCGCCGTCACCGCCGTGCCCCGCGTGTACCAGTGCGCGGATATGCACAGGATCGCCTTGGGTGTCGGGATAGCCTCGCCGAGCTTCCGCCAGACTTCTGTGTACTGGTTGTGATCGAGCGTGTTCATCGGGCTGCCGTGTCCGAAGAACACGACCGGCATTTTGGAAGCTGTGCGCGTCGCGGTAGCGCTCATGGAAGATCGAACAACAGCACTTCGGCCCGCTCGCCCTTTTCGAGGACGATCTCGGCGGTGTTGACTGCTTTGAGCGCATCGCCCGCTTCGAGTGGCTGGCCGCTGACTGTGAGCTTCCCGCGCACCACGTGAACGTAGGCGCGCCGGCCCGATTGAAGTTTGTGGACCGCCCGGTCCGCGCCGTCGAGAAGCGCCGCGTAGAGAAAAGCTTCCTGGTGGATTTTCACCGAGCCCTCGCGGCGGTCGGGAGACGCGACGAGCCGCAGTCTGCCCCGTTTGGACGCGGCGTCGAAATGCTTCTGCTCGTAGCTCGGCGGGATGCCGGTAACGTTGGGCTCGATCCAGATCTGAAGAAAGTGAGTGACGCCGTCTTGGGCATGGTTGAACTCGCTGTGCATCACGCCCTTGCCGGCGCTCATCCTCTGCACGTCGCCTGGCACGATGGCCGAGCCGTTGCCCATGCTGTCCTTGTGCTCGAGCGCCCCTTCGAGGACATAGCTGATGATCTCCATGTCGCGGTGGCCGTGCGTTCCGAAGCCCGTGCCGGGCTGGATGCGGTCCTCGTTGATCACCCTGAGGTGGCCGAAGCCCATGTGCTCGGGGTCATGGTAGTCGGCGAAAGAGAAAGTATGGTAGGAGCGCAGCCAGCCGTGGTCTGCGTAACCGCGGTCCTTGCTTTTTCGGATTTCAATCATTTCTGGCATCCGTGTCGATGGGATATGGGGTCGCCTCGACAGTTCGTCAAGCGCTGATAATCTTCAGGTTGAAGGCGCGCTCGACGAGCCAGATTCCCGCGATCGCAACGATGGCCAGGGACCCGCCGATGAAGACCAGGCGCCGGTAGAACCAGCTCGCGCGCAGCCAGTAGGTGACCGGCAGGAACAAGCTTACGATCGCGAGCTGACCGACCTCCACGCCGAGATTGAATCCGACGAGCGCCACGAGCAGCGCCCCCTGCGGCAGGCCAAGGTCTTTCAGGACGCTCGCGAAGCCGAAGCCGTGAATCAGACCGAAGGCGAAGGCGACCATCCAGCGCCGTCCGTGCACGACGGGAAAAACGTTGTTCAGCGCGGCGAGCACGACCGAGATCGCGATCGCCGATTCGACCAGCCGCGAGGGCAGCGAGATCACGCTCAGCGCGGCGAGGCTGAGCGTGATCGAGTGGGCGACGGTAAACGAGGTGACGATCTTGAACGCTTCCCAGAACGCCGGGGCAAAGCGCACAACCGGCTGCCAGCGCCCTCCTTCGAGCACCAATACGGCGGGAAGGAGGAGTGAGAGCAGGAAAAGGATGTGGTCGAAACCGATCCAGATATGCCACACACCCTCCCGGCCGTAATCGAAGAACTGCGTGAGCGCCGAGATTTTCGCGAGCTCGAAAGACTGCGTCGCCCGCTCGGGGCTGAAGATCGCGGTGCGCGTCGCCGGGCCGTGCTCGAGGCGCAGCAGCCCCTTGTGCTGCGGATCGAGGTCGGCGAAGAGGCTGTACCCGATATCGAGGGTCGTGACTTCGCCCGGGCAGCTTGCGGCGAAACGCATTACCGAATAAGCGCCGTCGCTGTGATCGTCGACGAGAAACTCGGTCGGCCGCGCGCTGCAATCGGCTCCGCCTGAACGCAACTTCAGTCTCGCCAGCGCGTAGGCGCCAATGTCGGTGTGGTGCGCCTTGACTTCGCCCCAGGTGATGTCTCCGTCCCCGCTGTCGTCCAGGCCGATCGCGAAATCCAGGTCGCGCAGCGCGATGTCCCACTGCCCGCCCACGTTTGCGCCCTCGACGCGAATGGCGAGGTAGCTGTCGCTCGGCTTGTGCGCGAGCGCGCTCGAAACGGCAAGCGCAAGGAACGCCGCGAGCAGCGCTCTCATGGCTTGAGGGCATTCAGTTTTTCAGCGGTCTGGCGAAGGCGCGGATCCTCGTGCCCGGAGCGCTCAAGCCAATCGAGCGCCTCCTTCGCGGCCGAACGGTCGCCCATCGCCAACGCCGCCTCAAGAAGAATGCGCGCATCGCGCGGCTCGCGCTGAGATTTCCAGTTTTCCTGAGCGAGGGCGAGCGCCTTTTCCTTTTGCCCGAGGAGATGGAGGTTGAAACGCGCTTCTTCCTGCAGGTGGAGCTTGTCGCCGCGCATCGCCGCGGCGTCGAAACGCGCTTTAAGCGCCTGAATGTGTTCTTTCGCCGCCGGCGCATCAAGCACCTTTTCGGCGAGCGCGAGACGCAGGAGCAGTACGTCCGAGGGCACCCAGTTGCGAAGCAGCGCGACCACTTCCGCCGGCCGCCGTTGGTCGAGCAGGAAATCTGCCCAGGCCGCAAGCAGAAATTGATCGCGAACGCCCAGGTCAAGCGCGGACCGAAAACTCTCCTCGGTCTTTTTCGCATCGCCTTGCCGCAAGGACATCTCTGCAAGCCGCGTCAACACCCAGACCTTCACCGCGGATGAGACACCCGCGTCGCGCGCAAGCGCAGCCGAGAGCGCGCGATGCGCCGCAGCGGCCTTCCCGGTGGTTCCATCGACGTAGGCCATGCAGGCGACGGCGCCCAGCTCGGTCTCGATAGCTCGCAGCACCTCGCAATCGGCCCGCGCGGCGTCATAGTCGGCCTGCACCATATGGATCGCGGCGCGCCAGGACCAGGCGAGCGTGTTCTCGGGGTCTTCGCGAGTCGCGGTTTCAAGATCCCGCAGCGCCCCGGAGAAATCATGGCTGTACTGCTTGACGATTGCGCGCATGACGCGCGCACCAGTCGGCGCATCGGGCAAGTCCCACCATGGCTTGAGCACGGCCTGGGCGTAACCGGTGTAGCGCGGGTCGCCTTCTGCGCCTGCAAGCTCGAAGTAGCGCTCGGCGAGCCGGAGCGCGACATCCAGATCGCGCGGGTCGCGGGCAAGCTCGGCGCGCAGCCTCCGCAGCTCGCGCGCGACGGGATCGCCCGGCCTTACGGCAAGGCGCTCGAGCACGGCTGCGTCGTTCTTGGGAACGTAGGGCGCAGCCTGCGCCGCGGCGGCAAACGAAGCGATCGTCAGAGCACGCGCGATGTCAATGAACGTGCCGATGATGAATGTCCGGATAGTGCGGGTGGCTATGGCTGAGCGGCTCATGTTGGTGAGCGTGCGAGTGCGGTTCGGCGCCGTTCCAGTCGAAGTCGTGCCGGTGGCGATGATGCTCGTCGTGAAGATGGGAGTGAACATGGGCGAGCGCTTCGTGCCTGTGCAAGTGCTTGTGGTGTTCGGTGAGGTGCAGGGTAACGCCAGCCGCCATCAAAACCGAGGCAGTCCAGAACCAGGCGTCCGGCGCCTCGCCGAGCAGCGCAAACGACAACGCCGCGCCGATAAACGGCGCGGTTGAAAAATACGCGCCGGTCCGCGCCGTGCCGAGATGGCGCAGCGCCATGACGAACAGGGCCAAACTGATCCCGTAGCCGAGCAGGCCCACCAGAGCCGCGGCGCACGCCAACTGCGGCGCCGGCAGCGCGGCTCCAAAGGCCATTGCCACTGAGATGTTGACCGCGCCTGCCGTGAGACCCTTGATGCCGGCGATCTTGACTGCATCTCCCGAGGAGATCTTGCGCGTGAGATTGTTGTCGAGCGCCCAGAAAAAACAGGCGCCTGCCACCGCGAGCGCCGGCCAGTACACGACCAGATCGCTCGGCCGCCAGCCGAGGATCACCCCACCACACACGATCAGGACCATTCCGAACATCACGCGGCGGTCGAAATTCTCCCGAAACACGAACCAGGCGAGAAGCACGGTAAACACAGCCTCCAGGTTGAGCAGCAGCGATGCCGCGGAGGCGGGGGTGGCCACCAGACCGATCATGAGGAGCGCGGGTCCGATCACGCCGCCCGAGAGGACGGCCCCGGCGAGCCATTTGGTGTCGCCCGGCGCGAACCGGGGGCGCTCGGCCCCAGACTCGGCCGGGCCACGCAGCGCGAGCCACAAACCCAGGCCCAATCCCGATCCCGCGTAGAGCAGGCCGGCCAGCATGACCGGCTCGATTGCCCCGACGAGCAGCTTGGCGATCGGTATGCTTGCCCCGAACAGCGCCGCACCGGCTAAGGCGTAATGGATGCCGGTTTTCACACGGTACCTGGGACTCTCAGTCCGTAGAAAAACCACAGGGTACCGAGCGTTTTCCATATACGGCATTGGCACGACCAGCCACCCCCAGGAAAACTTTCGCATTTTCAAGGATGTCTGATAGGATAGGCGCCGGTTGACCAGCTTCCGGTAACCGGATCATTCTAAAAACGCTCAGAGGAGACATCAAATGAAGAAGCTTTTTTCGTTGTTG
>Ga0210377_10002490_pt1 | contig 16106 bp, 16 predicted proteins | sample PLM4_65_b1redo_FD_155480 | JGI IMG/M metagenome (GOLD analysis project Ga0210377, IMG submission 155480) | Groundwater sediment microbial communities from an aquifer in East River, Colorado, USA - PLM4_65_b1 redo | ecosystem: Environmental > Terrestrial > Soil > Riparian zone | place: USA: East... | reverse complement strand
ATGGTCTACGAGTCCATGACCATCATGCGCAATGCCTACGTCAAGGCCTTCATCTATGCGTTTATTGCCATCATCGCCATCCTCCTCGTTACCTTCAAAAGCATCAAGTACGCGGCAATCGGCCTGGTGCCGCTGATCGTCGGCGTGCTGTTCATGGTCAGCGGCATGTGGCTCTTCGGCATCAACTTCAACTCCGCCAATATCATCGTCATGCCGCTCGTGTTGGGGATTGCCGTCGATTCTGGAATTTACATCATCAACCGCTTCCGCCGTGAAGACGGGACAGCCGCGGCCGTGGTGACGAGCAGCACCGGCGTTGGGGTGGTCCTCAACACCCTTACCATCATGGTCAGCTTCGGTGCGCTGATGGTTGCCCACCACCAGGGGGTGTTCAGCATCGGTGCAGTCATGTCCCTGGGGATGGTCGCCTGCCAGATCGCCTTTATTATCACGCTGCCGGCGGTTCTTACCCTGGCGGGGAAAAAATGAAAAGCCGTGAGGAGTGAGGAGTGAGGAGTGAGGAGTGAGGCCGCAGGCCGGGGGAGGGTACTGACGTATGATCTATATCGATATGCGGGGCGCAGTGGGGTTGACCCATCTGTTTCTGCGGGAGCGGGTGGGATTGGGTGACCGGGTGGTGGATGCTACCTGCGGCAACGGCCAGGATACGCTTTTTCTTGCCAGGCTGGTTGGCCCTCTCGGCAGGGTCTGGGCGTTGGACATCCAGGGGCAGGCACTTATCAATACGCGGGCGCTCCTCGGCGATGCAGGCTGCCTGTCATGGGTGAACCTGGTGCAGGAGGGGCATGAACAGCTGGCCGCGCACGTTGAAGGCCCGGTACAGGCGGTGGTTTTCAATCTGGGCTATCTGCCGGGGAGCGACAAAACCTGTATCACCCGGTCGGAAAGCACCCTAACCGCCCTGCATCAGGCGGAAAAAATTCTCCTTCCCGGCGGCATCATCGTCATCGCCGTTTATCCCGGCCATCCGGGCGGCAGCGAGGAGGGGGCGGCCGTGGAGCAGTGGGCCACCGCCCTGTCGCACCAATCCTACAGCGTCTGGTGCAGCCGGCAGATCAACCGGCCGCAGACAGCGCCGTACGTGGTGTTTGTTGAGAAGTTTGCGAATCGGGGCGTAACTGATAATGGCGGTTGACCATGGCCTGGTGGAGTCATAACGGGCAGCATAAACAACTGTTGGCAAGATATAAACCGTATTAAACCGGGAACAGCTGCAAGGAAAGGCGGGGCAAAAAACGGTAAGATCATATTTTGAATCCATGTTTTTCAAGGTTCTGCTGGCCCTGTTGCTGACTGCATCCGTTACAGGGTGCAGCGGCGGTCGGGCTCAGTGGCTGTCAAGTGCTGACCGGCCTGCCTTTGGGCGGATGATCACTGATGCGCGGCAGGCACGGGTGGTCTTTGTCGGTGAATTCCATGACCAGCGTGAACACCATACCCTGCAGCTTGATGTGATCAAGTCCCTCCAGCAAAGCGGCAACCGGCTGGCCATCGGCCTGGAAATGTTTGACATGGAAAGCCAACCGGTCCTCGACCGCTGGGTCCGCGGCGAGATGGAGCTTCGCCAGTTCATGGACTATTACCAGCAGAACTGGTCTATCAGCTGGGCTGAATATGACAGCATTCTCCTCTATGGCCGGGACAACCGGATTCCCCTGATAGCCCTCAACGCCCCGGCGGACCTTGTCAGCAAGGTCTCCCGCGGCGGATTCAGCAACCTTGGCCAAGCGGATCTGGCCCGCCTTCCCAGTGGGGTAAACGGGGAAGCAAACCCTTCGTATCGTGAGTTCCTCCGTGGCGCCTTTGAAGGTCACGGTCTGGATGAGGCATCGTTCGACAGTTTCTGCGAAGCCCAGGCGGTCCGCAATAACACCATGGGAGCTTTGATTGGCAGCTACCTGACGAAAAACCCCGCCATGAGCATGGTCGTTATCGCCGGTGTCGGCCATGCCATGCGCCGCGCAGTGGCCGACGACCTCGGCAAGGGGCCGGGACTGACGACAAGAATCATCATACCGGTCGTAGATGGCCTCTTCGACACAATAAACCGGGACGATGCGGATTATTTTGTTTACCCGTAGCCGGGCCTCTTTTCCCCCCTCAGCATAGATACGGATGCGCCGATGCTCTGGGTTATCACCGTATATGAGCCGACCCGTGACGACTGGGATGAAGGATTCGAGCGAAGGAGAACATTATGACATGCCCATTGTGTAAAGGACATATGGCTCCAGGAAAAACCAATCTGCCATTTGATCTCGGTCAGGGGAGCATTGTTGTGCTCGTCAATGTGCCGGCACTGGTCTGCGATCAGTGCGGAGATGATTTCGTGGAAATCGAGGTAGTCAGAAAGGTTGAGAAGATCATTGCCCGTATAGAGCGAGACGGCATCAGCATGGGTATGGTCGAGTACGAGAAGGCGGCTTAACTGCGTCAACATGCTGGAAGTATGAATTACGAAGGATCAAATTTCATAATTCATCCATCATAATTCATACTTTGCATGTGCGGATGTTTTTTTGTCTGAGAGATAAATGGTGAGTAAGGGCCGCTTGGGAGAGGCAACAGGGACGTTGTTTATTTGTTGACGAACTGCCTTTCTGGTGCTATTTTCCCCACATGCCAAGAACTGCCCGCCTAGATCTACCTGACCTTTTGCAGCACGTCATCGTCCGCGGTGTGGATCGCTGTGATATCTTCCGCGACGATCACGACCGGAGGCGTTTCCTCAATGGCTTTTCAAAGCTCCTTGTCCAGACCGGCACCGACTGCCTAGCGTGGTCGTTGATGACCAACCACTTTCATCTTCTTCTCAGGCCGCGCATGTCCCGACTTGCGCCTTTCATGCGCCGGCTTCTCACCGGCTATGCCATCTACTACAACCTCCGGCACAAACGCTCTGGCCATCTGTTCCAGAACCGGTACAAGTCCATAGTCTGCGAAGAGGACGCCTATCTCCTGGAGTTGGTACGTTATATTCACCTGAATCCTCTACGCGCGAGAATGGTGGAGGATCTCGCAGCCCTCGACAGCTATGCCTGGTCCGGCCACTCGGTCATCATTGGAAAACACGCCTTGGAAGGGCAGGTAGTGGATGAGGTTCTTTCCCTTTTCGCCAAAGGGAAACGGGAGGCAACAAGGCAGTATATGCTTTTTGTTGCCGACGGAGTCGCGTTGGGCAAGCGTGCAGAGCTCGGCGGTGGACGGAGGATGTCGAGGGATCTCCTTGAAGAACTGGGCGAAGAGCCATACAACGATAGGGTCCTCGGAAGCGGAGAATTCGTCGAGGAACTTCGGCAGCGGCGGGAGCTCGAATCGAAATTCCCACGAGCCATGGAAATCAAAGATATTGTGGCAAATGTTTGCCGCTACTTCGAAATCGATCCCGCAGAACTGCAGTGCAACAGCCGAGCGGCAAGGATTGCGGACGCCCGGAGCGTCATCTGTTACCTAGCCGTCCGCCAGGTGGGGCACAACGGAGTCGAGGTCGGCAAACATGTGAATCTGCGACGTGCTGGAGTCAGTGTCGCCGCCAGCAGAGGGGAAGAAAAGGTGAAGAACGATCCGGAGCTGCTGGAGTTAATATACAAATAAACAACGTCCCTGGGCCTGGATTCTTAGCTCCAGGTCATCCATGGAAAAAAACGCCGTTAAACCCTGTGCTGCTGGTTCAACGGCGTTATGACGTTTCGGGAGGTTCGGTAAAACTCACCTGGCTACTATTTTATATCGAGCAGTTCAACCTCGAAGATGAGGGTCGCATTCGGCGGGACATCACGGCCTGCGCCACGGGCGCCGTAGGCCAGTTCTGGCGGGCAGACAAGCTGGGCCTTGCCGCCGACCTTCATCTTCTGGACCCCTTCAGTCCAGCAGGGGATTACCCCTGTGAGCGGAAACTTGATGGACTGTTTACGTTTGTAGGAGCTGTCGAACTCCTTGCCGTTCGTCAGGGTGCCACGATAGTTGACTTCGACGGTGCTGGAGGCACTCGGCGATTTGCCGCTGCCGTCCTTGATGGATCTGTAAACCATGCCGGATGCGGTCTTCACGGCCCCTTTTTCCTTGGCGGCTTTGTCGATGTCATCGTTGGCTGCGGCAAAGGCCGGAACCGCAAGAGTCGTGGCAATAGCTGCAATGATCAGTCGTTTCATCTCTGCTCCTTACTCTGATGGGGATTTGGATTCAACGGACGGCATCGTACCATCGGAATTTAGCTGCCGTCAATGTAATTTCCCTGAGTCGCCGGGGGGGGATGGGGACACATCCAAATTCTCCTTTACCTTAAAGCTGCTCTGCCGTATTCTTCACTGCACCAGTTCACTACATTCGCAATGCGCAATGAGTTTCATTATGCTCCGCCAGCTCCTCCCCTTCATAATCATCGCCCCACCCCTGATCTACGGGCTCATTTCCCTCTGGTGCGGCTTCAGCTATTTCAAGCGCCGGAAGCCGGAATGCGCCTCTTTCCCGCCGGTGACCATCCTCAAACCGGTCAAGGGGATGGACGCGGAGAGCTTTGCCAACTTCGCCTCCTTCTGTTGCCAGGACTATCCCCGCTTCCAGATGATATTTGCCGTTGCCTCGGCTTCAGATCCGGCAATTCCGGTGATCAAACGGCTGATGGCCGAATTCCCGGCCGTGGATCTGGAGCTGGTGGTGGACGGGCGGATCCATGGCCCCAACTACAAGGTCTGCAACCTGATCAACGCCTTTCCCAGGGCGAAGCACGACATCATCATTGTCTGCGACAGCGACATCCGGGTGGGGGCGCGGTATCTGCAGGAGGTTTGCGCGTTGTTCAGCGACCCGGAGGTGGGTCTCGTCACCTCGCTCTATCGGACGAGCGGTGTGAGCGGGGCGGCGTGCGCCATCGAAGCGTTGGGCTTTACCAGCGAAATGGTGCCCAACGTTATGGTAGCGCTCAGGCTGGAGGGGCTTTCCTTTGCCCTCGGCGCCTCCATGGCGGTGAGAAGGGGGGCGCTGGAACGAATCGGCGGCTTCGCGGCGCTCGTCGATTACCTGGCGGATGATTACCAGCTGGGAAACAAGGTCTATCGCGCCGGTTACCGACTGGAGCTCTCCGACTACTACGTCGAAAGCATCATGCACCGGGAATCTCTGCACAACATCATGTCCCGCCAGCTCCGCTGGGCTCGCACCATGCGGGTCAGTCGCCCCGGCGGCTATTTCGCATCAGGCCTTACCCAGCCGTTTCCAGCGGCGCTTCTGGCCCTCGTCGTTTCCGGTTTTTCCCTGCCGGGTCTCACGGCGGTGCTCCTACTCTACTCCTTCCGCGCCCTTGTGGCCCTCATCTTCAGCCGTTTCTTCGTCCGCGACAACATCCTGCCCCGCTGGCTCTGGCTCCTTCCTGTGCGGGATTTCCTCGCCTTTGCCACCTGGGCGCTCTCCTTCCTCGGGAACCGTGTCTCCTGGCGGGGACACCGGTTCCGCCTCCTCCCCGGTGGCCGGATCGAGGAAGGGCGTTAGCTATTCCTTCTTCCTTGATTTGAAATTGGAATAACCTATCCATCCCCCCACAAACCCCCGGCAAGATTTCTTCACGGCCTGCTGAAAAGTGCTGTCCCGGTAATGCCGTTTGCCGCTTGTCTGCTATAATCTCGAATGATATTACATTCGAGAGGCTTTATGGACGCCCCACTTCGCAGCGACATCCGCAACATCGGCATCATCTCCCACATTGACGCCGGCAAGACCACGGTTTCGGAGCGCATTCTCTACTACACCGGCGAAACCCACAAGATGGGGGAGGTCCACGAAGGGGAAGCGGTGATGGACTGGATGCCCCAAGAGCAGGAGCGTGGCATCACCATTACCGCCACCTCAACCACCTGCCGCTGGGGGCGGTTCTGGATCAACCTGATTGACACGCCGGGACATATCGACTTTACCATCGAGGTGGAACGGAGCATGCGGGTTCTTGATGGTGCAGTGACCATCCTCAGCGCCGTCGAGGGGGTTCAGCCCCAGACCGAGTCGGTGTGGCGCCAGGCCGACCGTTACCGGGTGCCCCGTATCTGCTTCATCAACAAGATGGACAGGATCGGTGCCGATTACCGGGGGGTGCTGGCCGGTATGGCGGCGCGGCTCAGAGCCAGGCCGGTGCTTCTCCAACTCCCCCTGGGGGACGAGACAGAGTTCTGCGGGGTAATCGACCTCCTCGACGAGGTAATGCTCACCTTCAGCGACGCAGACCTGGGGAAGACCGTGGAGCGGCAGCCGATACCTCCGGAGTACCTGGAAGAGGTGCGGCTCAGCCGGGAGAAACTCGTCGAGGCGGCGGCCGACTTCGACGACGGGATCCTTGCCGATTTTCTTGCGGGGGTGCGGGTGGAAGGGGAGCGTCTGCGCAGTGCCGTCAGGAAGGGAACCACGGCCTGCCGTCTCTTCCCTGTCCTGTTTGGCGCTGCACTACGCAACAAGGGGATCCAGCCGCTCTTGGACGCCGTCGGCCATTACCTTCCCTCGCCGCTGGAAACCCTTCCGGTCAGGGGCAGAGCACCGGGAAGCGGCGCATCGGAGACGGTGCTCTGCGACCCGGAGGAGCCCCTGATGGCCCTGGCCTTCAAGGTTCTTGCGGAGGAGGGGCGCAAGCTCACCTATCTGCGCATCTATGCGGGGACTCTGCACGCCGGGGCACTGCTCCTCAACAGCAGCAGGGGGGTAACGGAGAAGGCTGCCCGCCTGTTCCGCATGCATGCCCACAAGAGGGAGCAGATCACGGAAGCCGTTGCTGGCGATATCGTTGCCGTGGCGGGTCTCAGGGATGCCCTTACCGGCGATACCCTCTGCGACCCGGCCCACCCCCTGGTCCTGGAAGGGCTCACCATTCCGGAACCGGTGGTTTCCCTGGCAGTGGAAGCGAAGGGGGTGGAGGACCGGGAGCGGCTTCCCCCGGCACTGGAAAAAATCCAGTGGGAGGACCCCACCTTCAGGGTCCGTGAGGATGAGGAGACCGGTCAGACCATCCTGACAGGGATGGGGGAACTGCACCTGGAGATCATCACCGACCGGCTGGCCAGGGAATACGGGATCGAGGTCAAATCCGGCGCGCCACGGGTGGTATACCGGGAAACCCTGCAACACGCAGTGGAACGGCGGGAAATCTTCAGCCAGGAAATAGATGGGAGACTGCACAAGGGAGAGGTACTGCTCCAGCTCACCCCTCTTCCGCGGCAAGCCGGATTGCGCCTCATCCTCCCTGCCGAAGTAGGGTCGCTGTTGCCGGTGGAACTGCGCGCAGTGCTGGAAGAGAGCCTGTGCCGGGCATGTGCCGCCGGTACCGGCAGCGGTTATCCCCTCATCGACCTGGAGCTGCGGGTGGCCGAAGCTCCCTTTGAGCCGGAGGCAACCACTGAGATGGGGTTGAGGGCTGCAGCCCAGAGGGGAACGATACTGGCGGCGCAGGCTGCAGGGATTCTCATCCTTGAGCCGTTCATGGCCCTGGAGCTGGTCATACCGGAGGAATACGCCGGCAGGGTGCTCGGCAGCCTCCAGCAGAAGCGCGGCCGGGTGGAAGGGATAGAAAGCTTTGCCGACAATGAGGTGATTCGGGCGCTGGTCCCCCTCTCGGAGATGTTCGGTTACATGTCGGATTTGCGGAGCGCCACCAAGGGGCGCGGCAGCTACACCATGGAGTTTTCCCGCTTCGACGTTGCCCCGGAAGATGTCCAGCGGCGCTTCGGCGCAGCGTAAAGGGCGGAGATTTACATCTCCACGGATACGGCTGTTGCTCAGGGGGCAAGGTCCAGCTGGCGGCATGCCCCATGACAGAGGGTAGCAGGTGAAATCCCCATGGGGAGAGCGATGGAGCGGTTGCAGACCATGGGAACTGGGTTATAATGGATGCAGCGGGATGCTTGTCAATTAACGGAGACCCGCAGCGTGCCTGAAATGCCCGAGTGAGCGAAGGGTCAGGCTAACGCAGCAGTGGAGGGGGGATGCATGAGGGGGAACGATGTGGTTCAACAGGTAATGGCACAGAGAACAAACGTTCACCGTTTCATAAAATGGTGGAGAAAGGACAACGATTTTGTCGATTTTGAGCTGATCGACACATTTCTCGGCCATGTCAAGGCGGATGACGCGATAGACGGTTTCGAGCTGCTCGACATGGAACGGATGTGGGATGTGCTTCTCAGTCTGAACCCGGACACCCTGACACGGGGGAGGAGGAACGGAGAGGAAATTATCAGATGGACATGGCTCGACAGGGACGGCACTGAGAAGACGACCATCTACCCCCTTACCGCCGAAGCGCTCATGACGCTGATTGACACGGAGTTCTTTGCTTAATGTGATTTATGGGCTCAAATTTAATGAAGGAGGGGAGTGTTTATGACCAACAAGTGGGAAGAACGGGAAAAAGCCCTGGAAAACCAGTATATCTACAATGAGGAAAAAGAGAAAATCGAGCGGATGAGGCAAACCGCCCGTGAGCAGTTAATCCGCGAATTCTGCCTCAACCGCTGCCCCAAGTGTGGCGACGCCATTGAAGCCATGACCTTTCGCGGCGTGCCCCTCGACAAATGCCCCGGCTGCGGCGGGGTCTGGCTCGGTCCCAAAGATTTGCAGATCCTGGCGGCAAAAGATCATCGCACCTGGTTCGACAAGTGGTTCAGGGGTGAAGAATAAAGGCGGTGGATGAGCCGCCGTAAAAGGAGACCCGTTATGTGGTGGAGCTGTCTGAAACCGGCCGTGCTTGTGACGCTGTTGGCGCTTTTAACTGCCTGCTATCCGCACCAGTATGCAGGAAGTACGTCGGGGAGCGCAATAGGAGGAATAGCCGGAGCCCTTCTCGACCAGAGGAATCCCTGGCGCGGCGGCGTGATCGGTGCCGCGCTCGGGGCAATTGCCGGCGCAACCATTGCAGATATCTCGCTGCAGGGGGCAAGGGAAGCCGCTTATGCGGGAAGGCCGGTTGAATACCGCACAGAGAGCAACCGCGCCTATTACTACGCTGAACCGCTCGGTTATGACGATGAGAGACGCTGCCGCAGGGTGAGGGAAAAGACGTTTGTCGACGGCCGGCTGGTGAAGCAGCGTATTATCGTCATCTGCGACAGGGGCGGTTATGACCATCCTCGTTACCGCTATAACCGCAGCTATGAACGTTATGAGAGCGAAGGAGAGGGTGACGATTGAGACGAAGTCGCAAGTAGGGGCGGGTTTCAAACTCGCCCCTGCTCCTTGCCGCCCTGTTATCATTTTGATTTCAGCTCCGTATATAACAGTGCCGCACGGGACTGCCAGCGATGAAACAAAAAAAGCCCCGGGAATAAATCCCGGGGCTTTTTTTCTCTAATTGGCGCTATGTCGAGATGCTTTACCCTTATCCGTCGGTGGAAATTTAGATGGCCTCTCATTGCATGCCCTTTTGTGGCCATGCAAGGAGGTTCAGCCGTAAATTCCCTCCTTTTTCAAGCAGCTGTTACGCTGCCTGGCAGGATGAGACAAGTCGCTTTCCGCGTTATCTCCCATAACACCAATTATTGGCTTCGCTCCAGGGTACCGTATGACCGTGAGAGTCACTGACCTTGTCCTTGTAATTTATTGAGAAAACGCTTCAGGCTTCTCTCTTCATGGAGAGCTTGCTCACCACGTCTGTACTCAACAGCTTTATCTTATTTATTAATGATAGTCAGGGGCTCACCTGATGTTGTACGCATATCCCAGAGCATTTTCAAAGAGCAGGGTTTAAATATGACAAAATTAATGCAAACTGGGTGCCAAACTCGTAACTAGCTAATATTATTTAATATGGCTCTAGAGCGCCTTTTGAGAAGTGTATCTAAATCCGACAACCTGACAGCTTTTGCCATGGCCGGCGAGCTGCGGCATAAAATTGTTCAGTAGAAATATTATGTTACGAGCGTGGAAGGGTGTAAAGAAATTACGAATGAAATGTCGGGAGATTTTACAGATTTGCTTTCTTGGGGAGATGCGCGGGGCAAGAGCCAAAGAGTGGCGTCCGGTTAGTAGTTCCCGCCGACCAGGGTGGCGGTGACGCTCCCCACTCTCACTTTGGTCTGCACCTGTACCGGAATCCGTCTGCTGTCATCGGTGAGCCAGATGAGGACGGAGCTTTTTCCTGCAAAAACCCCTTTCTGCTTTACCAGTGGCTTGACAACGATGGTATTGATCTCACCAAGAATGGAGTGAATTTTTTCCTTTTTCAACACCTGTACTTCGATGTCATCCGGCTCCTTGTCATCCAATACGGTTACATGGATGGATTTCCCCACTTCAAGTGCTGCATAGCGCACATGGTAAAAGCTTCCATAGATATCGTAGGTATTGGCGCTGATGGGGATTTCGACCCTTTCTCCGGACAGATGGTCAAGATAGCGGGCCGTTCCGCGTGCCTGGTCAAAGAGTATTTCCCTGTCACGGCGGTGCCTCCCTTCCCGGATCTGCATCCGGTAATGCCGGGTGTTCCCAGGGAATGCCCCCGGCGCTTTGAGAAGGGTACTCTCGACCCTGTCGTCAACCGGCAAAAACAGAGAAAGCCAGGCATTGGACCGGGCTGTGGAGGTTATCCGCCGCTTCGGCCCCTCTTCGACTATTTCCTGCGTTGCCGTGCCGACTTTGATGCCGGCCCATGACAGGTCGTAAACCAGTTTTTCCGGAACGGTCTGGGCAAAGGCAGGCGGCAGGCTGCAGACAAGCCAGAGAATAAAAATCATGACTGGAGCACAACGGGTAAGTTTCATGGCCTAGGTCATGAGGATCTTGTTCTTCAGGATGAGAATTTCAAAGGCCATGGCCGCTTTACCGACCAGTTTCTGCATATCGACAACCCTGTCGCCCAGGTCTCCGGCGCCTCCGTCCACGTAGAAAATCGCCACCACCCTTCCCATCATAATCAGTGGAATCAGAAGGGCATTGGGGCGCTTGCCCCCTCCCAGGGCCTTCAATATCCTTGTATTCTCCAACGTATCGGTAAGCGGACCCAGGTAGAAGCTCTTGCCATCGGCCACCACATTGAGTACAGAGGGGGTGTTGAGGGGGATCTGCAGCTCCTCGAATCCGTCAACGGCCTTTTCCCGGGAAAGGGCCATCCACCCACCAGCGATATTCCCCCTGACAAGGAAGAGGGCCACCCGGTCAAACTCCTGGCCGGCATAATTGACGATCAGGTTGGCGATCTCGTCCCGGTCTTTTGCCTCAGCCAGTTCCAGCGAGATGGAGTCGATGGTGTAACTCTTGATGGTTGCTTCACGGGCCGCCACGTTTAAGCCGTTGCCGTACGTATTGCCGGCTTCGGCAGGTCCCTCGCCGAAGTCCTCCAGTTCCGAGAGAAGGGGGAGGTCAATGATGTCGTCCTCCGGGGGCGGAGAAATTGCGGCCTTCTTTGATTCCTCCTGCCTTGGTTTGGCCGGCTCCGCTTCCCGTGCGCGATTTCTTCCTCCTCCGGTTACGCTGATGTAGCGCATTTCCCGCTTAATACCGTAGTGTTTTTCCAGTGCAAGGATCAATCTCAATTCCGGCGTGACCAGGGGCGTGACGATGAAGCCGGTGCTGAAAGAGATCTCATCGAGTGAAGCAAAGTCCGACGGGTCGGCCATGGCCACGGTAAGCTTCTTTTTGTCAAGACTCAGGGGAATGACCTTGTATTTGCTGACGATGTCGATCGGGATGAGTTTGAGGACCTGGGGAGGAATCACCATCAGCTGTTCCGGCTCGGCATAGGGGACCCCCAGTTTCTTGCCCAGGAAGTGAGCAAGCTCCTTTTCCTCGATATATCCCATCTCGATGAGATTGGTGCCAAGTCTGCCGCCGAAAATAACCTGACTCTTCAGCGTTTCATCCAGTTGGGCCGGGGTTATTTCCCCCGCCCTCATGAGCATTTCACCCAGTTTGATCGTCATCGTCCCTCCATCAATTGCGTAACCCTGTATAAAAGTTAGAGAGTGTTTACGTCTTCGCTACTTATAATTGTTCGTTCACGGAGTTGTCAACAGCAATCAGTCGCGGCTGACCGGCTTATCGATAATCCGGGAACAGTACCCCTGATGAATTAAGGCAGAGGCCATGCTACCTCCTTTGACTGTTGCAGCTTTGCCGGTACACTTAAAGGCACAGCAACGGATTCCATGTTTGCCGGTGAGATTCTCTTCCCGAGGCGGTTTATGACCCCACAGTTTCATCCGTTTCTTGTCAACAGCCCTTTTGGCGATCCGGCGCTCTTCATCGATTTCCTCTTTGAGCGGCGGGCGATACTTTTCGACCTGGGAAATCTGGGGCAGCTCACCCCCCGCAAACTTCTCCGTCTCAGTCATGTTTTTATATCCCATACCCATGTGGACCATTTTATCGGCTTTGACCAGCTTGTGCGGCTCTGTCTCGGCCGGGATAAAAAGCTTCACTGCTACGGCCCGCCGGGGTTTGTCGAACAGGTTGGGCACAGGCTGGCCGCCTATAGCTGGAACCTGGTGCAGAATTACCCTACCGACTTCACCATCGTTGCGGTTGAACTCCATGACGAGGGGCGGGCGTTCGCCGCCGAATTCCACTGCCGCAACGGTTTTCGCCGGAGTGGCGATGCTTCATTCGCCGTGGCCGGCGGCGTTCTCCTGGAAGAGGAGAACTTTCTGGTCCGCACCACGTTTCTTGACCATAAGATACCCTGTCTCGCTTTTTGTCTCGAGGAGAAGAACCATGTGAACATCATGAAAAACCGGCTGGAAGAATTGGGCCTTCCGGTCGGGGAGTGGCTCGTCGAGCTGAAAAGAGCGGTCTTGCGCGGCGATGGAGACGATACCGTGGTCCGTGCCTGGTGGCGGGAGGGGGCTGACATACACGAGCGCTTTTTCACCCTTGGGGCGCTGAAGAAGCAGGTACTGATTGTCGTTGCCGGCCAGAAGATCGCCTATGTGACCGATGCCGTTTACAGCCCCGGCAACAGGGCAAGGATCGTCGAACTTGCCTGCCATGCGGATTATCTCTTTATCGAGGCCACCTTCCTCGATAGAGAGGCGGAACGGGCCCGGGAGAGATGCCACCTGACGGCCCGACAGGCTGGAATCCTGGCCCGCGAGGCTGGAGCGATCCGCGTCACCCCATTTCATTTTTCTGCGAAATACAGCGGAGAAGGCTCCCTTTTGCAGCAGGAACTGGAGGAGGGGTTCGGCGGAAGACGTCCCTGAACCTTTACATTTGTTGATCTTTGCCTATACTTTTTTAAGCTTGTTCTCATGGGGAAACTATTGATTCCTGTTCCAGGAGGAGATTTGTGCTGTTTTTAGCCGAAAAGCTGGGTTCGCTCACCCTTTCCCTCCTCCAGGAGATGGGAAAGATGCTCAATTTTATCCTCTACGCCTTCTACCGGATACTCCGCTCTCCGGGAAAGCCGGTCCATATCTTCAAACAGATCCACTTCATCGGCGCCAGATCTTTTTTCGTCATCTTTCTCACCGCCTCCTTCACCGGCATGGTCCTCGGTCTCCAAGGGTACTACACCCTGGCCAAGTTCGGCTCTGAAGGGATGCTCGGTTCGGCGGTGGCTCTCTCCCTGATCCGCGAACTGGGGCCGGTTCTTTCGGCCCTGATGGTGACAGGTCGTGCCGGCAGTGCCATTGCCGCAGAAATCGGCATCATGCGCATCACGGAGCAGATTGACGCCCTGGAAACCATGGCCCTGGAACCGTTCAAGTATCTCGTCTCTCCCAAAATCCTGGCCGCTGTCATCTCTGTGCCGCTGCTCTGCGCAATCTTCGACGTGGTGGGAATCTATGGCGGCTACGTGGTAGGAGTGAAACTCCTCGGGGTCAACCCCGGCGCCTACTTCCACGAAATGGAGAAGAGTGTGGAGTGGAAGGATGTCTACTCCGGCATCATCAAGTCGGTGTCGTTCGGGGTCATCATTGCCTGGGTCTGCTGCTACAAAGGCTATTATGCAGGGCACGGCGCTGAAGGCGTTTCCCGCGCAACGACCTCCGCAGTGGTCATGTCGTCGGTGCTGGTGCTGGTCTGGGATTATTTTCTGACCTCGGTGCTGCTGTGAAAATCGATGCGCAACTGCAATGTCATGGCTTGATGGATGGGTGTTTTCATGATCAAACTTGTTGACGTGACAAAATCTTTCGACAGCCAGGTGGTGCTCAACAAACTGAATCTGGAGATCCGCCACGGGGAAATTACCGCCGTTATCGGACCTTCCGGCGAGGGGAAAAGTGTCCTTTTGAAGCATATGATCGGCCTGCTGAAACCGGACCGCGGCCAGATAATCGTCGACGGTGAGGACATCACCGGCATGGGGAGAGACCGGCTCAATCGGGTGCGGGAGAAGTTCGGCATGCTGTTCCAGAACGCGGCGTTGTTCGACTCCATGACTATTTTCGGCAACGTTGCCTTCGCCTTGGAGGAGAAGACCCGACTCTCGCGACGGGAGATCGCCGCCCGGGTCCATGAGGCCCTTGAACACGTGGGACTAAAGGGGGTTGACAACAAATACCCCGACGAGCTTTCCGGCGGGATGAAAAAGCGGGTAGGGCTGGCGCGGGCCCTGCTCCTCAACCCGAAGATCATCCTCTTTGACGAGCCGACCACCGGCCTCGACCCGATCATCTGCCGGGCAACCCACCAGTTGATCAAGGACACCCACAGCCGCTTTGGTTTCACGGCGGTGGTCATCTCCCACGAGATTCCTGAAATCTTCGATATCTCCGACCGGGTGGCCATGCTCTACCAGGGGGAGATTCTTGAAGTAGGGACTCCCGAGGAGATTCAGCGCTCGACCCATCCGGTGGTGCGCCAGTTTATCAGCGGCAGCCTGGAAGGCCCCATCCGGCTAGTCTAAAGATGTTCGACGTTCAATGTTCGATGTTGAAATCATTAACCTCGAACCTCGAGCTTGAACCTTGAACCTTGAACCTTGAACCTTGAACCTCGAACCTCGAACCTCGAACCTCGAACCTTGAACCTTGAACCTGTTTTTAAGGGAGGCGTATGAAACGAGCCGGTTTGGAAACAATTGTCGGGATTTTCATGCTGATCGGGATATTTTGCCTCGCGTACCTCTCCATCAAGCTGGGGAAGATGGAGTTTTTCGGCGGCAATTACTACTCGGTCCATGCGGATTTCGATTCGGTTTCCGGCCTGAAAAACGGTGCGTCGGTGGAGATCGCCGGGGTCGAGGTGGGACGGGTCGAGCGCATTATCCTCGAGCCGAAGGAGAACGACCGGGCAAAGGTGTACCTGAAGATCAGGAGCGGGGTGAAACTGACTGACGATGTCATTGCAGCGGTGCGCACCCGGGGGATAATCGGCGACAAGTTCATCCAGCTCAAGCCGGGGGGGTCGGAGAAAATTCTCGCCAGCGGCGGAAGGATCCGCGAGACCGAGTCGGCGGTCGACCTGGAAGAACTGGTAAGTAAGTACATCCATGGCAAGGTGGAATGATCGTGTTTCTTTGCTGTTTGGTCGGTTAATGCCATTGTTCCGGAGAGAATCTATGAATAATACATTGCAAAAGGTTGTGACCGTATTCATCCTCGGCGCGTGCTGCTGGACGAAGCCGTGCTTAGCCGACGAACCTGGGAGGGAGAAGCTGGTTCTGGGGCTTCGCGCCTGTATCCAGCGGGCGCTTGCCAACGCCCCGGAGCTGGGCGAATCCCGGGCCGACATCGAGCTGGCCGCTTCCCGACTGGCTGAAGCCAAATCGTACCGCTTCCCGCGGATCGAGCTCATGAACCTCATCGGTCCTGTTCCCCAGGCGCGGGGCAACCAGGTAAGTTCGCCGGACAGCATAAACCAGACGGATCGCTTGACCTGGTTCGACCGTGCCGACGCCACCATTATCCAGCCGCTTTACACATTCGGCAAGATAACCGAGAGCATGAAGGCGGCCAGCCACGGCATCGAGGTGGACCGGGCGAAGCAGGAGCAGCGGCAGAACGAGATAGCTCTGAAGGTCAAGGAGTACTACTACGGCCTGCTCCTCGCCCGCGAGCTGAAGGAAGTGGTGCTGGAGGTCCAGGAAAGCCTCGCCAAGGCCAGGGAAAAGGCCCAGAAGCTCCTCGATCAGGAGTCCCCCAACGTGGAAGAGCTGGACATCTACAAGCTCG
>Ga0210377_10002489_pt1 | contig 16112 bp, 13 predicted proteins | sample PLM4_65_b1redo_FD_155480 | JGI IMG/M metagenome (GOLD analysis project Ga0210377, IMG submission 155480) | Groundwater sediment microbial communities from an aquifer in East River, Colorado, USA - PLM4_65_b1 redo | ecosystem: Environmental > Terrestrial > Soil > Riparian zone | place: USA: East... | reverse complement strand
CGCGTGCGGCGCGCGGCGCGCCCACTCCAGCAGGGCGGCGACGTCCTCGGGCTTGCCCTGGGCCACGGACTCGACGCGGCCATCAGCGAGATTGCGCACCCAGCCGGTCACGCCCAGCCGCAGCGCCTCGCTGCGTAGCGCGTCGCGGAAGCCGATGCCCTGCACGCGCCCACTTATGCGCAGTCGAATTGTCTGTAGTTGCAAGACTTGGTCCTGTCGCCACCGCTGGCCAGGAAAGCCCCGGGACTCCATGGTAAGCTGGTGTGGAATTTTATCCGCCCATCCTGCCGCCGATCGTACTAATGATCGTGCAAATGCGGGACGGCTCAGCAAGGGGGAACGTCGATGCGCACCGCACTGTTGATCATCGCAGCACTGGCCCTGGCTGGTTTTCTTGCCGTGGCAGTGGTGCTGCCGCAGATGGCCGGCAGCGAAGCCAAGGATGCCGCCGAGGCGCTGGTCTCGGGGGCGAACGCCGCGAAGCAGCAGGTGGCCGCAGCCGCGGAGAAGGCCGGCAACCTGTCGGGCTCGGGCAAGGACGTCAAAGTCGCGGCGCGCAGCGACGCCAAGCACGGTGAGCTGAAGTGGATCGTGGAGGCGAACGGCGCGATCCGCGGCTGGAACGAGAAGAACGCCATCGAGGTGTCGATTTCCCCGACGCTGCAGGGCGGCAAGGTGAGCTGGAACTGCCGCGGCTATCCGATCACCGCCATGCCCGCGAGCTGCGGCGGCAAACCCTGATCGCTAGCGCTTCGCGGCGCTCACCGCAGTGAGAATGCCTTGGAGAATCGCCGTGGGCGTGGGCGGGCAGCCGGGTACGGCGACGTCCACCGGGATCACGTTGGCGACGCGCCCGCAGCTCGCGTAGCTCTCGCCAAAGATCCCGCCGGTACAACCGCAGTCACCGATCGCGACCACCAGTTTCGGATCGGGCGTCGCGTCATAGGTGCGCTTGAGCGCAAGCTCCATGTTGCGCGATACCGGCCCGGTCACCAGCAGCATGTCGGCGTGGCGCGGACTCGCGACCAGTTTGATCCCAAGCCGCTCCAGGTTGTAGTAGGGCCCGTTCATAGTGTGGATCTCCAGCTCGCAGCCGTTGCACGAGCCCGCATCGACGTGGCGGATGGCAAGCGCGCGCCCGAAGTGCTTGAGAATCACCGCGCCCAGACGCTGCTCGATCTGGCGCAGCGCCTCGTCGGCGCGCGGCGGCGCTTCGCTGACGATGCCGGTTTTCGCGATCTGCCTGAGCAACTGATACATGTCAGAGGTCCTGTCCGCTATAGGAAAGGTTGAAGGACTTGTTGATCAGCGGGAAGTCGGGAACGATATTGCCGATCACCGCGCGCTCGATCACCGGCCAGTTCTGCCACGACGAATCGTGCGCATGAGCGCGATGGATGCGATTGGCGTCCGCGGTTTCGAGCGCGATCAGCACTTCGCCGCGCCAGCCTTCGACCCAGCCGATGCCGCATTTCCCGGCGCTGCAGTCGGCGAGCGGAACCCGTATCTCGCCCGGCGCAAGCTCGCCGGTCAGCGAGCGCACCAGCCGCATGGATTCGAACAGTTCTTCGAACCGCACTGCGACGCGCGCGGCGACGTCGCCGCGCGTATGTATGGCGATGCGCACCTCGGCCTGTTGGTATGGCGGTATCGGATAATCGACGCGCAGGTCGTGGTTGACGCCGCTTGCGCGTCCGGCAAAGCCGGCGAGCCCCAGTTTCTCGGCGAGCTCCGGCAGCACCTGCCCGGCCATGATGAAGCGGTCCTGCGCGCCGGCGTGATCGTCGTAGATCGCTTTGAGTGCGATGGCCTCGGATTGTATCCGCGCGAGTTGCGCCAGCAGGTGCGCCGCCCGGTCGCGCGGCAGATCGCGCGCGACGCCTCCGGGAACGACCTGGTCCATGAGGTAGCGATGGCCGAACAGCTCGCCCTGCAAGCGCAGCAGGTCTTCCTTCAGCCGCCAGAACTGAAAAAAGCCGAACGTGGCCCCGACGTCGCTGCCGAGGTAGCCGAGATCGCCCAGGTGGTTGGCGATACGCTCGAGTTCGAGCATGATCCCGCGCAGGCCGAGCGCGCGGGCGGGCGGCTCGGTGCCGCTGGCGCCCTCGGCCGCCATGGCATAGGCCCAGGCGTAGGCGACGGTGGAATCACCGGACACACGCCCGGCAAGCTTCGCGCCCTCGACCAGGGTCATGGTCTCGAAAAGCTTCTCTATCCCTTTGTGCGTGTAGCACAGGCGCTCTTCCAGGCGGAGGATTTTTTCACCCACGATGGAGAAACGGAAATGCCCTGGTTCGATGGTGCCGGCGTGCACCGGGCCTACCGGTATTTCGTGCACGCCTTCGCCTTCGACCTTGACGAACGCATAGCGGTCCTCCGACGCGGGGAAGCTCGTGCCGATGGCGAATTCCTTGCGCAGCGGAAATACGCCGCCGGGCCAGGCGCGGTGGCGCACCCACTTGCGGTGATCCGGGCTGTCCTGGGCGTGAACGCCGAACAGGTCGTAGGCGGCGCGCTGCATCCGGTTCGCGCACGGATAGATATCGGCGATGCTGGGATAGCGCGGGTGTTCGCGCGCGAGCGGCAGCGTCAGCCACAACAGGCCGGAGGGAAGCGCGAGCGCCAGATGCAGCGCATAGGCGCCGCCGCGCGTGGTTTCATCGCTGCCCCAAAGGGCGACCAGGCGCGCCTGTTTTGCTTTCGCCTTCTCCACCACGGAGCGCAGGGTTGCGGCCTCGACCACCGAGCGAAACGCGGGCATGGCGCCCGGGATCGGTTCGATTTGGATGGGAAGATCGGTCATTGCCTTTGGTCTCTTGCGTTCTCAGGCGTTCCCAGGCGTGCTCAGCCGATGAAAGCGGCCGCCTGCCGGTACCATTCGACCAGGTAGGGCGGGATGTATAAACCCAGCATCAGCACGATTGCCAAGTGCACGAATACCGGTATCAGCGCCGGCGCGTGAGGCAGCCGGCGCAGGTTGGTCTCGCCGAACACCATCGGCTGGACTTTGCCGAAAATCGCGGCGAAGGCGACTCCCAGGGCCACCAACAGGAACGGCGTCGCCCAGGGGTGCTCGTGCATGGCGGTGGTGAGCACCAGGAACTCGCTGGTGAACACCCCGAACGGCGGCATGCCGAGAATGGCGAGGCTCCCCAGCGCGAGTCCCCAGCCGATGGCCGGGCTTTGCTCGATCAAACCGCGGATGTCCGCCATGTTCTGCGTGCCGGTTTTTTGCGTGGCATGGCCGACGGTGAAGAAAATCGCGCTCTTGGTGAGCGAGTGCACGGTCATGTGCAGCAGGCCGGCGAAAGCGGCGACCGGGCCGCCCATGCCGAACGCAAAGGTGACGATCCCCATGTGTTCGATCGAAGAGTAAGCGAACATGCGCTTGATGTCCTTTTGCCGCGACAGAAAGAACGCCGCCACCACCACCGACAGGAGGCCGAAACCCATCATCAGGTCGCCGGAGAAATTGCGCCCGAGGGCGCCGTCGACCAGCACTTTGCAGCGCACCACCGCATATAGCGCGACGTTGAGGAGCAGCCCCGAGAGCACCGCGGAGACCGGGGTCGGGCCTTCGGCGTGCGCGTCGGGCAGCCAGTTGTGCAGCGGCACCAGGCCCACTTTGGTGCCGAACCCGACCAGCAGGAACACGAACGCGAGCGACAGCACCGTCGGTTCGAGCCGGTCGCGCACGGCGTACAGGTGCGTCCACAGGAGCGAAGTTCCGCCCGGGCCGATAATTTTTTCCGCGGCGAAATACAACAGGATGATGCCGAACAGCGCCTGCGCGATACCGACCGAGCACAGGATGAAATACTTCCACGCCGCCTCCAGGCTCGCCGGCGTGCGGTACAGACTCACCAGCAGCACGGTCGCGAGCGTCGCGCCCTCCAGCGACACCCAGAGGATGCCGATGTTGTTCGACAGCAGGCACAGCAGCATGGTAAAGGAAAACAACTGGTACATGCTGTGGTAGAGGCGCAAGCGTGCCGCGTTCAGGCGCCCGTGGTGCTCCTCGATGCGCATGTAGGGACGGGAGAACAGCGCCGTGGTGAAGCCGACGAACGCCGTCAGCGCGACCAGGAACACATTGAACGGATCGACGAAGAACTGCTCCTCGAGCGCCGCCATCGGGCCGCCGGTGATGACGCGACGGGTCAGCGCCGCCGCGGCGACTAGGGTGAAGAGGCTCATCAGCGCGTTGAGCTCTGGCGCCCAGCGCTTGTGGCCAAATAGCGCCAGCAGCAGGCCGCCGAGCAGAGGAAAACCGAGGACCAGAGCGATTTCCATGCGTCCCTAGTCCTCTTTCAGCTTTTCCATGTGCCGGATGTCGAGGCTTTCGAACTCGTCACGGATATGGAAGAAGAAGATGCCGAAGATGAACGTGCCGACGAGCACATCGAGCGCCACGCCCAGTTCGACCACCAGCGGCATGCCGTAGGTCGCGCTGGTGGCGGCGAAGAACAGGCTGTTCTCCATCGCCAGGAAACCGATCACCTGCGGCACCGCCTTGCGCCGCACGATCATCATCAGGAACGACAGCAGCAAGCTCGCCATCGCGATCCCCAGGGTCGCGCGCGTCAGACCGCTCGCCATCTCCGAGATCGGGGTGGCAAGCGCGAAAGCGAAGATCGCGAGGCCGATGCCGATCAGCATGGTGGCCGGAATGTTGATCAGGGTCTCGATGTCCCAGCGTATCTGCAGCCGGTTGATCAGGCGGTGCAGTATCCACGGGATCAGGATCACCTTGAGCAGCAGCGTAAGCGTGGCCGAGTAGTACAGATGATGCTGGCCGGTGGCGTACGCCATGACCAGGGTCGAGGCGGTCAGCGCGGCACCCTGCCACGCGAACAGCTTGATCAGCGTCAGAACGCGCCGCTGGGCCAGCATGGCGAAGGCGAGCAGCAGCAGGAACGCCGCGAGCAGATTGACGACTTGGCTGGAAAGAGATTGCTCCATGAGGTTCTCAGCCGCGCGCGAGGAAGTGAGTCAGGATGCCGAGCACGCCGAGCAAGAATGCGGTGGACAGGAACTCCGGGGCGAGGAACAGGCGCAGCTTCGCGAACAGCGTCTCCAGCAACGCGAGGCCGGCGCCGGCGAGCGCAAGTTTCACCGCCAGCGCCGCGAAGGCGAGCGGGAGCGCGCCCCAGTTGCCCGCTTCGGCGATGCCCCAGGGGAGGAACAGCGCGATGCCGATCGTCATGTAAGCGAACAGCTTGATCGCCACCGCCCATTCGATCAGCGCCAGGTGGCGCGCCGAGTATTCGAGGATCATCGCCTCGTGGATCATGGTGAGTTCGAGGTGCGTGGTCGGGTTGTCGATGGGGATGCGGGCGTTCTCGGCCAGCAGCACCATGAGGAACGCGGCCGCGGCGAATGCGAGGCTCGGGTAAATCGCGAACTCGCGGTGCGCCAGCGTCTCGACGATGGTGTTCAACTGGGTCGAGCCGCTGATGAAAGCGGCGGTGAACAGGATCATCAGCATCGCCGGTTCGGCGAGAAAACCGATCAGCATCTCGCGCCGCGCGCCCAGCCCGCCGAAGGCGGTGCCGATGTCCATCGCCGCGAGCGCCGAGAACACCCGCGCCAGCGCAAACACGCCCACCAGCGCGATGATGTCGGCCGCCGGCGCGAACGGCAGGTCGGTGGCGAGCACCGGCACGATTCCGGCGGCGAGCCACATGCAGCCGAATACCACGTAGGGCGTGACGCGAAACACGGCGGAAGCATTGCGCGCGATCACCGCATCCTTGTGAAACAGCTTGGCCAGCGTGTAGTACGGCAGCAGGATGCTTGGCGCCGAACGGTTCTGCAGCCAGGCACGGCACTGGTTCGCCCAGCCCAGGAGCAGCGGCGCGGCCAGCACCACGAACACCGATTGCAGGATCTGAAAGGCGATCGCGGCAGTGTTGGCCATGGCGGAAATCAGCGTGCCTAGCTCAGCGGACTAAGACCAGCAGCGCGATCAGGGTGACAAAGCTGTAGAGCAGGTAGATGCTGATCCGTCCCTGCTGCAGCAACGCGATCTTCGATGAAACGTATTCGGCCAGGCGCGCCACCGGCAGGTACAGCCAGTACCAGTGGCGGTCCTCGATCTTGAGCGAGAACTTGGGCGCCGCATCGTCCGCCGCGGGCATGTGCCGCTGCATCAGGTAGAGCGGGCCGAATACGTGCCGGATCGGCTGGCCGAAGGCATCGGCGGTGTCCTGCGTGCGCGCGGTCAGTTCGGAATAGCCGCAGCCCCAGGCGTCGGAGTAACGCAGGCGGCCGTGGTAGAAGCGGCGCACCACGATGAACGTCAGCAGAGTCACGCTGACGATCACGATCAGAAACACGATCGGGCTGTAGCTCGCGCGCTCGGACTCGATCGGTACCAGCCACAGCCAATTCGATTGCACCGCGCCCTCGCGCAAGCCGTGCCCGGTGAGCGAGATGGCGACCCGGTTCAGCATCAGCAAAAACGAAGTCGGAAACAGGCCGAGCACGAAGCAGCCGGCCGCGAGCCAGGCCATGCCGAAGCGCTCCATCATGCCGGCGTCGTGGCCGTGATCGCCAGCCGCGCCGGGCGCCGCATGCCGCGGCTCGCGCGGCCGCCCGAGGAAGGCGATGCCGAAGACCTTGACGAAGCACATGCCGGTGAGCGCGCCGGCGAGAGCCAGCGTCGCGGCAAACAGCGGCAGCAGGCTGCGCGCCACCCCGTTTTCCAGGATCGACGCCTGCAGCGCGGTCTGGAACGTCAGCCACTCGGACACGAATCCGTTCAGCGGCGGCAGCGCCGAAATGGCAAGCGCGCCGACCAGGAAATAAAACGCCGTGTGCGGCATCTTGTGGATCAGGCCGCCCATGTCGTTGAGGTTGCGCAGCCCGGTGGCGTGCAGGATGGAGCCGGCGCCGAGGAACAGCAGCCCCTTGAATACCGCGTGGTTGAGCGTGTGATACAGCGCGGCGATCAGCCCGAGCGCGCCGGCTGCCGGGTGGCCGAAGCCGACGAACACCATGGACATGCCCAAACCGAGAAGGATGATGCCGATGTTTTCCACCGAATGGTAGGCGAGGAGGCGCTTCAGGTCGTGCTGCATCAGCGCGTAGAGCACGCCGAACAGCGTCGTGCCGGCGCCGATCACCAATACCAGCATTCCCCATTCCCAGTGGACGTTGCCGATCAAATCGTAGGTCACGCGAATCATGCCGTAGATGGCGGTCTTCAGCATGATGCCGCTCATCAGCGCCGAAACCGGCGACGGCGCGGCCGGGTGTGCCTCGGGCAGCCACACGTGCACCGGGATCATCCCGGCCTTGGCGCCGAAACCGAAAAAAGCGAGCACGAATGCCACCGTGGCCCACTGCGGCTTGAGATCAGCGGCGCGCAGCGCATCGAAGGTGTAGTCGCCCTGGCCGCCGTGCATGACGCCGAAGCACAACAGGATCGCGATCGCGCCCAGGTGGGCGATCAGCAGGTAGAGAAAGCCGGCGCTGCGGATGGCGGGCAGATGGTGATCGGTGGTCACCAGGAAATAAGAGGACAGGGCCATGGTTTCCCAGGCGACCATGAACATGTACGCGTCATCGGCCAGGATCACGAACGCCATGCTGGCGAGGAACACGTGGTACTGGAGGCCGATGAGCGCGAGCCGCCCGGCGGTCTCCTCGCGGAAATAGCCGGTGGCGTAAACGGAAATTCCAGCCGACACGGAGCCCAGCAGCGTCAGGAAAAACCCCGCCAGCGGGTCGACTCGCAGATGAAACGGCAAGTCGGGCAACCCTAGGGGCAACGTCATCTGCTGTGTGGGCAGCCAGATCGCCTGCAGGCCGAACCCCGCGAGCGCGAGGCCGATCAGCGCGCCCAGCGGAAACGCAAGGCGCCTGGCGAAGAACGCGTTGCCCGCGGGAACCAGGGCCAGTGCCGCGATCACCAGCCACGATACGGCCGCGACCAGCGAGTCCAGGAGCGGTGAAGCGAGGGGTTCCATTACCTTTCGAGAAGGCGGCGGGAGACCGGAACGCATCGGTCGCACGCAGCCGTGGCCAGGCGGTTGGTCTTCACGGAATTTTACCGCAATGGCTCAGGTTCTTCGGCGACGCTCACGTCGATGCCGGTTTTTCACGCTTTTCCATCGCGGGGCGGGCGGCGGGCAGCGAAGCGCCCGAGCGCGACCAGAATGCCGAAGATGATGGCCTGCGGGCGTGGCGGGCAGCCGGGGATGTAGACGTCGACAGGCAGGACCTTGTCGACGCCGCCGGCGCTCGCGTATCCCTCGCCGACGATGCCCCCGGAGGCGGCGCAGGCGCCCACCGCGACCACGATGCGCGGGTCGGGGATGGCCTCGACCGTGCGGCGGACGGCGGTCTCCAGGTTGCGCGTGACCGGGCCGGTGACCACGACCCCGTCCGCGTGGCGCGGGGAGGCGACGAAGTCGATGCCGAGGCGGCGCACGTCGTACACCGGGTTCAGCAGGGCGGCGAGCTCCCAGTCGCAGGCGTTGCAGGAGCCCGCGTCGAGGTGGCGCAGGTGCAGCGACCGGCCGAGCACCCGGTGAATCTCGGACGCGGCGCGGGCGGCCTCGGCGTCCGGGTCGGGTGCGGGTCCCGCCGCCGGGACGGCAGGTTCGTCGGCCACGACCTCGATCCGCAGGTCGGCGCGAGTGCGCGCCGCGAGCTCGAAATCCCGTCCCATGGTGACGGCGCCGGCCCAGGGATCCTCGGCACAGCGGCCGCAGAAGACGCACCGCGCGAGGTCGAGGGCGACGTGGCGGCGGCCGGCGTCGAAATGTTCCGTGAGCGCCCCCGTGGGGCAGACGGCGGGAGGAGGCAGGCTGCTGCCGGGGCGAAGCATGGGTGCCCCCCGAAAGCGATCCGGCGGCACGCTCGGCTGCGCAGGGTAGCGGGTCGTGACCACGCCGGTGCGAAGCGCGTTTATCAGGATGCGCAACATGTCAGCGATCCGTGCACGAGTAGCAGAGCTCGAAGCTCTTGTTGACGAGCGGGAAGTCCGGGACGATCGCCGTTTCGGCGGCGAGCGCCACGGCGGGCCAGTTGTGGTAGCTCGGCGAGCGCAGGTGGTATCGCTCCACGCGCCCGCCCGCGTCGGTGCGAAGCCAATGGACCGCCTCGCCTCGCGCCGACTCGATGGCCGAGATCCCGGTCCGCCCGCCCGGCAGCGGCTCTGCGAGGGCGACCCGCAACGGCCCTGGCTCGAGCCGCCGGATGAGCTCGCGGACGAGCCGGATCGACTCGCGGGCCTCCAGGGCGCGGACCGTCACACGGGCCATCGCGTCGCCGTCCGACACTGTCACGACATGCAGGTCGGGCGGCGCGCGACCCGCGAACGCGCCGTGGGGATGGTCGCGCCGCGCGTCACGGTCCACGCCGCTCGCCCGGGCCGCCACGCCGGCGACCGCAAGGTCCAGCGCGGCCTGGTGCTGGAGGACGCCGGTGTCGTCGAGCCGATCGACGAGCGACGGGTTGCCTTCGATGCGTCCCATCAGGCTGTCGAGCCCGGCGAGAGTGTCCTCGAGCGTCGCGGCGAGGACCCCGGGGAGTCCGTCCGAGAGATCCAGGCGCACACCACCCGGGACCACGAGGCCCCGGAGGAAGCGATTGCCGGCGAGCCGCTCATTCATTTGCTGAAGGCGCTCCTTCAGGCGCAGCCCCGTGGCGGTGCCGTAGTGGAACGAGGCGCCGGCGCAAATGTTGCCGACGTCGCCGACGTGGTTGTAGAGCCGCTCCAGCTCCAGAGCGATGCCGCGGATGAGCCGGGCCCGCGGCGGGGCGTCGACGCCCGCGATCTGCTCCAGTGCCTCGCAGTAGCCCAGGCCGTGCGCGACCGAGCAGACCCCGCAGATACGCTCGGCGACGTAGAAGGCGTCGAGCGGCGAGAGTCCTTCCATGCGCTTCTCCAGCCCGCGATGCGTATAGAACAGGCGCGCGTCGAGATGGAGCACAGTCTCGCCGACCGACGTGATGCGGAAGTGCCCCGGCTCGATGATGCCGGCGTGGATCGGGCCGACCGGGATCTCGAAGACGCCCTCGCCTTCGGCGACGAGGTGCGGGAACTCCTCGGCGGGCTCGACCGGAACCCGCCTCGACCCGTCGAACGCCTTGCGGAGCGGGAAGACGCCCCGCGGCCACCCATCGTGGACGACGAGCGCGCGGGGATCGGGGTGCCCGACGGGGACGATCCCGAAGAGGTCGCGCATCTCGCGCTCGTGCCAGTTTGCCGCCGGGACCGCCGTCGTCAGGGATGGCACCTCCGGACGCGCCGCATCCGCGGAAACCAACAGCGTCACGTACCGGTCCGGGGCGCCAGGAACGGTGGGCTCGAAGACGTAGCGCACCTTCAGATCACCGTCCGGCGTCGCCGTCTCGTCGGTCGCCACGACCGTGGCCAGGGCCATCGACTGCGCTCCGATGAGCACGGCGACGGCGGCCGGAAGGTCGCCCGTGCGACCGAGGCGCAGCGTGAGGTCCGATGGGCGCGGTCCGACCTGCGCGTCGACCGGGCCGCCCGCGCACGCCCGCAGCGCGTCCGTGAGTGCGGCGTCAGCCAACGATGACCTCCGTGGCGCGCTGGAGGAGCGCGTCGAAGCTCGCGGGAATGGTGAGGCCCAGCAGGACCATGATCGCTGCGAGCAGCAGCATTGCGAGCAGCGGGGACCAGGCCTCCGGCTCCCGGCCCGCCGCCGCCGGCGCCTCTCCGAAGGCCATCGCGCCGGCATGGTGGAGGAGGCCGGCAAAGATGACGACGACCATCACGAGAAAGATCGCGATTGCCACCCACTGGCCGTGGCCGATACCGCCGCGCAGCACCATGAGTTCGCTCACGAAGATCGAGAACGGCGGCATGCCGGCGAGCGACAGCGCCGCGAGCATGAGGAACGTCGCGCCGATCGGCGCCACGGCGAGCAGGCCCCGGATGGCCCGCATGTCGCGCGAGCCGTAGCGGGCGATGGCCGTGCCGGCGGCGAAGAACGCGAGGGCCTTGGTGATGCCGTGGTTCACCACGTGCAGCAGCGCGCCATAGGTGCCGACGGTGCCGCCGAAACCGAGACCGAGCGCCACGATCCCGACGTGCTCGACGCTGTGGTAGCCGAGGAGGCGCTTGAGGTCGCGCTGGGCCAAGATGAACGGCGTCGCAACGACGACCGAGATGAGGCCGAAGACGAGCAGCACCTGCGCCGGAAACGCCGGGCCGCACGCGGCGGCGGCGATCGCCTGGAAGCGGATGATCGCGAGGAGCGCGCACTTGATGAGGACGCCCGAGAGCAGCGCCGAGACCGGCGTGGGCGCCTGGCTATGGGCGTCCGGCAGCCAGAGGTGCATGGGCGCGAGACCTGCCTTGGTGCCGTAGCCGATCATCACGAAGATGAAGCCGATGCGCACGATACCCGGGTCGAGCGTGGGAGCGACCTGCATGATCGCCGACCAGCTCATCGTACCCGCGCCTCCCATGACGTCGGCGGCAGCGGCATAGACCAGCACCGTGCCGAACAGACCGAAGGAGATGCCGATGGTGGTCACGATGATGTACTTCCACGCCGCCTCCAGGCCGTGCCGATGGCCGTGGTAGCCGACGAGGACGGCCGAGGTGATCGTCGTGCCTTCCATCGCGATCCAGAGGACGCCGAGGTTGTCGGCGAGCACCGTCACGACCATCGTCGCGACGAAGGCGTGGACGAGGGCGAAGTAGGACCGCAGGGACTCGGCCTTCATGTTGCCGACCGCCACCGCCTGCCCTAGCCACCCCACCGTGTAGATGGAGACGGCCAGGGTGAGGACGACGAGGAGGAGGAGGAACACCAGCCCGAGGTCGTCCACGCGGAACACGCCGAGCGAGCGCGGGCCGCCGGCTTGCACCTCGCGGGCAAGGAGCAGCGTGAGCGCGACCAGGACCGCCGAGCTAGCGACGTCGATGGCCGAGAGGATGCGGCGGCTGCGCGTCGTGAGCATGGCGAGCGCCGTGACGGCCGGAACGAGCGGCAGGACCCAGAGCAGTGTCTCAGCCACGGATCATCCCCTCAGCCGGTCCAGGCTCGCGATGTCGGCGTCGACCGTCGAGCGCACCCGGAGCACCATGATCGCCATGACGAGCGCGGCGAGGATGACGTCGAGGATCACGCCGATTTCGATGATCAGCGGCATGCCCTGCGTCACCGCCATCGCCGTGAAGAAGATGCCGTTCTCCGACGCGAACAGGCCCACCATCTGGTGCAGCGCCGTCTTGCGGGTCGCCATGACCAGCACACCGAGCAGGGTGAGGGCGATGCCGACGGGGAGAGCATTGCCGGTGATCGCCTGGCGGACGGTGCCGAGCGAGGCACTCAGATGAAACGACATCACGACGATTGCCACGGCGAGGGCGAGCGTCGCGGCGACGGGGATCACCGATTCCACTTCGCGCCGGACCTTCATGCGCCTGACGACCCAGTGCAGCACCCACGGCAGGGCGATGGCCTTGACGGCGAGCGTGACGCCGGCGATCACCCACAGGTCCACGTTCCCGGTGGCGGTGGCCAGGACCGCGCCTGCGATGGCGATGAGGAGCGACTGGGCGGCCACGGCGTAAATGGCGCGGTAGATCTGACCCGCCGCGAGGATGAGAATCATCGTGAACAGCAGCAGCGCGCCGAGGTCATCGATGATGGTGACCGTTTCGGCGCTCACAGGATCCTCAGCGCGAGCGCCGTGAGGGCACACACGAAGCCGATCGCGAGGTATTGCGGCACCCGGAACAGCCGAAGCTTGGCGTAGGACGACTCCACGAGCGCAAGGTAAGTCGCGAGCACTAGGATCTTCGCCGCAAACGCGCCGGCTCCGAGGAGGAGGTCCGTGGCGCCCGCGCCGTGCGTCGCGACCGGGAAGAACAGGGCCGACACGAGGCCGAGGGTCACGATCTGGCGGGTATGCGACGCGAGCGCCATGCAGCCAAGTCCCGGCCCGGAATGCTCGAGCAGCATGCCCTCGTGCAGCATCGTGAGTTCGAGGTGGGTATCCGGGTTGTCCACGGGGATGCGGCCCGTCTCTGCCGGGAGCAGCACCAGCATGGCCGCAAAGCCGAGGAAGTCTGCCGCACTCCAGCCGAGGATCCACGACGTACCGCGGTGCGCTGCGAGGGCGCCGAGCTCCGTCGTTCCCGCGGCCACCGCGGTCGAGAACACGACCATCATCAATACCGGTTCGACCAGCGGCGCGATCGTCATCTCCCGCGAAGCCCCCATGCCGCCGAACGCGCCGCCGGCGTCGAGCGCACCGACCGCCGTGAGGAAGCGCGCCAGCGCGAGCAGGCCGAGGAGCATCAACGCGTCGCCCATCGGAAAGGCGGGCGGCCCCGCCCGGAGGACTGGAACGAGTGCGCCCGCGGCCACCGTGGCAGCCAGCACGAGCACCGGAATCGACCAGAAGAAGCCCGAGGCCGTTTCCGCCTGCACCGTGCCCTTGCGGAACAGCTTGGCGAGGTCGCGGTACGGCTGAAGGACCCCGGCCCCCTGCCGGCACTGGAGCCGGGCCTTGAGCTTCTGGATGATGCCGGTGACGAGCGGCCCGAGCAGCACGAGGAGGGCCATCTCGAGGAGCACGAGCCCGAGCGGACTCTCGCCGGTGATCATTGGCCCACCCCGAACAACAGCAGCGCCACGAAGAGGGTCCCGAGCACGAACCCGATGTAGCCGTAGATGCGTCCGGTGCTGCGGGCGCGAATCGTCCGCGAGAGCGCCGTGATGCCGCGCTGGACGCGGTGGTAAATCTGCGTCTCCGAGAGGTCCACGATCTCTCCGGCATAGCGGATGCGGCGCACGACGTACGGCGTCCCGGCGGTCTCCCGGGTCACCTCGCGGCGGGGGCGGTAGAGCGCCGCGAAGACGAACCGGAGCGGCTTGGCAAACGCCGTCGCCGTATAGTCGAACCGTGCCGTCGGAATCATCCCGCTGGTCCACGTCGGCGCGGTGCGCGGCGCGGCGCTTCGCACTCCGCGGCGCAGGATCCACGCCATCGCGGCGAGCGCGATCAGGAGCGCGGCCATCACCGTCATTGAAATGGTCGTGGCGGAGATCCCCGACAACGTCAGCCCGGCCGACAGTACCAGCGGGCCCCGGGCCGTCACGACAGCGCTCGCGCCGGGGCCGTGGAGCAGCCCGGCCGTCGGCGCGTCGAGCAGGCGCATCGCGTAACCCGGCGCGACACCGAGGGCCACGCATAACGCTCCGAGCCAGACCATGCCGGCGATCATCGACGGCGGCGCTTCGGTGGCGTGCTCGGCTTGGGGCGTGCGCGCGCGGCCGAGGAACGTGACACCGAACGCCTTCGCGAAGCAGGCGGCGGCGAGGCCTCCGGTGAGCGCCAGCATCGCCGCGGAGAAGACGATGCCGAGCCCTGCCGGGCCGTGGAAACGGCTGGCGCCGCCGAGGAGGGCCTGGAAGGTGAGCCACTCGCTGACGAACCCGTTGAGCGGGGGAAGGCCCGAGATCGCGACGGCTCCGAGCAGGAACAGCCCCGCCGTCCAGGGCATGCGCCGGGCGAGCCCACCGAGTTCCTCGATGTTGCGCACGTGCGTGCGGCAGAGGACGCTGCCCGCGGCGAGGAACAGAAGGCCTTTGAATGCCGCGTGGTTGACGGTGTGCAGGAGTGCGGCGGTGAGCGCGACGGTCGCAAGGACGCCGCCCGCGCCCTCCGTGCGCCACAGAATCATCGCCAGCCCCACCCCGATGAGGATGATGCCGATGTTCTCTACGCTGTGGAACGCGAGCAGGCGCTTCAAGTCGTGCTGCTGGAGCGCGTAGAGCACGCCGAGCACGGCCGAGATCGTGCCCGCGACGAGCACTGTCCATCCCCAGGAGGCCGGGAGCGGCCCGGCAACCGGGGCGAGCAGGTCGAAGCCGAAGCGCAGCATTCCGTAGATCGCGACCTTGAGCATGACGCCCGACATCAGCGCCGAAACGTGGCTCGGAGCCGCCGGGTGCGCGCGAGGCAGCCAGACGTGCAGCGGGACCACGCCGGCCTTGGTGGCGAAGCCCCCGAACGCGAGGAAGAACAGCGTCGTTCGTGTCGTACCGTCGAGGTCACCCGCCGCGGCGCGCAGGGCCGCAAAATCGAACGCGCCGGCCCGCTCGGTCAGGGCGAGAAATGCGATGAGGAGCAGGGCCGTCCCGCCGTGGGTCATCACCATGTACAGGAGCCCGGCCCGCGCGTTCTCGCCATCCCGGTCCTCGGAGACGACGAGGACGTAGCTGGCGAGCGTCATGCCTTCCCAGCAGAGGAGGAAGGTCATCGCGTCGCCGGCGCAGACGAGGAACGCCATGCAACCCAGGAACACATTCAGGGCGAGCACTTGCGCCGCCTGCCGTGCCGGCCCCGCGGCGGGCGAATGCGCCCGGAGGTAGGCCGGACCGTAGAGGGCCGCCGCGACGGCCACTAGGGAGATGACGAGCAGGAAGAAGGCCGACAGCCCGTCCACCGCGAGCGAGAGCCGGGCAAACGGAAACAGGTCCGGAAGCGCTTGGGTCAGCGTGCGGCCCGGGTCGCCGAGGAGCACGCCGAGCGAAACGCCGAGGCCCGCCACCGCCCCCGCAAGCGCGGCCAGGTGCCCCACGCCGAGCGCGAGTCGGCCCGACCGCCGCGCCAGCAGGGACGCAAGCGCCCCTGCCCCGTAGCACGCAGCCATCAGCAGCATGCCCGTCAGCAGCAATTCCTGGTCGGGTGGCGATGAGATCACATCTGCATCTGCAGGCCAGTTGCCGCTTCAAGTCGTGCTGCATGAGCGCGCACAGCACATCGAACAGTCGCGGCGCCGGCCAGCATCAGGAAACCAGGATGGCGTGGAGCGCGCCGAGTTCCACTACGTTAACACGATGATGGCCGCCACGATCAGTCCCGCGATGGCGCCCGCCGCCACGAAAGCGGTGTCGCGCCGGTTCCAGCCGCCGCTCGCCGGCCCGGTGTTCTGCAGAGCGAGTGGCATGGTGCCGGAGTCGGGGTCGACAGCCTTGCCCGTGTCGCTGAGCGCCACCAGGCGCTGCGTCGCTTCAAGCGAATCGAAGGTGCGCGACAGCCCGCGCACCGGCGCGGCGTCCGGCTGTGGCGTTTCCTCCTGCGCGCGGCGCGAGCGCTCGACCGTCTGC
>Ga0210377_10002488_pt1 | contig 16117 bp, 16 predicted proteins | sample PLM4_65_b1redo_FD_155480 | JGI IMG/M metagenome (GOLD analysis project Ga0210377, IMG submission 155480) | Groundwater sediment microbial communities from an aquifer in East River, Colorado, USA - PLM4_65_b1 redo | ecosystem: Environmental > Terrestrial > Soil > Riparian zone | place: USA: East... | reverse complement strand
CGCGCTTGCGGTTGGCGCGCGTCCCGTGTTCCTGCGCGCGTCGGATCACGCATTCCGGGCTCGAGCGCAGCGCGCCGGGTCACGACGCGGCGCTCACGGACCTCGCGCGCGGGCGCCTCGCGGCGGTGATCGGCGCTGACGCGCGTGCTGCGCTCCGAGCGCACGCCCATGTCGCCGCCGCGGACGGGGCGAAGCTGCGACCGGTCGAAATTCGAAACGCGCGCCTCGCGCACGTTGCCACGGCCGAATCGATTGCGCTCGACGGCGACAAACGCGCCTTGGCGGTCGGCGTGCTCGTAGCGGCGGATCTGGTTCACGTTCACGAACGTGTTGTTGACCACGACGTTGTTGACCACGCGTGGCCCGCTCCAGCCGGCCCAGCGCGCCTGGCCGCGGCAGCCCCGCGGCCCCCACCAGGGGACGATCGGCTCGCCCCAGCCGAGGGCCACCCAGCCGGTGTAGGGCGCAGCGCCGAAGCTGACGCCGATCGAGAAGTTCGAGCTGCCGTAGAACGCGACCAACGCGGGCGCGTAGTAGGCGCGAACGACGCGCGGACCGGGCGACCAGGCCCAATACCCCCCGACGTAGACCCAGCGCCCGTAGTGGAACGGCGCCCAGCCCCACGGCGCGTCGTCGACCCAGGTCCAGCCGTAGTACGGGTCGGCCACCCAGGAGCCCGTGCTGTACGGCGTCCACCCGACTACGACGCGCGGCACCCAGACGGCGCCATAGGTCGGCACCGTGCGCCAGCCGCCGTAGCGGTCCAGGTCGTCGGCGCCGTAGACGCCGGCGGGCACGTAGCGCGCGCTCGCCGGATTCGCTTGCTGCTCGGCGCGTGAGTAGTTCCAGCGATCCCAGTCGTCGAGCGCGGGCGCGCCGAAGCTCGCGAGCACCGGCGCATCGGCGCCCGTGACGACGAGCTGCTCGTTCGCCGCGATCGCCGAGGGCAGTCCGCCGGTCGTCGCTACCGTCGCGCGTCCGCCGCGCCGAGTGGTGAACGTAGTCGCGTCGTTGGCGACTTCGACGCGGTAGAAGCCGGGGCGCTCGATCGTGAAGGCGGCGTTCGGCGTGTCGATCTCGAGTGTGTGGCCCGCGCCGAGCTCGCGCAGGTCGAGCGAGCTGGTGCCGGTGGTGAGCTTCAGCTGCAGGAAGTCGGGCTCCAGGCTCGTGAGACCGAGCTGCGTGGCTTCGCCGGCCCGCACCCAGGCGCGCGAGCCGACCTGCAGCTCCAGGTTTGCGCCCGGGCCGGTGGAGAGCTCGTCGCCGGCGGCGAGCGCCGTGTTCACGCGCGCATCCGACCAGTCCGACGCCCCGGGGCGCCAGTACGAGACGTCGCCGTCGGTAAAGCTGAGCCGCGGCGGCGTGCGCTCGAAGCCGAGCGCCGAGTCCTCTGCGAGCGCCGGCGCGCCGGCGAATGCCAGCAGGGCCACGAGTGCGCGGGCGAACCCGATGCGGACCGAGAGAGTCATCGTTGACCTTCCTTGTTTCCCTCGGGGTCGCCGACGCCGCCTTCGAATCCGTAGGCGAGCGTGCGGCCAAAGACCTCGAGTGGAACTACGATTCCGTAATAGAGCCCGTAGCGGATCGTGAGCGCGGCGACATAGAAAGGCGCGTACACGACCTTGAGCGCGGTGGGCAGGGGAGGCGGCGGTGCGGGTGGTGTCGGCTCGACATACACCACGGCAGGCATCGGCGCGACGACCACCGTCCGCGCTGGCGCGTACACGGCGTCGGGTGGCGCCGGCTGCCAGTCCGGAGGCGGCGGTGGGCCCGCGGCTGCGATGGCGGCGGGTAGGAGCAGTACGCCGAGAAAGCCAGCCCGGCCGAGCTTCATTGCAACCTCGCGGCACTTCGACGCCGCCGCGGGCGGGCTGTTCATCGGACTATGGGCGCACACGCGCTTGGAGCGCATCTACACCGTTAACCTGCCTCGAAGTCACCGGTTGCGGAGTGACGGCGGTCACACGTCGCGCTCGGGCGAGCCTACGACAGCTTGTCGAGCGCGCGGACGAGCGCGGCGACGAGCTCGTCTACCTCGTCTGCGTGGAGAATGAGGGGCGGCGAGACGGCGATGCAGCCCGCGACGACGCGCGCGATCACCCCGTCGGCGAGGAGCAGCGCGGCGAGGCGCTTGGCGTGCTCCGGGTCGTGGGGCTCGAGCGCGGCGATCAGCCCGACGCCGCGCACGTCCTTCAGCCGCGGGTGTCCCGCGCAGCGCTCTCGCAGACGCTCCTGAAGGCGCGCGCCGACACGATCCGCGTGCGCGACGAGCTGCTCGCGTTCGAGGATCGCGAGGTTCGCGAGCCCCGCCGCGGCTGCGACCGGGTGACCCGAATACGTGTAGCCGTGCGCAAACGGCCCGACCTCCCGGGATGCAGCGCGCAGCACGCCGTGGACTCTCTCGGAGATCAGGCACGCCGACATCGGCAGATAGCCGCTGGTGAGTCCCTTCGCGATCGTCACCAGGTCCGGGGCGATCCCGTAGCGCTGCGATCCGAACCAGCGCCCGAGCCGCCCGAAGCCGCAGATCACCTCGTCGGCAACGAGCAGAACGTCGTGGCGCCGCAGCACCGGTTGGATTCTCTCGAAATAGCGCTCCGGCGGTACGAGCACGCCGCCCGCGCCCATCACGGGCTCCGCGAAGAATGCCGCAACCGTATCCGGTCCCTCGCGCACGATCGTCTCGTCGAGCTCGCGCGCGAGCCGCTCGGCGCAGGCGTCTTCGGTCTCTCCCGGCTCGGCGCCCGCGGGCCAGTGGGCCGGCGAGACGTGCACGAACAACTTCGAAAGCGGCAGATCGAAGCGCGCGTGCACGTACGGCAGGCCGGTCAGGGACGACGCTCCGAGCGTCGTCCCGTGGTAGCCGCGCAGGCGCGCGATGAGCTTCTTCTTGGCCGGCCGCCCGAGCAGATTGTTGTAGTGCCAGATCAGCTTGATCTGCGTGTCGTTGGCCTCGGAGCCGGAGCTTGCGTAGAAAACCTGCGCGTTCGGCATCGGTGCGAGCTCGCGGAGCTTCGCGGCCAGGCGGATCGCAGGCTCGTTCGCCGCGCCCGCGAACCCGTGGTAGTAGGGCAGCCGGCGCGCCTGTTCGGCGATCGCGGCGGCGATCTCGGCGCGGCCGTATCCGACGTTCACGCACCACAGGCCGGCCATCGCGTCGAGATACCAGCGGCCGCTCGCGTCGCGTACGCGCGTGCCGCGCCCCTCCACGATCACCAGACCAGGATGCGTCTCCTGCTCGGCGATCGACGTGAACGGGTGAAGCCAGGCGCGGTCGAGCGCTTCGATCGATGCGGCCGTCATTTCGCTGCTATCATGCCACGCTCCGCACCGGAGAGCCGATGAAGCACGTCGACCCAGAGCTCTGTGTCCGCCTCGCGCGCGAATACGGTACGCCCTTCTACCTGTACGATGCGGGAGTGATCCGTGCGCGGATCGCGGACCTGCGCGGCTTCGACGTGATCCGATACGCGCAGAAAGCGTCCTCGAACATCCACCTGCTGCGGCTCATGAAGGCCGAGGGTGTGCTCGTCGATGCGGTCTCGAACGGCGAGCTCGAGCGCGCGCTGCGGGCGGGTTACACCGGGAAGGGCGAGCCTGCGGGCGTGGTCTACACGGCCGACGTGATCGATGACGCGACACTCGACCGTGTGATCGAGCTCGACGTGCCGGTGAACGCAGGGTCGGCCGACATGCTCGAGCAGGTCGGGCGGCGCAAGCCCGGTCACCGCGTCTGGCTGCGCGTCAATCCAGGCTTCGGCCACGGTCACAGCCGCAAGACGAACACCGGCGGACCGTGGAGCAAGCACGGCATCTGGCACGAGTATCTCGACGAGGCGCTGCGCGTGGTCGAGAAGCACCGGCTCGAGCTCGTCGGCCTGCACATGCACATAGGCTCGGGCTCGGACTTCGAGCACCTCGGCCGCGTCTGCGACGCCATGGTCGCGCAGGTGCGAGCGCTCCAACTCGACGTGCGCGCGCTCTCGGGCGGCGGCGGGCTGCCCGTCCCGTACAAGCACGACGCCGTGCGCTTCGATACGGCAGCACTGCATCGTCGCTGGGACGAGGCGCGCAAGAAGGTCGAGGCAAGCGTCGGTCACCGCGTCTCGCTCGAGATCGAGCCGGGGCGCTTTCTCGTGGCCGAGTCGGGGCTGCTCGTCGCGCAGGTGCGCTCGAGCAAGCGCGTCGGTCCGACGCGTTTCCTGATCGTCGACGCCGGCTTCGACAATCTGATCCGTCCGGCGATGTACGGCAGCTATCACGAGATCTCGATCGTGCGCGCGGACGGCACGCGCGCCGAGGGCGCGATCGAGTCGACAGTCGTCGCCGGGCCGCTGTGCGAATCGGGCGATGTCTTCACCCAGGATGAGGGTGGGGTGGTCGTGCCGCGCGAGCTGCCGACCGCCGCGGTCGGCGACTTCGTCGTCCTGCACGACGCGGGCGCCTATGCCGCGTCGCAGGCGAGCAACTACAACACGCGTCCGCTCGCGCCGGAGATCCTGCTCGAGAACGGCTTCGTGCGTCCGATCCGCCGCCGGCAAACGGTCGCCGAGCTGCTCGAGCTCGAAGAGGTCTGAGCGCAAGAGTCCCTCTTCGCTACTTCTCCTTGCGGGCGGCGCGGCGCTTGACGAGCTCGGACTCGATGGCTGCAGGTGCGTAGCGCGCGCGATCCTCGAGCGTGCGGCGCGCGAGTCGCTCGCGCAGATCGTGGTCGGCGAGCGAGAGGATGCGCGCGGCGAGCAACGCCGCGTTGTGTCCACCATTGACGGCCACCGTCGCGACGGGAATGCCCGGCGGCATCTGCATGGTGGCGAGCGCCGCGTCGAAGCCCGAGAGCGGACCGCTCGCGCAGGGCACCCCGATGACGGGCAGAAGCGTGTGCGCGGCGGATACCCCGGCCAGGGCGGCGGACATGCCGGCAAAGGCGATCACGACGCGAATCCCCTCCTTCTCGGCGTTCTTGATCGTCTCGACGGTCTCGTCGGGTGTGCGGTGGGCCGAAAGCACGCGCACGCTCGAGGGGACCTGCAGGTCGGTGAGCGCCTCCTCGCATTCGAGCACCCAATCGAGATCGCTCGGACTGCCGCAGATCAACAAGACGGTAGGCGAAGGCGGGGTCATGGCGGCATGAAACCCGGTTCCGCTTGACGGCGCAACTTCGCTGACGGTAGTGTCACCAGCTGACATGAGTGTCAGCGTCCGCGGCGGGGATTCTAGAAGCCGGGCGCCCGAGCGGGCGCGCGCCGCCACGCGCGCGCGGCTCCGCGCCGGCGCCCGCCGGCTGTTCGCGGAACGCGGCCTGCATGCCGTCACCAGCCACGACATCGCGGAAGCCGCCGGCGTCGCCGCGGGCACGTTCTACCTGCACTTCCGCGACAAGCACGAGCTCTTTCGCGAGCTCGTCTTCGAGGCGCTCGCGGAGCTGGAGCGACGCATCGACGTGTCGGTGCACCCACTGATCGGCCAGCCCGAGCCGGCTGCGAGGGCGCGCGCAGAGGTTCTGCTCGGCTTCGCGGAGGACCACGGCGAGCTCGTCCGCATGGCCTTCGGCCGCGGCTCCGAGGCGGCGAGCGTCGGCGCGGACGCGCTCGATCACATGGTCGCGCGGCTCGAGCCCGACCACGGCGCGGCGCGGGCGCAAGCGCTCGTCGGCATGTGGGCGCGCATCGTCACCTGGTGGGCCGAGTCACCCGGACGCGCGCCGCGCGAGACGGTTCTGCAAACGATGATCGATCTACAGCTCTCCGGAGTCAGGTGAGGAGCCCGAAGCCATGTCGAGTCACATCACGTACAACCCTGCTTATAACACCATCGACCGCGACGACTTCAAGTCGCTGATCGAGGTCGATCGCTACGGCGATCGCTCCACCGCGTTCGACGCGATCATCAGCGCGACCGAAGACCACTTCTGGGATCCGAACGACCCCGCCTATCTCGACTTCAGCGAGAAGTTCGACCTGCAGGAACGTCTGCTCATGCCGCGGGATTTCGTGGTCGAGCTGAACTGTGCGGTCGCCGACAAGCTCACGCCTCAGCAGCAGATCGAGCTCGCGAACGAGAGCACGCGTTTCTCGATCTCGTCGATCCTGCACGGCGAGCAGGGCGCGCTCTCGCTCTCCGCGAGCCTGTGCCAGATCATGCGCGATCCCGGCGCTCAGGAGTACGCCTCGAACCAGGCGCGCGAAGAGGCGCGCCACGTGACCGCGTTCTCGCACTACGTGAAGGCGCGCTGGGGCACGCCGCTCGCGGTCGGACCGACGCTGGGCAGCCTGCTCGAGGAGCTCGTGCTGGCGCCCGAGGTCTACAAGAAGCTCGTCGGCATGCAGATGTTGGTCGAGGGACTGGCGATGGGCGCGTTCGCGACGTTCCACTCACTCACCGAGGATCCGCTGCTGCGCCGCACCGTGCAATTCGTCATGACCGACGAAGCGTTCCACCACAAGTTCGGGAAGATCTGGGCGGACCTGACCGTGCCCAAGCTGTCGGAGGAAGAGCACGAGCGCGTCGAGCTCTGGGCCGCGAAGTGCTTCCAGACGCTGCTCTTCAATCTGGTGAACTCCGAGCAGAAGCAGGCCATCTACGGCCGCTTCGGGCTCGACTGGCAATGGGTGCGCAGCGCCGTGCTCGAGGCCTTCACCGACTCCGATCGCCGTTCGGCCATGACCAAGGGCACGAACATCTTCCGCGTGCTGATCAAGACACTCCTGAAGGCCGGCATCATCACCGAGCGAACCCGCCCGGTGTACGCTGCTTGGGTCGACATGGACGAGCTGTCGCGCGAGAACGACGAGGTCGCCGGTCAGGCCGTCGCCGACGCGGCGATGCTAGAGCTTCGCGACATCAACAGCGGTCGCAAGCGGATCGGGCGGGCTCAGCGAAGGGCCTGATTCGCCGTTACTTCTTGGCGGCTTCTTCCGGCCGCGGGGGTCCGCCCGGCGGCTCGCGGTAGGTGATGAAGCCATGGCTCGGGTCGTACGGAGAGATCCCGCACTGGACCCGATCGCCTTGGATCACGCGAATGTGAAAGCGGCGCATCCGGCCAGAAAGCTGTGCAGTGATGATGGAGCCGTTCTCGAGCTTCACGGCGTATCGGCCGCCTCCGAGGATCTTCTCGATCGCACCACTGACGGTGATCAGGTCCTTCTTCGACATTCCCCTGCTTCGATTTCTGAGTGGGTGTTCTAGAGCGGCGGCATTATAGCGGGGGAGTCTCGACCTGCAGCAGCGGCGGAGGCGATTCGGTCTGAATCGTCGTGTGGGCGATCGCGTAGCGCTGGTGGAGCAGACGGTGAACCGAGCGCCGGACGACCTCTGGATCGGCGCCTGCGAGCAGGTCCACGTGAGCGCTCATGGCGGGAAAGCCCGAGCCCACCGTCCAGATGTGCAGATCGTGGACCCTCGCTACGCCCGGCAGGCCGGCGACCTCGCGCGCGATCACGTCCAGGTCGAGGTGGCGCGGCGCACCTTCGAGCAGGATCTCGACCGACTCCCGCACCAATCGCACGGCGCTCGCTACCAAGAGGACCGCGATCGCCAGACCCGCGAGCGCGTCGGCGCTAGCGAAGCCGAACAGCAGGATGGCCGCGCCCGCGGCGAGCGCCGCGAGCGAGCCGAGCGCGTCGCCGGCGACGTGGTAGAGCGCGGCGCGCACGTTCAGGTTTTCGTGGGCGCCGCGCAGCAGCAAGGCGCCCGAGGCGATGTTCGCAGCGAGTCCGACCGCTGCGATCAGCATCATCGAACCCGCGTCGATCTCGCTCGGATCGGCCAGCCTCGAGAACGACTCGACCGCGATCCCGACCGAGACGCCGCCGAGCAGGAGGCCGTTCAGCAGCGCCGCGAGCACCTCCGCCCGACCGTACCCGAAGCTGTGTCGCGGCAGGCGAGGCTGCGTCGCTGCCCAAGCCGCGAAGATCGCGATGCCCAGCGCCCCTGCGTCCGTGAGCATGTGACCCGCATCCGCGAGCAAGGCCACCGAGCCGGTGAGGACGCCTCCGACGAGCTCGAGCACGAGCACGCTGACGGTGATCGCGAAGGCCGCACGCAGCGGGCGCGACGCGTCCGTCGCGTGCGCGTGAGGGTGTCGATGTTCGCCCTGCGTCGATCCGCTCTCGCGGCCGAGCGCGTCGCCCGTGGACATCACACCTCCATGCGCGAGCTTGCCGCAGGGTAGAATCGCCGGCCAGGAGGAGCCGAGCGATGGAACGACTCTGGATGGTGCCGAGCTACATGATTCTGACCCTTCTGGTGCTCGGGCCGTTGACGGCGTATTCGGGAGCGCTCACGCCGATTCGCGGTTTCTCGCTGGTGTTTCTCGCGGTGGTGATCGCTGTGGTCTTCGGAATCGCCCTTGCCGGCGCGGCTGCGTTCGCGAGTGCCACCGGCAAGGCGTGGCGGCCCCGGGCGCTGCGCGCGGCGCTGGTTCCACTGCTCGTCGCGCTGCCCGCCTTCGTCGCGGTCAATTTCTCGAAGACGCCGACCATGAACGACGTCTCGACCGACCTCGTCGTGCGCATCGAGTTCGCGCCCGACCTCAGCGCGAAGCGCACGAGCAGCGAGCCTGGCAGCGAAGAGCGCGCGCACTTCGACGAGTTGCAGCGGCAGGCCTATCCCGATCTCGTGCCGATCGTCGTCGCGCTCTCGCCGGATCAAGCGTTCGAGCGGGCGAAGCAGGCCGCAGAGTCGCTCCCGGGCTGGCAGGTGACGAGCGCCGACGCCGCCACCGGGCGCATCGAAGCCACCGACACCTCGAAGATCTTCCACTTCGTCGACGACATCGTCATCCGCGTGCGGCCTGACGGCGCGGGCGCGCGCATCGACATCCGTTCGCGGTCGCGCGACGGGCGCGGCGACATGGGCGTGAACGCCAAGCGCGTGCGGGCCTACGGCGCGGCGGTCGCGAAGCAGGGGGGCTGAGCGTCACGATCCCTTGTTCTTGAGCTGCTCGTCGATCATCGCGCTCATACCCTCGACGGTGCGCACGCGCACCTTCTTCCCGCCGACGTACAACGTGGGCGTGCCGCGTACATCGACGCTCTGGCCGAGTGCGAGCTCCGCGTCGACGCGCTTCTCATACTCCGCCTTCTTCGCCTCGAGATCCCGCTTGAAGCGAGCGACGTCGAGTCCGGCCTCCTTCGCGTACGTCTCGAGCTTCGAGGCGTCGAGCGTCGCCTGATTGGCGAACAGCACGTTGTGCATCTCCCAGAACTTCCCCTGCTCCTGGGCGGCGATCGAGGCCAGCGCGGCCGGACGGGCGGCGGCGTGGAAGGCCAGCGGGAAGTGCTTGTAGACGTAGTTCACCTGGTTCGGGTACTTCTTGAGCACGCCCTCTACGATCGGGTTGGAGCGTGCGCAGAACGGGCACTGGAAGTCCGAGAACTCGACGATCGTCACGGAAGCGTCTGGCTTGCCGCGCACCGGTGAGCCGGCGACCGCGATCGTGTAGCTCTTGTCGAAGTCCTCGTCGGGGCGCGCAGCGCGGGTGGGCGCCGCGGCCTGCAGCTTCTTCTGGCCCTCCTCGATCGCGGTGAGGCGCTGCAAGATCTCGTCCTGCTTCGCCTTGATCTCCGCGAGATCCTTCGCCTGCTGCGGATTACAGCCGGCGAATCCGAGGCAGAGAACCAGAAGCGCGATCCATCTCAAAGGACGTCTCCCATCGAAGTCACGCGGCAGGGTAACTCAAGCCCGATTTCGCCACCAAGCGTAGATTCCGAGCAGGAGCAGCGCCTCCGGGAGCGCGAAGGCCAGGAAGTAGAAGTATGCGACCGTCTGCTGCAGCGTGAGCGGATCCTGGTTCGGGGTCCAGGCCTTGTCGGAGAGGGCGATGCGCGCCTCGTCGCCGGCAAGCCAGCGCACGGCATTCAACAAGAGGTCGCGGTTGTAGAGCGCGTCGAGCAGGCGATTCGAAGCGAAGTCGCGATCGCCGATCACGACGATGCGCGCCTCCCGCGCCGCTACGTCCGTGGCGGGATCGACTTCGCCGCGCGGATAGCTGCCCGTCGCCGCGACCGGCGGCTCGCTCGAAGCTGCGTCGGCGGGGCGCGCGAGCCCGTGGCCTGCGAGCGCTCTCGCGAGGTCGCGATCGACGAACGCGCGCTCGCTCGCGAACGCGATTCGCTCGAGCCGGTCGTCGGGCTGCGGCTTGCGCGCGAGGCCCACCGGACGCGTCGTGGGCATGAGCACCATCGTTCGGCGCGAGAGCGTGCGCGTGACCGGGTTGTAGGGGGCGAAGCGGTGCACGAGCAGGTTCAAGGGCGTCGGGTCCTCGAGCAGAGGGCTCGTCGCGTCGTCGGCGATCACACCGTCTTCGAGGTCGAATCCCCAACGGAGCAGGAGGTCCGAGTAGAAGTTCGAGCGCAGGGCCGGCTCGCTGAGCGCGAGCAGCCGACCGCCGCCCTCGAGGTAGCGGTCGAGCAGCGCGAGCTCGACGGGCAGCAGATCGCGCTCGGGGGCGGCCGCGATCACGACATCCGCTTCGGCCGGCAGCTCGGCCGTGGCCGGACCGACGAGCGCGCGAACGTCGAAGCCCTGGTCGCGCAAGAGCGCCGCGAGTCCGGAATAGCCGTTGTCGTTCTGGCTCGCGAGGTCGACCTCGCCGTGGCCGACCAGGAAGAAGACGCGTGGCACGCGCTCGCTAGCGAGCCGCAGCAGGGCGCTGGTGATGTTGCGCTCCGACGGGTAGCCGACCGGGTCGCAGACCTCGCCGCGACAGGCGATCACCGTGGTCGCGCTGGTCGTGTACAGGTCGCGCGCGCCCGCCGGCGGCTCCTTGCGGCTCGCGTCGCGGACCGCGACGCGCGGACACGCCGAGGCGTAGGCCGCGACGAGCAGGCGCACGTCCTTGGCGAGCAGCGCATCCTCGAAGAAGACGAGCTCGATCGGTGGACCCGCGTCGGTGTCGAGCTCCGCGCAGAGCGCGCGCGTCTGATCCGAGAGCGTGTAGAGCCGGTCGACGGTGAGGTCGAGACGCGCGGTCGAGCGCCGCGCGGCGACGTCGAGCGCGATCACCGCCAGCAGCCCCGCGACGAAGACCGAGAGCGCACGCAGCGCGACGCGCCGCGACGCTGCGCCCGAGAAGCCCCGAAAGGACCGCACCTGCGCCGCTGCGCCGGCCAGAACGAGCAGCACGCCGAGCGCCAGATTCGCGCCCGAGAACGCCGAGAGGCCGTGCAGCGAGCGCGTCGCGTAGTAGGACGCGACACCGACGAGGATCATCACCAGTCCGGCGGCGGGCAGGAACGTCATCTAGCGCGCCCGTCCGAGCTCGAGCGACGTGAGCGACGCGAGCCAGCCCAGGAACGCGATCCCGGCGAAGTAGACCACTTCGGACAGCTCGATCACGCCGCGCGGAAAGGACCCGTAGTGAGAGAGCAGCGCGATCTCGTGCAGCCTCGCCGCGACCTCCTCCGAGACCGTGTTCGTGAGCCAGGCGAAATCGAGCAGCACGAACGGGATCGAGTAGCCGAGCACCGCCGCCACGATCTGGCTCGAGGTGAACGACGAGCAGGCGAGCCCGATCGAGGCGATCGCACATCCGTAGCAGAGCTGTCCGACGTAGAGCGCGAGCAGGTGCTCGAAGCCGAGACCCGCGCGCGCCACGACCACCGCCGGGTAGATCGCGCTCGCCGCGAGCAGCAGCAGCACGAAGAAGTACGTGACGGCGTGCTTGGCGAGCGCGATCTCCCAGGGCCGCAGTCCGCTCGTGAGCAGAAGCTCGTCGGTGCCGTTCGCGCGCTCCTCCGCGAACACGCGCATCGTCACGAGCGGCAACACCACGAGCAGGAAGAGCCCGAAGTCGTCGGCCGCCGGCACGAAGACCTCGTTCAGCACGTTGATGTGGCTCGGCACCGTGCCCTGATCGAAGCCGCCCCCTGTGAGCCCCTCCGACTGATAGACGAAGAGCAGCTGGTTGTAGCTCACCAGGTGTTGGAAGAAGTAGATGCCCGTGAGCGCGACGTACGCCGTGCCGACGACATAGGCGATCGGCGACGCGAAGAGCTGGTGCAGCTCCTTCCGGGCGAGCGCGAGCACGCGGCGGATCACGGAACCACTCCCGCCGCGGGCTCGCGTCCGACGCGCGCGAGGAAGAGCGCCTCGAGGCTCCCGCCGACCCGGATCTCGTCGGCGGTCGCGAGTGCCGCGAGCCGCCCGCGGTCGAGCAACGCCACGCGGTCGCAGATCGCCTCGGCTTCGTGGAGCTGGTGGGTGCAGAGCAGGACCGTGTGCGTGCCGCGGAAGCCCGCGATGATGCGCCGCAGCTCGATCTGCTGCGCGGGATCGAGACCGACCGTCGGCTCGTCGACGACCAGGAGCGCCGGATCGTGCAGCAGCGCCTGTGCCAGCGCGACGCGCTGGCGGAAGCCCTTCGAGAGCACACCGATCCGGCGCCTGCGCACGGGCTCGAGGCCCATACGCTCCACCGAGAGCCCCACCGCGGCGCGCAGGCGCGCGCCGCCGAGCCCGCGTACTTCGCCCATGAAGCGCAGGAATGCGTCGACCGTGTGGTCGGCGTAGAGCTTCGGCTGCTCGCAGGCGTAGCCGAGCCGCGCCTGCACGCGGAATCGCTCGCGCGTGACCGACACGCCGTCGACACGCACGTCCCCCTCGGAGGCGAGCCAATAGCCGGTCAGGATGCGGATGAACGTGGTCTTGCCTGCGCCGTTCGGCCCGATCAGCCCGAAGATCTCTCCGGGCGCGACCTCGAGCGAGAACGCGTCGAGCGCGACGACGGGCCCGAATCGCTTCGAAACGCCTTGCGCCTCGATCCTCGCACTCATCCCACGCGCCCCGTCATCAGCGCCGCCACCCTACGTCACCAGCCCGCAGCGCCGCAAACCCCACGGTTTGACCCGGGAAAAAGCCGGGCGATAGACTGCGGCCATGAATTTTGGCTTCTCGGAAGAGCAGGAGTTTCTGCGCACCACCGCGGCGGAGTTCCTCGCCAAGGAATGCCCGATGACGGTGGTTCGCGAGCTCATGGACGACGCGCGCGGCTACAAGCCCGAGATCTGGGCCAAGCTGGCCGAGCTCGGTTGGCTGGGTCTGCTGCTGCCCGAGGAGTACGGCGGCTCAGAGTTGTCCGCCGTGGATCTGATCGTGGTCGCGGAGGAGCTCGGTCGGGCGCTCACACCGTCGCCGTTCTTCGCCACACTGCAGGGCTCCCTCGCGATCCTCCATGGTGGTACGGACACGCAGCGGAAGGAGATGCTTCCGGCCGTCGCGGCGGGGCGGCGCGTGCTGTCGTTCGCGATCACCGAGGAGTCGGGGAACGAGAATGCGGACGAGCTCGCGACGCGAGCGACGAAGTCCGGCTCGAGCTGGACGCTCGCGGGCACGAAGCTCTTCGTGCCCGACGCGCAGAACGCGGACGCGATCGTGGTCGCGGCGCGAAGCGGCGGAGCTGGCGAGGGCGGCATCTCGCTCTTCGTGGTCGAGCGCGGCGCGCCCGGTCTCACGATCACCGCATTGAAGTCGATGGATCAGACGCGCCGGATCGCGGAAGTGCGCTTCGACGGCACCCCCGCGCAGCTGCTCGGTCGCGAGGGTTCGGGTTGGTCCACCTGGAAGACGGTGCGCACGCACGCGCTCGTGTACCTGTCGGCCGAGGCTCTCGGCGGAGCGCAGAAGGTCCTCGCGGACTCCGTGAAGTACGCCAAGGAGCGCATCCAGTTCGGCAAGCCGATCGGGGTGAACCAAGCGATCAAGCACAAGTGCGCGGACATGCTGATCGAGGTCGAGTCGTCGAAGTCGATCACGTACTACGCGGCCTGGGCGGTCTCGGAGAACACCGACGAGGCCGAGCTCGCGGCGAGCATGGCGAAGGCCTACACGAGCGATGCGTACCGGCACGCGAGCGCGGAGAACATCCAGATCCACGGGGGGGTCGGCTTCACCTGGGAGTACGACTGCCACCTGTACTTCAAGCGCGCGAAGGCGATCGAGGTGACCTACGGCGATCCGACGGAGCATCGGGAGCGGGTGGCGCAGCTCTTGAATCTCTGAGCGGCTCGGAGCCTAGGGGAAGACGCCACGCACGCGTTTGGCGTCGGTGATGCGGGTGATGCCGCGCATCAGCGAGGCCGTGCGCAGGTCGACGTTCTTCTGGAGTGCGAGAGCGAGGACGTCGTTGAAGGCCTTGGTCATGATGGTGACGAGGCGCTGGTTGACTTCGTCTTCGGTCCAGAAGAATTGCTGCGCGTCCTGGACCCACTCGAAGTAAGAGACGGTGACTCCGCCCGCGTTCGCGAGGATGTCGGGCACGACGAAGACGCCTCGCTCGCGCAGGATGGCGTCGGCGTCGAGCGAGGTCGGGCCGTTGGCGCCTTCCACCATCAGACGTGCGCGGATCGCGCCGGCGTTCTTCGCCGAGATCTGATTCTGCATCGCGGCGGGAATCAGGATGTCGCAGTCGAGCTCGAGCAGCTCCGCGTTCGAGACGCCTCCGGCGGAGGGAAAGCCCTCGAGGAAGCGGTGTTCGCGGATCCACGCGTCGACCTTGGCGAGATCGAGCCCGCGCGGGTCGTGGATGCCGCCCTTGACGTCCGAGACCGCGATCACCCGCGCGCCCTGCGCGTGCGCGATCCGCGCCGCGTTCGAGCCGACGTTTCCGTAGCCCTGCACGACGACGCGCGCGCCCGCGAGCGCGAGGCCGAGATGCCGACACGCTTCGCTGACGCAGGTCATCACGCCGCGGCCAGTCGCCTCGCGCCGGCCGAGCGACCCGCCGATCTCGACCGGCTTGCCGGTCACCACGCCCGGCACCGCGTAGCCCTTCTGCGCCGAGTAGGTATCCATGATCCAGGCCATCGTCTGCTCGTCGGTGCCGAGATCGGGCGCAGGGATGTCGCGATCCGGCCCGATCATCTCGATGATCTCCATCGTGTAGCGGCGCGTGATCCGCTGCAGCTCCGCTCGGGAGAGCGCCCCGGGATTGATCCGCACGCCGCCCTTCGCGCCGCCGAACGGCAGGCCGATCAGCGCGCACTTCCACGACATCCACATCGCGAGCGCCGTCACCTCGCCCAGGTGCACGTCCTCGTCGTAGCGGATGCCGCCCTTCGTGGGACCCATCGTGAGCAGGTGTTGCACGCGATAGCCAAAGACGGTGTCGACGGTCTTGTAGTCGTCGCGCCGGAACGGGAACGACACGACGAGCGCGCGCTGCGGCGTGCGCAGCCGCTCCCAGATGTTGTCATCGAGCGCCATGACCTTTGCCGCCTGGTCGAGCTGCGCAACCGCCAGGCGGTACATCGGGCCATCCCATTCGAGCGTCGGTTCGGTCATCGTGTCGCGGAGGGTACCCGACGGCGGGCGCGCGCGAGTCCGCCCGCCGCAGCCAGGCACGCGAAAAGCGCGATGAGGCTCGGCTCCGGCACCGAGCTCGAGCTGAAGACGGCGAAGGCAAGGTTCCCGGAGCCGGCGCCGAAGTCGAGGTCCATGTGGACGACCATCTCGACCAACCCGTCGACGTCCGCGCCGTCGATCCGCGTGGCCACGATGAGATCGTACAGCGATGCGTTCGCGCTCGCGGAATCGGAGAAGGACTCGTCGAACACGGTATTGCCGTTCGCCTCGAGCTGCACGTGAAGTGCGTTGAATCCAAGGCCTGTCGAATCGACCCCGAGCAAGCCGAAGTAGAGCGACTCGTCGCCCTCCAGGCTGGTCGTATCGATCTCGAACGAGATCCGACTGCTGGAGTGCCGAACATAGGACTCTCCCGAGATCAAGCCGACGCTGAGCAGCTCACCGTTGTTCTCGACGGCGGCCTGGACCCTTGGACTTCCCGCGAGCCAGGTCGCGCCCGCGGCCGCATCCGGAAGCCCGTAGGCAAGAGTTGCCTGACGGTCGACGCCGCTGCTCGTCTGCGCGAGCGCCTGTTGAAAGGTCGGCGTCTCGCCGAATGAGGCTTCGGAGACGGTGAAAGCGTACGTCCCATACGTCGCCGCCCGCGCGTCGCGCAGCACCTCGATCTCGCGCAACTCACCGCCTGAGAGCATGGCGCGGGAGGTTGCGGACATGTCCTCCTCGCTCCATGCCTCGCTGCGCGACGCAACATTGTGTAAACCCGCGGCGCTCGCAGTTGCGATCGCGCTGCCTTTGCTCGAGGGTGGGGAATACGGGT
>Ga0210377_10002487_pt1 | contig 16120 bp, 16 predicted proteins | sample PLM4_65_b1redo_FD_155480 | JGI IMG/M metagenome (GOLD analysis project Ga0210377, IMG submission 155480) | Groundwater sediment microbial communities from an aquifer in East River, Colorado, USA - PLM4_65_b1 redo | ecosystem: Environmental > Terrestrial > Soil > Riparian zone | place: USA: East... | reverse complement strand
GGGCCGACGGGGTCGCCCGGCCGCAGCGCGTGGGTCGTGCCGACGGTGACCGCCTCCTCGCCGGTGCCGAGCCAGGCCTTCGAGATCACCCCCTGGCGCACCCAGCGCTTCAGGGTGATGTCGTGCAGGCGGAAGCGCAGCATCCCCTCATACATCCCCAGCAGGTCGGCGGGCCGCAGGCGGCCGATGAGGGTCCGACGGCGCCGGTCGCGCGCGAGGGTGGCGCGGTACTCGGTCATGACGTCGGGTTCGGGGCGGAACTCGACGTACTCGGGCGGGTCGTAGGCCGGGAAGCGCTTCACCGGGTCATCGCTCGAGCAGCGCCTTCATCTCGCGCACGGCGCGCTCCATCCCGACGAGGGCGGCGCGGGCGACGATCGAGTGGCCGATGTTCAGCTCCTCGATCTCGGGTATGGCGACGATGCGGCGCACGTTGCGGTAGTCGAGACCGTGACCGGCCAGGACCCTGATGCCGAGCTTGGCGGCGGCGCGCGCCGCCGCCGCCACCTTCTCGGCCTCGGTTCCCGCCTGATCGTCGCGGCGCGACTCCGAGTACTTGGCGGTGTTGATCTCGATCATCCGGACCTCGAGCTTGGCGATGGCGCGGATCTGGTCGTAGTCGGGGTCGACGAAGATCGACACGGCGATCCCGGCCTCGCGCAGGTCGACGACCGTCTTTCGCACCAGGTTGTGGTTCAGCATGACGTCGAGACCCCCCTCGGTCGTCAGCTCCTCGCGCCGCTCGGGGACGAGCGTGACGTGGTCGGGCTTCACCGCCGAGGCCAGCGTGACCATGGCGGGGCTGGCGGCCATCTCGAGGTTCAGCCGGGTCCTGACACTGCGTCGCAGGACTTCGAGATCGCGGTCCTGGATGTGGCGGCGGTCGCCGCGCAGGTGCACGGTGATGCCGTCGGCGCCCGCCAGCTCGGCGAGCAGCGCGGCGGCGACCGGGTCGGGCTCGGCCGCCTTGCGCGCCTCGCGCAGGGTGGCGATGTGATCGACGTTGACACCCAGCCTCACCGGATCGGGCATGCGGTTCTCCTCAGTTAGGTCCGTCCGAGGGCGGACTCGATCACCTTCTTCAGCCGGGAGGCTGCCGCCTCGATGGCATCCCGCGGCTCGCCCTCGATCATGATCCGCGCCTTGGACTCGGTGCCCGAGTAGCGCACCAGCACCCGGCCCTTGCCCTGGAGCCTTTGCTCCTCGGCGCTGATCGCCGGACCGATCTCCGGGTGCGTCTCCAGGGGCGGTTTCTCGCGCACCGCCACGTTCACCAGCACTTGCGGGCAGGGCAGAATCGTCGAGGCCCAGGCCGCCAGATCGAGCGGGCCGCGGCCCAGGATCTCCATCAGCATCAGCCCGGTCAGCAGGCCGTCGCCGGTGGTCGAGCGTTCGAGAAAGATGATATGCCCGGACTGCTCCCCGCCGAGCACGAAGCCGCCGCGCAGCATCTCCTCGAGGACATACTTGTCGCCGACAGGGGCGCGGTGCATCGCGACCCCTTCGCCGGCGAGGGCGCGCTCGAGCCAGAGGTTGGTCATCACCGTGCCGACGACGGCGCCGCCGCGCAGGCGCCCCGAAAGACGCAGGTCGCGCGCCGCCAGGAACAGCACGTAATCGCCGTCGAGGATGCGGCCGGACGCGTCGACCGGCAGACAGCGGTCGGCGTCGCCGTCGAACGCCAGGCCGAGCCGGGCGCCGCGCCGGACGACCTCCTCGGCGAGGCGATCGGGGTGGAGCGCGCCGCACCCCTCGTTGATGTTGCGGCCGTCAGGCCGGTCGTTGACGACCGTGACCTCGGCCCCGAGGTCGCGGAACAGGCGCGGGGCGAGATCCGATGCGGCGCCGTGGGCGCAGTCGAGCACGACGGAGAATCCCGCGAACGAGGTGGCGCGTGGCAGCGAGGCCTTGAGCCAGTCGAGGTAGCAGGTCCGCAGCGCCTCGGGCGAGGCCGGCGCGGGGCCGGCGGCGGCGGCGGCGTCGGCGGCCCCCGCGGGCATCGGCCGGTCACCCAGCACCAGCGCCTCGATATCGCCCTCGAGCGAATCCGGCAGCTTGAAGCCGCGGCGCGAGAAGATCTTGATGCCGTTGTCGCGGAAAGGGTTGTGCGAGGCCGACACGACGATGCCGGCATCGTAGCCGAGCGAGCGGGTGACGCACGCGACGGCCGGCGTGGTCAGCACCCCGCCGCGGTCGGCGCGCGCCCCGGCGGCCTCGATGCCGCGCACCAGGGCCGCCTCGATGGCCGGGCCCGATTCGCGCGTGTCACGGCCGATGATGACCCGCACACCGCGACCCGCGGTCGGCAGGATGCGCACCAGCGCCTCGCCGAGACGGGCGACGGTGACCGGGTCGAGCGGGTACTCGCCGGCGGTGCCGCGCACGCCGTCGGTGCCGAACAGACGCTTGCGCGCGCCGACGGGTCCGCTCACCGGGCCGCCTTGCGGCGCGGCGCGGTTCCGCCCGGCGCGCGTCCGGCGGGGCCGGCGGGCGCCGCCGGCGGCTCGGCGACCGGGCCGATGCTGACCCGCACGCGCACCGGCTCGGTCGGGTCGACGATGCGGATGTGGTTGCCCGGCGGCGCCTCGGCGATCGGGCGCGTGGTGAACTCGAGATCGGCGGTCTCGCCCTCGAGGAAGATCGTCCCCGCGAGGGCGCGCGTCACCTGCGCCACCTCGCTCGAGGGGCCCTCGATGGTGGCGACGGAGGGGTTCACGACGTAGCCGGTCTTGTCGTATCCCTTCGGGGGATGACCGGAGAACTCGGCGACGATCGGCACCTGCCGCCGGGCGCGCCGTTCGAGGCGCACCGGCACGGCCGCGGGCGAGATCCGCACCACCTCGACGCCGGCCGGCACGCGCAGCATCGCGCCGGTCATCGGCACGCGCTGCTCGCCCAGCGGCGAGCGCGCCAGATCGATCGAAGCCGACAGGCGATCCTCGGCGAGGTTGCGCAGGATCGGGTCGGGGGCGCGCAGGCGCACCGTCACCGTGTCGAGGATCCGCCCCGACAGCTCCATCGACGCCGGCAGGTTGACGTAGTCGACCGGCACCAGGATGTCGCGGACGCGGGTGTCCTCGGCGCGCACCACCGCCCACCAGACGACGGCGATCAACAGCGCGAAGATCTTGAGCTTGAGGTTGGACCTCAGAGTTTCCAGAAACATGTTTCCCTCAGGCCGCGGCCGGGCGCCCCGGCGCCCCGGTCCCGGATGCGGCGGCGCCGGTTGCGTCGGCGCCGCCATCGGCGCGGCGCGCGCGGCGGCCGTTCACTGCCAGGTGCCGGCGCAGGAAGTCGCGCAGCGACGCGGTGTCGTGCGGCTCCCCGAGCACCCCTTCGAAGGCGGTGCGCACCTCGCCGCGCTCCTCGGAGATCACGATGGCGACGCTGTCGTACTCCTCGGTCAGGCCGATCGCCGCCCGGTGCCGCGATCCGTACTGTCGCGACAGCTGCGGGTCGGTGGTGACCGGCAGGAAGCACGAGGCGGCGCGCACCCGGCCCTCGCCGATCACGACGGCCCCGTCGTGCAGCGGCGCGCCCGGCGTGTAGATGTTGAGCAGGAGATCGCAACTGATCGTGGCGTCGAGCGGTGTGCCGGTCTCGACCGCGTCCTTGAGCGCCTGCTCGCGCTCGATGACGATGATCGCCCCGCTGCGCCGCCCGGCCAGCGTGAAGCTCGCCGTCAGGATCTCCTCGATCATCGGATCGGTCATGCCGTGCGCGCCGATGCCGAGGATCGAGGTCCGGCCGAGGCGGGCGAGCGCCCTGCGGATGGCGTTCTGGAACAGCACGATGACCGCGAAGGGGGCGTAGAAGAGGATGTGCCCCAGGACCTGGTGGAACGTGGCGAGACGCAGCGGCTTGTCGGGGCCGGTCGTCCAGTAGGCGACGATGACCACCAGTACGCCGACCAGCGCCTGCAGCGCGCGTGTGCCGCGGATCAGCAGGCCGACCTGGTAGACCAGGACGGCCATCAGGATGATGTCGAGGGCGTCCCGCCAGCCGAATGTCAACGGGCCTGCAGCACGGAGCAGCGTTTCGATCATCGGGTTCCGAAAGGGCCTCGCAGGACCGCGTCGCACAGGCGCGCCGCGCGCACCGCCGCGTTCACGTCGTGGGCCCGGATGATATCAGCCCCTCCCGCCAGGGCCAATGCCTCGGCGGCGAGACTGGCCTCGAGACGATCGGCGGGCGCGCCCGCGTCGCCGCTTCCGAGGAACGACTTGCGCGACACGCCCGCCAGGATCGGGCGGCCGAGGCTCGCGAAGACCGCAAGCCGGCGCAGCAGGGCCACGTTGTGGCGCCGCCTCTTGCCGAAGCCGAAGCCGGGGTCGACGACCAGACGATCGGGATCGACGCCGGCGGCGACGGCGCGCCCCGCCGCGGCGCGCAGGAAGGCGGCGACCTCGGGAAGCAGCAGGCGGTAGCGCGGCGCGCGCTGCATGGTGGCCGGCCGGCCGCGCAGGTGCTGCAGTACGACCGGAATGCGGTACTCGGCGGCCACCGCCGGCATCGCCGGGTCGAAGGTCATGGCCGAGATGTCGTTGATGAGGTCGGCCCCGGCGGCGGCGGCGCGCCGCGCCACCTCGGCCTTGGTGGTGTCGATGGAGACCAGCGGCCCGCCGCCGGGCAGCCGGCGCAGGGCCGGCACGAGCGCCTCGAGAACCGGCATGACCCGGCCGATCTCCTCCGCCAGCCCCACCGGTCGCGCGCCGGGCCGGGTCGACTCGCCGCCGATGTCGATGAGGTCGGCGCCCTCCTCCGCCATGCGCAGCGCCCGGCGGACGGCGGCGCGTGGCGTCGCATGGCGGCCGCCGTCGGAGAACGAGTCGGGGGTGACATTCAGGATCCCCATCACGAGAGTGCGGCCGGACGGGGCGAGCCGGCCGTCGCGCAGCCGCAGCGGCGGCCGCGGGCCGAAGGCTGCGGCGATGGCGGCGGCGACCTCGGCGGCAATGCCGTCGGGTATGCGCCCGCCGATACCGACCAGCCGGGTGAAGGCACCGGTCGTCCCCGCGAGGACGAGCGCCGAGCCCGGGGCCGGGGCGCCGAGACGCGCCAGCGCCGGGTCATGGCGGCGCTGCGGCGACGGGGCGCTCGAACCACCCGCCCGGCGCATGGCGGTCGCCAGGCTCGCGGCCGAGGCGCGGCCCAGCCCCTCGAGGCGGACCCACAGATACGCGTCGCGTGGCAGGCCCGCGTCGGCGGCGGGATCGCGGCGCGTCCGCCGCCGCGGGCGCGCCGCCGGCGCCAGGCCGAGATCGAGGCGGTCGCCGGGCGCCGCCGGCAGGGCGGCTCCGAGGACGAGCACGTTGTGGGCCATGGTGTTGCTACGAAGGCTGCTTGATGGGGTCGACGCTGATCGGCGTTCCCGGGCGCTCGGCGCGCGCGGTCTCGGCCGCGGGGCGCGCCGGCGCGGCCGGCTCGGGGAGCGGGGCGGCCTGGCGCTTGCGCGCCGTGAGCGAGGCGACCTCGCCGCCCTTCACGAGAGCGGAGACCTCCTCGCCGTCGAGGACCTCGAACTCGAGCAAGGCCTCGGCGATCCGGACGAGCGCCTCGCGGTGGTCAGAGACGACCTTCTCGGCGCGCTCGTACGCCTCGCGGGCGAGCCGCTTGAGCTCGTCGTCGATCAGGACCGCGGTGTCCTCGCTGTAGTCCTTGTGCTGGGCGATCTCGCGGCCGAGGAAAATCTGCTCTTCCTTCTTGCCGAAGGTGAGCGGGCCCAGGCGGTCGCTCATGCCCCACTCGCAGACCATCTTGCGCACCATCTCGGTCGCCCGGTTGAGGTCGTCGCCGGCGCCGGTGCTCAGCACGTTCATGAACATCTTCTCCGAGACCCGGCCGCCCATCATGACCGAGAGCATGCTCTCGAGGTATTCGCGGGTGTAGTTGTGGCGGTCGTCGATCGGCAGCTGCTGGGTGACGCCGAGCGCCATGCCGCGCGGGATGATCGTGACCTTGTGGATCGGGTCGGCGTGCGGCATGAAGAAGGCCACCAGGGCGTGCCCCGCCTCGTGATAGGCGGTCAGGCGCTTCTCCTCCTCGGAGATGATGAGCGAACGGCGCTCGGTCCCCATGAGCACCTTGTCCTTGGCGCTCTCGAAGTCGTTCTGGAACACCACCTTCTTGTTGACGCGGGCGGCGGCAAGGGCCGCCTCATTCACGAGGTTGGCGAGGTCGGCGCCGGAGAAGCCGGGGGTGCCCCGGGCCAGGACATCGAGCGCGACCCCCTCGGCCAACGGGATCTTGCGGGTGTGGACCTTGAGGATCTCCTCGCGACCCTTGACGTCGGGGCGCGGCACGACCACCCGCCGGTCGAAGCGGCCCGGGCGCAACAGCGCCGGGTCGAGGACGTCGGGGCGGTTGGTGGCGGCGATCAGGATGACGCCCTCGTTCGACTCGAAGCCGTCCATCTCGACCAGCAACTGATTGAGGGTCTGCTCGCGCTCGTCGTGGCCGCCGCCGAGGCCGGCGCCGCGGTGCCGGCCGACCGCGTCGATCTCGTCGATGAAGATGATGCACGGGGCGTTCTTCTTGCCCTGCTCGAACAGGTCGCGGACCCGCGAGGCGCCGACGCCGACGAACATCTCGACGAAGTCGGAGCCCGAGATCGAGAAGAACGGAACGTTGGCCTCGCCCGAGATGGCCCGCGCCAGCAGGGTCTTGCCGGTCCCCGGCGGCCCCATCAGCAGGACGCCCTTTGGGATCTTGCCGCCGAGCTTCTGGAACCTCTGCGGCTCCTTGAGGAACTCGATGATCTCGCCGAGCTCCTCCTTGGCCTCGTCCACGCCGGCGACGTCCTTGAAGGTGACCTTCTTCGCCTGGCTCGAAGACAGGCGCGCCTTCGACTTGCCGAACGACAGCGCCTTGTTGCCGCCGCTCTGCATCTGGCGCATGAAGAAGATCCAGATGCCGATGAGGGCGAGCATCGGCAGCCACGACAGGAAGGTGACGAGATAGGTCGACTCGCGCGGCTTGCGCGCCTCGATGGCGACGTTGTAGCGCCGCAGGTCCTTGACCAGGTCGTCGTAGGCCGGCGCGTAGGTGATGAACCGCTTGGCCTGGCCGTCGGGGGTGGGCTGGTTGTACTCGCCGACGATCTCCGAGCCCGTGATCGTGACCTTGCTCACCCGCCCGGCCTCGATGTCCTCCATCATCTTGCTGAAGGAGAGCTCGACCTGGTCGGGGCGGCTGGCGCTGAGAAACTTGTAGAACAGGAGCACCGCGACGATGATCGCGACCCAGACGAGAATGTTCTTGATGAGCGTGTTCAGGTTCCCATCCCCCAGAAAGACGGCTTCAATATAGAACGATTGCCGGCCCCTTTCAACGACAGCCCCCCCGGGAGCACGCTCCTACTCGACCCAGGTCAGGTAGGGGAGGTTCCGGAACCGGCCCTGCCAGTCGAGCCCATACCCCACCACGTGGCGGTCGGGGACCTGGAAGCCGACGTGATCGGGCTGCAATTCGACCTTGCGCCGGTGCGGCTTGTCGAGGAAGGTGCACACCCGAATCGACTTCGGCCCGTGCAGCTGCAGCTGCTGGGTCAGGTACGCCAGGGTCACGCCGGTGTCGAGGATGTCTTCGACCACCAGCAGGTGCGACCCCTCGATCTGGAAGGACGAGGAGAAGACCACCTCGGTCAGGAACTCCGACTTGCGCGACGTGGCGATCTCGAGGAAGCCGATCCGCGCCGGCAGCCGGATCTGGCGGGCCAGGTCCGCCAGGAAAATGAAGGAGCCCTTCAGGACGCCGAGGAGCGAGATCTCCTCTCCCCTGTAGAAGTCGGTGATCTCGCGGCCGAGGGCGGCGACGCGCTCGGCGATCTGCTCCTCCGTCTTGAGGACATCGCGGGACAAGTTCATCGCGCCTCCTTCTCGAGGACGAGGACGCGGCGCGTGGCCGGCGTCATCTTGAAGCGGTCGTCGATCTGGTGGCCGACGACCCAGGCGATGCGATCGCCCGACAGGACCAGGGGAATGTGGCCGCGTTCGTCGGCCGGCACCTTGCGGTCGATCAGGAATGACTTGACCTTGCGCGACCCGGGGCCGCCGAGCGGCCGGAAGCGGTCGCCGGGCCGTCGCGCCCGCACCAGGAGCGGCCCGGGGGTCAGGTCGGCGTCAAGACAGGCCAGAAGGGGCCCGGGGGTGTCGTGCAGACGGTCGCGCGGCACGATGCGGGCCACGAGCGCCAGGTCGAAGGCCGGGATCGCCACCGCTCCCGGCACGGGACACAGCGCCTCGCGCACCTCACCCCGGCCTTCCGGGGCCGGCGACTCGGCCGGCGCTCCGGCCGGTGCCTCGGCGGGGGCGATGCCTGCCGCGGCCGCCGCCGGCCGTTGGCGAAAGGCCGCCGGGGCCGCGGTGCCGACCCGGAACACCAGGACCCCGCCGCGGCGGGAGGCGCGCAGGCCCCCCGGCAGATCGAGCGAGGCGGCCCCCGGTCCATGGGTCAGCGTCAGGACCGCCTCGACGTGGCGGGCGGAGATGCCGCGCAGGTGGCCGCGGGCATCGCGGATGGCAAGGCGTACCAGCCGCCGGCGGAACGGCAGCGGGAGCGATTCGAGGCTCGCCGCCTGCAGGGCGACGCCGTCCGGCCCCTTGCGGGCGACCCAATCGTAGGTTCCCAGCGCCATCGTCGACAGGAGCGACTCCTCGGCGCGCAGCAGATCGGCCGCCCGCGCGATGAGCTCCACCGCCGCCGGCGAGAACTCGCGCTCGAGGAACGGGATCAGGCGGCGGCGCACCCGGTTGCGGGCGAGGGTCAGGTCGCGGTTGGTGGCATCCTCGCGCCAGAGCAGGCCGCGGGCGGTGAGCCACTCCCTGAGATCGCGACGGTGCAGACCGAGAAGCGGCCGGATGAACAGGCCGTCGACGACCGGCCAAGTCCCGGAAAGGCCGCGCGCCCCCGAGCCGCGCAGGAGACGCAGGAGGAAGCTCTCCGCCTGGTCGTCGACGGTGTGGCCGAGGGCAATGCGGCTGGCGCCCGCGGCGATCGCGGTCGCGCGCAGGAAGGCCAGCCGCGCGGTGCGCGCCCTGGCCTCGCGCGACGACTGCCGGCGCTCGCCCGGCGCCGTGGCCTCCGCCGCGGCCGGGTCGGCGGTGCCGAGCGTGCAGGGGATCCCGAGCCGGCGCGCCAGCCGCTCGACGAAGGCGGCATCGCGCGCCGCGGCGCGCCCGCGCCAGCCGTGGTTCAGGTGCGCGACGTGCAGCTCGATCCCGAGCCGCGACGCGGCGCCGTGCAGGAGGGCCAGCAGGGCGACCGAATCCGATCCGCCCGAGACCGCCACCAGCACGCGCTCGCCCCGGCGCACCATCTCGTGCCTCCCGATGGCCTCGAGGAAGCGAAACTCGATCGTCGTGCGTCGGTCCTTCATGTACGGGGCACCAACCAGCCGTCAGGCGGGGCGGGGGGATACTTGGTAGCGGTGGGGACTCGAACCCCGGACACCGCGGATATGAGCCGCGTGCTCTAACCATCTGAGCTACACCGCCTTAGTGAATAACGGCTGATTCTAGGGGGTAGCCGAGGGGCTGTCAACGGTTCTAAAGGCCTCCGATGGCGCATCTCGCGTGATGGCGGCTGGCGGCGGCGTGCGACCGGGGTCTATAATCCGCCCCGTTCGCGGGGGAGGGGAACGTGGCGGTCTGCAAGAACTGCGGTATCAGCGACGAGGAAGTCCACCTCGACAAGTGCCCCATCTGCCATCAGATGTTCTGCGACGAGGACAAGCATCTCAAGAGCGGCCGGGCCTTCTGCAGCGACCACTGCGCCGCCGGCTTCTTCCACAGCGACGACGACGAAGATGCCGGCGAGGAAGACTGAATGGCCTTCCCCATTGACCGGCCACGACGGTTGCGGCGCACCGAGCGGATGCGCGGCCTGGTGCGCGAAACGACGCTGAGCCGGGGCGACCTCGTCTACCCGATGTTCGTCGGGCCCGGGCGGGGCGTGCGCCAGGAGATCCGCTCCATGCCCGGCCAGTTCAACCTGTCGGTGGACACGGCGGTCGCGGAAGCGCAGGAAGCCGCGTCGCTCGGCCTGCCGGCGGTCATCCTGTTCGGCATCCCCGCCGTCAAGGACGCCCGCGCCACCGGTGCCTGGAGCGAGGAAGGCATCGTCCAGCAGGCGACCAGGGCCATCAAGAAGGCGGTGCCGGAGATCATGGTGATCACCGATGTCTGCCTGTGCGAGTACACCGACCACGGCCACTGCGGCGTCGTCGAGGGGGACGCGATCCTCAACGACCCGACGCTCGACCTGCTGGCGAAGACCGCGGTGACCCAGGCGCAGGCCGGGGCCGACATCGTCGCGCCGTCCGACATGATGGACGGCCGGGTCGCCGCGATCCGGCGGGCGCTCGACGCGGCGGGGCTCGCCGACACGCCGATCCTGTCGTACGCCGCCAAGTACGCCTCGGGGTTCTACGGCCCGTTCCGCGAGGCCGCCCAGTCGACGCCGCAGTTCGGCGACCGCCGCAGCCACCAGATGGACCCGGCGAACGTCCTCGAGGCGCTGCGCGAGGTCGACCTCGACATCGAGGAGGGGGCCGACATGGTGATGATCAAGCCGGCCCTGCCGTATCTCGACGTCATCCGCCGGGTGCGCGAGCGGGTGCAGGTGCCGGTGGCCGCCTACCACGTCTCGGGGGAGTACGCGATGATCGAGGCGGCCGCCAGGAACGGCTGGATCGACCGCGACCGGGTCATGATCGAGTCGCTGACCGCCATCCGCCGGGCCGGGGCCGATTTCATCCTGACGTATCACGCCAAGGACGCGGCGCGGCTTCTCGGATGACGATCTCCGACACCCTCTTCGAGAAGGCCCGCCAGATCATCCCGGGCGGCGTGAATTCGCCGGTGCGCGCCTTCAACGCCGTCGGCGGCCACCCGATCTTCTTCGCCCGCGGCCAGGGCGCGATGATGTACGACGTCGACGGCAACGCCTACATCGACTACGTCGGCTCGTGGGGCCCGCTCATCCTCGGGCACGCCGAGCCGTCGATCGTGCGCGAGATCCAGGCGGCGGCCGCCGACGGCACCTCGTTCGGGGCCCCCAACCCGCACGAGATCGAGCTGGCGCGCCTGGTCGTCGACACGGTCCCGGGAATCGAGAAGGTGCGCATGGTCAACTCGGGCACCGAGGCGACGCTGTCGGCGCTGCGCCTCGCCCGGGGTTACACCGGCCGTGATCTGATCGTGAAGATGGACGGCTGCTACCACGGCCATGTCGACGCCCTGCTGGTCAAGGCCGGCTCCGGCGTGGCCACCCTCGGCATTCCGGGGACACCGGGCATCCCGGCGCGCGTCGCCGAGCAGACGCTCGTCCTGCCGTACAACGACCTCGACGCCCTGGCCCGCCTGGTGCGCGAGCGCGGCACCGGGATCGCCTGCGTCATCGTCGAGCCGGTGGCCGCGAACATGGGGGTCGTGCCGCCGAAGCCGGGTTACCTCGAGGGGATCCGCGACATCACCGGGCGCTCGGGCATCGTGCTGATCTTCGACGAGGTGATCACCGGCTTCCGCGTCGCCAAAGGCGGCGCGCAGGAGCGCTACCGCGTCACTCCCGATCTGACGACGCTCGGCAAGATTCTCGGCGGCGGGCTGCCGATCGGCGCCTACGGCGGGCGCGAGGAGATCATGGACCGCATCGCCCCCGAAGGGCCGGTCTACCAGGCCGGGACGCTCGCCGGCAACCCGCTGGCGATGCGCGCCGGGGCCGCGATGCTGCGGGCGCTGCGGGCGCCGGGCGTCTACGAGCGTCTCGAGGCCGCGTCGGCGCGTCTCGAGGCCGGCCTGCGGAGCGCGGCGTCGGCGGCCGGCCTGCCGGCCCGGCTGACGCGCGTCGGGTCGCTCATGACCCTGTTCTTCAGCGGTCGCGAGCCGGTCGACTGGGCCTCGGTCGCCGACGCCGACACGAAGATGTACGCCCAGTACTTCCGGCGCATGCTCGAGCGCGGAATCTACCTCGCACCATCGCAGTTCGAGGCCATGTTCGTGTCGCTGGCGCACACCGACGAGCAGATCGACCGCACCATCGATACCGCCCGCGAGGTCTTCAAGACCCTGCGCTGGGGGCCGGGGGCCTGACCCGGCGGCCGGCGCCGCCGGTCGCCGCCGCCGGGAGACGACATGCTCGAGCTGTACCAGATCGAAGGGTGCTCCTACTGCCAGGTGGTCCGCGAGACTCTCGACGACCTCGGCCTGGCCTACGTCATCCGCCCGGTGCCGGCCGCGTACGCGCAGCGCGACCGGGTGCGCGAGATCTCCGGCCAGACGCTGGTCCCGGTGCTGGTCGATAACGAGCGCCACGTGGTGATCAACGAGTCGCGCGACATCATCGCCTACCTGCGCGAGCACTACAGCGGCAAGCACTGACGGGCGGGGATATGCCGGCGCCGGGCTCGCTGGTCCGCCGCCGCGGGTCGCGGGTCTGGTAGAATCCGCCCACCTGACCATCCCGGGAGGCCACCATGAATCGTTCCAGGCGTGACTGGTTTGCGTCGTCCATGACCGTCGTCGTCGCGGCGACGGCCGCGCTGTTCGCCGGCGACAGCCCGGCGGCGCCCGCGCCTGCGCCTGCTGTCGCGCCCGCTCCCGCCGCGGCGCCCGTCGCGCCGAAGGGCGCCGCGATGCCCGGGGCGGTCGCGTACGACCGGATCAAGTCCCTCGTCGGCGAGTGGATCGACGTCGACGGCTTCTTCGGCATGAAGGACCAGGTGGCGGTGTCGTACCGCCTCACCGGCGGCGGCACGACCGTCGTCGAGACGATCTTCATCGGCGCGCCGCACGAGATGATCACGATGTACAGCAAGGACGGCGCCGACCTTGTCCTGACCCACTACTGCGCCTCCGGCAACCAGCCGAGGATGCGGGCGACGGCCTTCGACGGCGAGGTGATCGAGTTCGCGTTCGACGGCGGCACCAACCTCGACCCGACGAAGGACACCCACATGCACTCGGCGCGGATGGAATTCGTCTCGCCGGACGAGATCCGCGGCACCTGGTCCGGGTGGGAAGGCGGCAAGCCGGCGGCCGACCACCAGGTGAAGTATCACCTGAAGCGCAAGACATCGTGAGCGCCGCCGCGCGTGGATGAAGCGATGACCGAGGACGGGCGGGGCTGCGGCTTCGACGCGCCGAAGGCCGAGGCGTTCGCCGCCCGCATGCGGGGAGCCCTGAACGACGGCGCCCTGTGCCTCATGGTCTCCGTCGGCCACCGCGTCGGTCTTTTCGATGCGCTGCGCGATCTCCCCCCCTCCACGTCCGCGGCGATCGCCGCGCGCGCGGCGGGCGACGACAACCTGGCGCCGCTGGCGCAGTACATCCCGATCCTCGGCGCGGTCGAGGAGGCGATCGTCGGCTGCTTCCGCGCCGGCGGCGGCGTGCCGTACGATCGCTTCCCCCGCTTTCACGAGGTCATGGCCGAGGACAGCGGCCAGTCGGTGGCGGCCGCCCTCGAGACTGCCGTCCTGCCGCTCGTGCCGGGGCTCGAGGCGCGGCTCCGGGCCGGCGTCCGGGTGCTCGATGTCGGCTGCGGCCGCGGGCTCGTGATGATGCGGCTCGCCGCGATGTTCCCCGCCAGCCGCGTCACCGGGTACGACCTCTCGGCCGAGGCGATCGCGCACGGCCGCGAGGAGGCGCAGCGCCGGGGGATCGCGAACTTGGATCTCCAGATGCGCGACCTCGGCGACTTCGACGTCACCGCCGAGCCCGGCGCCTTCGACCTGGTCACGGCCTTCGACGCGGTTCACGACCAGGCGCAGCCGCTGCGGCTGCTGCGCGGCATCAATCTGTCGCTCGCCCGTGACGGGGTCTTCCTGATGCAGGACATCCGCGCCGCGAGCGCGGTCCGGGGAAACCTCGATCACCCGCTCGGCACCTTCCTGTACACCGTCTCCTGCCTGCACTGCATGACGGTGTCGCTGGCCCAGGGCGGCGAAGGGCTCGGGGCGATGTGGGGCGAGGAGACGACCCGCGACTACCTCGAGCGCGCCGGGTTCGGCTCGGTCGCGACCCACAGGCTGCCGCACGACATCCAGAACAACTGGTACGTGGTCCGGAAGTGAGATCGAAGGGAGGTCTGCAGACATGATCGCCCGCACCTGGCACGGCCGCGTCCCGGCGGCGAAGTCCGACGACGACCACGAGGTCCTGAAGCGCACCGGTCTCACCCACCATGCGTCGGCACCGGCTGAAGCGCAGGAGTTCCTGGGCGCCGCCGCGCGTACCGACCTCGAGGGGAGGCGCCGATGAACGGCATCAACGTCCGGCGCTGGGCCGCGGGCGGTATCGCCGCCGGCCTGCTGATCTGGATCATCGAGGGCGCCGCCAGCCTGCTCTACATGGAGCAGATGCATGCCGCGATGGAGTCGCACGGGCTCAGAATGGAGCCGACGCCCGGTCTGTTCGTGATCTCGGTCGTGATGAGCCTGCTCTCCGGGCTGGTCTTGGTCAGTTTCTACGCCGCCGCCCGGCCCCGTTTCGGGCCCGGGCCGCGCACCGCGGTCACGGTCGCGGTCGCCCTGTGGCTCGGCGGCATGGTGCTGTCGCTGCTCGGCTACCACATGCTCGGGTTGTTCCCGGTGAGCATGCTCGTCGTGTGGGGCGCGGTCGGCCTCGTCGAGATGATCCTGGCCGCCCTGCTCGGGGGCTGGATCTACCGGGAAGCGTAGGCCGGGCGGGGGCCATCATGCGCGCGCGAGTCGGGAGGATGGCGGTGGGTCCGGTCGTCCGGATCGCGATGGGCGCCCTGGTGCTCGTCGGCGTACTTCTGGGCGCGGAAGGGCGGCCCGCCACCGGAGCGACAGCCCCATCCCCCGCGGCGACCACCTCGCCCGGGGCGGCCTCGGCCACCGTGCCGGCAGGTGCGCCCCTGCGTCTCGGGGCGCGCACCCTGTTCGAGGTCCGCGCGCCCGAGGGGCCGGTGCCCGCCGCCGAAAGGGCCGGTCGCGCCGCCCAGGCGCTCCGGCTGGCCATCGATGACATCGACTGCGAGCCCGAAAGGCTCGAAGTGGACGACGTCGCCGGGCACTTCGAGATCCGGCTGTGCGGCCGGCGCGTCCTCGGCGTCCTCCCTGAAGACGCGGCGTGGGAGGGGGCCACGCTCGAGGCGACCGCCGCGCGCTGGTCCGAGGCGCTGCGGACGGCGTTCGCCGACGCCAAGACCGAGCGCTACGGGGCGCTGCTCCTCCGGGGCGCCATTCTCGGCCTGCTGATCCCGATCGCCTTCCTGCTGGCGATGGCGCTCGTCGGCGCCGCGGCCCGGCGCCTGCAGGCCGCGCTGCTCCGCCGCGTCCCCGACGGTGGTCTGCGGCTCGGGCCGCTGCGCCTCCTGGTGTCGGAAGGGGAGCGGCGGTTCGTCTCCGGGCTTGTCGGACTGCTGCGTGTCCTCGTCAACATCATCCTGGCGTACTCGCTCGCGGTCGTGCTGTTCCGGCAGCTACCCTGGACCCGCGACCTCGCCGCCGCGATGCTGCGGCCCTTCGCCGCCCTGGCGCGCGATGGCGGACCGGTGCTGGCGGCCCTGCTGCCGCGGATCCTGGTCCTGGTTATCGTGCTCGCCGTACTGCGGCTCGCGGGTCGCGCCATCGACCGGCTGGTGTTCCAGGTGCGGCGCGGTCAGGTGCGGCTCGAGCCGCTGTTGTCGCCCGACAACGTCTTCGTCGCCGGGCTGACCGTGAAGATCGCGCTGGTGGTCGCCGGTGTGCTCGCCGCTGCCCTCCTGATACCGGGGGATGCGGGTCGCGTCCTCCTGGCACTGCTGGCGCTGGCCGGGCTGGCGCTGGCGATCGGCGCGCGCGACGCGGTGGCGAACCTGCTGGCGGGGCTGGTGGTGCTGTATGGGCGGCCGTTCCGCACCGGGCAGACGATACGGCTGGCGGGCCACGAGGGCCGGGTCGAGCACAAGGGTCTCTTGGAGCTGCGTCTGCGTGTCCGCGGGGGCGGCCTCGCGATCGTGCCGAACGCCGCGGTGCTGGCGGGGACCGTCATCGTGCAGGGGCCGCCGGAGACGCTCGAGGGGACCATCGTCCTCGCGTCGGCGCGCGGCGAGGAGGTGGCGTCCGGCCTGCTGCGCCACGCCGCCGCCGAGGCCGGCCTGCGCCGCGAGGCGGGAACGG
>Ga0210377_10002486_pt1 | contig 16122 bp, 10 predicted proteins | sample PLM4_65_b1redo_FD_155480 | JGI IMG/M metagenome (GOLD analysis project Ga0210377, IMG submission 155480) | Groundwater sediment microbial communities from an aquifer in East River, Colorado, USA - PLM4_65_b1 redo | ecosystem: Environmental > Terrestrial > Soil > Riparian zone | place: USA: East... | reverse complement strand
GAGCGGCGTGGCGTGATGCAGGCGGCCTACCGCGTGCTGGTCGCGTCGACGCCTGAGCTCGGCCACGAGGGGAAGGCGGACGTCTGGGATTCCGGGCGTATCGCGTCGCCCGATCCCTGGAGTGTCTACGCCGGCCCGGCCCTGCGCTCGCGCACGCGCTACTTCTGGACGGTCCGCGTGTGGCCCACAGACGGACCAGCGAGCGAATGGGCGCAGCCGACGTGGTTCGAGACGGGGCTCTTCGGCGCGAACGAGTGGCACGGGCAGTGGATCGCCGGGCCGGAACGCGAAGGGCCCCTGTCCGAGGTGGCGGGGAAGGCCGACGACGACGCGATCCGCGCGGCGGGTGAATTCTGCCGGCCGACGGCGTGGCTGACGTCGGGGTTTGCGGCGGCGCGCGTCAAGAACAACCAGGGAGAGTGCCGCGAGCTGCGCCCGGCGCCGCTGCTGCGCCAGTCGTTCCAGGTCTCGAAGCCCGTCGCGCGCGCTCGCGTCTACTCGTCGGGGCTGGCCTACAACCAGCTGACGCTCAACGGCACACCCGCGTCCGCCAGCACGCTCGACCCCGGGTTCACCGACTACAGCGAGACCGTGCTCTACACGACGCAGGACGTGACGGCGCTCGTGCGGCAGGGCGAGAACGTGATCGCATCGGAGCTCGGCTCGGGCCAGTACGACGCCGCGGCGCGATCGTGGGACTGGGGCTGGGACGAGGCCGAGTGGCGCGCGACACCGCGGCTGCGGCTCGACCTGTACGTCAGCTACACGGACGGGACCGAGCTCCTGGTGACGTCCGACGGCTCCTGGAAGGTGAGCACGGCGGGACCGACCCGCTACGACAGCTACTACCTCGGTGAGACCTACGACGCGCGCCACGAGATCGCCGGCTGGAATGAACCGGGCTTCGACGACTCGGCCTGGGGCACGGCGCGCGCGGTTGCTGCTCCGGCCGGAGTGGTGCGCGCCCAGGCACACGAGTCGATCCGGGTCGTCGCGGAGCGGGGGCCGGGCCGGCGAGCGGAGCCCGTGCCGGGAGTGATCGTGTACGACATCGGCCAGAACCTGAGCGGCTGGGCCGAGATCAAGGTCACAGCACCCGCGGGCAGCGCGATCGAGATCTTCTACTCCGAGAAGCTCGGCGCGGACGGCAGGGCCAGCACCCTCGGGAACGACCTCGTCTTCGGCCAGCTGCAGACCGACTATTACGTCGCCCGCGGCTCGGGAGACGAAGTCTGGGCGCCGCGTTTCAGCTACAAGGGATTTCAGTACGTCGAGCTCAGCGGCCCGGCGGGAGAGCCGCTGCCCGCGAACGTCTCGGTGACGGTCGAGCGAATTCAGCAGGTGCGCTCGAGCCTCGCCCGAACCTCGACGCTCGAGACCGGCCAGGGGACGCTCGACCGGATTCACGGCAACACGACCCGGGCCGTGCAAAGCAACATGCTGGGCATCGTCACCGACACCCCGGTCTACGAGAAGAACGCGTGGACCGGCGACGCACAGCTGATGGCGGGATCGGCGTCGCTGCTGTTCGATACCGAGCGGCTCTACCGGAAAATGTCGCAGGACATGCTCGACGCGCAGACGGCGGAGGGAGAAGTTCCGCTCCTGGCCCCGAGCAACCGCAACTACGGCTACGTCGGCAAGCCCGCGTTCAAGCCGACGGACTGCTGTGGCGCCACTCCCGCATGGGATGCATTCTGGTTCGTGATCCCGTGGGAGAGCTTCATGCGCTACGGCGACAAGCGCGTGCTCGAGCGCACGTACCCGGCGATGCGGCGCTACCTGGACGACTGGATCCCGCGCTGGACGGACAAGGACGGCGACGCATTCGCCTACACGCTGACGTCCGGGCTCGGCGACTGGGTTCCGCCCCGCGGTGTCGCGACGATTGGCGCCCTCACCTCCACCGCCTACTATGCCCACCTCGCGCAGATCGCGGCGAACGTGGCGCGCGCGCTCGGGCTGGAGCCGGACGCGGCGCGCTACGACGGGCTCTTCCAGGCGATCCGCAGCGACTTCAACGCGCGCTTCCTGGGACCAGGCGGCGTCTACCGGGAGAAGGACGAGGACCCGTTCACGCAGACGGCGCAGATCCTGCCGCTCGCCTTTGGTCTCGTGCCTGACGAGCAGCGCGCGGCGGTCGCCGGCCGGTTGGCGGACGACATCGTCAAGAACCGCGACGGTCACGCGTACGTGGGCGTGCTCGGCGCGCGCTACGTCTTGCCCGTGCTGACCGCGGCCGGGCACCACGACGTGGCCTACACGCTAGCGACGCAGACGACCGAGCCGAGCTGGGGCTACTGGACGGACGTGGCTGGCTTCACGGCGCTCGGCGAGCACTGGCCCGCGGACACGCGCTCGCGCAACCATCACTTCTTCGGCACGATCGTCGAGTGGCTCTACGAAGACCTGGCCGGGATCCGACCGCTCGAGCCGGGCTATCGCAAGATCGAGTTCAAGCCCGAGATTCCGCCGAGTGGTCTCGCCGGCGTGTCGGCGTCCTACGACAGCGTGCGCGGTCCGATTGCCGTCAAGTGGCGGCGCAGCGCGACGGGCCTGGAGCTCGACGTGACGGTTCCGCCCAACGCGACCGGCCGCGTCCACGTGCCCGCGTCCAGCCCGCAGGCGGTGACGGAGGTCGGCACGGGCCGCGCGACTGCGGCGGACGAGACGGAGTCGGTCCGGTTCGTTGGGGTCGAGCATGGCCGCGTCGTCTACGACGTCGGCTCTGGCCGTTACCAGTTCCGGGTTCGGCCCGAAGGAGGACAGCCATGAGAAGTCCTGCCGTTGCTGTCGCGGTTCTCGGCGTCTTCGGGCTGGTGGCGACGTCGGAGGCCCAGGCGCCGGGCGGTCCGACCCTGGAGCTGGCGCGCCTGCAGAAAGGTGTCAAGAGCCGCCGCGTCAGCAGCTACGACACCTCGGGCGGCAACAACGACCGCCTCGAGGGCCTCGCTCCGGGAGCCCGCCGCGAGCTCTTCAACGTCAAGGGCGCCGGCGTCATCAACCACATCTGGGTGACGATCGCCCCGCCGCCCCCAGCCCTCAGCCGCCACGACATCATCCTGCGCATGTACTGGGACGGGGAGACGAACCCGAGCGTTGAGGCGCCGATCGGCGACTTCTTCGGGCAGGGCTGGGACGAGAGCTACCCGTTCGCGGCCCTGCCGCTGGCCGCGGGCCCGCGCGAGGGGCGCGCGCTCGTCAGCTACTTCGCGATGCCGTTCGCGAGCGGGGCGCGGATCGAGGTCGAGAACGACTCGCAGCAGAAGATCGACGCCTTCTACTATTACGTCGACTACGTCGAGCTCCAGAGCCTGCCGGCCGACCTGGGGCGCTTCCACGCTTTCTACAACCACGCCACGACCGAGGCACTGCCTGGCGGAGAGAACGAGTGGTCGGTGCTCGGGCCCCAGGGCAAGAACACGACGGGGGAGCGCAACTACCTGATCGCCGACATCGAGGGCCGCGGGCACTACGTCGGCGTCAACTACTACGTCGATTGCCCGAGCCCGATGTGGTACGGCGAGGGCGACGACATGTTCTTCATCGACGGCTACGCTCAGCCATCCTCGCTCCACGGCACCGGCACCGAGGATTACTTCAACAGCTCCTGGTCGCCCAACGTGCTGTTCCAGCACCCCTACTACGGCTACGCGCGCGTCAACGGCAGCACCGGCTGGATGGGACGCACTCACGTCTACCGCTTCCACCTGGCCGACCCCGTCTACTTCGACCGCTCGCTGCGCTTCTCGATCGAGCACGGCCACGACAACAACCTGACCCTCGACCTCTCGAGCGTCGCCTACTGGTACCAGTCCGAGCCCCACAAGCCGTTCCCGCCGTTCCCCTCGCGCGAGGCCAGGAAGCCCAAGCCGCGCATCGACGAGGTGGACATGCACCTGTGGCGCGACGCGTGGCGGAAGGCCCGCGGCTCGGGCAGCCAACTCTGGGGCGACGAGAAGAAGGAGAAGTAGCGGCTAGCGGGCCGCGGCACCCGGAAGAGCCGACTCGACCTCGTCGAGCGAGACGCCGAGCAGCTTCCGCGAGATCGCGTCGAGAAGAGCTCGCTCACCCTGGAAGTGGAAAGTCCGGTGCACGTGGGTGAGGCGGCCTCCCGGCTCGAGCGCCGCCGCCGGCGAGGAGGTCTCGAGCTCGTAGAAGGGACCGAGGGGCTTCGCACCCGGCGCGGGAGGGCCGTCGTTGTAGCTGTTGACGACGTCGCCGCGGTACGGCTGCTTCTGGATCTCCCACATCGAGTTGACGTAGTCGCTGGCGCCCGCGGGCCGCGTGTAGCTGACGATCGTGAGCAGCCCGCTCGCGGCGTCGTAGCTGCCCAGTAGCGAGGGCGCGCGCTCGGGCGAGAGGCCGATCTTGCTGCGGTGCTCGCCGTCGCCCTTGAAGAAGAGCCGGCCGCCCCGCGCCACCAGTCGATCGGCGGGGACCTTGCCGAAGTACGCGTCGTTCACGACCGGCCCGAGCTCGGACTCGGGTCCCTCTCGGTGCGGAACCACCACGGTCGTGCGCGGCGACGGCTGGAACATCCCCAGGATCCAGATTGACAGCAGGCCTCCCGGCTTCGTCCACGCGGCCCTTCCCGTGTTGACGAGGACGTTTTCCGACTCGAACGCGACGAGCTTCAGCTCCGGCGGGAGCGACACGCCGAGGCTCCCGGCCGCGGCTTCACGTTCCAGCAGGCGGATGGTTCGATCGACACGCAGCTCGAAGCGCGTCCCCGAGTAGTTGACGAGCCGGCCCTGGCGTCGGAACACCACGTGGCGCGGATCCTGCTCCGCCACCGGCCAGGGCTCGCTGTCGACGAGCGGCGGCGTCTGCCAGTGCTCGAGGTCGAAGGCGTCGCCGGCGCGGAAGAAGATCGAGTACTGGCCGCCCTCGGGACCGAGCCAGAGCCGGTCCTCTCCCCCGAACGCGTTCATGTGGGGCTGCAGCTTCCGCGAGGCCACGAGCTCGCGGTTGATCCAGCCGTAGCTCGGCGCTGCCGCTCCGCCCACTGTCGAGGTCGCCACCCGGCCCTGCCACGCAGGGACGACGGCGACGCGCGCGCCCACTGGGTCGCCCAGCACGACGACCTCGGTATGCTGGCGCAGGAAGGCGAGGTCGGCGTCGAAGCCGTTCGGAGGCTGCGCCGTCAGCGCGATCATCACGAGCCAGGCTGCGCTATGCATGGGCCCAACCGTATCATCGCCCCGCCGACCGTTGCGACTGCTTCAGTGAGTCGACTCTTCGCCCATGAGGCCGATGCGCGCAGCATCGCCTCCAGCGTCGCCTGCCTCAGCGTCCGAGCAGTGCGTCCACTTCAGCTCGCGTCGGGATCGAGGACTGCGCGCCGCGGCGCGTGATCGAAAGGGCTCCGGCGGCGTTCGCGAAAGGGATCGCTTCCGGCAGCGAGCGGCCCTCGGCCAGTGCCACGGCGAGCGCGCCATTGAAGGTGTCGCCCGCGGCGGTCGTGTCCACCGGGTCGAGCTTCCGGGTGGGGAAGTGACGGCCGCCCGTGCCGTCGTCAAGGAACGCGCCGTTCTCGCCGAGCTTGAGGATCACGGCTCGCGGCCCGCGCGCGCGGAGCGCCCGCGCCACCTCGGGCGCCTCCGCCAAAGAGATCGCTCCGCCGCGCCTTTCGAGCAGGGTCATCGCCTCACTCTCGTTCGGCGTGAGGCAGGACACGCCCGCCAGCAGTGGGAGAGATAGCTGCCGTGCCGGCGCGGGATCCAGCAGCAGCGTCATGCCGCGCTCCCTGCCGAGCGCCACGGCCCTCTCGATCGTCTCGGGCGGCGATTCGAGCTGCAGCAAGAGCAAGCCGCCGATCGCCCCGCCGAGCGCGTGAGCCACGTCGCCCGGGGTCAGCAAGGCATTCGCGCCGGACGCCACGACGATCTGGTTCTGCCCTCCGGTCTCGACGCAGATGAGCGCGACCCCGGAAGGCGTCCCTTCGGTCGCCAGCACGGCCGTCGTGTCGACGCCCGCCGCGGCAAGGCTCTCGCGCAGCTCGCGCCCGAGGACGTCTTCCCCGACGCGCCCGACCATGCGCACGTTCCCGCCGAGCTTCGAGGCGGCGCACGCCTGGTTCGCGCCCTTGCCGCCGGGGACGGTCGCGAACCCGCTACCGAGGACGGTCTCCCCGGGCCGCGGCAGCGTCTCGACCTGGACGACGAAGTCCATGTTCAGACTGCCCACGACCGTGATCGCTGCGCTCATCGTCGCGCGGTCGATGCCTCCACCGGCAGCTCGAGGTGCGTCGCGTGCGCCCCGCCGTGGTGGACGCGGTGCCGCTCGGCCCGGTACGACTCGGGCGGCGCCGTCATGATCGACGGCACGAAGGTCTGCGGGTTGCGGTCGTAGAGCGGGAACCAGCTGCTCTGCACCTGGACCATCAGGCGGTGCCCGGGTCGGAAGCTGTGGTTTGTGTGCGGCAGCGGGATCTCGTAGGCGAGCACCGCGCCGGGGGTGAGCGACCGAGGCTCCTCCAGGCTCTCCCGGTATCGCCCGCGGAAGATGTCGGCGCTCACCATCAGCTCGAAGCCGGACATCTCGAGGCCCTCCGGCGCGTCGTCGGGGAAGACGTCGATCAGCTTGACCACCCAGTCGGCGTCGCTGCCCGTGGTCTCGGCGAAGAGGCGGGCCTTGACCGGGCCGCGGATGGTGAGGGGTTCCGCGAGCGGCTCGCTCACCCAGGTGGCGACGTCCGGCCGGCCGTCGACGAAGCGCTGGTCCTCGACGAGCCAGCGCCGCCAGGCGGCGATCACCGGCGGGTTGTCGTAGTCGAAGCCCCACTGCGGCCGCGGCGCGTTCGGCACCGGCTTGTGCGGGTCCGAGACGTACTCGGTCGTGCTCTGCGCCGCGGCGGGAGCGCCCCACGCGAGGCGTCCGCCTGGCTGGAGGTAGAGCCGCCGCGTCTCGACGGCAGGCGGCCAGCGGTCGAAGCGCCGCCAGCGATTCGTCCCCGTCTCGAAGACCGTGGCCGGGGACGGCGCCTCTACGTCTTCGCCTTTCAGGAATTTCTGCAGGAACGGCTCGAGCACGTCCTCACGGAATCGCTTCGCCGTGTCCTCGTCGAACGCGAGCGCGCCGAGCCGGCTACCGTCCGCGAAGTGCTGGCCGTGGTACCACGGCCCGGCTGCGAAGAAGTTCCGGTCGTTGCCGCGGTCGTGCGCCTCGAGTGCCGCGTACACCGCGGGCGCGCCGTAGATGTCCTCCTGGTCCCAAAAGCCGTGGACGTGCAGCGTCGGCACCAGCCGCTTCGGCGCGTCGAACCAGCGATCGGCCGCGCAGTCCTTCCAGTACGGCCCGTAGCTCGGCGACTCGACGAGCCGCTTCCACATCTCGTGGCGGTCGTCGAGGTGCTTTCCGAGGTTCGCTGCGGCGCCCTGCCGGAGCATCCAGCTGTAAAGGTCCCGCGTCTCGTAGGGGTACCCGACGACCGCGCCCTTGCGAGTCTCCATCGAGTAGATGAAGTCGAAGGCGTAGGCGGGCCGGAACGCGCCCCAGTGAAACCAGTCGTCCGCCTTCCACACGTCCACGACCGGATTGAAGGGCACCGCTGCGGCGAGCGCGGGGTGGGGGTCCCGCAGCGCCGCGAGCGTGAGCCAGCCCGGGTAGGAGGTGCCCCACACCCCGACCTTGCCGTTGTTCGGCGTCACGTTCTTCACGAGCCAGTCGATCGTGTCCCAGGCGTCCGTCGTCTCGTCCGTGTCCGTGGCGTTGAAGGCGCCGCGTGGCACGCGGTACATCGCGTAGACGCCTTCCGACTTGAAGCGGCCCCGCAGGTCCTGTGCCACGAAAACGAAGCCGCCGTGGGCGTAATGCGTCCCCCGCGCAACCTCGAGCAGCGTGGTGGGGCGGCCGCCGAGCGCGCGTGTCGCGTCGTAGGGGGTGCGCTCCAGCAGGATCGGCAGCGGACCCGCCGCCGGCCGGGGCGTGAGGATCAGCGTGTAGAGCTTGACGCCGTCGCGCATCGGCACCATGGCCTCGCGCAGCGTGAAGTCGTCGCTCGGATAGGCCTCGCGAAGCGGCGGATCCTGCGCGGCGGCTCCGGCCGCGAGCGACGCCAGTACGAGCATCAGGGCTGTGGCCGTACGTCGCATGGGATGGTCTCCTTCGGGCGAAGCGGTGCCGAGTCTACTGCACGTGGTGGCCCCGGCGCGGCCGTGGGCACGCAGCCACGCCCTGTGGGCGTCCCCCGACCGGGCGGCGGGCGGCTAAGAGTAAATGATCTTACAATTGAGTGATAGTAAATATAGCAGTTGTGCTATCATTTGTCATGCCCCGCCCGGATCCGCGTTGGCTGCTGCTGATCCATCAGATCCCGCCCCAGCCGAGCTACCTGCGCGCCAAGATCGGCCGGCGCCTCGCGGGCCTCGGGGCCGTGCCCGTCAAGAGCTCGGTCTACGTCCTGCCGCGCAGCGACCAGGCCCTCGAGGACCTCCAGTGGGTCCGCCGCGAGATCGTTGCGGGGCGGGGGGACGCCTCGGTGCTGGAGGCGCGCTTCGTCGAGGGGCTCGAGGACCCGGCGCTGGAGGCGCTCTTCAGCTCCGCGCGCGAGGCGTCCTACGCCGTGCTCGCCCGTGACGCGAAGCGCCTGCAGGCGGCGGTCGCGCGGCTCGGCAAGCGTCCGAGCCAGGCCCGGCACAAGGCCGCCGCCGCGCTCGCACGCTTGCGCAAGCGCCTGGAGGAGGTCGTGGCGATCGATTTCTTCGAGGCCTCCGGCCGCGAGCCGGTGGAAGGTCTGCTGGCCGCCGTCGAGGCCGCGCTCCGTCCCCCGGACGAGCAACCGGACACGCCGGTGCCCCCAGCGGAATTCCGTGGCCGGACCTGGGTCACGCGTGGCGGGGTCCAGGTGGACCGCATCGCGAGCGCCTGGCTGATCCGCAGATTCGTCGATCCCGAGGCGAGCGTGAAGCTCGTGGACGGGCACGACTACGCGCCTGCGCCGGGGGAGCTGCGCTTCGACATGTTCGAAGGCGAGTACACCCACGAGGGCGAGTCGTGCACGTTCGAGGTGCTGCTCGGGCGCTTCGGCCTGCGCGATCCCGCCCTGCGGCGGCTCGCCGAGATCGTCCACGACATCGACCTGAAGGACGACCGCTACGCCCGGCCGGAGACCCCGGGTCTGGAGCGCCTGTTGACGGGCATAGCACTCGTGCACGCGGACGACGCGGCGCGCCTGCGCGACGGCGCCGCCGCGCTCGAGTCGGTCTACGAGTCCTTCAGGCGCCGGGTGGGGACAAGGTGAGCGAGACCCTGATCCTGACCCGTCGCGACGTGCGGGAGCTGCTCGGCCTCGACGAGTGCATCGCCGCCGTCGAGTCCGCGTTCCGCCTGCACGCCGAAGGCAAGAGCCTCGCGCCCGGCGTCCTCGCCGTCCCGGCGCGCGACGGCGGATTCCACATCAAGGCCGCCGGGCTCGAGCTGGGCCGGCGCTACTTCGCCGCCAAGACGAACGCCAACTTCTCCTCCAACCCGAGCCGCCATGGGCTGCCCGCGATACAGGGAGTCGTCGTGCTGTGCGACGCGGACGACGGGCGCCCGCTCGCGGTCATGGACTCGATCGAGGTCACGATCCGCCGCACCGCCGCGGCGACGGCGGTGGCCGCGAAATGGCTGGCGCGCAAGGACTCGGCCACGGCCACGGTCTGCGGCTGCGGCAGCCAGGGGCGTGAGCAGCTGCGGGCGCTCTCGCGCGTGCTCCCGCTCGCCCGCGCGCACGCCTACGACGCCGACGAGGCCGTGGCCCGAGCCTACGCACGCGAGCTGTCGGACGAGCTGGGGATCGAGATCACGCCCACGCGCGACCTCATGGCGGCGCTCCGCGACAGCGACGTGTGCGTGACCTGCACTCCCGCGCGCGGCGCGTTCCTGATGCGCGAGCACGTGCGGCCGGGCACGTTCGTGGCGGCCGTGGGGGCGGACAGCCCGGACAAGCAGGAGCTCGAGCCTCGGCTCCTGGCGCAAGCCCTGCTCGTGGTGGACGTGCTGGAGCAGTGCGCGTCGATCGGCGAGCTGCACCACGCGCTCGACGCGGGTGTGCTGACGCGCGAGGCGGTGCACGCCGAGCTCGCCGAGGTCCTGAGCGGCAGGCGGCCGGGGCGTCAGTCCGATCACGAGATCACGATCTTCGATTCGACCGGGACGGCGCTCCAGGATGTCGCGGCGGCGGCACTCGTGTACGAGAAGGCCGTCGCCAAGGGCAGGGGCGTGCGCCTGTCCCTGGGGGACTGACGGATGGACAGCAGTCTCGTGGCGTTCGTCGCGATCGCGGCCCTCTTGACCGTCACGCCCGGCGCCGACATGGCGCTCGTCACGCGCCACGCCCTCGCCGGTCGGCGGCCGGCTCTGCTCGCGACGCTTGGCATCTGCCTCGGCTGCCTGATTCACGCGGTCGCCTCGGCGCTCGGCTTGTCGCTGATCCTGGCGCGCTCGGCCGCCGCCTTCGAAGCCGTGAAGCTGGTGGGCGCCGCGTACCTCGCATTCCTCGGCGTCCAGGCGATTCGGGGCGCCGTATTCCAGCCGGCGGACGAGTCCGAGACAAAGGTGGCGCCTCCCACTCCAGTGAGGCGGGTGTTCCTCGAGGGCCTGCTGACGAACCTGCTGAACCCCAAGGTCGCTCTCTTCTATCTCACGTTCCTGCCGCAGTTCGTGCCGAGCGGGGCGCCGGTTCTCGAGCGCTCGCTGCTGCTCGGCGCGATCCACGTCGGCATGGGGCTCGTCTGGCTCTGCGTCTATGGGGCGCTCGTGGAGCGCTTCTCCCGGCTGCTGCGACGTGGGCCGGGCCGTCGCGCCGTGCAGGCGCTCACCGGAGCGGCGCTCACCGGCCTGGGCGTCCGCCTCGCGTTCGCCAGTCGCTGAGCGCCCGTGAGCAGCGACGACCCGGTGGCATGCACGTTGCGCGAGCTCGCGGGCTACTTCCTCCGTCTCGGCACCACGGGCTTCGGCGGTCCGATCGCGCTCGTCGGCCTGATGCAGCGCGATCTCGTCGAGAGCCGGCGCTGGTTCAGCCCGCAGGAGTACCGCGAGGGCCTGGCGCTCGCGCAGCTCGCGCCCGGGCCGCTCGCCGCGCAGCTCGCCATGTACCTGGGCTGGGCGCGGGCCGGCGCCACGGGCGCCGCGGTCGTCGGGCTCGCCTTCGTGCTGCCCTCGTTCCTGATGGTCGTGGTCCTCGCGGTCGCCTATCTCCGGCTCGGGGGCCTCGGCTTCATCCAGGGAGCCTTCTACGGCCTCGGGGCCGCCGTCATCGCGCTCATCGCCCGCAGCGCCGTGAAGCTGACGCGCCTCACCCTCGGACGCGACAGGCTCCACTGGGGCCTCTTCGCCGTCGCGGCGCTGGTCACCGCCTGGACCGAGTCCGAGATCGCATGGGTGATGGTGGGCGCCGGCCTTCTAGCCGTCGTGGCTCGCGCGGGCGGGCGCGCCTCGCGCGGGGGCCACGCGCTCGGACTCGTCGTGCTGCCTCCGCTGCTCGTGACCGGGCTCGCGGGACCGGCCACGAGCGACACCCTCCTGCGCATCGCCTGGTACTTCGGCGAGGCCGGCGCCTTCGTCTTCGGCAGCGGGCTGGCGATCGTCCCCTTCCTGCACGGCGGCGTCGTGCAGCAGTTCGCCTGGCTCGACGAGCGCCAGTTCCTTGACGCGGTCGCGGTGGCGATGATCACACCGGGCCCGGTCGTGATCACGGTAGGCTTCATCGGCTACCTCGTAGCGGGACCCGCCGGCGCCGTGGTCGCGTCGCTCGCCACCTTCCTGCCGTGCTACCTCTTCACCGTGATCCCCGCTCCGCACTTCCGGCGCTGGCAGCAGAACGCCGCCGTCGTCGCTCTTGTCGGCGGCGTGACGGCGGCCGCGACCGGCGCCATCGCCGGCGCCGTGCTGGTGCTCGGCCGCCGGGCGATCGTCGACGCCGCGACAACCGTGATCGTCGTTTCGGCGCTCGTCGCCTGCCGGAAGCTTCCGCGCGTCCCCGAGCCGGTGTGGCTTCTCGTCGCCGCCGTCGCCGGCGTGCTGCTGCGATACCTCGGCTCAGCCTGAGCGCTCGCGCCCGGCCGGACGAGTCGATCTATGATGTCGGCGAGATATCCCATGACCCCTCACCCCGTCCTCATTGCCGGTCGCTGGCGCCCGGCGCAATCCACCGGCACGTTCACGGCCGAGAACCCGGCCCTCGGCGAGAAGCTGCCGGACGAGTATCCGATCAGTGCCTGGGCCGACTGTGATGCCGCGCTGACGGCAGCCACCGAGGCGGCGGCCTTGCTGCGCACGACGCCGCCCGAGACGCTGGCGCTCTTCCTCGACACCTTCGCCGCGCGGATCGAGGCGCGCAAGGCCGAGCTCGTGGAGATGGCGCACGCCGAGACCGGCCTGCCCCAGAAGCCGCGTCTCGCCGACGTCGAGCTGCCGCGCACGACCGGGCAGCTGCGGCAGGGCGCTCTCGCCGTGCGCGAGGGCTCCTGGGCGCTCCCGACCATCGACACCAAGCTCAACATCCGCTCCGTCTTCGCGCCGATCGGTCCGGTGTGGGTGTTCGGTCCGAACAACTTCCCGTTCGCCTTCAACAGCGCCTCTGGTGGCGACTTCGTGGCGGCGCTCGCGGCCGGGAATCCCGTGATCGCGAAAGCCAACAGCTCCCATCCAGCCACCACGCGTCTCCTGGCCGAGGAAGCCTTCGCAGCCGTCGCCGAGGCCGGCCTGCCACCCGCCAGCGTGCAGCTGATCTACCGCACCAGCCATGCCGACGGCGAGCGGCTCGTCGCCGACCCGCGCACCGGTGCCACCGGCTACACCGGCAGCCGTTCAGCGGGACTGAAGCTCAAGGCCGCAGCCGACGCCGGCGGCAAGCCCATCTACCTCGAGCTCTCGGCCGTGAACCCCGTGGTGATGCTGCCGGGGGCGCTCGCCGAGCGCGGCACGACCCTCGTGGACGAGTTCGTCGGCAGCAGCTTGATGGGCACCGGCCAGTTCTGCACGAACCCGAGCCTCGTGCTGCTCCTCGCCGGGGAAGCGACGGATGCGTTCGTAGCCGGTGTGAAGGCGCGCTTCGAAGCCGCGACGCCCACGCCGCTGCTTTCGTCCGCGGTCGCGCGCACCCTGGCGGCGAGTGTCGCCACGCTCCAGGCAGCGGGCGCGCACCTCGTCACGGGCGGGAGCGCCGTAGCGACGGCCGGCTACCGCTTCTGCAACACCCTGCTGCGCGTCTCGGGGGACGAGTTCCTCGCCGCACCCGAGAGGCTGCAGACCGAGGCCTTCGGCAACGCGGCGCTATTCGTCGTCGCGCGCGATGGCGGGCAGCTGGCCGCCGCGATCCAGCACCTCGAGGGCAGCTTGACCGGCGGCTTCTACACGGACACGCGCGGCGCGGACGACGCGCTCTACGACCGGCTCGAGCCGCTGCTGCGACCGCGGGTCGGTCGCCTGCTCAACGACAAGATGCCGACCGGCGTCGCCGTCAGCCCCGCGATGAACCACGGCGGTCCGTATCCCTCGACGGGCCATCCCGGATTCACGGCCGTCGGGATTCCCGCGGCCCTGCGCCGCTTCGCGATGCTGCAGTGCTACGACCAGGTCCGCCCCAGCCGCCTGCCGGCCGTCCTGCGCGACGAGCCCCCCCACGACCACGTGTTTCGCCTGGTCGATGGCGAGTGGCGGCGAGGCCCGGCGCGTAGCGCCTGACGGCGTCCTCGGCTTTCACTCCCGTTCAGGAGTCAAAGGCGCGTGACGGGCGTGCGGTAGAAGCGCGCGCAGTTGCCCCCGAGAATGCCGGCACGCGCGTCCGCGGACAGCGCGTCCACGTAGTCGAGGACCAGGCTCATCGTGGGCCGGTAGTCGGCCGACAGCGTGCACACGGGCCAGTCGGACCCGACCATGAGCCGCTCCGGGCCGAATGCCTTGATCACGACGTCGAGGTAGGGTCGGAAATCCTCGGGCCGCCACTCCTTCCAGCCGGCCTCGGTGACCATGCCGGAGAGCTTGCAGAAGACGTTAGGCCGTTCGGCCAGCCGCTCGAGGTCTTCCTTCCAGGGAGACAGGAGCCCGTCACGGATCGCCGGCTTGGCAATGTGGTCGAGCACGAAAGGCTGCTCGGGGAACTCGTCGACCAGCGTGACGGCCACCTCCAGGTGTCGCGGGAAGAGCAGCAGGTCGTAGGTCAGTCCGAACTCGCCGAGCCGCCCGATGCCGCGGCGGAAGTCCGGCCGGAGCATGAAACGGTCGTCGGGCTCGTCGTGAACGACGTGACGCACGCCCACGAGCTTCGGTCGGGACGCGAAGCGCTCGAGCTGCGCAGCCAGCTCCGCGGAGCACAGGTCGACCCAGCCGACGACACCCTGGACCCACGCGTGACGCTCGGCGAGCGCCAGCAGCCACTCGGTCTCCTCCAGCATCTGCCGCGCCTGCACGGCGATCGTGCCGTCGAATCCGGCGGCCCGGAGGAGGGGAGCGAGCTCGTCGGGCAGGTAGTCGCGTCGCAACGCGGCCATCGCCTCGGTCATCCAGACATGCTGGGCCGGGTCGTAGTGCCAGAAGTGCTGGTGGGAGTCGATGCGCATGTGCCAGAGAGTAACTCCGGCGCCCGGTTTGGAAGATACTTGGCCGCACCAACCTACAACGTCACTCAGGAGAGCCCTGCATGCGAATCCCGACGACCTTCCACCGCGCGACGCTCGCGGCCGCGCTGCTTCTGGCGGCCTCGTCCCTCGGGGCCCCGATCGCGTGGTCGCAGGAGGTGGGGAGCATCCCGCCCGCCCCGCCTCGGGCCGAGGGCGAGGGGCCGTGGAAGCGCTTGATTCTGCGCGGGGCGACGCTCGTCGACGGAACCGGAGCGCCTCCCGTCGGTCCGGTCGACATCGTCGTCGAAGGCAACCGCATCAAGGACATCAAGAGCGTGGGCGCGCCGGGAACGACGATCGACGCGACGAAGCGGCCCAAGGCGCAAGCCGGCGATCACGAGATCGACCTCGCGGGCCACTTCGTCCTGCCGGGCTTCGTCGACCTGCATGGGCACATGGGCGGCCGCGAGCAGGGGACGCCGGCCGAATACGTGCTCAAGCTCTGGATGGGCCACGGCATCACGACCAGCTCCGATCCCGGCAGCGGCAACGGCCTCGAGTTCATGGTCGAGCACAAGAAAAAGAGCGAGCAGAACCAGATCACCGCGCCGCGGCTCAAGCCGTACGTCTTCTACGGACAGGGCGTGAAGGAGCCGATCACGCGCCCGGAGCAAGCGCGCGCCTTCGTGCAGGACGTGGCGCGTCGCGGCGCCGACGGGATCAAGTTCTTCGGCCTGCGCCCCGACCTGATGGCCGCGGCAATCGACGAGGCCAAGAAGCTCGGCCTGCGCACCACCTGCCACCACGCCCAGCTCGCCGTGGCGCGGCTCAACGTGCTCGACAGCGCGCGCATGGGCCTGACGTCGATGCAGCACTGGTACGGCCTGCCGGAGGCGCTTTTCACCGACCGCACCGTCCAGGACTACCCGCGCGACTACAACTACAACGACGAGCAGGACCGCTTCTCGCAGGCGGGCCGGCTCTGGCGCCAGGCCGCGCCCCCGGGTAGCCCGCGCTGGAACGCCGTGATGGAGGAGCTGCTCAAGCTCGACTTCACGCTCTCGCCGACCTTTCACGCTTACGAGACGACGCGCGACTTCATGCGCATGAGCCGCGCGGAGTGGCACGAGGAGTACACGCTGCCGTCGCTGTGGCGCTTCTACCTGCCGAGCCGCACCAACCACGGCTCGTTCTTCTTCAACTGGACGACGGACGACGAGGTCGCGTGGCGCGACAACTACCGACTGTGGATGGCGTTCGTGAACGAATACAAGAACCGCGGCGGCCGCGTCGGCATCGGCACCGATTCCGGGTACCTGTTCAATCTCTACGGCTTCTCGTTCGTGCGTGAGATGGAGCTCTTCCGGGAGGCGGGCTTCCACCCGCTCGAGGTGATCCGCGCGGCGACACTCAAGGGCGCCGAGGCGCTCGGCGTCGCGGACAGCGTCGGGAGCGTCGAGCCCGGGAAGCTCGCCGACATGGTGGTGGTGGACGAGAACCCCGTCCTGAACCTGAAGCTGCTCTACGGCACGGGCGCTGTGAGGCTCACCGAGAAGAACGAGCTCATCCGTGTCGG
>Ga0210377_10002485_pt1 | contig 16125 bp, 16 predicted proteins | sample PLM4_65_b1redo_FD_155480 | JGI IMG/M metagenome (GOLD analysis project Ga0210377, IMG submission 155480) | Groundwater sediment microbial communities from an aquifer in East River, Colorado, USA - PLM4_65_b1 redo | ecosystem: Environmental > Terrestrial > Soil > Riparian zone | place: USA: East... | reverse complement strand
GAGTTGCTGGTGAATCAAGGGATGTATTATGAACTTTATCGGACAGGATTCCAGGAATAGTCCTCCCTCGTCCATTCTGGATGACACAGAAAATGCAAATTACTTTGCATTCTTCGGCAAACCAACACCTGAGAATCTCGGTGCCAATCGTCGTGGACTCCTTGCATCCCAACAAAAAAAGGCACTGGATGAGATTGTTGCAAGTCTAAAGGTCGCCTTTGTTGCGTTTGGGAGCATGTCAATCTTTAGCGTATTATTTATCAGTTTCCTGTTCTGGAAAATAGATTCTGAAGACGGAATCGTTTCCTTCACCGCCCAGTTGATCAATTTCGTTGTAGTTAGTCTGGTTTTTCTGGTGTTCATGGGGGTTGTTACCGGCGATCTGTTTATGGTTTTTGCAGGAGACGATCTCACGAATGAAGTGGTTGAATCGGCTATCGGTAAAATTGTGTGGAGTGGCAGACGGTATCAGATGCGAACCGATAGCCGCCTGCTTCGTTCCTTGCGCTCCCGGGTCGCTTTACCACCACCGGGAGAATATCGTTTCTATTATTTGCCGCATACCGGACTCGTGGTGATGGCTGAAGAAATGCGGCATGCAAGTGGAAATGAAACCTCGTCCACATTACTCCAGGCACTTGCCAACGCAAATAATTTTTCCCATGAAGATCTGGCACAGAATCAAAATGGTCTGTTGGGCAGATATCAGGAGAATCATTTAATTCGTATATTTGCTTTGTATGGATTGATCCTGTTGGGCAGTGTGGTTCTGTTTGTAAGTATGATCTCCCAAATACTCCGCGCATTGTCAACGACTACATCCATCTTGCTTCTTATTATTGGCACAGTTCTTTTCTTACGATTTGCCTGGAGCGCGGTGCAGATAGTGATGGATCTATGGAGAGGCAGGGTAATCAGTGTGGAAGGTCCAGTTGTACGGCAGTCTCATCGGACACGCTACCATCGCTCCTATTACTATGTGACGGGTTCGCATAAGTTCGAAGTATCTGAAGCGGCATACAGTGCACTGATTGAAGGGTCCTACTATCGCATTTGGTACGTGCCACGAAGTAAACGCCTTGTGTCAATTGAACCTATATAGTGTCTACCAGTATGGGTAAGATCGTGGTCATCCACGATGGCTCGATCATCGAGTAAGGAACGCATTCTGAGCTTTTGGCGAATCAAGGGATGTATTACGAGTTGGATCGGACGGGTTTTCAGGAGTAGTCTTCCAGAGGGTTGTATACCATTCATGGTTATGTAAAAATCTACGTGTGGTCTCTCACAGGTGATTTATAAATTTTGGCGAATCAAGAACAGGAGTCTCCCATGCGTAGAATACTTTTGCCGGTCATGTTATTGGGCTCGATCCTTTCAGCTTGTGCCGGGTCAACGCCTTCCACTTCGACGGCTCCTGCCATTCCAAGTCAACCATCAGCAATTCCATCCCCTACTCTCGTGCTGAATGAGAAAGCTCCTGCACTTCTTGCAGAAACTGATCTCGATACCCAGACGGGCACTGCATACTCGCTCGATTGGAGTCCGGATGGCGAAACACTTGCCGTCGCCTCCGGAGTGGAGATCATCCTCTTGAGCAGCGATCTTGAAGAAACTCTGGCAATTCTCAAACCTTCCAGCGGTGCACTTACCGCCACCTGGAGTTCTGACCAGAAAAAGTTTGCAACCGTTGTAGGGTTTAGGAATTCGACGATTTCGATCTGGGATTGGGATCCCTCCACTTTTACACTTACATTAGCCCAGGAGATTTCCGCAGGTTCTGATCAATATGGCGCGTCGTGGAGCCCGGATGGAAAACTGCTGGCAACGCTCGCGAACGATCGTAAAAGCACCATCCAGATTTGGGATAAAAGCACATGGGAAATGCTTCATAAATTCGACTTGCCATACGAAAACCCGCGCCGAGCTTTGAATTGGAGTGCAGACAGCAAGACCCTGTTCGATGCGGGTGAGTTGGATGGACAGTTGGTTGTCTTTGGGTTGAACGTGGCAAATGGCGAAGTGCAGGATCTTGCCACCCTGCCGCTGGAACAGGTGTTTGCGGTTGGCATTTCGCCTGATGTTGAGAAGTTTGCTGTGGCAGATGAACAGGGAAAGGTACGGATTTTTGATGTCGCATCGGGTGACTTGCTTATGGAATTCCAGTCTGTAAGTCAACCAGTTGGTCTGGCATGGAACCCGAATGGCACGTCGCTGGCTATTCTCGGCTATAAGACTGCTCTGCAACTGTGGAAAGTCGTGCGGTGAGACATTGGGCCGGCAGTGGATCCTGAAACTTCGCGTACTTCTTGACTCTCCCAACCTCAAATGATACACTCGCGCCATCTTATTCTTGAAAGGAGGCACGTACAAATGAAAGCCATGTTGTCATACATCCACGTTGTATTGAGCGCGCCTCCTACAGGTGAAGTGTAATCACGGATTGATCCGTTTTGATTAACATGTCCCCGCAGGTGCATCTCGCCCTGCGGTTTTTGTTTTAAGTACAAGTTTGAGGAAAATATATGAATTCTCGAAGCAGGAAATTCCTGTCCTATTACAGACCCTATCTGGGATTGTTCCTTGCAGATCTGGTTTGCGCGTTGATCGTATCGGGGACTGTACTGGTGCTCCCGTTATGTGCAAGTTACATCACCAAAAAATTGCTGGAAGGCAATGTGCCAAATACACTCGATCAGATCTATGGAATGGGCGCTGTGATGCTTGTGTTGGTTGCTGTTCATACAGCATGTAGTGTATTTGTCGATTATCAGGGACACATGATGGGTGCCTTGATGGAACGTGATATGCGCAGTGAGTTGTTCGAGCATTATCAGAAACTATCGTTCAGTTTCTACGATGAACAGAGAACAGGTCAGTTGTTGACGAGGATCACAAACGATTCGTTTGATCTGGCTGAGTTGTATCACCACGGACCGGAGGATCTTGTCATCTCGCTGTTGAACTTCATTGGGGCGTTCGTCATCATGCTTACGGTCAACGCCAAGCTCGCCCTGATGGTTTTTCTCTTTTTCCCTATCATGGCTGTGTACATCGTTCATTTCAACAAGAAAATGAGGATAGCCCTTCGGCGCAGCAACGACCGGATCGGCGATATTAACGCTCAAGTGGAAGATTCGCTTTCAGGCATCAGGGTGATGAAGTCATTTACGAACGAAGAGATCGAAAAAAGGAAATTTGACCATGAGAACAACCGTTTCCTTGCCAGCAGGAAGGACGGTTACAAAAGTGAGGCATACTTTGAAGCAGGAATGATCGCGTTCACGCAACTCTTTACCATCGCCGTGATTGTCTTTGGCAGCGCCAGTATTGCCGCAGGTGTTTCTCTGGATTTGGCTGACTTAATAACATTTTTATTGTGTGTCGGCATCCTCATTGAGCCGATCCAACGGTTCAGTAATTTCACCAGACTCTATCAGGAGGGAATTGCCGGGTTTGAGCGTTTCATGGAAGTGTTGGAGGTGGAGCCGGATATCCAGGACGCAGCTGGTGCAATTGAACTCACGCATGTTCAGGGAAATGTGGAATTTAAAGATGTGGGTTTCAAGTATAGGCAGGACCATAACTATGTTCTAAAGAACATCTCCCTGGATATAAGAGTCGGAGAATATGTTGCGTTAGTAGGGTCTTCCGGTGTCGGTAAAACGACCTTGTGTTCTTTGATCCCCCGTTTTTACGAAGTCACTGAGGGCAAAATACTGCTCGATGGCAGGGATATAAGAGGTGTTCGCTTGTCCTCATTAAGACGGAGCATCGGCATTGTCCAGCAGGATGTATACCTGTTTGCCGGGACAGTCTCGGAAAATATCCGCTACGGCAAACTGGACGCAAGCATGGATGAAATCGTCGAGGCAGCTAAAAAAGCGAATGCCCATGATTTTATTATGGCGTTGCCGGATGGATATGACACGGATATCGGTCAACGCGGCGTAAAGTTATCGGGAGGGCAAAAACAAAGGTTGAGTATTGCGCGTGTCTTCTTGAAGGATCCGCCCGTTATCATTTTTGATGAAGCGACGAGTGCTCTGGATAATGAAAGTGAAAAGGCAGTTAAAGATTCGTTGGAGAAATTAACTGCCAACCGCACGACACTTGTCATCGCCCATCGTTTGTCAACGGTCAGAAATGCGCAAAGGATTGTCGTATTAACGGATAACGGGATCGGTGAGCAAGGGACGCATGAAGAGTTGATCGCATTGGACGGTATCTATGCCAATTTATACAACAGCAATTAAAGATATAACCTGATCGTTGCCTGATGTGAAGCCTGACAGGTCTTCTAAATAGCTTTTTTTTACTGGATCGCCTGCATGAAAATGGACTCTGTTTGGAATTGGTTCTGAGAAAACCTGTCAGGTTTGGTATATTGTGTATTAGTTTTTGCGAACAAAGTTTCAGGATCGAGGGATCTTATGCTCTACTTCCGTATCCATGCCGTTCAACGTATGTTTGAGCGCAATGTTTCAGTGAAGAAGGTGCTGGACGCAGTTGAAGCTGGGGAGACCATCGAGGATTACTCATCAGAAACGCCTGAACCGAGCCGTTTGATCCTGGGGTTTCAGGGGAAACGTCCGTTCCATGTGGTGGTGTCCGAGGATCCAGATACAAACGTAACAACCATTATCACGGTTTACATTCCTGACCCCAATAAATGGAATAGAGATTCCAAGAGTCGCAGATCATGATCTGTCTCATCTGCAGACAGGCTAAGATCGTGGGCGGACTCACCTCCGTCACCTTTGAGCTCGGCGAGATGAGACTGGTCGTGAATAACGTCCCTGCGACTGTTTGTCCCATTTGCGGGGAGGCTTATGTGGAGGAAAATGTGGCGGTACAGTTGTTGAAGGATGCGGAGGAGATGTCCGCGGCGGGGGAGAGGGATGATGTCATTGAATTCAATTTCCAAAGATGAGAATTCCTGTTTTCTGTCATTTTGGCGTACTCCTGTGCGACGTATTAGTAGAAAGGCAAATCGGCCTATAATCTGCAAAACAGGAGAATAATCTTATGAAATATCTGTTGCGGATGTACGCGAATGAGTCCGAAGCGTCAAATGACCCCTGAGGAATATCAAGCGATCGCACGAGCAATCACGGTCGGCGTTTGGGATGGCAAGCGCCTGATCGCTGACGGTCCTTTCGCCGAAAACCACGAGAGCGCGCTTATCTTCAGCGGCGGTTTGATGAGATGCAAGATCTCATCGCGTAATTTTGAAAACAAAAAGCCCTGCAAGGCATTGACCTTGCAGGGCTTATCTTTTATTTCCTGACTAATCTGCCACAGCCGCCGCGCTGACCAACTCGCGTTCTTCCATCGAAGCTTGCGACGCGTTCATATCCAACCTTGTGGAAAGATACAACGCGACGATGAGCATGACCGCTTCCATACCGAACAGGGTGGAGTAGGCGATCAGTGCGCTTCCAGTTGTGAGTCGCATCACATCCACGATGGTGCCGCCCATGAGATTCCCAAACGCATGACCGACCATATTCGCCACACCCCAAACACCCATCAACATGCCAGCACGGATGGGAGTAGTGAACGAAACCACGCCGCTCAACATCCCCGCGCCTGCCAGACCGGTGCCGAGTCCCATCACGAATACGAGACCCTTGAATGCGCCTGCGTTTCCGCTCATGCCGACAATGATCAAGCCGATGAAGACTGCAATGCTAAGGCTGATGCCTGTGCGCATGAGCTTCATGAAGCCCAGCCACTTGAGCAGGAAAAAGCCCGAGAGCAGCATCGAGAACATCACGCCGAGTCCCCAGTACATGGTGAGACGGGTCGTGTCACCGACACTCATGCCAAGGACGAGTCCGCCGTAAGGTTCAAGCAAGGCGTCTTGTGCCAAGGTCCCAATGAAAGTGAAGATGACCAGCAGGAACAAAATACGCACTTGTTTATCGGCGAACACAACCTCGCGCAATACTTTCTGAAAGGGAACTTGTCGCGCGCGTTCGGTCGCGTTTTGGGTGGATGGATTTCGCGGTTCCTGATTGATCGCCGCAAACAGTGCCAGCACGAAGATCGCCACCGCGACTCCCATCGCCACACTGACGAGTCGACCCGGCTCGTATGTTTCGAGCGCCTTGCCGATGAAGCCTGCTCCCATCACTGCCCCCAACAAAGTGGCGACCTCGTAAAACGTAATGGCACGCGTCCGTTGCTGTTTATCGTAGCGGTCGGTGATGAGCGCCTGATAAGTATTGTGCGCCAGATTGCGACCCAGTCCATACAGCAGGAAGGACAGGATGCCACTGAGGATGAGCATCACACTGATCTGTGTTGTTTTTGCGGTCGCATTTGCCGCGGCAACGATTCCCAGCCCGATGATCAACGCACCGATAATGATGTACGGCTCGCGGCGGCGACCAAAAAGCGGAAACCCATCTGAGCGATAGCCCAGCCATACGCGGACAGGCGAGACCAACAATGGAATTGCGAAAAAGAATGCCACGAGCGAGGCGGGCAAACCCAGGTCGGCGATCATGATGCGGTTGAGCGTGCCGCCGATCAGCGCGCCGCTCAGTCCGTAGGCGATCGAAAACCCTGCGAGACGGAAGTTGTTTAGAAACCGGACAATTTTCATTACTTGCTCCTTTTAAATTCTTTTGCCACAGAGACACAGAGACCGCAGAGAAAAAAACTTTTTCAGATACTCAGTGATTCTTTGGCTAATTTACCTGCCAATTTTTGTACCGCATTGCGACCCTGGCGAATACAATCGGGCACCGCTATGCCGCGATAAGAACTGCCAGCCAAAGCAATGTTCGTGGGGAGATGTTTTTCGATCTCGTCGATCAAATCCAAATGACCGACCTCCGCCTGTAGGAATCCGTTTTGCCAGCGGAAGACCTTATGCATAACCGGTTCAGCTGTGATGCCGAGCAGTTCGGATAATTCACTTCGCACAACAGACATTAGCTTTTCCTCGTCGTATTCCACCACTTCGGGTTTTCCTCCACCGATGAAGACGCGCAATACCGCATAACCGGGCGATGACCGGTGCGGCATCTTCTTCGATGTGAAAGTGACTGCGTCTATGGCGCGTTTTTCGCGGCGCGGGATCATCAACCCGGTGATGTTGAGTTTGGGAAGGTCGGATTCTTTATATGCAAGCGAAACAGTTCCGATGTGGTTGTGGTGAATTCTTCCCAACAGATCACTCGCTTCCGTTGAAATATCCTTGACCAGCCACGACGCGACATTCGCCAGCGTGGCGAGTATCACGGCGTCGGCGAAAATGACCTCGCCATTTGCAGTGCAGACCTTGTACCCTGTTCCTTCGCGCAGAATAAAACGGACGCGTGAATTGAGTCTTATATCGCCGATCAAATGATTGACAAGGTTATCCACGATTCCCTGGACCCCGCTTTTGTATGTGATAAAACGCGGCTTCTTCATAGGGCTGTTTCCGTTCTTACGCGAACGGAACGCGCGTTGGAACGCAGCGAGGACGAGACTACCAGATTCCTTTTCCATCTCGCGCATGACCGGGGATGAAACCATGATGCTTTGAATGTTGGGGTCTGTGTTGTAAATTCCACCCAGCACCGGACCGATGAATTTATCCAATGCCTCTTCGCCAAGCCGACGCCGCACAAAGTCACCGAGTGACTCGTCTGCGTCATCTTTGCGCGCGGGTTGGAAAGGCTCTGACATCATGCGTAGTTTGCCGCGCGTTGTCATCAGCGGGGACCGAATGAATTTAAACGGAGACAGGGGTATCGGTTGGGGTGAAGCGTTGTCCAGCACATAGATGCCGCGTGTCTCTGAGCCGGGATCATCCACCTGCTCGAGAATCCCCAACTCGTTCGTCAAATCCCAGGCTTCAGGTTTGCGTGTGACGATCGTATCGGGCCCGCCATCAATGAGAAAGCGTGAGGCATCCATCCTGATCTCAGATGAAACGATTTTGCCGCCCCAGCGATCAGACGCTTCGAGCAACGTATAGGAAATGCCGCGTTGTTGTGCTTCCCACGCCGCGCTCAGACCCGTGATGCCCCCACCGATGATGACAAGTTGCATTCGAGCTCCTTCGTTTCCTCTCCTCGGCTCGTTTGCATTGTAAATTCTCCATCTAATTTGTGGTATATAGTTTTTGATAGGATTGCCTAAGAGTTCGTTAAGGATTTCACAATCAAATTTTTGCGGCGTTTATACTTTCACCATGGAAATTAATTGGATCGGTCTCGCTTCAGCTGGAGCAACATTCTTTGGAGTTTGGCTTGGTCACGTCTCGGTGCGTAAGATCGAACGCGAGGTGACGCGCATTTGGATTCCAGCCACGCTCGCGCTTCTCTCCGGCATCGGACTCGAACTCGCCTCTTTCTGGACCGACAGCTTGATCCCCTCTACGATCTGCGGAATCCTGGGTGTGACGCTGCTCTGGGACGCGCTCGAGCTTGCAGTTCGTCAACCGAAACGGATCAAGGAAGGATACGCGCCCGCGAATCCGAAGAACCCGCGTCACACACAGATATTGTCAACTCATCCGAAAGCGACAACGATCAATTGGCTCGACCGCGACCCACGCGGTATGCCATATTCGAAAGATGAACTGATCTCGATCAAGAAGAGGCCGGCATGAACTGGTTCGGCATCTCGGTTGGCTTTGCGACCCTATTTATTATCGGATTGGGATTCATCTGGGTCATTCGCGGCGAACGATACTTTGGCTATCTGTGGTGGCCCTATGTGATGGGACTTGGCGTATTGTGTGTGGTCAGTTCGCTATTTATTTCTTATATCTGGGGGTCGGTGTTGATGGGCGCGATCGGTGCATCCCTGTTGTGGGGTTCTACTGAATTGAAAGAGCAGGCAGTCCGTGGGGAATTGGGTTGGTATCCGTTTCACGAGAAGAAGATATTGCCTCCCTTCGCCGAGATCATCAAAAAATGGAAGGTACCAAGCTTATAAAAATGGTGATAATCAGAATGGAATAGCATTGAAAGCCATGTTGACAAATGATGTCCTATTGAGCGCGCCTCTTCATGAGGTAGTAACGACTTAAGTCGTTACTACAGATTCTACTTATTACCGCAGGCGTACCTCGCCCCGCGGTTTTCATTTTATATCAAGGAACGATATGAATTCACGTCTCAAGAAATTCCTTCCACTGTGAGAAACGAGCAGCGTAGTCGTATTATCTAAAAACGGAATCGATGAACAAGGTACTCACGATGAATTGATAAGGTTGAATGGTAGTATGCTGGCCTCTATACTGTGCAGGCCAGGATGTAATATTAAACACTGGTGAGAGCCGGTTTAAATTTCCCGGAATAGAGTTATTATCTGCAGCTGCAGCCTGATTGTCAACCTCCCGTAAAATAGGTTCTCCCGCACTTTATGTGAAAATCAAGGCGGACCAAGAACTTTTAGACGAAGCAAATCAAAATTTGCGCGGCCATACATCTGATGTTTAATCATTTTCAATCGATTTACCTGTCCTTCCACCTGCCCGTTGCTCCAGTCGCAGGACAAGGCTGCTTTCACAGCACCATAATCCTGGCGGAGTCCCGAGGCAAAGTTTTGTAATTTTTTCACCCCGCAAGCTTCCATCTTCATCAACCAGTCGTCTAGCAAGTCGGGGGATTTTTGTGAAACCATTTTCTGAAACAATTGCACCAGCTGATGGATCTCGCTCAGCTTTTGGTTTTCGACAAAGAGGGCCTGCAGATAAGTTTTTTCTTCCTCCTGTAATCCACCGGCGTCTTTCATCAACAACCAAGCTAACTGGCCAGATGAGCGAAAGGCTGTCTGCTTCTGAAAGCGTTGCAGATACTCAGCCACGCTTTTTCTTTGGCCCGGGTAGCCCTTTTGTTGCAACTCCCGCCAGAGCACGGAAACATCTTGACAGCCTGCCTTCCAGCGCATGCTGAGATAGTCTTTGTAAATATCCAACTGACTAGCCGCAGGTTTTCTGAATTGCCAAGCTGGTAACTCTGCATCTTCAAGATATCGACGAACCGTTCCGCGGTTGATACCCAAGACCCTAACGATCAATCGCTGGGAATAGCACTTGGCATATAGGTAATTCACCAACTCGAAATGCTTTTTTCGCTTTTGGTAGGAAGCCGTTTCTTTTTTCTCCGTATGCGATTGCAGCTTTTTGAGTTGACCCGGGAGGCTTTCTTGCAGTTTTTCCCAAAAATTGTGCAGCAAATGCCAGCGGTCCACAACTTGCTGGGCTTGCGGGGCACCCCTCTCAATACCCGCTTTGTATTCAAAGGAACGGTCGCGACTGATGATCTCAACCTCCGGATGCTTCTGCAGCCAGCCCCGCAAGGTGGTTTGGGTCCGGTCGGGCAGCAATTCAATCGTTTGATGCTTTTCTAGATCAACTAGGATCGTGCCATAACTCTGCCCTTTCTTCGTTGCCCAATCATCAACCCCCAGGACTCTCACCGTTGGGTCTTGAGAAAGATCTGTTTTTCGAATCAAACGGAGAACACTATCGGGACTCACCTGAACTTGTAACCGTTGACAAACGCGTGAGGTCGTTTCGGCACTCATTTCGAACGCAATCCATTTGAGCAGGACCTCGAGCTGAATGGTTCGCCTGGCATAGAAATGAGCCGTGTCTGGGATCCGTTCGGCAAACGTCTTGTGAGTGCAAGACGGATTGTGACAAAAATATCTGCACACACTCAAGATCAGTTGGATAGGCGTGTCTGAACATGGTAATGCTTGTGGTTTTCGAATATACACACTATGTTGTTTTTGAGAGCAGGTCTGACAATAAGGGCAGACCGCTGATCGACTGGAACTGACTGCTTTCAGCAAAACCTTGCCAGAACGAGCTTTGACGATCTGGGTCAGTGTAAAGCCTTGGAGGGGATATAGTTCGTTGAGTTGCATTCCCCAAGCAAATCATATTTTTCACCGTTTCACATAAAGTGCGGGAGAACCTAAGTTTGGGAGGTTGACAGATCTATGTTCACTATTGGATTATTTAGAACGTAAGCATAGCGATCATATGCTTGTGGATTTTCTGTACCCGGAACGACAGTATCTGCTTGGGCAAACCTCCCTAACGACACATCTACCCATCTTGCATTGTAGAACATCAGACCAAAGTCCGATTGGTACGAGTATTGTCCAGTGAAAGTGTATTTCGTGGGATTTGTGCCGCTGGCATAGCGAACTTCTCCCCAAGCCCTGTATCTCGTCTCCGAAATCACCGTCCCCGTGGCAGAGGTGGTCAAGGATGTGCTGCCCAAATGATCACCAAGCACAAAGTAGAGTGTACCACTGCTGCGCATGGCAATCCGCTGAGCACCGGCATAGTAATACTTGGTGACCGTAGAACCCGCCACTTCGTAATAGGCACCTACAAAGTAGGTGATGGTTGTGGCAATATTGGTTGTCAAAACCGATTGTACCCGCTTCCCGTCCTTGTTTGATTTGGGTCTTTGACCCAAATCACTTATGGACCGAAGGTCTCCTTTGTCGACCAGCGGTATTATAATTTTCGTATGGAAAGATATCGTATCGATCCAGCCGTGGGAGTATATTTTGTCACTTTTACGGTGGTTGAGTGGCTGCCTGTTTTCATTGATGAAGCATCCTGTAAAATCATCACGGATAGTTTGAACTATTGTCATGAGAATAAACACCTGCGTGTCAATGCATATGTGATCATGTCGAATCATATGCACGCCATTACATTTGATGCTGATTTTGATTCGGCACGCCTCAAACACACGCTGGATGATTTTCGGAAATTTACGGGTCGTCACCTGTTGGATTTGAGTGCAAAGCACCGTCCAGCCTCTTTCACAGAAGAATTTCGCAAACATGCTGGCAAGGATCGAGAGAGGCGATTCTGGCAGCCGACCCAGCATCCCGAAGGGATCACATCGGAAAAGTTCTACATTCAAAAATTGAACTATATTCACGATAATCCCTGTCGGAAGGGACTGGTGAATCACGCACAGGACTGGCGGTTTTCGTCGGCTTCCTTTTGGTTCGATGGGGAGAAGAAAAACGATGTGGTATTGTCTGGCATTGGCTGGGAATGAGACCTTTGGTCGGATTTCAGCGGGGTCGAAGACCCACACCGAACAGAGGTTGTTTTATAGGCAAACCATTATGAATAACAAAGCGTTTCCAATCAACGCACTTAAAATCAAGCTACTTGTTTTGCTTACAACAATGATGGGACTGGTTATTGCTTGCAATGCCTTATCTGGACAAAGACAGGTTAAATCCATTTCATCCCAAAAATTGTCGTTCCCATTTGCCGATTATTCTTCTATTCTATGGATTGGTCAGGAGATGATTGCTTTTACAACTACTGAAAGTGCAGATAATGCCCGGAGCTATGCAAAGGCAGGTGATCAGAATCTTCATCAAATTGTTTTTCCTGATGATCCCAATTGCGGGTTCAGCACAGACCATCAAGTGTATGAGACTCTTCCTGATGGAGATCTTCAACTTTGGAAAGAATGTAGGATAGGAACCACAGCGTTACCGACCAAGACTTTAACATATTTGATGTCTTACAATTGGCAAACAGGCAAAATGGAAGAGCTAGCAGGCCCCTTGCCTTTGGGGTCGTCTCAAGCAAGTTGGAATCCAGATCAAACTCGTGGGATTGTTTTTTTAGATAGCGGTCTTGCTAGGACGACACTATTTTCGATATGGAAGAATGGTTTTGGTCCCCTTGATTTGGTTATTACAGATCAGGAAAAGTCTTGGAATTTGAAAAATTTCTTCCCGGATTTTCCAAACTCGGAAACTATTCGGAGCGGCAACACTGGGCGAGCTGTCTGGTCCCCTGATGGGCACACAATTGCTTTCTTTGCATCTTCAGATGCAATTGGTAAAGTAGAATTTGAAAGGTTTAATGTTGAATACAATCTTTATTTGATGGATGCGGATCAACTAAAACCAAAAGCTGTATCAGGAAACATTCACTTTCCATTCATTATTAAATGGTCGCCCGATTCCAGGCACATTGCTTTCATTGGTGAATATGGGTCTTTCAAACAAACGGGTTTATGGCTCTATTCTATCGATACGAATTCCGTACTAAATATTGCTGAAGGAACATTTCAAGATATTCTCTGGAATCCTGATAACAAAGGATTGTTTGCCATTCGTTGTGATGATAACCATTATTGCTCACAGGTTGAAGAGTATGATCTAGCAGGTATTTTGAATCATTAACTGACCGATTCGTCCCGTACAAAATATTAATATACTAACTCACGGAAGACTGCTATGAAACAGAACGTAATTTGAAATTCCTGTTGGGAGACCACTTGGGAAGCACCTCTCTCGTCACCGACGCGAATGGACAGAGTCCCATTGAGACGCGTTACACCGCCTGGGGCGAAGTGCGCTATACGACGCCCAATACCACTCTGCCGACAAAATACACCTACACGGGACAATATAGCTACACCTCCGATTTTGGATTGATGTTCTACAATGCAAGGTGGGTGGATGTCTCGTTGGGGAGATTCGCTCAAGCGGATAGTTTAGTTGGTGGTGATAGATATACTTATGTCAACAATTCTCCTGTGCGATTTACCGATCCTACAGGACACAGATCATGTGACGATGTAGATGAAAATGGGAAATGTGTTACCAGCTCTGGTAATTTTAGCAAAACCAATAACCTATCATCCCTTACATCAACAGGTTCCGGAAAATGCCAAAGAATAGGAAATAGCTACTGTGATGGGAAGCGAATATACCAAGTTTATTTATGGTACAAGGTAAATCAAGGTTGGTGGAATGAGGACGGAAATTTTACAGCTGCCGATTTCTTAGCAATGATTTTGATGGGTGAAGCAAACGGAAATGAACATGACTTAATCGCTATCATGGTTGCAGTTGGTAATCAGCTCTGGGGATCATCAGATCAACGGACGGCTTATTGTACTTCGCAGAACTGTGAGGCTGGCATATTTAATTTCATTGGCGCTTATATGCAATCGGCCGGAGAAAGATATAATGGAATATACGACTCCAGATCCGCAAACCATGGAAATGTTTCAGCAGGTACCTATGCTGGATTATCCGCACCGCCAACTGGTGGATACGGTCGTTTGGCAAAATTAGGGCTTTCTCTTGACGATGTTGCCAACAGAGTAGTCTACAGCCAAACATTTAGGCAAATTGATGGCAATGATCCAACGGATTGGGGAGTTGTGGGGCGGGATCGTGACCTTAAATGGTTTCGTAAAGCCTGGGCACATAATGCCCCTTCAGGAACCACTAATCCTTGTGGGGTTTTTCATACAGGGTATGACGTTGTTTATACTGATAATCAGGCTGCTACCTGGGGAGCGGCATATGTGAATTGCCCTTAATTTCCTTAATATATATGTATCATATCCCCTTCTAGGAGTTTATTATGATGAGGACAATTATATTCTTTATTGTGGCTGCGATAATACTTACTACAAGCTGTGTTCCAGTTGCCAATAACACTAAAACGGCAACTCCTGTTATTTTTACGACTGAAGCGGCAGTCACGGAAACACTTACGCCGACTAAATCACCTGCAACAATCCCAGAACAGGGTTTTAAGATCACCATTCAATGTTTGGGTATCCAGCCGTCTATCCCTTACGATTTCGAGTCTGAAGGTGATATCGTTCTAAAAGATTATTACGACAACAGGACACTTTTCGACATACATCCTTCCAGTGCTAACGCAAGTAAAACAATATTTGGAGAAGGATTTCTTTATCCTTTTATCTCACCAAACAAGAAAATGCTTGCTTACTTAGATATTTCTGATGTAGATGCGCCAAAGTTGAAAATGGTTAATATCAGGAACGAAATTCAGGTGACGATTCCCTGGCTGGATGATTGGGGATACTTAGCCGGCTGGATCAATGATAATCAATTATATATAAGTCCATATGGCCAAGAACAAATGATTGTCTTCGATCCATTTATAGAGAATACGAAGAACATAGCTTTTGATCAATTCCCTGAGTTTAATTTTATACCTCGCGACCATTGGGTGGAATATGACCCAACTCTTAACCGGGTTATTTATCCCAAGGGTGGTTCGCTAGCGCTCTTTGATGTAGAAAGTAGCCAAGTTCTTGCAGAGGTGCCGACTGGGGTTGTACGTTTACCAGGGGATATCTCGTGGACAATAAACGGTGATTATGTCGCTGTAATCGGCTCCATTTTCCCTCAAACTGACAATATGGGTGATGAACTGTTCATTATTACTCGTGATGGAGTTTCTATGCAGGTTACCAACCTGACCAATTACTATGGGAAGGGCATATCACTTAGCTACCCACGCTGGTCTCCTAGTGGGAAGCGTTTAGCTTTCTGGGAAATGGATTCCCTAAATAAATATCAGGATAGGAAATTGCTCGTTGTTGATTTAAGTGCAAAACAAGTTACCGATTATTGCATTTCTACCAGTCCAGATAATTATGGAAATTTCGGTGAAGCACTACCTGCACCCATTTGGTCTCCCGATGGTACTCAACTGCTTGTTGAAACCCGCTATAGTCAAGATCATAGCGATGTAGTTTTGCTTGATATTACAAAGAATATCGCAATAAAAATTGCAGAAAATGCTCGCCCTATTGGCTGGATGATTTCTCCATAATTTTACGATTGAAGTAACAGTATAGTAATTACTCGTAGTAGAAGAAAATACACCTGCCATAATAAGATCAACAGCGCTTTCGGGCGCTATTTTTCTCTGTCAGACAAATATCACTCCAGGCAACCGAAGATTTCGACAGGTAAAATTCGACCAAAAGCATTTGAGAAGCATCAGTCCAATCAACGATGCGAATTGCCGGGCACTTGTCACTTCAACTCATACACCCAAAAGAGCAGCTCACCGTTCCAGCCTTCATCTGAATACAAATAGCCATTTGGATATTCCTTTGTGACTTCCAAGACCTCAGTCTCCCTGCCGGGGGGGAAGATGAAGACGATGTTATCTTTATTCAACAGCGTTTTGTCAAAAGTGCTCCACGGCTCCGGCACATCGACGCCCTTCACCTGCGGCGCGAGATATTGAATGCTGGGGATGGAGTAATATCCCAGGTTGGGGATGGTGAAAAAAGCGACCTGGGTCCCGGCCGGTTTTTCCTTTACATCGTT
>Ga0210377_10002484_pt1 | contig 16126 bp, 14 predicted proteins | sample PLM4_65_b1redo_FD_155480 | JGI IMG/M metagenome (GOLD analysis project Ga0210377, IMG submission 155480) | Groundwater sediment microbial communities from an aquifer in East River, Colorado, USA - PLM4_65_b1 redo | ecosystem: Environmental > Terrestrial > Soil > Riparian zone | place: USA: East... | reverse complement strand
CCGCCCCGACGCGGGTCGACGGGCGCACGCGTGAACCTTCGCGACGCAGGACCCGGACGGGTAGACCTAGCGCAGGGCCGGCAGCTGCCGGCCGAAGGATCTGGATCGATGCCGAGCCTCCGCGCATGGCGCATGCCGGGCCTCGCGGGCCTGCTGCTGCTGGCGCTCGCCCTGCTCTTCTGGAAGCTGCGCATCCTCGACACCGGCGTGAACCTCGAGCTCACGCTCGAGAACGTCGATCTCTACAACAGCCACTATCCGATGACGTGGTTCGGCTTCCGCGCGCTGCGCGAGGGGCGGCTGCCGCTGTGGAACCCGTGGCAGTTCGTCGGAGAGCCTTTTTTGGCGGCGTACTATGGCGGTCTGTTCTACCCGCTGAACGCGATCTACCTCGTGACGAGCGTGCCGCTCGGGATGGAGCTCTCGGGCGTGCTGCACATGGGGCTAGCCGCCGGCGGGATGGCCGCGCTCGCGCGGCGGCTGCGCATCGACTGGCCTGGCGCGCTCGTGGCGGCCTTCACGTTCGCCTGGTCGGGCTGGTTCGTCTTCTCGACGAACCAGCCGCGCATCCTCGCCGCCATCGCGTGGCTGCCGTGGACGCTTTGGCTGCTCGACCGCGTGCTCGCCGGCGAGCGGCGCGCGGGGCTCGTCTTCACGCTCGGGGTCGCCGCGCAGCTCCTGATCGGCGACGCCGAGCACGTGCTGCACGGCCTGCTCGCGGGCGCGCTGCTCGTCGTGCTGCGTGTGTGCGAGCTCGCGGCGCGCGGCGCCTGGCGCGACGCGCTCGCGCGGAGCGCGCGGTGCGCGGGAGGCGTCGCGGTCGCCGTCGGGCTCACGGCTTTCCAGCTGCTGCCGACGCTCGAGCTGGTGCAAAGGAGCGCGCGATCGGCCGGCGGCCTCGACGTCCTGCACGCGGTCGGCTCGGGCGTCTACACATCGGCGCTCTTCCTCAGCCAGGCGGCGGAGACAACCGGTTGGGTGACCGTGGGCGCGCTGCCTCTCATCGCCGCGCTGCTCGCGCTGGGACGCGGGCGCGGAGCGCTGCCCTGGCTCCTCGGTGCGGCGATGGCGCTGATCGGTACGCAGCTCGTCCTGGGCGGCGCCCTCTTCCGCCTCTATCACGAGCTGCCGCTCGCGCAGCTGTTTCGCCGTCCCTACAAGTTCCTCGACGTCTACGCCTGCGGGCAGGCGCTGCTCGCCGGGCTCGCGGTCGCGCGGCTCGGCGATGAGGCAGACGCCACGCGCCGGGAGCTGTGGTCCGATGCGCGCTGGCTCGGGGCCCTCGTGCTCGCCGCACTCGCGCTCTACTTCCTCCACGACGCGGGCCGCTCGAGCCCGTGGCTCGCGGCGCTGCTGCTCGCGCTCGCGCTCTACGGCGCGAGCGCTGGGCGCACGCTGCGGCGAGCGGCGGTGGCGCTCGTCGTGGGCGTCCAGCTCGCGAGCCTCTTCTTCGGATCCGCGAACACGTACGTGCGCCCGGTGCAGCGGCAGGAGGTGCTCGCGGCGCGGCGCGAGATCTTCTCGGCGCCGCGCGCGCGCGGCGACCAATCCCGCGTGTACGTGTCGCCGCATCTGTGGGCCACACCAGGTCTCTCGCTCAAACAGGGCATGCTGAACGAGGTGGGCGTCTCGAACGACTACGAGCCGCTCGCGCTCGCGCGCTACGCGGAGTTCTTCGGCGCCGTCTCGCCGTGGCGCTCGCCCGACGGGCTCTTCAACGGGCGCTATCGCTTGGTAGACGACATCAAATGGTGTCTACTCGATCTCACCGGAACCCGCTACTACGTGGTGCGCCGCACGGAAGAGGCCGCATCCCGCATGAGCGCACACCCGCCCGGCCCCGATGGCGAGGGCTTCCGGCTGATCGCCGGCGGCGAAGTGCAGGTCTACGAGCGGGAGGCGGCGCTGCCGCGCGCCTGGTGGGTTCCGCGAGCGCGCGACGTTCGCGACGGCGCCGAGGCGCTTGCGGCGCTCTGCGCGCCCGGTTTCGACCCGCGCGGCGAAGTGGTGCTCGAGCGTGCGGGCGGGGGCGTTGCCGGCGCGGCGATCGAGGCCGCGCCCGGGGACGGCGCCGAGCCGCAGCGGGCGCGGGTCGCGATCGACGCCTACGCCCCCGAGCAGGTCGACATCACGGTCGACGCGCCGCGCCCCGGCTGGCTCGTGCTGAGCGACCTCCATTACCCGGGCTGGCGCGCGACCGTGAACGGCAACGAGGCGCCGATCGAGCGCGCCAATCATCTTTTCCGCGGCGTGCGCGTCGGCGCGGGCCATTCGGCGCTGCGTTTCGAGTTCCGGCCCGCGAGCCTGCGCAACGGAGCGCTCGTGAGCGGCGCGACGGCGCTCTCGCTCGCCGCCGGCCTCGGTCTCTGGGCGTGGCGCGGGCGGCGCGCCGCGGGCGCCGTTTGACCCGCGGGAGCCCTGGGGGTAGAGTCCGATTTCGCCTTGCGGTGAGCCGCGATCGCAGGGTCCCGCTCGATCACGAACCTCGTGAACTCCGTCAGGTCCGGAAGGAAGCAGCGGTAGCGAGACTTCGGTTGCGAGCGGGGGCGCCCTGCGATCCCGGCTCGGCGCAGGCCGAGCGCGGCGAGACGCGCGGCACGAGCGGCGGAATCGCGGGTCTCGGGTGAGCTACCAGGTTCTCGCGCGCAAGTGGCGCCCGCAGGGCTTCGACGACGTGAGCGGCCAGGCTCACGTCACGACTCCGCTGCGCAACGCGATCCGCACGGGGCGCGTGCCCCACGCGATCCTGCTCACGGGCCCGCGCGGCGTGGGCAAGACGACACTCGCGCGCATTCTCGCGCGCTGCCTCAACTGCGAGAAGGGCCCCACGGATACGCCCTGCGGCGAGTGCGTCCCGTGCCGCGAGATCACCGCCGGGCGCTCGACCGACGTCCAGGAGATCGACGCGGCGAGCCGAACCGGCGTCGACGACGTGCGCGAGCTGATCGAAGCCGTGCGTTACGCGCCCGCGCCGGGCAAGCACCGCATCTTCGTGGTCGACGAGGTGCACATGCTCTCGACCGCGGCGTTCAACGCGTTGCTCAAGACGCTCGAAGAGCCGCCGCCGCGCAGCCTGTTCGTGTTCGCGACCACGAACGCCGAGAAGATCCCGTTCACCGTGATCTCGCGTTGCCAGCGCTACGACCTGCGGCGCCTGCTGGTTCCGGAGATCGTCGAGCGACTCACCGCCATCGCGCGCGCGGAGGGGATTTCGGTCTCGGAGAAGAGCCTGCTCGCGATCGCGCGCGAGGCCGACGGCTCGATGCGCGACGCGCAGACGCTGCTCGACCAGGTGATCGCCTGGGGCGGAAACGAAGTGGCCGACGAGCAGGTCGCTCAGGTCCTCGACCTGATCGATCGCCGCATCCTGATGGGCATCCTCGAAGCCTGCGCCGCGGGCGAGGCCGCGCAGGCGCTCGAGGCCTGCGGCCGGGCCGCCACCACCGGCATCGACGCCAAACGCCTCGCCGAGAATCTGGTCGGTCTGCTGCGCGACCTGGTGGTGCTGCGCATCGCACCCGACGCGCCGCAGCTCGTCGAGGGCAGCGCCGAGGAGGTGGCCGAGCTGCGCACGCTCGCGGCGCGCTGCGACCCCGCGCGGCTGCGCCGCATGTTCCGCGCGCTGGTGAAGGAGCAGGAGGATCTCGCGTGGGCTCCCCAGCCGTTCGCCGTGCTCGAGATGGCGATCGTGCGGCTCGCGACGCTGCCTGCAGGGGACGACGTGGCGGCGCTGCTCTCGCGGCTCGAAGCGCTCGAGGCGCGGCTGCGCGGCGCGGGCCCGCCCGGCTCGCCCAGCGCACCGCAGGGCCGCTCGCCCGAGCGACCTCGCCCGACGAGCGCCGGCAAAGCATCGGCGGCGTCCGAAAGCGCCGCATCCGAGGAGGGCCCCGCACTCGCGTCGCTCCCGCCGGCGGTGGTCTTCGACCGGCTGCGCGCCTTCGCGGGCAAGCAGGATCCGGGGCTCTTCGCCGCGCTCGACGGCGGGGAGCTGGCGCAGAACGAGGCTTCGCGGCTGCGCATCCGCGTGCCGGCCGGCTTTGGGGCGCGCCGGCTCGAGCAGAAGCGCGCGGCGCTCGAGCAGTGCTGCGAACGCTTCTTCGGGCGCCCGGTCGCGGTCGAGCTCGAGATCGTGGGCGCGACGCCGGAGGCGCCGAGCATCGCCCAGGCATCCAGCGCCGAGGCGCTGCGTCGCGTGCGGCAGCAGGCGCTCTCGCATCCCGCGGTGAATGCCGCGCTCGAGGTGCTGGAGGGCGAGATCGTCGAGATCCGCCCGCTCGGAGGCAGCCGGTGAGCCAGCCCGACCTCACAGCGCTGCTCGCCAAGGCAAAGCAGATGCAGGCGCGGCTCGCGGAGGTGCAGCGCGATCTCGCCCAGCGCCGCGTCGAGGGCACGGCGGGGGGCGGCATGGTGACGGTCGTGTCGACCGGCGACCTGCGCATCCTCGAGATCCGCATCGAGCCCTCGCTCGTCGCCTCGGGCGACCGCGAGATGCTCCAGGATCTCACGGCAGCGGCCGTGAACGCCGCGCTCGCGAACGCGCAGCGCATGGTGCAGGAGGAGCTGCAGCGCCAGCCCGCCGCGCTGCGGCTCGACTAGAGCCCGTGCGCACCTCCCCTCCCATCGAGCGCCTGGTCGCGGCGTTGCGCCGGCTCCCAGGCATCGGCGAGAAATCCGCGACGCGCCTCGCCTTCTTCCTGCTGGGGGCATCGGATGCCCTCGTCCAGGACCTCGGCGACGCGATCCTGCGGCTCAAGCGGGAGATCGTGCTATGCGCCGAGTGCTTCGATCTGACGGACACCTCGCCGTGTGCAATCTGCCGGAACCCGAAGCGCGATGCCGCGCTGCTCTGCGTGGTCGAGGAGCCCTCCGACGTCGCAGCCATCGAACGGACTCACCGCTACACCGGACGCTTTCATGTCCTCGGGGGCGCGCTCGCGCCGATCGATGGCATCGGCCCGGGAGAGCTGCGGATCGGCGAGCTCGAGACCCGCGTGCGCCGCGGCGGGGTGCGCGAGGTGATTCTCGCGACCAACCCGAACGCCGAAGGCGACGCCACGGCCCACTACGTGTCGGGCCGGCTGCGGCCGCTCGGCGTGAAGCTCACGCGGATCGCCTACGGCCTGCCGCTCGGAGGGGATCTCGAGTACGCCGACCACGTCACGATCGCAATGTCGCTCGCGAACCGGCGCGAGTTCGAGTGAATTGCAGCCGGCGGCCCTAAAGCGCCGCCGCGGGATCGCCGAACGAGTGTCGGGCGCGAACTTGCTCGGAACTCGACGTCCGGGGTAGAGTGCTGAGGGAAAAGGGTTTTTCTCCCGAGCGCTTATCGAGGCACTTGCCGATGCACGACACGCAGCTCGTGATGTACGACGAGGATTTTCGCAAGATCCTGGCCGTCACGCAGCGGCTCGTGAAGGACGCCAACGCCAAGGGCGTCTTCGTCGTCGATCGCAATGGCCAGCTGATCGGCGAGGCCGGCGAGATGCGCGGCATCGACACCACGAGCCTCGCCTCGCTCACCGCTGGCTGCATCGCCGCCACCGGCGGCCTCGCCAAGATCGTCGGCGAGGAAGAGTTCCCGGTCCACTTCCACCAGGGCGCGCGCGACAACCTCCACATCACGCTGATCGCGGGCCGCATCATCCTGGTCGTGGTCTTCGATGAGCGCAGCTCGCTCGGCCTGGTGCGCCTGCGCGTCAAGAAGGCCGGAGCCCAGCTCGCTCGCGTCTTCGAGGAGATCCAGAAGAAGTCGGAGCACGGCCATGGCGCCGGCACGCCCTTCGCCGAGATCACGGACGAGGACATCGACAACCTGTTTTCGGTCTGATGCACGGAAATGTCATTCATCAACTATTCGTCGCGTGAAATCAACTGCAAGATCGTCTACTACGGCCCCGGGCTCTGCGGGAAGACGACGAACTTGCAGTACATCTACAACAAGACCAACCCCGATCTGAAGGGGAAGATGATCTCGCTCGCGACGGAGACGGAGCGCACGCTGTTCTTCGATTTCCTCCCGCTCGCGCTCGGACAGATCCGCGGCTTCAAGACCCGCTTCCACCTCTACACGGTGCCGGGGCAGGTGTTCTACGACGCGAGCCGCAAGCTGATCCTCAAAGGAGTAGACGGGGTCGTCTTCGTGGCCGACAGCCAGGTCGAGCGCATGGAGGCGAACATCGAGAGCCTCGACAACCTGCGCCAGAACCTCGGCGAGCAGGGCTACGAGCTCGACAAGATCTCCTGCGTGGTGCAGTACAACAAGCGCGACCTGCCCAACGCCGCCGACCTGAACGAGATGAAGCGGCTGCTCAACCCGAAAGGGATGCCCGACTTCGAGGCCTGCGCCCCCCAAGGCAAGGGCGTGTTCGAGACACTCAAGGCCGTCGCGCGCGGCGTGCTGCGCGACCTCAAGCAGATGAGCCGATAGGGCCCCACCGACCCCGAGCGTGCACTAGACTGGGGCCATGCCGTCCGCGGTCGTCCAAGGGCGTCAGGTCTACTACGAGCTCCACGGCGAGGCGCGCGGCGTCCCGCTGGTGCTCGTGATGGGCATGGGCGGGTCCTGCCGGGGCTGGCTCCCGCTGCAGGTGCCGGACTTCTCCCAACAGCACCACACCCTGATCTTCGATCACCGCGGCGCGGGCGGGAGCGAGGACCCGGGCGGGCCGTTCAGCACTGCGCAGCTGGCCGACGACACGGCGGGGCTCTTCGATGCGCTCGGCATCGACCGCGCCGACGTGCTCGGGGTCTTCATGGGAGGCATGGTCGCCCAGGAGCTGGCGCTGCGGCATCCCCGTCGCGTCGACCGCCTCGTGCTGGTCGGCACCTATGCCCGCCCCGACGCGAAGCGGCGGCTGTTGCTCGAACAGTGGCGCGAGCTCGCCCGTTCGAACGCCTCGATCGAGACGCTGGTGCGCGAGCGCCTGCTCTGGACGCTCCAGGACGACACGCTCGAGCAGCAGGATCTGATCGACGCGATGGTGCAGTTCTTCACGCGCGATGGCGCGCCGCTGACGCCGGAGGTGTTCGCGCGGCAGTGCGAGGCCTGCCTGCATCACGACACCGCCGATCGGCTGCGCCAGATCCGTCAGCGCACGCTCGTGCTGTGCGGGCGCCAGGACGCGCTCACGCCGCCGAAGTTCCATCGCGAGCTCGCCGACGAGATCCCCGGGTCCCAGCTCGTCACGATCCCCTACGGCGCGCACCTGGTGATGGCCGAGTCGGCCGAGAGCTTCAACCGCAGCGTGCTCCAATTCCTCGCCGACGGGCGCGGCTCGCCGAGCTAGCAGCCAGCCAGCCCCGATACAGAGTCTCGCAAGCGGGCGCTAGCTAGCCCGCGCGCAGCGAGCCGCAAGCGAGCGAAGAGAAAACGGACGTGCCGCAGGCGAGCGAAGGTCGATCAAGCCCGCGTGAGGGTGCGCACGCGCAGCCGCTTCAGCGTCGGCGCGAGCAGCGGCTCGCGCGCGAGCGTGGCGCGCAGCGCCAGCGCCGAGTGGCGCGCCGGGGCACCGACCAGCACCCGATTGTCGAAGTCCTCGACGGACAGGCACAGCGTGACGGGGAAGAGGCGCGCGAACTCACTGGCCGTCGCCGGCGCCTCGTCGAGGGCGTTCGAGACGAGCAGGCCCCCCGGCGCGAGCCGCTGCGCGAGCCGCCCGAGCGCCGGACCCGCGAGCCACGCGGGCTTGTGCACCGCACGCCCGCGGCCGACGAAGACGTCCTCGACGATCAGATCGAAACGCTGGCGCAGGCGCGAGAGATAACTGCGGGCGTCGGCCTCGACCACTTCGACGCCGAGCGCGCCCAGCCCGAGCCCGCGCCGCGCCGCCCGCAGCACCCCGCGGTCGCGCTCGACCCCGATGATGAGCGCGTCCGGCGCGAGCGCGCGCAGGACGCGCGCCACGCTACCGCCGCCGAGCCCGAGCACCAGCAGCGAGCGGCGCCGCGCGGGCGGCAGCAGCAGCACGGGCGCCGCGAGGGCATCCCATACGCCGCCCGTCACCTCGCTGCCGGGCGTCCACCACGAGGCAAACGTCCCGTCGATGCGCAGCGCACGACCCCGCCGCCCCACGCGCACCTCGACGCGAACGGCCCCCGTTCTCTCGCGCGCGCCATGCGCATAAACTCCCGCCATGAGCGATCCCCTGTTCGCGCCGCATGAGCATGACGTGGCGCGCGTCGCCCTGCCCGTGCCGATCGATGAGCTCTTCGACTACGCCGTGCCGCCGGCGCTCGCAGCGGCGGCGCAGCCGGGGTGCCGGGTGCGCGTACGCCTGCGCCGCCGGCCGCTCGTCGGGGTGATCGTCGAGCGCAGCGTCGCGAGCGCCTTCGCGGGCCGGCTCGCGCCGCTCGAGCAGCTGCTCGATGCCGAGCCCGTGCTTTCGTCGACCCTGCTGGGCGTGCTGCGCGAGGCGGCGCTGGAATGCCTCTGCCCGATTGGCATCGCGCTCGCGGCGGCGCTGCCCGCGGGTTCGGCGCCGCGCAGCGCGCGCGGCTTCGCGCTCACGCCACGCGGCCGCGAGGCGCTCGTCTCGGCCTCGCTCGCGGAGCCCGTGCAGCGCGTGCTGGCCCGGCTCGTGCGCGGCCCCGCTCGCGCGGACGCGCTGCGGCGCGAAGCCGCGGGGTCGGTCGGCTCCCAGGCTCTCGATCGCATGCTGCAATCGCTCGCGCGCGACGGCCTCGTCGCCGCTTGCGAGCTCGAGCAGGCTGCGCGGGCGCGGGCGGCGAGCGAGCGGGTGGCGCGCCTCGCGCCCGGCGCCTCGGCGCGAGCCGGCGCCGCGCTCGCGCGCGCGCCGGGCCAGGCCGCGCTGTTCGAGCGCATCGCACGCGCCGGCGATGTCCCGGTGCGCGAGCTCGAGCGCGAGCAGCCCGGCGCGGCCGCGAAGCTGCGCGCGCTCGCCGCGCGCGGCCTCGTCGAGCTCGATCGGCGCCCGGCGCCTCGCGACGTGCTCGGCGAGCGCGGCCCCGCCGAGCCGCCCCCCGAGCTCACCTCCGAACAGTCGGACGCCGTCGCGCAGATCGCGAACGCCATCCGCGCGTGGCGCTGCGAAACCTTCCTGCTCCACGGCGTGACCAGCAGCGGCAAGACGGAGGTGTACCTGCACGCGATTGCCGAGGCCCTCGCACACAGTCGCCAGGCGCTCGTGCTCGTGCCGGAGATCACGCTCACGCATCAGATCCTGGCGCGCCTGCGCGGCCGTTTCGGCGACGTCCTCGCGGTGCTGCACAGCGGTTTGTCTCCGGGCGAGCGGCTCGAGCAGTGGCAGCGACTGCGGGACGGCGCGACACCGATCGCCGTCGGAGCCCGCTCGGCACTCTTCGCGCCGCTCGAGAAGCTCGGCGTGATCGTGATGGACGAGGAGCACGACAGCGCCTACAAGAACGAGGAGGGCTTCCGCTACCACGCGCGTGAGCTCGCAGGGCGGCGCGCCGCCGCCGCGGCCTGTCCGTTGGTCCTCGGCTCGGCGACGCCGTCGATCGAGTCCCGCTTCGCGGCCGACCGGGGGACGCTGCGCCGGCTGGTGCTCGCGCGCCGGATCGGCGACCGGCCGCTGCCCGCGGTGGAGATCGTCGATCTCGTGCGCGAGCGCGAGCTCGCGCCGCGCGGGCGGCGGATCGTGCTCTCCGGCGCGCTCGAGCGCGCGCTGCGCGAGACGCTCGCCGCGGGCGGGCAGAGCATCCTGCTGCTCAATCGCCGCGGCTTCGCGACGCAGGTGCTCTGCTTCGCCTGCGGAGCCGCCGAACGCTGCCGGCATTGCGACATCGCCCTCGTCTATCACGCGACGCCGCAGCGGCTGCGTTGCCACTACTGCGATTTCTCGATCGCTCCGCCCGAGCGCTGTTCGCAGTGCGGCGCACCCGACACGGCGCTGCTCGGCACCGGCACCGAGCGGCTGGAGGAGGAGCTGCGCATGCGCCTGCCCGAGGCGCGCATCGCGCGCCTCGATCGGGACACCGCACAGCAACGCGGCTACACCCAGCGCGTGCTGCGCGAGCTGCGCGAGCGCCGGCTCGACGTGCTGCTGGGGACGCAGATGGTCGCCAAGGGTCACGATTTCCCCGGCGTGCGGCTGGTCGGCGTGGTGCTCGCAGACGTGGGCCTGCATCTGCCGGACTTCCGCGCGGCCGAGCGCACCTTCCAGCTGCTCACGCAGGTGGCGGGCCGCGCCGGCCGCGACCGCGGACCGGGCCGCGTGATCGTGCAGACCTACGCGCCGGGGCACGCCGCGATCCGCCTGGTGCGCGACCACGACTACGAAGCCTTCTACGCGCAAGAGCTCGGCCAGCGCGCCGCGCTCGGCTATCCGCCGTTCGGGCGCCTGGTGCAGGCGCTGATCGTGGCGAGCGATGCGGAGGCGGCGCTCGCCGGCGCGCAGACTCTCGCGCAAGCGGCCGCGGCGGTGAGCGGACCCGGCGAGCCCGAGGTGCTGGGCCCCGCGCCGGCCCCCATCGCGCGTCTGCGCGGCAAGCACCGCTTCCAGCTGCTGCTCAAGGGGGCGGACGCGGAGCGGCTGCACGCCGCGGCGGGGCGCCTCGTGGCGGCCGCCGCGAGGCTGCCGCGCGGGGTCCGGGCGAGCCTGGACGCGTTTCCGGTGAACATGCTATGAATTCAAGAAAGCTGCATGCTTCCAGCTAGTTAGGCCACCGGCCCGACTCGCGGGCCCGCGGGATGTCGATGCCGTTGCGCGAAGTGCTCCAGTTTCCCGACAAGCGGCTGCGCCGCGTGTCGAAGCCGATCCTCGAGATCACGGACGCGATCCGCACGCTCGCCGCCGACATGCTGGAGGTGATGTACGACGAGCCGGGGATCGGCCTCGCGGCGCCCCAGGTGGCCGAGGCCGTGCGTCTGGTCGTCGTCGATATCGAGTGGCGCGAGGAGAACGCCGAGCGCAGCCCGCTCGTGCTCGTGAATCCGCAGATCGTCGCCAGCGAGGGCCAGATCCTGTGGACCGAGGGCTGCCTGTCGGTTCCCGAGTTCGAGGCCGAGGTCGAGCGCTTCGCCAAGCTGCGTCTGCACGCGCTCGACCTCGAAGGAAGCAAGCTCGAGATCGACGCGGAGGGCCTCCAGGCCGTGTGCTTCCAGCACGAGATCGACCACCTCGACGGGCTGCTGTTCATCGATCGCATCAGCCGCTTGAAGCGCAGCCTCTACGTGCGCAAGCGACGCAAGCAGCTGCGCCAGGAAGCCGCGGAGAACGATTCCCCGCCGCCGCTCTAGCCGCCGCCGTGCGCCTGGTCTTCTTCGGTACGCCCGAGTTCGCGGTGCCGACGCTCGAGGCGCTGCTCGCCGGCCCGCACCCGGTCGTCGGAATCGTGAGTCAGCCCGATCGTCCACAGGGCCGCGGGCGCAAGACGCGGCCCTCCCCCGTCTCGCAGGTCGCGCAGCGCGCGGGTATCCCGCTGCTGCGGCCCGAGCGCGTGGGCGAGCCCGGGGTGGCGGCCGAGCTGCGCCGGCTCGAGCCCGAGCTCGGCGTGGTCGTGGCCTTCGGGCAGTATCTGCCGAAGCGGGTCCGCGAGCTTCCGCGCCTCGGTTACCTGATCAACGGCCACGCGAGCCTGCTGCCGAAATTTCGTGGCGCCGCGCCGATCCAGCGCGCGATCCTGGCCGGGGAAGCGCGAACCGGCGTCTCGGTGATGCGGGTCGAGCGCGAGATGGACGCGGGACCCGTGGCGCTGGTGCGCGAGCTCGCGATCGGCCCCGAAGAAACCTGCGGCGAGCTCGCGCAGCGCATCGCCGAGCTCACCGCCGAGGCCGTCGCGGAGGTCGTCGAGCAGATCGCGCAGGGTCGGGTGCGCTGGACGCCGCAGCCGAGCGAAGGCGTGACGCTCGCGCCCAAGCTCGTCGCCACCGACGCCGTGCTCGACTTTCGCGAAGGCGCTGCGGCGCTCGTGCGGCGCGTGCGCGCTCTCGCTCCCGCGCCCGGCGCGGCGACGCGGGTCGACGGCGAGCGGCTCTCGATCCTCGCCGCGCGCGCGCAGAGCGGGCCCGTCGATGCGGAGCCCGGGACGCTGCGGCGCGGATCCGAGCCGCTGCTGCGCATTGCCACCGGCGAGGGCTGGCTGGTGCCGCTCGTGGTGCAGCGCGCGGGCGGACGCGCGCTCGCGATCGATGCATTCCTGCGCGGACGCCCGCTGCTCGACGGCGTGCGGCTCGGCGCGGGGCTAGACTGCGCGAAGTGATCCTCCGACCCGCCGACGGCAGAGCGGGTCGCCCGCATCGCGGGCGACCCGAAATCAAGCGGGGTCTGCGTTCGCGCGCCGCACCGACGCTGACGCGTCTGCTCGCGCTGCGCGTGCTCGAGCGCGTGCAACGCGCCGGCGCGTACGCCGACGTGCTCCTGCATGCACAGCTCTCGCGCAGCGAGCTCTCGGCTCCCGATCGGGCCTTCGCGACGGAGCTCGTCTACGGCACGCTGCGCTGGCGCGGCCGCATCGACTTCTGCCTGCAGCGCGTGCTCGACCGGGATCTCGACAAGCTCGAGCCGCTCGTGGCGACGGCGCTGCGTCTGGGCGCGTATCAGCTGCTGTTCTCGGACCGCGTGCCGGTCACTGCGGCCGTCGACGAATCGGTGCGCTGTGTGCGCGCCGCGGGCGTCGAGCGCGCCACCGGCCTCGTGAATGCCGTGCTGCGCCGCCTCGCGGTGGAGCACGGCGCGCTGCCGCTTCCCTCGCTCGCCGACGACCCGCTCGCGCATCTCATCCACGCGCTCTCGATCCCCGACTGGATCGCGGCGCGCTGGCTCGAGCGCTTCGGCCCCGAGGAGGCCGCGGCGCTCGCGCGGGCCTCGAACGAGGCGCCGCCGCTGTGCGTGCGCGCCAACGTGCAGCGCACGTCGCCGGCCGCATTGCTCGACGAGCTGCGCGAGCGCTTCCCGGAGGCGCGGCCCTGTCGCATCGCGCGCGATGGCATCGTGCTGGGCCGGCGCGGCAACCCGGCCCTCGACCCGGCCTTCCTCAGCGGCCGCTTCACGGTGCAGGACGAAGCCTCGCAACTGGTCGTGGCGCTGCTCGATCCGCAGCCGGGCGAGCGCGTGCTCGACGTGTGTGCGGCGCCGGGCGGTAAGTCCACGGGAATCGCCGAACGCGTGGGCGCGGAAGGCTGTGTGCTCGCGATCGACCGCCACGTGCGGCGCCTCGATTTGATCCGGCGCAGCGCGCGACGCCTGGGGCTCCCGGCCGTGCGCACGCTCGACCGGGACGTCACACGCCCGCTCCAGGACCTGCCGGTCGCGGCGGGATTCGATCGCGTGCTCGTCGACGCGCCGTGCTCCGGACTCGGCACCTTGCGCCGCAATGCCGACGCCCGCTGGCGCGTCGGCCCCGGCGATCCGGCGCGGCTGGCGAAGATCCAGCGCGCGATCCTGCGCAACGCCGCCGCCGCGCTGCGGCCCGGCGGCGTGCTCGTCTACAGTACGTGTACGCTGCTGCCCGAGGAGAACGAAGCCGTCGTGGACGCGTTCCTGCGCGAGTCGAAGGAATTCCGTCTTGCCGAGCCCGCCGCCCTTCCCGCTGGGCTCGGGCCGGTCCTCGATCTCGAGGGGCGTCTGCGCTGCCTGCCGCACCGACACGACACCGACGGCTTCTTCGCGGCGCGTCTGGAGCGGCAGTCGTGAGCGCGCCGCGCATCGCACCGTCCATCCTTTCGGCGGATTTCGCCAAGCTCGGCGCCGAGGTGGCGGCCATCGAGCGCGCCGGCGCGGATTGGATCCACGTCGACGTGATGGACGGGCATTTCGTGCCGAATCTCACGATCGGACCCCTCGTCGTCGAGGCGGTGCGGCGCAGCACCTCGCTGCCGCTCGACGTGCACCTGATGATCGAGAAGCCCGAGCGCTACGTGACGGAGTTCGTCAAGGCGGGCGCCGCCACCATCGGCGTGCAGGTCGAAGCCTGTCCGCATCTGCATCGCACGATCGCGCAGATTCACGAGGCGGGGGCGCGCGCCAGCGTGGTGCTGAACCCGGGGACGCCGGCGCTCGCGATCGACCCGGTGCTCTCCGACGTCGACCAGGTGCTGGTGATGACGGTGAACCCCGGCTTCGGCGGACAGAAGTTCATCGAGAGCATGCTCGTCAAGATCGCGACGCTGCGCCGCATGATCGACGAGCGCGGCCGCGAGGTCGCGCTCGAGGTCGACGGTGGGATCTCGCTCGAGACCATCGGGCGGGCCGCCCGCGCCGGCGCCGACGTCTTCGTCGCCGGCACCGCCGTCTTCGGGGCTCCGGACTACGCGCAGGCGATCGCTGCGCTGCGCGCCGCCGCGATCGCAGCGGCCTGAGCCGCGCTTCCACGCGGAAGTTCGCGGTGATACCCTCGCAAACCGGTTCCCATCGGGGCTCGAGCTTGATCCGACGCTTCCCTCTCACCGCATTCACGGCCGCCCTCCTGCTCGCCGCGGCCACGCCCGCGCCCCGGGCTGCCGATGCGCCGCCGCCGGCCGAAACCCCCGCCGTCCGCGACGACGCGAAGCTCACGGGCCGCGACATCTACGATCGCGTGCTGCGCAACCGCTTCGATTCGTTCACACAGGATTCGCAGCTGATCTCCGGCGATCGCGGCGGGCGCGCGCAGGAATCGCGGCTCCAGATGATCTGGCAATCGTTCCGTGACGAGAATGGACGACCGACGCGCGGGGTCGTCTCGAAGACGCTCGTCAAGTACGTCTACCCCTTCGACGTGCGCTTCTCTGGCTACCTGGTGATCGCGAACCAGGAGCGCATCAACGACCAGTTCGTCTACTACCCGTCGCGCCGCAAGGTCGTGCGCGTCAACCTGCGCAGCGAGGCGGTCTTCGGCACGGACTTCTGCTTCGAGGACGTGATTCCGCGCGAGATCGAGGAGTCCGATTACGAGCGCGTGGCCGACGAGACCGTGAGCGGCATCCCGGTCTACGTGGTCGAGGTCGTGCCCCGTGCGTTCGCCGCCTCCGAGTACTCGCGCGTGCGGGTCTACGTCGAGAAGGAGCGCTTCGTCCCGCTGCGCACCCGCTACTGGGACGATGCAGGCGTCGAGGTGAAGGAGCTGCGGGCGGTCCCGTCGGAGATCCGCGAGTTCGCCGGCATCTGGCTGCCGATGAAGGTCACGATGCGCAACCTGCAGCTCGAGTCCTTCACGACGCTGGTCGTGACGAATTTCGTGCCGAACCCCGACCTGCCGCAGGCCACCTTCGATCTCTCGCGGCTCGAATCGCACTGAAGGCCTGGTGGGTCCCGGCGCGGCCGGCGCGGCTTGAGGAGAGCGGCCGGAGGCGGCATACTCCGCCCACTTCAGCCGGGAATCATGAAAAGCTCGGGGCGTGGCGCAGTCTGGTAGCGCGCTTCGTTCGGGACGAAGAGGTCGCTGGTTCGAATCCAGTCGCCCCGACCAGTTTTACCGGGTACGGCGCGGGCGTAGCCCGCGCCGGCCGGACTTCGCTCGGCTTCGCCTCGCTGCGCGCTTCGCTTGCAGGGTGCCAGCCCGCGCTTCGCTTGCAGGGTGCCAGCCCGCGCTTCGCTTGCAGGGTGCCGGCCTGCGCCTCGCTGCGAGCTTCGCTTGCAGGGTTGCGCGCTGCGCGAGTAGGATGGGGCGCGGACGGTGGTCCCCCATGGCATTGCACGCGATCCTCGCGCTCGTGCTGCTCGCGGCGCTCGGCTGCAGCGGGCGGGGAGACGCGCCGAACGATGTGCGCGTCCACGTGACCCTCGTCGCTCTCGACGCCCAGAACGTCCCCGTGGTGATCCTCGAGGAGGAATCGGGCGCCCGGATGCTCCCGATCTCGATCGGCACGGCCGAGGCCAACTCGATCGACGCCGAGATCCACAAGCAGCGGCCCGCGCGACCGAACAGCCACGACTTCGCGGCGCGCCTGATCGCGGGGCTCGAGGGCGAGCTGCTGCGCGTGGTGGTGACCGAGATCCGCGACGGGACCTTCTACGCGATCCTCGTGCTGGAGTCTCGAGGCAAGCTCGTCGAGATCGACGCGCGCCCGAGCGACGCGATCGCCACCGCGCTGCGAGCCGGTGCTCCGATCCTCGTGCGCGAGCAGGTGTTCGAGGAGGCGGGCGAAACGCCCGCGCCCGACGACCGCCGCCAATCCGTCGCGTGGCCCTCGAGGGCGGGGAACACGCCGGCAACTCGCGCCGCCGAG
>Ga0210377_10002482_pt1 | contig 16140 bp, 7 predicted proteins | sample PLM4_65_b1redo_FD_155480 | JGI IMG/M metagenome (GOLD analysis project Ga0210377, IMG submission 155480) | Groundwater sediment microbial communities from an aquifer in East River, Colorado, USA - PLM4_65_b1 redo | ecosystem: Environmental > Terrestrial > Soil > Riparian zone | place: USA: East... | reverse complement strand
TGACCGGAACGAGTTGCAGGAAGGTCACCGACCTCCTCCTCTCGGTGCAGTTGCGTCGGTTCAGTTGCGCCGCAGGGCGCGCAGCAGCCTCGCGAAGGTCGCCAGCGCCGCGATCTGGAATACGGCGATCGCCGCGGCCGCGACCTGCACCATGCGCCATTCGGCTCCCAGGTCGTTCTCGCCGCGCCGGATGTCGGCCAGGGCGAGGTGGGCCGGGAGTGTCAGCAGGAGCGAGACCGCCCCGAGGAGGATGCAACCGACCATCCAGCCGCGCAGCCGTGCCATGTGACGCCCTCCCCTCGTGACGCCCGGATCATGCGTGTATCCGCGTCGCGCTGGCAAGCGCCGACCGGCGGCGCGGTGCCGCCGGCGAGCGCCCGATCCCCCTGACCGCGGCGCATCCGCGGCGAACCGAATCTTCCACGATGCGGCACGGCCCCCCGGGGGTCGGCTGAAATGAGCAAACAAATGAGCGCTCAAGGGTTGACTCGCGCCGCGATTCGCCGTAAATGACGCCAATCAATCAGGTCGCCCCCGGGTGCGGTTGCCCGACAGGGCGGTCTTGGAGCCGGCGGCCGCCGCCGGCAGATTCTCGGGGCTCCAGGCCATCGATCACCCGCCGCCATTCCGCGGTCCGCACACAGCCACTCCCACACGACGGGGGAGGGAGGGATCCATGCATCCTCGCCTTTCGCGCCGCCATGCCCGTTGCATGGCCACGGCGCTCCTTGCGGTGACCGGTCTTCTTGCCCTTCCGGGCCTTCTCGCCTGGGCGGGGCGCCAGCCACGCTCCGGCAGCGACGGCGTGATCGACGAGGCCGAGGCGCAGTTCGCGCGCGGGCTGCTGCCGCCGCCGGGGTTCGAGCGACCGGCGGGGCGGTCGCCCCTGGGAGCGCTGCAGCCGGCATGGGAGAACTCGCCGGCGGGGCACGGCAGGAGCCTCGAGACGCCGCTCGGGTTCATCGACCCGGGGACGGTGGACGAGCTCCGGCGCCAGGCGCCGCAGGCAGCGGGGGCGCGCGGACGGGCGCTCGGGCGCGGCAAGCGGGGAGAGATCGGCGCCGGTTTCAACGCCCTGCAGATCGACGCCGCCGCGCTGCGTGATCGGACGCCGGACGGCATCGAGGCGGCGCTCGCGGAACTGGGCGTCAAGGTCCACGGGCGGCTCGTGGAGCGCGGTCTGCTGGTGCGCATCCCGGCCGGGGCGGTCGACGCAGTCGCAGAACTCGACTTCGTCGAGGCGGCGATGCCGTGGGACCCGGTCTTCCGCATCGACCCGGGTCTCGGGCGCACGCCGATGCTGCAGCGCTCGCGCGCCGGCAGTGACGACCTCAGGCTCGTGCTCACCTTCTTCGCCGGGGCCGACATGGCGGCGGCGCGCGCCGATGTCGAGCGCATCGCCGGCCGCGCCCCGTCGCAGTACAGCCTCGACGGGCAGGCCCTCATCGTCGATGCGCATCACTCCCGGGTCGCGGCCCTGGCGCGCCTCGACTGGGTGCAGTACGTCAGCGAGGAGCCCGAGCACCTGCTGATGGACGCCGAGATCCCGACCACGGCGATGGTCGGGAACATCAAGGAGAACCTGCCGTTCCAGCGCCCGTACCACGACGTCGGCGTCGACGGCGGCGGCGTCGACACCGACCTCGACGGCCGGCGCATCAACAACGGCAGCGACACGGTGCCGCCGCAGATCGTCGCGGTGACCGACAACGGCATCTCGGTCGATTCGGTGCAGTTCGCCCAGACCGCGACCCAGGTGACGACCGGGCTCGCGCCGATCGGCCCGTCGCACCGCAAGGTGCACGCCATCCAGAATGCCGGCGACACCGGCGAGGGCTGCGATGCGCCGCTGTCGGGCGGCGGCACGCACGGCAACGTGGTCGCCGGCGTGATCGCCGGGGACGCGTCGTCGCTCGGCTTCCGGATCTCGAAGCACATCTACAACACCCGGCCGCGCGTCGACGGGCTCGATCCGGTCGGTGTCGCCCGCGGGGCGCGTATCCTGATGCAGGACGCGGCGACCTCCGGCCAGTGCACGCTGAACGATCTGATCGAGCGCGGCGGCAACGTCAGCCCGGGGTCGCTCGCGACCCGCCTGGCGCTGGCCATCTGCCCGCGGTCGGGCGGCACCGGGGCGTGCAGCGGCATCGTCGGCGGCGGCACCGAGGTGCATCTGCACGTGATGCCGTTCGGCGTGCCCAACTTCGACAATCTCCTGAACAACACCGGCGACGGCACCTACACCACCGAGGCCCGCGACATCGACACCTTCCTGGTCAACAACCGCGACTACATGGTGTTCGCGCCGGTCGGCAACACCGGCACGGTGCGGGTGCAGTTCTTCTTCTCATCGTTCAACAGCCAGGTGCGCAACAAGTACCCCGACCTGTTCGACGGCACCGCGCTCGACAACGACCCGAACTTCCCGAGCCCGCTCCAGGTGGCGCCGCCGGCCACCGCCAAGAATCTCGTTTCCGTCGGCAGCCATTTCCAGGACGTGCAGACGGCGCTGTCGGCGAACGTCGAGGAGAACATCGCCAATTTCTCCGCCAAGGGGCCGGCGACCGCCGGCTCGTTGCGCATGGCGCCGATGATCGTCGGCGTCGGCGCCGACCTCAACGGCTTCTTCTTCGGTCCGAACACCGTGTCTGTCGCCGCCTGGAAGAGCCGCGACAACGACAACCTGGGGCCGGTCGACGCCGTGCTCGACGAGACCAACTACGGCACCTCCTACTCGTCGGCCGAGATCGCCGGCGTGGCGGCGCTGGTGCGCGACTACCTCGCGCAGGGTTTCTACCCGAGCGGGGCGCGGGTCACCGCCGACCGGATGCCGAGCCTCTCCGGGGCCTTCGTGAAGGCGGCGATCGCCGCCTCGGCCAATTTTGAGGAGCTGCTCGAGGCCGAATACCCGACGCCGACCGACCGCAACGTGGCGTTCGGGCGCGGCGTGGATCTCGGCACCGTCGCGGGGCAGGCGATCGGCGTGCTCGGCAACATGGAGCAGGGATACGGCCGGCCGGTCCTGACCTCGGTCCTGCCGCTGGCGAACTGGCCGCTCGCGAAGGGGATCGGCGCGCCGCAGACGGTCGAGTACCCGGCGGCCGGCCTGCTCGTCTTCGACGACCTGGGCACCGGCGAAGGGACAATCAACAACACGACGCGGACGCAGGTCGAGCACACCTTCACGGTCGGCTCCGACAGCACCCGCCTGGCGGGCCCGTCGCGTGTCGTCGACCGCGGCCAGCTGCGCATCGCCATGGCCTATCCGGACCCGCCGTCGATCGCCGGCAGCGCCGGTGCTCTCATCAACGACCTCGATCTCGAGGTCGAGTCGCCGGGGCCCGACAACGACCTCGCCACGACCGGCGACAACTTGGTGTACGACGGCAACGTCTACCAGGAGGGGGGTGTCCGGCTCGGGCAGTGGTCGAAGGCGCGGGCGTTCGCCGCGCCCGACGTCGGCGATCGACGCAACCCGGTCGAGGCGGTGCACCTGTCGGCCGATCCCAACGGCGACGGCGACCCGTCCGACTCGCCCCTGTACACGGGCACCTGGCGGGTGCGCGTCAAGCGCGGCACCGGCGGCGCGTCGGCCGGATCGATATCGCTCCTGAGCGGGCCCAACGAGGACGTCAACGGCAGCGGCCGGCTCGAAAACGGCGAGGACACCGATGGTGACGGCGTCCTCGATGCCGACGGGCAGCCGTACGGTCTGGTGCTCGCCGGGCCGGTGTTCGGCGGCGGCAGCCAGACCTTCAACGGTTCGTCGCATGCCTTCCCGTCGAGCCGCGCCACCCTCGACAGGAGTCTGTACGGCTGCGCCAGCGAGGTGCGTTCCACGATCTACGACCCGGGGACGAGCGCCGTGGCGGTGACCGCGGCGGCGGTTTTCGAGGTCGTCAACAAGAACGGCGCGGTGATCGACACCGAGCGCGGCATCGGTTTCGCCGCCTCCAACACCGACTCCTACGCCTCGGCGGCGGTGCCGGTGCGCGAGTCGAAGCCGGCGGCGGTGCCCGACAACGGCATCCTCGAAACCGCCGGCAACAGCGCCGACGAACCTTATTTTGTGCGCCTGCGCTACCCGGACGCGCCGCGCGAAGCGTCGGCGTCGGCGCGCATCTCCTGCGCGCCGAATCTGGTGGCCTGGCGCTTCCAGGTGGAGGGGGAGAACTGGAACCAGCAGGACGCCCTGTTCGGCGGCTGCGACCAGGACCAGTACCTCGACTCGGGCGAGAACCTGATCTACTCGGTGACCTTCGGCAACGGCAACCGCGATCACGACTACACCGACGTGCAGGCGACGCTGTCGGTCGGCGGTCCGGGGGCGGCCGCGGTGAAGGTGCTGAATTCGCCGCAGAACATCGGGCGCATCCCGGGTGGGCAGATCACCGCGGCGTCGTTCGCGGTGCGCGTCGACCCGGCGGCGCTCGCACCCATCGCCATCGCCAACCGCCTCGTCGACCTGACCGTCACGCTGCAGTCGTCGAACGGCGACATCCAGCTGCCGCGGCAGACCTTCACCTTCAGGCACGCGCTCAACTCGGACGACGAGCGCTTCCATTACTCCACGGACTATCCCGCCGGCGGCCGCGAGATCCGCGACCTGAACCGCAATCTCCAGATCGACCGGCCGGACATCATCGATCCCTTCACCGGCATCCAGCTGCCCGATGAGGACGTCACCTTCTCGACGATGTTCGTCGTCGGCACGGCGGGTGGCCTGGTGACCAACACCCTCGGCGAGGATCTCAACAACAACAGCGTCCTCGATGCCGGGGAGGACCTCCTGCCGAACGGCGCCCTCGACCGCGGCATCCTCAACGTCGCCGGCGGCCCGACCCCGGGAGTCGACAAGGCGCCCTTCGACTTCGACGCGAACAACGGCGGTTTCCTCGGGCTGCGGCAGCCGTTCAGCCGGCCGGGGCCGGTGGTCCCGAGCGTCGCCTGGGAATGGAAGCGCGCTGGGTTGTGCGGCTTCCAGACGGCGATCCCGGACGGCAACTCGACGAAGGACTTCCAGAACAACGGCGCCGGCATCTGGCACACCGGCGACGGCGACCCGGCGACGCCCGCGTCGAATGCCAACGCCTGCGACAACCATCTGATCGCCACCGACCCGGCGACCGCGGCCGGCACCGAGTACATCATGGATGTCCTGGTGTCGCCGATCATCGCCAAGGTGCGCCAGGTGGCCGACAGCCGCGGGTTGCCGTACACCGTCGAGTTCCAGCGCTTCGGCATGAACATGAACCACCAGACCGGCGATGCCACGACCGGCGGCAACCTCAACATCGACAACAACGTCGAGGATGACACGGGGAACTGCCTGCTGTGCCAGGAGTTCGACCCGAACTACGGCGGCATCGACTACCAGGTCGCGAACTTCAGGAGCGGCGCCAGCGTCGACCCGGCGAACGCCGGCGACGTGCTGCAGCGGACCTTCGGCCCGCGCATCGACCCGGACAGTTCGACCGGCGGCGGCAACCCCGCGGCGAACGGCGACGAGACCGGCTTCACGGGGTTCACGCAGAATACCAACCCGAACAGCAGCTCGCCGATCCCGACCGCGTTGCCCGACCTGCTGCCCTACCCGCTGCCGACCGCGCCGGTCGTGAACGCCTCCGACGGCACGCCCTGGACCAACAACGTGGCCGGCCCGGTGCGCAACTTCGACATGACCCTGACCACCTACGAGGCGGGGTACATGTTCCTGATGCAGGGACCGGGCGCCTCGGAGGTCGCGGCGATCACGCCGTTCGACGTCAACACCGGCGTGCGCTGGCAGATCGGCCTCGGCTTCTACACCATCGAGACCGCCGGCGGTACCGCCGACTACGGCTTCGGCATCGATGACGTCGTCTTCGAGTGGGACGAGCGCCACCCGCTCGACGAGAGCCAGTTCGCGCCGGCGCACACGCCGGCCTGCGCCCGCTTCGGGCTGGCGGGCCAGCCTGCCGGACAGCAGTGCGCCACTCTCATGGTCGACCGCACGGCGCTGTTCGAGTGCGACGAGGGTCTCACGGCGACCGTGAACGACCCGAAGGTCGCCGGGGCCGGGTCGGTCGTCGTCCGCGCCGCATCGGACAGCGACGCGCGGCTGGTGAGCACCGGCAAGACCACCGCCCTGCATCCCCTGAAGAGCTTCACGCTGGCCGAGGTCTCGCCGGGCCTGTTCAGCGGCAACATATCGGTCACCCAGACGCTGAACACGCCGCAGGCGCTCTTCGTATCGCCGTCCGGCGACTCGAACATCGTCTTCTATTACGCCGATACCCAGTGCGACGGCAACCGCAACGGCACCGTGGCGCAGAACGACTTCGACAACCTCGACGGCGACGGCGTGGCGATCGCCCCCGACAACTGCGACTTCGCCTACAACCCGACGCAGACCGACACCGATCTCGACGGGCTCGGTGACGCCTGCGACAACTGCCCGTCCCACGCCAATGCCACGCAGGCGGACTCGGACGGCGACGGGGTCGGCGATCCCTGCGACCTCGACGACATCGACTTCGACGGCGTCGTCAACGATCTCGACAACTGCGCCGACGTCTACAACCCGCTGCAGACACCGGGATCGGGCCAGACAACCAGGGGCGCCGCCTGCGACGCCAGCAACCAGGACCGCGACGGCGACGGCGTCAACGACCGTTTCGACAACTGCGTGCGCACCGCCAACCCGACGCAGCAGAACCAGGATGGCGATCTCGTCGGCAACGTCTGCGACGGCGACTGCGTCAACGCCCGCGCCGAGACGCTGGCGATCGGCTCGTGCAGCCGTACCAGCACGACCCAGTGCACGACCGACGCCCAGTGCCCGACCAGCGGCTTCTGCGCCGAGAATCCGACGACCATCTGCACCTCGAGCACCCAGCAGTGCACCTGCGTCGGCATCGGCCCCGAAACCTGTCAGCGGATCGGTGTCGTGAACGACGGCGGCTGCCAGGTCGCCAACGACGATGTCGACGCCGACACCGTCCCCGACAACATCGACAACTGCCCGGTGTTGTCCAATCCGCCGATCATCGCCGGCACCACCCGCCAGGCCGACACCGACAACGACGGGGTGGGCGACGCCTGCGATTCGGCGCTGCAGATCGACGGCGACAACAACGGCCTGCCCGACGACATCGTGTCGTTCGGCGTCCTGGTGAACTGCGGCAAGCTCGAGCTGCCGAACCTGGTCGTCGAGACGGTGACCGTGAACGACGTCAACGGCGACGCCGACGCCTTCTGCGACAGCGGCGAGAAATGCGAGATGACGGTGTTGGTCGCCAATGCCGGCGGCCTGGGTCTCACCGACGTCACCCTGCACCTGGCGACCTCCGACACCGACATCCAGTGCGTCACCAGGCCGTCGCTGCTCATCGGCGCGCTGCCGGCCGGCGCCAAGGTCGATACATCGAACATCGGCGGCCAGCGGCTGTTCTTCTAATACACCGTGTCACCGGCCACCCAGACCACCGTCGCGTCCGCGCCGGCGAAGGCCGACTGGACCCTCACGGTGACCGCGCGCGAGGCGCTCGGGACCAGCAGCAAGGTCGCGTTCCAGACGCTGCTCGATCTCGACCTTCCGGTCGGCACGCCGGTGACCAGGGTCGCCGGTCCCGACAACATCTTCGGCACCGCCGACGACGGCCAGGTGTTCGAGAACTTCGACGTCGATCGCGACAGTCTGAACGGGGTCGAGATCAGCGACGGGCGCAACGCCATCCCCAACGACACCATCGGTTTCACCGTCGGCACCGCCCTGGGCGGCATCAACGCGCTCGAGGGGATCGGCTGCGGCGGGTTCAACGTGCCGCCGCTCGACCCGGGGTGCCGCATCGACCCCGACAACGACATGGACTGGCACATCCACTGCCCGGCCGGCGCCTGCCCGGCGCCGCACGTGGCCGGCTCGACGACCGCCTTCGCCGGCACGCCGGCCGACGGCGCCATGGCCTTCTCGGGTTCGAACTCGCTGCACTGGGGGCGCCACACCGACGCCACCGCCCGCAGGGGGGACAGCACGTCGTTCCGGTCGCTGGCGGCGTTCGTCACCACGGTCAACCTGACGCCCCTGCCGGTCGCCGGCGACCTGCGCCTGAGCTTCTACCACGTCGCCGACATGATGGATAACACCCAGGCCGACATCCCCGTCGGCCAGGCGCTCGATCGCGGCGACGTGCAGGTCCGCGTCGACCTGAACCCCGACCCGCTGGTCGACCAGTGGGGCTTCTGGGACAAGCTGGCGCCGTTCGAGAACGTCTACGATCACATCCCCTACGTCTGGAGCCACTACGGCGCCCAGACGACCTACTGCGTTCTGACCCCGACCGACGCCGGTTCGGCGCCGCCGGCGCCGCGTGGCGTGCACGAGACGATGTGCTGGCCGCAGGGGGTCTGGTCGCACTGCGGCAACGCCTGGGGTCTCGATACGACGTTCGGTTGCCCCGGCCCCGGCGCGCAGGGGGCGACGGCCCCCGGCGGCGGCGCGCTGTGGGTGCGGTCGCGCTTCTCGCTCGCAAACTACGTCGGGGCGCGCGTGCAGATCCGCTGGATCGCGTCGTCCTGGGAGTTCGACCTGAACGGCCCGGCCGAGGACTACCACACCTACGGCCACGGCTGGGAGAACAGCCTCAACGACGACGGCTGGTGGGTCGACGACATCCTGATCACCGGCGCCATCACGACGCAGGTGTCGCCGACCGCCGACCCCGACCCGGCGCCCGCGGGCACCTGTCCGCTGCCGGCGGCGCAGTGCAACCCGGCCCTCGGCACCGACCAGGGATTCGCGCCCGCGCTCGTGGTCACCGACGCCAATGGCGACGGCATCTTCGAGAAGGGAGAGAACGTCGAGCTCAGCGCCACCGCCACCACCAACCCGGGCGGCTGCGCCAACGGCGTCACCGAGTACCGCTTCCTGCGCGGCGCCCAGGTCGTGCAGGACTGGTCGGCGAATGCCTTCTACCGCGAGGGCGTGCAGACCGACGCCACCTACAAGGTCCTGGCGCGCTGCAACAGCACGCCGGCCTGCACGACGGCGAACGGCGCCAGCCAGACGCTGCTCGTCTACCCGGGTGACGGCACCGACCTGACGCTGACGGTCACGCCGATCGGCGGCGGCAGTGTCAGTGTGAGCGTGATTGCGCGGCCGCACCCGCCGACGATGTCGGGGTACGACTTCCTGCGCTACACCGCGCCGCCGGCGCCGCCGGCGAACCTCGCCGGGGCGATCAACCTGGCCTGCGACCAGGGGACCGGCGTCGCGGTCGGCAGCCCGGTCGCGGTCACCGACGCGGCTCTGCCGGCGTCGGGCCAAGTGTATGTCTACTGGGCCGGGCACAGCAGCACGACGACCGGCTCGCGCGCCGCCCTCGGGCGGCGGACCGACACCACGATCCGCGTGGCGCCGGCGAGCTGTCCGTAGGGGGGCGCCCGTGAGGGCGCCGTCTCAGCGGTCCCGCCAGGGGTGGCGGAAGACCCGCTCGATGCGCGGGTCGTCGGCGGCGTAGCCGGTGCGCGCCGCCAGGATGCGACGCAGCTCGCGCTGCGCCTCGGCCGGCAGCATCGGCGTCTCGTGGGCGTCGAGCAGCGCCTTCATCCGCTCGCGCGCCAGCTGCACCTCGTCCTTGTTGCGCCTTTTCCACTCGCCGTACGGGCCGCGGAAGGAGATGCGCGGGAAGTAGGCCTGCCCCGACCTGAGAAAGGTGCGCGTCGCCGCCTCGCCGAGATGATGGTTCGGCGAGTGGCCGACGCGGTGGATGGCGTCGACCATCAGGGTTTCGCGCGTCACCTCCATGCCGTTACGCACGAACGACAGGATGTCGCACATCTCCTCGTCGATCACCATCTGCGGGAACGACAGCGTGTTGCCGTCCTCGAGGATGCCGATGCCGACCAGCAGATCGCAGCCCGACAGCGCCGCCGTCATGCCGGTCGCCATGTTCTCGTAGCCCGCCTGGATTCCCGGGACCTTGGCGTCCGAGCAGATGCCGCCCGCCATGTACGGCACGCCGTAGAACTCGGTCATCTGCGCGAACGGCAGGTTGAGCAGGATCCCCTCGGGCGAGGCGGTCGAGGCCAGGCCGGTCTTCATGTCGAGGGTTTCGGGGCCGGCCGGGTAGATCATCGGCAGACCGGGCTGGACGCACTGGTAGAGCACGAGCCCGCTCAGGAACTCGGCGTTGGTCACCAGGAGCGTTCCCGCCATGGTGATCGGCGCGGTCGCGCCCTGCAGCGGCATCGGCCAGAAGACGATCGGCACCCACTCGCGCGCCAGGGCGATGCACGCCTCGGTCATGGCGTCGTCGTGCTTGAACGGCGACACCGGGCAGGTGACCATGGAGAAGATCGGCCGGTCGCGCTGCTTGCGGCGGTCACCACCCACGATATCGATCATCTCGAGCAGGAACGCCACGTCCTCCGGATCCTGCACGCCGCCCACCATCTGGAAATGCTTCGGCGACCACATGAACGAGGCCGCCGCCTCGAACAGGGCGCGGCGATCGGTCGAGGCGTCGGTCGGGAACACCGTCGACCACATGACCTTGACCGGCTCGAGCGCGTCGGCGAGGAGCGTGCTCAGGCAGAGGTCGTGCAGGGTCGAGGGGCGCCGCTCGCCGGTGATCTCGTCGAGGGTGAACGAGGCCTGGCCGTCGGTCATGTGGTGCATGCGCTTGCCGTCGATGACCGCGTCGTTGCGGCCGTCGCGCGATGCCAGGACGAAATGGCGCGGCGCCGAGGCGATGCAGCGCTCGACGAGGTCCGGCTTGATCCAGGCGATGCCGCGGTCGCGGTCGACCTTCTGGCCGTGCGCCTCGAGGATATCGAGCGCCGTCTTGTTCTCGTACAGCACCCCGGTCTTCTCGAGGATCTCGAGCGACGCCTCGTGGACGAGACGCACGTCGTCGGGTGTCAGCATGCGCACAACAGGTCGCGAGTGCATGTCTTCCTCCAGCGCTTGGAGCGTGCCGCCATGACAGCACGGGCGCGGCTTTGCGGTCAATAGCGCGGTGGCATCATGGTGATGCTGTCATGGCATATCGACATGGGGCGGCCGTCGCGCCATGCTGTAACGGCTTGCGGTCCCGCATCGCGGCACGATCCGCCGGCGGTCGCGGCTGCGCCGGCGGGTCGCGGCGCCGGCGGCGCGTGCCGGTACTAGAATAGGCCGCGTGCGCCGGCCGGCGCGTGCACGGACCGGCGCGCCGCATCGGCGGCGCCGCGGAGGCGGAGACCGTGATCGACCATCTTTCGCCGCGTGAGATCGAGGAGCTCGAGTCGGCCGCGGCCGCTGGCGCGGACTGGCCGCGTGTCGTCCTGCTGTTCGTCGACGGCACGCTCCTGCGTCTTGGCTGGGACCGTGCCCTGTCCCAAGGGGCCATCGCCGCGCGGCTCGACCGGGCGATGGTCCCGGCCGCGGCGCACCAGCGCGCCGCCTGCGCCGAGGCGGCGCGCTGGTGCGCCGCGCACGGTCTGCACCTGATGTCGTACGCGGGCGGGGGTCCGGGCGAGGACCCGGTGGGCGAGACCCTCTGGTTCATGGCCGTCGGGTGAGCCCGCCGGGACTGGCTTCTACGCCACGATCCGGCCGGGTGCCGGACGCGATTGATCGAAACCGCGCGATGCGGATGACTGTGGAGGACGACCATGGGTGCGCGTGATGTCGTGGTGATCGGCGCGGGGCACAACGGCCTCGTCGCCGCCGGTCTCCTCGCCGATGCGGGGCACCGCGTCACGGTGCTCGAGGCGCGCGCGCTCGTCGGCGGCGCCTGCGTGTCGGAGGAGCTGTTTCCGGGGTACAAGGTCTCGTCGACCTCGTATGTCAGCACCCTCCTCCTTCCCCAGGTGGTGCAGCGCTTCGACCTGCCGCGTCACGGCTACCGCGTCGTCAAGCAGGAGCCGGCCTTCTTCGTTCCCTATCCCGACGGGCGCACGCTGACCCTGTGGGGCGACGAACGCGACCCGCGCGAGATCGCCAAATTCTCCCCGAAGGACGCCGAGGCCTGGCCGCGCTTCCACGCCGCACTCGAGCGCGCGGGCGCCTTCCTCAAATCGCAGGTCCTCAAGCCGCCGCCGCGTCTCGACGCCCGCACGCCGGGCGATCTCTGGGATCTCCTCAAGGTCGGCCGGGCGGCGCGCCGGCTGGCGCCGCTCGACGCCAACTTCCTCGTGCAGCTCGCGACCCGCGGCGTCGCCGACGTCGTCGACTACTGGTTCGAGTCGGACGAGTTCAAGGCGTTCCTGTGCTCGCAGGCGGTGATCGGCGCCTGCGGCGGCGTGCACCAGCCGGGGACCGCGTTCCTCCTGCTGCACGACGTCCTCGGCGGGGTCGATGGGGCGGCGGGGGTCTGGGGCGTGGTCGTCGGCGGGATGGGCGGCATCGCCAACGCCCTGGCCTCTGCGGCGCGCGAGCGCGGCGTGACCATCCGCACGAGCGTGAGGGTCGCCGCCATCGAGCTGGGCGCCGGCGGCGCCGCCGAGGGCGTGCGCCTGGAGGGCGGCGAGGTGGTGCGTGCCTCGGTCGTGGTCAGCAACGCCGCGCCGCGCACGACCTTCCTGCGCCTGCTGCCGGCGTCGGCGCTGCCGGCCGACCTCCTCGATCACATGGGCTCGTTCCAGGACGAGGGGGCCTCGCTGAAGGTGCACCTGGCGCTCTCCGAACTGCCCGATTTCACCGCCATGCCGGGGAAGGCGCCCGGCCCGCAGCACCGCGGCCTGCTGAACTTCTGCCCGACCGTCGATTTCATCGAGCAGGCGTGGGACGACTGCAAGCGCGGCCGCTTCTCCGACCGGCCGACCGTCGAGGCGTGCATCCACTCGGTCCTCGACCCGTCGGTGGCGCCGCCGGGGGAGCACATCATGACCTGCTTCGTGCAGTACGGTCCGAGACGGTTGAAGCAGGGGACCTGGGAGGGGATGAAGGCGACGGTCGCCGACCGGGTGATCGCCGAGATCGCCCGCTACGCCCCGAACCTGCCGGGCGCCGTCCTGCACCGCCATGTCTACACGCCCGAGGATCTCGAGCGCGAGTTCGGCCTGCCGGGTGGCAACATCTATCACGGCGCGATGACGCCCGACCAGCTGTTCTCCTTCCGCCCGGCCGCCGGCTGGGCCGACTACCGCACGCCGGTGCGCAACCTCTACATGTGCGGCTCGGGAACCCATCCGGGCGGCGGTGTCTGGGGCGCCCCGGGCTGGAACGCCGGCCACGAGATACTGCGCGACATCGGAAAAGGATGAGCCGGGGGTGGGAGCCGGTGACGCCACGCGGCGGCGCGCGCGCGCCGGCGGTGTCTCAGGCGGCGTCGCTGACGCGTGTGCCCGAGGGCGGGACCTCGAAGGATCGCAGCTTCTTCTTGAGAAGCAGCAGGTGGACCGCGAGCGCCATCTTGCCGACCAGAAGCCGCATGTCGTCGATGTCCTTGTCCACCTCGCCGAACGGACCGCCGTCGCCGTACAGCAGCACGACCAGGCGATCGTCGAGGTAGCCGGGGACGAGCAGCACCTCGGCGCCGCGCTCCATCTTCATCGCCGCGTAGAAGGCATCGAGGCGCGCATCCCGGGGCAGCGGCCCGCAATAGTGGTCGCGCTCGAGGAGGAGTTCGAAGAGCGGGTCGGTGGTGACCGTGAGGGTCACGGCCTGCGGGCGCGACAGGCCGTCCTGCCCGGTGCCGCGGGCGCACCACAACGATGCGGTCGTGCCCCGCACCAGGAAGAAGGCGGCGCGTGTCATGCCGCGCGCCGCGTGCGCCAGCGCCGCCCTGGCCAGGTCGGCCATGCTCTCGGCGGCGCACAGGGCGTCGGAGAGCGATCCCTGCGGGGTGTCGGCGCGTGCCTGGGGCGGCGCCGACGGGGCCGCCGCCTGCGCGCCGGCCATCGTCGCCGGCTCGCCCGACCCCGTCAGCGCCAGGGCGGCGGCATGCGGCGGCGGCGCGTACCCGGTGGCATATGCGGTGCGCGCCCGCGCCGCGTTCCCGACCGGCTCGCCGGGTGCGGCCCCGTCGAGATCCTGGCAGACGGAGATGTACCGCTGCCGGCGCGGGATGTCGTAGTAGCGCTCCATCACCTGGAAGACGCGCGCCTCGGGCGAGACCCAGGGGTTGATCCGCGCGCCGGCGGCGAACGACATCTCGTCGATCGCCGGCAGATTGCGCGGGTCGATCATCGCCACATCGAGGGTGCGGTCGCGCAGGTCGAACGGGACCGCATGGTGCTTCTCGACGATCCGACGCGGCAGGCGCTCGACGACGTTGCGCGGAATGTTCTGGAAGAGATGCGGCGGGGCGTAGCCGACCCCGAAGATCTCGCCGAGCGACCGGCCGAGAACCGGCTCCTCGAGGTATCCCATCTCGAGGAGCAGCGTGCCGAGGTGCCCACCGAAGATGAGCTGGCCGCGCAGCGCCTCGTCGAGCTGCGCCGCCGTGATGATCCCCTTGCGCACGAAGAACTCGCCCAGTCGCATGCAATGCCCCCTGCCCGCGGCGAGTGGCCGCGCAGGCTTCCGCCAATATGGTGGCCCGCAGGAGCAGAGTCAAAAAGGAATGACGCGCGCGCGGAAATGCCCGGTATTGGCAGGACGTCGTATTTCTGACGCGGCACCGCGAACGCGACCCGTCCTGATGACTCGGACACACTCCTAGCGCCGGATGTCGCGCAGGATCTCGCGGGCGGCGTTCTTCCCGGGCGCGCCCATGACGCCGCCGCCGGGGTGCGCCCCCGAGCCGCACAGGTACAGCCCGCGGATGGGCGTGCGGTAGTTCGCGTAGCGCGGCGCCGGGCGCAGGAAAAAGAGCTGATCGGGGGTCATCTCGCCGTGGAAGATGTTCCCCTCGGTGAGGCCGAAGATCTTCTCCATGTCCCAGGGCGACAGCACCTCGCGCGCCAGGGTGATCTTCCGGATATTCGGGACGAACTCCTCGAGCGTGTCGATGATCTGGTCGCCGACCTTCTCGCGGATCTCCGGCCAGGTCCCCTCTTTAAGATGATAAGGACCCCACTGGACGAACAGCGACATCACGTGGTGCCCCTTGGGGCAGAGAGAGTCGTCGAGCACCGAGGCGACATTGCCGTCGATGAGCGGCCGGAGCGACGGCCGGCCGTACTTCATGTCGTCGTAGGCGCGCTCGAGGTACTCGAGGCTCGGGGCGATCTCGAACATCGCCTGCTGGTGCGGCGCCTTCGGGTCCTGGCCGGGGATGCACTTCCAGTCCGGCAGCCCCGACAGCGCCAGGTTCACCTTGATCGACGAGCCCTGGATGCGGAAGTTGCGGATGTCCTGCACGAAGCCGTCGTCGAGCACCCCCGGCTCGACCAGGTTCAGGAAGGTGCGTCGCGGATCGAGGTTGCTGGCGACGACGCGCGCCCGGTACTCGTCGCCGTTGGCGAGACTGACGCCGCGACAGACGCCGTCCTCGACGATGAAGCGGGCCACCTCGGCCTCGGTCCTGACCTCGACACCGAGATCCTTGACCGCGCCCAGCAAGGCGTTGGCGATGCCGCTCATGCCGCCGCGCACGTACCCCCAGGCCCCGGGCTGTCCCTCGATCGACGAGCCGATCGAATGGTGCAGCATGACCGCCGCCGACCCGGGGCTGAACGGCCCGACGCAGGTGCCGATCATGCCGTTGATCGCCAGCGCCGCCCGCACCGGCTCCGACTCGAAGCGCTTCGACAGGTAGTCGGCGCACGATGCGGTCATCAGCTCGAGGAAGTGACGCAGTCGTTTCTCGCCGATCTTGTGCACGCGCCGGCCGAAGCGGGCGAACTCGAACATCTCCCGCAGACCGCGCGGCGGGAACTGCGGCGGCGTCGTCCGGAGGATCTCGTCGATGAACGGCTGCAGCTCGGCGAGCTCGTCCTCGAAGCGGTCCATCGCCACGGCGTCCTTCTCGGAGAACTTGGCGACCTCGCGGGCACGCGCCGCCCGATCGGCCGACCACAGCATGTAGCGGCCGTCCGGCTGGGGGTAGAGGGTGTGCGGCTCGGGGATCAGGACCTGGAACCCGTAGTCGGCCATCCGGAAATCGCGGATGATGTCGGGCATCAGCAGGGAGCAGACGTACGAGGTGCGCGTGACCCGGTAGCCGGGGATCAGCTCCTCGGTGACGCAGGCGCCGCCGACGATGTGCCGGCGCTCGAGGACCAGGACCT
>Ga0210377_10002481_pt1 | contig 16145 bp, 16 predicted proteins | sample PLM4_65_b1redo_FD_155480 | JGI IMG/M metagenome (GOLD analysis project Ga0210377, IMG submission 155480) | Groundwater sediment microbial communities from an aquifer in East River, Colorado, USA - PLM4_65_b1 redo | ecosystem: Environmental > Terrestrial > Soil > Riparian zone | place: USA: East... | reverse complement strand
GGTCCACCTCGGCCAGATCCAAACCCACGAGCTCCGCGCACCGGATTCCGGTCGCATAGAGCAACTCGAGGATGGCCCGCGCCCGCGACGCCGCGGCGCCTTCGCCAGGAACGTCCAGCAGGTGGTCCACCTCGTCCTCGTTCAGATGCGAGGGGATCCGCCTCTCGACGCGGGGCGAGAGGAGCGCCCGAGCGGGGTTGCGGCTCAGAACGCCCTCACGGCACAGATAACGGAAGAAGGTCCGCAGGCTCGCCAGCTTTCGCGCGGCCGAGCTCTTCTTGAGGCCCTCGCGATGCAGGCGTGCAAGGAAGGAGCGGATCAGCAGGTGGTCGACGTCGGCGGGACGCGGTTCGCGACCGAGCTCCTCACGGAGGTGGGAGGCGAATTGCTCCAGGTCTTCGCCGTAGGCCTTGACCGTGTGGGGCGAGGCGTTCCGCTCGCCGTCGAGGTAACGGCGGAACGCGGCGACGGCCTTCTTCACCTCAGCGCGGAACGAAGGTCGCCCGCATCCGCAATCGCGAGGGAGGCACGGAAGACCTCGAGGCTTGCGAGGGCGCGCCGGGAGAGGGCGAGACGCTTCCTGGCCTTGTCGCGGATCCGATGGGGCAGCTCCGGGAGCAGGCCGAAGGCGATGTTGGTGGGTTGGTAGCTTTTCGGGTCGCTCCGGGCGATGTAGCGTCCGAGGGCCCCGAGGGCCGTGTCCTCGGGGAAAGCAGGCGGCGCCTCCCCCCGCACGCGGCAGGCCGCGCCGATCCCCGCCAGGAGCCCCGAGGCCGCCGACTCCACGTACCCCTCGACCCCCGACATCTGCCCGGCGAGGAAGAGGCCGGGGCGCTTCCGCGTCTCGAAGGTGGGCTCGAGGGTCGACGGCGCGTTCACGTAGGTATTCCGGTGGATCATCCCGAACCGGACGAACTCGGCGTTCTCCAGACCGGGGACCATCCGGAAGACGCGTTTCTGCTCCCCCCACTTGAGCTGGGTCTGGAAGCCCACGACCGAGAAGTGGCTGGCGGCCAGGTTGTCCTGTCGGAGCTGGACGACCGCGAAGGGCCGGCGGCCGGTTCGCGGATCGGTGAGGCCCACGGGCTTCATCGGCCCGAAGAGGAGCGTGCTCTCCCCGCGGCTCGCGATCACTTCCACGGGCAGGCAGCCTTCGAAGAAGAACTCGTGCTCGAACGCGTGGAGGGTGGCACACTCGGCGGTCGTGAGGGCCCCGAAGAAGGCGCGGTACTCCTCCTCCGTGAGGGGGCAGTTGACGTAGTCGTCGCCCCCCTTGCCGTAGCGCGACGCTCGGAAGGTCCTGGTGAAGTCGATGGTGTCCGCCTCCACAACCGGGCTGACGGCGTCGTAGAAGTAGAGGTGGCCAACCCCGACGAAGGCAGCGATCTCCGCGCTCAGCGCCGGGGAGGTGAGTGGGCCGGTGGCGACGATGGCCACGGGGTCTTCGGGGATTCTCGGCACCTCACCCCGGTGGATCCGCACGCCTGGGAGAGCCTGCACGGTCTCGGTGACCTGCCGTGCGAAGAGACCTCGGTCCACCGCGAGAGCGCTCCCGGCAGGGACCTTGACCGCGTCCGCGACGCGGATCACGAGGGAGTCCATCCGCCGCATCTCCTCCTTCAGGAGACCGGCCGCCTGGTCGAGGGCGTTCCCGCGGAGGCTGTTGGAGCAGACGAGCTCGGCGAGGTCGCCGGTCTGGTGGACCGGCGTCGTCACGACCGGACGCATCTCGTGGAGGTCGACGCCGACGCCGCGCTTCGCGAGCTGCCACGCCGCCTCACTCCCCGCGAGCCCGCCGCCGACGATCGTGACGCGCACCGTTGGGTCGATTATAGGCCGGCGCGACCGAAGCGAGGGGAAGGCCCTGCCGAGCCTTGCGGAGAGCCACGTTGTCGTGTGTCGTGCGTCATGTTGACGCTCCGGCCGAAGCTAAGGTACTGTCGGTGGATGAGCGAGGCGCAGTCCATCTCGGAAGAAACCAACGCCACGGGCGAGGGTCCTGCAGGCCGCGGCAGGGAGGTCCTTCTCTGCACCGTGCTCGCTCTCGCCGCTCTGCTCCCAGGGTGCAGCTCAGCGCCCGAGGCGCCGAACCAGCCCCCGACGGCGGACTTCATCTACACTCCCGTGGCCCCTGTGAACGCCGGCCAGACACAAGTCACGTTCAATGCCTCAGGCAGCGAGGATCCCGACGGAACGATCGAGAGCTACGTGTGGGACTTCGGTGACGGCACGCCACCGCAGACGACTCAGGCGGCCGTGACCACCCACGTCTTTCCGGATACGACCGCGCGTTGCGTCGACATCACGTACACCGTGCTCCTTCTCGTAACGGACAACAAGGGTGGTCGCGGCTCTGCCAACGACACGGTGACCGTCACCGAGCTCCCGGTTCCTGGCTCGACTCAGTGCCCAGGTTGAGTTGACTGGGCGCGCCCCGCGGCGCGCCCGACCTCAGGCCGCTTCGCGTTTGTAGTGGCAGGTCTCGTTGCCGCAGAAGATGACCTTTCCCTCCTTCTTGGTCTCCTTCTCCAGAAGGAAGGCGCGACCGCAATCGGGGCAGGGCTCGGCGATCGGCTTGTGGTAAGCCGTGAACTTGCACTCGGGGTAGCGTCGGCAGCCGTAGAAGAAACGCCCCCAGCGCCCCTTGCGCTCCACCACCTGGCCCTGGCCGCATTCCGGGCAGAGCAAGCCGATCTCGCGGGCCTCTTTCTTCTTGATGTACTTGCAGGTGGGGTAGTTGCTGCAGGCGATGAAGGCGCCGAAGCGGCCGCGGCGCCACATGAGATCGCTGCCGCACTCGGGGCACTTCTCGTCGATGGGGGCGAGCTGTTCCACCTGGAGCTTGCCCCCTTCGCCGCGCACGAGACGCTTGGTGGTCTTGCACTCCGGGTAGTTGGTGCACGCGAGGAAAGGGCCGAATCGTCCCTTCTTCAAGACCATGGGCTGCCCGTCCTTCGGGCAGACCTCCTTCGCCACGTCTTCGTGGACGTCCGGCGTGTCGGCCCCCTCGCCCCCCGCGATCTGCCGGGTGTTCTTGCACTCGGGATAGTTGGAGCAGGCGAGGAACTTCCCGTAGCGACCCCACTTGATGACCATCTTGGAGCCGCACTTGTCGCAGACCTCGTCGGTCTCGACCTCGGTCGCCTTGACGTTCTCCATCTCCTTCGAGGCCAGCTTCAGGTCCTTCTCGAACTTCTTCCAGAACTTGTTCAGGGTGTTGAGGAAGTTGTCCTTCCCTTCCTCGATCTCGTCGAGCTCCTGCTCCATGGCTGCGGTGTACTCGACGTTCATGATGTCCTGAAAGTGCTGGACGAGCAGGTCCGTGACGAGGAAGCCGAGCTCCGTCGGGTAGAGCTTGGCTTCGCGCTTTTCCATGTACTCCCGGGCCTCGATGGTGGCGATGATCGAGGCGTAGGTGGAGGGGCGCCCGATGCCGTTCTCCTCCAGCTCCTTCACGAGAGACGCTTCGCTGAAGCGGGGCGGCGGCTGCGTGAAGTGCTGGTCCGTGTCGAGCTTCCTGAGGGCGAGGACGTCCCCTTCGGCCAGAGGCGGGAGCTGCGAACCCGCGTCCTCGGGGGCCGTGTCGTCGGCCTGGGCGGCGGGTTCAGCCACGGGCTTCGCCAGCACCTTCTCGTCGGGGGCCTCTTCGTAGACCGCCAGGAAACCCTTGAACCTGAGGGTCGAGCCCTTGGCCCGGAGCAGGTAGGCCGCCGCTTCGATGTCGACGACGGTCTCGTCGTAGACGGCGGGACGCATTTGGGAGGCGACGAAGCGGTTCCAGACGAGCTTGTAGAGGGCGTACTGGTCCTTCGAGAGATAGCGCTGGATCGACTCGGGATCTCGGTCGAGGTACGTGGGGCGGATCGCCTCGTGGGCATCCTGGGCGTCCTTCTTGCTCCGATAGAAGATGGGCTTCTCGGGGATGAACTCGCCGCCGAAGGTGGACCCGATCCGCTCACGAACGGCCGCGAGGGCGTCGTCGCTGACCCGGGTGGAGTCCGTCCTCATGTAGGTGATGAGGCCCACGCTTCCGTCGGCGCCCAGGTCGACGCCCTCATAGAGGCGCTGGGCCACCTGCATCGTCTTCTTCACGGAGAAGCGGAGCTTCTTGAACGCCTCCTGCTGGAGCTTCGAGGTGATGAAGGGAGGGACCGGGTAGCGTTTGCGTTCCTTGGCCTGGATCTTCTGGACCCGGAAGGTCGCGGTCTCGAGGTCCTTCCGCACCGTGGCGGCCTCGTCGGCGTTTCCAATCTCGACGTTCTTCCCCTGCTTCTTGACGAGGTTCGCCGGGAAGACCGGGGGCGCCTTTCCCTCGAGGTGGGCCAGAACCGTCCAGTACTCTTCGGGAACGAAAGCCTTGATCTCGCGCTCGCGGTCGCAGATGAGCCTCAAGGCGACCGACTGGACCCGGCCTGCCGAGAGACCGCGCCTCACCTTCTCCCAGAGGATGGGACTGACCTTGTAGCCGACGAGGCGATCGAGGATCCGGCGCGCTTGTTGCGCGTCGACCTTCTTCGAGTCCACCGTTCCCGGGTTCTCGAAAGCCCGTTCGATGGCGCGCTTGGTGATCTCGTTGAAGACGACCCGGTGGACCTTCTTCTTGGTCTTCGACCCCAGCTCCTCGGAGAGGTGCCAGCAGATGGCTTCTCCTTCGCGGTCGGGGTCCGCCGCCAAGTAGATGGCCGTCGCATCCTTCGCTGCCGCCTTGAGCTCGTCGAGGACCTTCTTGCGCGTGGCAAGCACTTCGTACTCGGGGGCGAATCCCTTCTTGACGTCGACACCCAGCTTCTTCCTCGGCAGGTCACGGACGTGGCCCATCGAGGCCTTCACCACGAAGTCGCGGCCCAGGTACTTGTTGATGGTCTTCGCCTTCGCGGGGGACTCGACGATGACGAGGTTCTTGGCCAAGACGCTTCCTTCCTTTACGCCTTTACGGCCGCAGGTACAGCGGGCCGGGGAGACGCCGCACCCTCTCGGCCAACTCCAGCTCCGTGAGTCGCGCCAGGAGCTCGGACGTGGGCCGACCGCTGCGCTCCCGGATCTCCTCGATGCTTGCGGGGGCGCCGGGGCGAAGCGCCTCCAGGACCGCGTCGACGCCGGCGCCCTGCCCGGACGCCGAGGGCGCCGGAAGGCCCAGCTCCCGCGCCACGTCGGTGGCGTCGCGGACGAGGGGCGCGCCGTCGACGATCAGCTGGTTCGTCCCGCCCGCTCCGGCGTGCGACGGGTGCCCCGGGACGGCCAGGACCTCGCGGCCTTCATCCAGGGCCAGGCGGGCCGTCACGAGCGCACCGCTCCTGAGCGCGGCCTCGACGACCACGACGCCTCGGCCCCAGCCCGCGAGTATCCGGTTTCGCCGCGGGAAGTGCCCGGGAGCGGGCGGCGTCCCCAACGGGAATTCCGACACCACGGCCCCCCTGTCGGCGATGGCCGAAGCCAGGGCCTCGTTTTCGCGCGGATAGAGGCAATCGAGGGCAGCGCCCAAGACGGCCACGGTCCTCCCGCCGGCCTCGAGGGCGCCCTTGTGGGCGGCGGTATCGATACCCCGGGCCAGGCCCGAAACGACGGTCGCGCCGCCGGCTGCGAGCTCCCGGGCCATGCGTTGGGCCAGCGCAGTCCCCTGGGGTGAAGCCGCCCGGGAGCCGACGATGGCGAGACTCCAGGGCCCCTCGTCGCCACGCAGCTTACCTCGAACGTAAAGGACGGGAGGAGGATCGTAAATCTGTCGCAGGAACGCGGGGTAGTCTTCATCCCCGAGGCCGACGATCCGGATCCCGAGGGCCACCGCACGCCGCATCTCCTCTTCCGCACGGCGACGCGCTTCCCCGGAGCGAAGCAGCGACGCAGCCCGTGCCGGGAGGAGGTCCGGGCCGTCGCCGGGGGACCCGAGGACGGCGGCGGCCGTACCACGGGCCCGGAGATCGCGAACGGCCCTCGGCCCCACTTCGGGGAGGAGCGCCAGGGTCAGCAGGTCCAGAGTCTCGTCCACGCTTCGTCCTCGTCAGCCTCGGGGACCCCTGCGGGCCTCGAAGGGGCACTCATTGTATGGGTGACCCCCCGCCTGTCAAGGTCCGCCCGGGAGTGTCCGCACCCGGCAACAGGGCTGTCCCAGCCACCGGACAAGCGCTCCGCAGAAGGCGGCCCGGGCTCGATGGGGCGTCATGGCACCCACCTTGCTTTGGTCGGACACGGCGGATAAGATCGATTTGCCGTTTGGGTCTTGGAAGGCGTCATGCACGTCGCTGCTTCTTCGCTCCTCACCCTTCTCCTCGCGGCTTCCGGGCTGGCACCGTCGACCAGCGAGGAGGAGGTGCGCTTCGGCATTCAAGTGGCCAGAGAAGGCCTCTGGCAGGAGGCCCGTTTCCGCTTCGAGAAAGCCGTCCAGCTCGATCCGAACAGCGCCTCGGCCCTCAATAATCTCGCTATCTCCCTCGAACAGCAGGGGGAGTTCGACAAAGCCCGCGAAGCTTACGAGCACGCCCTGAAGCTAAGGCCCGCAGAAACCTACATCCAGCAGAACTACGACCTGTTCCGGGAGGCCGATGACAAGCGGAACCGGAAGTCGAAGAAAAAGTCGTAGGGCAGGCCAAAGGCGGCTCGCCTGGCTTGCGCTCTACGCGGGCCTGGGCCTCGACACCGCCCTGCTCGTCTCGGGGTGCGCGAGCTTCGTGGAGGTCCCGATCGAGACCCCGCTCCAGTCGAAGATCGACGTCGCCTCCTTCCGGCGCGTCCTGGTGGCAGGTTTCGTCACTGATCTCGGGGCTTCCGACATCGACCTCGGCTCGGAGACCGCGCGTCTGCTCCAGAATCAGCTCCGCTCCAACTCCAAGCTGCAGGTCCTCGAGCCCGACCGGCCGCCGCTGCAGGACGCCTTGGACAAGGTCCGGGCCAGCCTGGGGGAGGTCGACAAACTCGGGCGTCAGGAGCGGGAGCAGTACCGCCTGGAAGCAGACCGTCTCCTTCAGGACGCCGAGTACTGGCGCAAGATCGGCGAGGAGTACCAGTCGCCTCTGATCGTCACGGGGCGCCTCGGCTTCGAGGAGCAGAACCGCTCGGGCTTCCAGGCGGAGGAACGTGTGGTGCGTGACCCCGGAACGAACCGCGCGCGCCTCCTCCGGGGCAACCGCTACCTGCAGCGGAAGGGCTTCACGCTGAGCGCCGACTTCTATTTCGTGGACGGGCGGACCGGGTCGACACTGCACAAGGAGAAGTTCACCGAAGAGATTCTCTACGGCGAGGACCAGAAGACCTCGTCTTTGTCGTCCTACTTTGAGCTCATGGACCGCCTCCTGCCGAACTTCCTGGGGGTGATCTCGCCCCAGAAGATCCGCGGGACGAGAGTCCTCCTGCGATAGGGAACCCCATGAAGAGAGCGTCCCTCGTGGGACGATGGGTAGCGGCGGCCTTCCTCCTGACCTTCGCGGGGGCGCCTCCGGCCACGGCGCAATTCATCCCCTACTTCGGGAAGAACAAGGTCAAGTACGACAACTTCGACTGGCGCATCTACAAGAGCCCTCACTTCGAGATCTACTACTACCCTGAGTTCGAGCAGCACCTGGGCCGCCTCTCCTCCTACGCCGAGAGCGGCTACCAGAAGATCTCCACGGCGCTGAAGCACGAGATCTCGTTTCCGATCCCTCTCATCCTCTACAAGACCCACTCGGAGTTCGAGCAGACGAACCTCACCGAGGGGTTCGTGCCCGAGGGCGCTCTCGCCTTCACCGAACCCGGGCGGAACCGCATGGTCGTCCCCATCGACGAGCCTCCTGACCGCCTCCAGGGCCTGATCACCCACGAGCTGGCCCACGTCTTCGAGTTTGACCTCATACCCAGAGGCGTGATCCAGCGAGGCGTGCCCCTCTGGGTGGACGAGGGGCTCGCGGACTACCTGCGCGGGATCTGGGACCCCCTCGACATCATGGTCGTGCGCGAGGCTGCGATTACCGAGCGCGTCCCCAAGATATCGAGGTCGGAGTTCGAACCGCTATCGGGACGGGAGCCCTACAACTTCGGCCACGCTGCCTTCGAGTTCATCGAAGCGCGCTACGGCAAGGAGGGGATCCGTCAGTTCCTCTACACGTGGCGCAAGAACGTCGTGGGGGGCAAGCTCGACGACATTTATCAACAGGCCTTCCGCATCAAGCCAGAGGAGTTCGACGAGGCCTACGATCACTGGTTGAAGGAGCGCTTCAAGCCCTACCGGGATAAGCAGCGCCCGAGCGACTACGGCAAGACCGTGTCGCCGAATCCCGAACGAACGTCCTACACCCAGGTCTTCAGCGTCGCCGCCAGCCCGTCGGGAGAGATGCTCGCGGCGGTGACGGGGAACCGGTCCGACGGCGAGGCCGACATCGTCCTCCTCTCCGCCCGCGACGGCTCGGTCATCTCCAACCTCACCAAGGGCACGACGAATCGCTACGAGGGCATCGCCCTCAACTTCACGGCTCGTGGCATCGGCCGGTCCATCGCCGTCGACCCGAAGGGGGACGCGGTGGCGTTCTTCGCCCGGACAGGCAAGGGGCGCAGCCTCTTCCTGGCGTCCCTGCTGACGGGGCACATCCTGAATCGGATTCCGATCGCCCTCGACGAAGTCCTGGCGCCGTGCTTCGTTCCGGGCGGCCACGGCGTCATCTTCCAGGCCCTGAAGGAAGGTACTTCCGACCTCTGGCTACTGGACCTCGAGACCGGCGAGTACAAGAATCTGACCCGGGACCTTTTCTACGACTCCGACCCCCAGGTCTCGGCTGACGGCAGCCTCGTCGTGTACGGCCGGCGCGTCAGCGGTTACTCGAAGATCTACATGTTCCCGCTGGCGGACCCGTCGAAGAAGACCCAGCTCACCTTCGGCACCTTCGAGGACGTGACCCCGGCCTTCTCGACCGACGGGACCAAGATCTACTACTCCTCCAACGAGGACGACGAGATCTACAACCTGCGGAGCCTCGACCTCCGAACGGGGGCGATCGAGCAGAGCACCGACGCCCTCGGGGGGAACATGGCTCCCGTCCCCCTGAAGGGCCGCGCCGGCGACCGTCTGGCCTTCATCAGCTACGGCAAGGGCGAGTTCAATCTGTCTCTGAAAGAAACGGCAGAGCCGCTGAAGGACGTCGACCAGGAAGTTCGGACCGCCGCCGAGGAGCTCGTGGATTTCCAGCCCGACGTCGTTCACCAGGTCATTCCCGAGAACAAGCGCCGGAAGGGCCTCTTCGAGAAGCTCTTCCTCGAGGGGCGGCCCCCTCTCAACGTGGGCGTCACCTCGGGTGGCGAGTTCTTCGGCGGTAGCCAGGTGGCCCTGACGGACGTCCTCGGAGACCAGAACTTCACCTTCACCGCCCTTTCCATCCGCGAGTTCCGGACCTATCAGGGGACCTACCTCAACCTGGGCAGGCGGTTGCATTACGGGATCAGCGGCTTCGACACGACGCAGTTCTTTTTCGCCAACCCCTTCCAGTTCGGCCGCGGCTTCACCCGAGAGGGGGCCCTCGTCACCCAGCGGTACACGGGGGGGACGATCCTCGCCCAATACCCCCTCGACAAGTTCCGCCGCTTGGATGTGTCGGCGGGGGCGATCCGGATCAAGGAGGCGTTCGGGAACCCGGAGGTCGAGGCCCTGATCAGGCAGCAGGCCGCTCTGCAGGGAATCCCCTTCTTCCTTAACAGCGGGACGTTCGTGCCGGTGGGCGCGAGCTTCGTCCAGGAGACGACCCACTTCGCGCCGTTCGGTCCGCTGTCGGGGAGCACCTTCGTCGTCGGCGGCACCGCCAGCGCCGGTGGACTGTCCCGGCAAACGGTGGAAGCCGACTTGCGCAAGTACTTCCGCATCGGGTCGACGTCGATGGTCTTCGCGGCGCGGGCCCGGGGCTTCAAGTCCACCGGTGACAGCCCCGAGATCTTCTACTTCGGTGGCAACATGGAGCTCCGGGGTTATCCCTACCTCTCGTTCTCCGGGAACGAGGGCTTCTTCGCCAACCTGGAGCTGCGCTTTCCGCTGATCCACGTGGCGGCAACTCCCCTCGGTCTGCTGGGACCGGTACGGGGGACGATCTTCGCCGGTGTCGGTGGAGCGCAGTTCAGGGTCCCCGGGGGCACCATCCCGGAGTCTCAGCGCTGGAGGTTCTGGAGCTCGGCTCCCGGCCTTTCCTTCGTCAACGATCCCGTCTTCGGTGAGCCCGTGGAGGGACTCCACCTGGTGGATGGGCGAGCCTCCTACGGCTTCGGCCTGCAGGTCTTCTTCCTCGGCTATCCACTACACTTCGACTGGTCGAAGCTGACCGACTTCAAGGTGACCTCGAATGCCACCCAGTTCGACTTTTGGGTGGGCTTCGATTTCTAGGCGGGTACCAGGGCACCCGACGCGACAGTCATGCCGTGGCGTACCGAACGAAACGACAAGACCGCTCGCGCCAGGCGTGAGGCGAGGGGGCGGCGCCGGTTGACGTCCAAGGCGTCACTGTGGTAGTTTTTTGAGTTTCAACGGGTCTTCGGAGGAGGCAGGTGCCGTGTACGCTATCGTGAGGGCCGGCGGCAAGCAGTATCGCGTAGAGGCGGGAGCGACGATCTACGTGGAGCGCCTGACGGCCCCCGTGGGGGAGAAGATCACGCTGGACGAGGTGCTCCTCATCTCTGACGACGGCGGCGTCCAGGTGGGCGCCCCACACCTCGATCGGGCGTCTGTCGTCGGCACGGTCCTCGATCAGGGGCGTGACCACAAGATCCGCGTTTTCAAGTACAAGAAAAGGAAGCACTACCGCCGGACCCGGGGACACCGCCAGAGCTACACGGCGCTTCGGATCGACGCGATCAACGCCTGAGAGGCCTGAGGAGACGATCATGGCGCACAAGAAGGGACAGGGATCGAGCCGCAACGGGCGCGACAGCAACTCTCAACGTCTGGGGGTGAAGCGCTTCGGCGGCGAGCAGGTCCGCGGAGGGACGATTCTCCTCCGCCAGCACGGCACGAAGTGGAAGCCCGGGAAGAACGTCGGTCTCGCCAAGGACCACACCCTCTTCGCCCTCGTCGACGGCGCCGTCCGCTTCGAGAACCACGGTTCGCGCGGTCTCCGCGTGAGCATCCTCCCCGCCGCCAGCTGAAGACGCGCGCCGCTTGCCGCGGCGAGCCATGTTCGTCGATCGCGTCAAGATCTTCGTCAGGGGCGGCGACGGGGGGCGAGGCTGCGTCAGCTTTCGCCGCGAACCCTACGTCCCCCGGGGCGGTCCCGACGGCGGCGTGGGCGGTAAGGGCGGCGATGTCGTTCTCGAAGGGGTCTCGCACCAGAACACCCTCCTTCCCCTCCGCTTCCACACTGAGTTTCGCGCCGAGCGCGGCCAGCACGGCGGCCCGTCCAACCGGACCGGCCGATGCGGTGACGACTTGACGATCCCGGTGCCGCCGGGGACCGTGGCGCTGGACGAAGCCACGCAGGACCTGCTGGGGGAGGTGCTCGCCGAGGGGAATCGCCTCCGCGTCGCCCGAGGGGGCCGGGGCGGGCGCGGCAACCGTTCGTTCCTTTCGAACCAGAACCGCGCCCCGCGCGAGGCGGAGCCGGGAGAGGCCGGGGAGGAGCGTTGGCTGCGCCTCGACCTCAGGCTCATCGCCGACGTCGGCCTGCTGGGCTTCCCCAACGCGGGGAAGTCGACCCTCCTGGCCCGGATGTCAGCGGCTCGCCCCAAGGTCGCCGACTACCCCTTCACCACCCTGAGCCCGGTCCTGGGGGTCGTCGAGGTGGACGAGCAGACGTTCGTCGTGGCCGACATTCCGGGGATCATCGAGGGCGCCCATCGAGGAGCCGGCCTCGGCCTCCAATTCTTGCGCCACGTTCAGCGGACGCGGGTGCTGCTCCACGTGGTGGACGCTTCGGGGGCGAGCGGACGCGATCCCGTGAGCGATCTCGCCGCCGTCCGTGAGGAAGTGCGCCTGTCACATCCGGAGCTCCTCGACCAGCCTCAGCTGGTCGCTGCTTCGAAGCGTGACGCGGTCACCGCGCCCGACCCCTTGGGCACCCTGGTCGATGCGGCCGGGGCCATCGGTCTGGAAGTGGCTGCGATCTCGGCCGTCACGGGCGCGGGTATTCCCGAGCTGAAGCGCCGCCTCCTGGGCCTCGTGGCGGCCACCCGACCGACCCCTGTGGCCGAGGATCATCCGTGAAGGTGGGCATCCTGGGGGGGACCTTCGACCCGATCCACGTGGGGCACCTCCGCGCCGCGGAGAGTGCTCGGGAGTGTCTCGGTCTGGACCGCGTGACCTTCGTTCCGTCGCGGACGCCGCCCCACCGCAGGGGGCCTCTCGCGTCTCCTCTCGACCGTTACGCGATGGTCGCGATGGCAACCGCCGGGCATCCGGCCTTCGATCCCTCGGACGCCGAGCTGCGGCGCGACGGCCCGAGCTACACGGTGGACACCGTGGCCGAGTGGTTGCGGGGGAGGCCCGGGGACGCCATCGTTCTGATCGTGGGAAGCGACACTTTTGCCGAGATGTCCACTTGGAAGGATGGGGAGCGCCTCCTCGCACTGTGTGGGGTGGCGGTCGTCGCCCGCCCCGGCGAGCCGCCCGTCGATCTCCCTGCGGGCGGCGTCGCGACGGTGGTGGGGCCGGGGCTGGCGGTCTCTTCCACGGAGATCCGGCAGCGCATCGCCGAGGGCCGGAGCGTGCGCTACCTCGTGCCGGAGGCCGTGGCCGAGTACGTTGCGAAGCGGGGGCTCTACCGTTGAGAATCCCCTCCTTCCTCGACCGCGCGGCGCGGGCGGCCTTGGACAAGAAGGCCACCGACGTGGTCGTCCTCGACCTGCGCCGCGACAGCTCCTTCACGGACTATTTCCTGATCGTGTCGGGTTCGAACCAGAAACAGATCGTCGCTATCGCCGACGCCATCGAGGCGGTGCTTCGCCACGACCACCTGCGCCCGAGCCACGTGGAAGGGTATCCGCGCCACGAGTGGATTCTGCTCGACTATGCTTCCTTCGTGGTCCACATCTTCACCACGCGAACCCGGAGCTTCTACGACCTCGAGCGCCTCTGGGGCGGAGCCGCGCGAACGGAGGTGGCGGGATGACCCTCCCGGCGCCGGTCGCTCCGGAAGTCGCTTCGGGAATGGTGGCGGGATCGCCGGCGATGCGCGAGCTGCTCTCCGTGCTGGGGCGCCTCGCGGAGGCCAAGAGCCCCGTGCTCCTCGAGGGTGAGAGCGGCACCGGAAAGGACATCATCGCACATCGGCTCCACTACGCCTCCCCGCGGCGCGATGGGCCCTTCATCAAGATCCATTGCCCCTCCATACCCGACGATCTCCTGGAATCCGAGCTCTTCGGCCACGAAAAGGGCGCCTTCACCGACGCCCAGCGGGCCAAGGTGGGAAAGATCGAGATGGCGACGGGTGGGACCGTCTACTTCGACCAGATCCAGGAGCTCGCGCCGGCGCTCCAAGCCAAGCTCCTCCGGGTCGTCGAAGAGAAGTGCTTTGAACGGCTGGGCGGCACGAGGACCATCGAGGTGGACGTACGCTTCGTGGCCTCCTCGACCATCGATCTTCGGAAGGCCACCTCGGCGGGAACGTTCCGCGAGGACCTGTACCACCGGTTGAGCGTGGTTACGCTCGTCGTCCCTCCGCTCCGAAACCGCCGCGAAGACATCCTGCCTTTGGCGGATCTCTTCCTTGCGCGGGAGCGGGAGCGCAAGGCGACGGGGGCCGTGGGCTTCGAGGACTCCGCAGCGGAGCTGCTTGGCGGGTACCTCTGGCCGGGGAACGTCCGGGAGCTCAAGTCCGTGGTGGAGCGTGCGGCGCTCCTGACCGTCGGCGATCGGGTTGCCGCCACCGCTCTGCCCGGGCACCTCATCGAGCAACCCGCGACGCTCTGGGCAGGGCGGGACAGGCGCCCCACCCTGAAAGACGTCGAGCAGGCCTATATCCGTCACGTCCTCGAACAGACGGGCCGAAGCCAGACCCACGCCGCCGCCGTGTTGGGCATCAGCAGGAAAGCCCTGTGGGAAAAGAGGCGGCGCTACGGGATTCCTTAAGGAGACGGCGTGAGCATGGACCAGAAGAAGATGAAGCTTTTCCGGGAGAAGCTGCTCGAGAAGAAGCAGGAGATCCTGGAGGCGTACAACAAGAACAAGACCTACGGCAAGGAAGCCGACGCGGACGGGGCCCAGGACATCGCGGACAAGGCCTCGAACTCCTACGCGAAGGAGTTCCTCTTCAGCCTCTCCAACTCCGAGCGCGACATGCTGCAGCTCGTCGACGAGGCCCTCGCGCGGATCAGCGAGAGGCGCTTCGGCGTCTGCGTGGTGTGTGCGGGCGAGATGGACAAGAGGCGGCTCGAGGCGGTGCCGTGGGCGCGGCATTGCATCACATGCCAGGAGAAACAGGAGCAGGGACTTCTATGAAGCCTGCGATGGGCAGGGGCGCGCCGCAATGAACGGAGACCTCGCTGCTGCCCTGGCCGCTCGCATCGTGGACCCCGTTCTGGCGGTGGTCTTCCCGGCTCCCTGTCCCCACTGTGGGTCCCTCGTCGAACACCCCCTGAGGGGCCCTCTGTGCGAGGCGTGTTGGGGCGCGCTCCCGCGCCACCGCGGCGCGCTGTGCTCGTGCGGCCTCCCGCTGCCCGGGGCGGAGGCGACCGCCACCTGCGGGCGGTGTCGTCGACAGCTCTCGCCCTTCGGAGCGGGGTTCAGCCTCGGACCCTACGAAGGAGGCCTGAAGGCGGTCATCCACGAACTGAAGTTCCGCGGGCGGCGACGGGTGGCTGAGCGCTTGGCGGAGAGGATCGCCGCCTCCCCCGGCTGTGCGAGGGTCCTGACATCCGAGGCGGTATTGGTCCCCGTTCCTCTCCACCCTCGGCGCCGGCGTGAAAGGGGCTTCAACCAGTCCGAGCTCCTCGCCAAGGCCCTGGCGCGCCGTCACCACCTCGCGGTGGCCCCCGATGCGGTCGTGCGGCGGAAGGAGACGGCTCCCCAGACCGGCCTGAGCGCCGCGGCGCGGCGCTCGAACGTGGCGGGGGCTTTCGCCGTTCGCCAGCGCAGCCGCGTGGCCGGACGGGTGGTTGTGCTGGTCGATGATGTGGTAACGACGGGGGCGACGGCCCGGGCCTGTGCCCGGGTACTCCGCGACGCGGGCGCGGTGGAGGTTCGTCTCCTCACCGCCGCTCGGGTGAACTGACCAGGAGGCTTGTGTTGAATCTGAGGAGCGTCTTCATCTTCGTGATCGGCTCAGGGCTGTCGGGCGCTGGGCCGGTCCTCGCGTGGGGGCCCGTGGCGCACCAGGTGGTCACGGCCAAGGCCATCGACACCCTGCCCGGCAACCTGAAAGACTTCTACAAGAACCACCGCCTCGAGATGCCGACGCTGAGCCTCGAGCCCACCTTCGCCGAGGAGGGCCAGGACCGCCGGTTCGCTGCGGACCGCCTGCTCACGTTCCCCTTCGCCGATCTCCCGCGGACCGAGGCGGCCATGAAGGACCGGTTCGGTGACGGGGCGGTCCAGGCGGGACGGCTTCCTTGGCTGATCGAGGAGTCCTACGCTCGCCTCGTGGAGGCCGTCAAGTCGGGAGACAAGGCGAGAATCCTGACGGAGTCCGACACGCTCGCCGGTCTGGTGACGGACATCCACAACCCGCTGGCGGTCACAGACAACGCCGACGGCCAGAAAAGCGATCAGCACGGCCTCTGGGTGCGCTTCTCCACCCGTCTTCCCGAAGCGGCGGAGAAGTCCTTGAAGCTCAGCCCCGACGCCGCCCACTACCTCGACGACCCGAAGGAGTACGTCTTCTCGATGCTGCGGGGGACCTACGTCTGGGTGGACAATGTCCTCTATCAGGAGGAACTGGCGCGTCGCGGCAAGGCGGGTTACACCGAGATCTACTACGAGGCCCTGATCTCGCGCCTCTCGGAGGTTCTGCGCTCCCGCCTCTCCCAGGCGGCGGGGGACGTGGGGAGCTATTGGTACACCGCTTGGACGGCGGCCGGCCGGCCCGACCTGAAATAGATGGAATGGAGAGGTTTGACCCTTCGGGGCCGAGCCTCTATCATCGAGACGGTCCGGACGGCACTCCAGCCACGTGTCGCGCGCAGCAGGGAACGAGGTCCGTGGACGAGGGGAAGGCATCCCCTTCCGATGCTGAGCTCATCGAGCGATGCCTCCGGAAGGACAACACGGCATG
>Ga0210377_10002480_pt1 | contig 16147 bp, 18 predicted proteins | sample PLM4_65_b1redo_FD_155480 | JGI IMG/M metagenome (GOLD analysis project Ga0210377, IMG submission 155480) | Groundwater sediment microbial communities from an aquifer in East River, Colorado, USA - PLM4_65_b1 redo | ecosystem: Environmental > Terrestrial > Soil > Riparian zone | place: USA: East... | reverse complement strand
GAAAGGATGATCACGGAACATCCCAGGCGTGGGCCACGACCAGTGGATCACGCAGGGCAGACTGCCCCTGCCGTTTGGCATCGGCGAATGCGTGAAGAATGTTGACCACACCATGCCAGTATGGTGAGAGCGCAGGGCGGACAGACCGGTCATCGTCGAGTGAGCGCCCACTCTGCCCATAGTCGCGCAACTTCTTTTCGAGATAGAATACCGTTTCGATCTCTGTCGAGTCTGGCCAGGTCATGGCTGGCATGTGCACATTGAGTGGAGCACTCTGCACCACACGCTTGGCCAAGTCAATTTCATACTCGTAGATATGGAGCGAGCCGCAGAACTGAATGTGCACACCCATGGGCAGGGCAAGATGCACAGCCACCCACTCATGGAGGAGTGTGAAGAGGAAGATGTCGTATGGATAGACCATCACCAAATTCTGACTGCGGAAGTAGGTCAGCATCACCACCGCCTCATTGCGGATCAGGAACTGACAGGACACGGGGCAGGGAATATCCCTGCTCTCGATATGATCGATTCGTCCGTCAAAAATCGTCACGACCGCCCGTCGGGAGCCTGGGGCGGCCATGAGCATCTCGACCACGCGCTCAAGTTGCTGGACAATCCGTGGCCCATAGGCACCGTGGAGGAAGTTTCCGTCGTCAGAAAATTTCGGCGCCAATGGATTGTAATACTCCAACATGGCCACGTCATCACGCCCACTGAGCTGGTAGAGGAAGTTCCCGATGGCAAAGCCGATGTTCAGCTCGCGCTCTGGCGTATAGATGAACCGTTCACCTGGATGCGTCAGCGTCAACCGCTCACCAAGCATTTCAATGATCTTCTTCCCACTGCTTGGCGATGTCGGCGTGACAGGTGCGTCAACCAGGGTGCCAAATTGCAACAACCGCGCCAGTGTGGTCGTGTACAATGTCGCCACTGTCTCAAGTGACATGGATGCTGCTCCCTTTCTCGTTGACAATCTTACTGATTGTCGACTGTGTCACATGAAATCTTCTACTGAGTTTACCTTGAACAATCCCTTGGCCATTATTGTATAATCTGCGAATCTTCTTCCGTACAACTTCATGCAGTTTCGAATGCTGAACCCATTGACGCCGTCTTTTTTGAGCCTTCAGGACGTCGATTTTCCAGCGATGCTTCCTATGCATATCAATGACATTTGTCTGCTGTGTCCCGAGAAATAGGTGGTCATAGTTGATGCACATCCGATTGTCACATGTATGAAGTACATTCATTCGTCGAGGAATTGCCCGTCTTGAGAAGAGAACATATGCCCACCGATGCACTCGATACTCACCAAACCCTGAGTATGAAATACGTCCATACCCATAGCCAGCTTTTGGTCCAATCCAGATTCTACAGCTATTGCTCAATTCATGGCTAAAGTGGTAGTACCAAACCAATTCAAACTTGATCCGTTCTCGGCGTCTAGTTTTCAAAAACAATTCGAGCCCCTTTCTCATCTTTGATCACACGAATGACATGATCAGAAGGATAAGAAAGCAAACGAGGACTATGCGAAATGACAAAGACAGATCCATACGACCGACGCTGAGTTGTCAAATATTCCATCACCTGTTCACAGCCAGTATCATCCAGATGATCAAACACTTCATCGTAGAGGGCCAGCGAGAACCGCCCACGGTGCAGTTCACGGACGAGGTCCTGCAGTGCCAGCACCACGCAGAGGTCGACACGCTGCCGCTCACCCTCCGAAAGATCGTCGTAGCAGGCCGCTCCAAACTTGTTCACAGCCTCAAAGCTGATCTCCTCCCTGACATCACCGCTCTTCAAGTGCCGCTGCGCGCTGAACGTCAGTGCCAACTCGCCGGCCGTGAGTGACTCGCTGTACTGCGCCAGCTTGCCATTGAGAAAGGCCTCGTAGTCGCGGATGAGCATGGCCTTCAACCCACGATGCCCAAAGCCTTCCAGCCAAAACTCGCGGAGTACAATGGCAGCATTGACCTGCTCCCACTCCGCGCTCACCACTCCAAGCTCACGCTCCGCGGCATCAATCCGCTCGGTCAGCTCATCAACGGCCTGCCGGAGGAACCGGGCCTCCTGCACCTGGGAGAGTTTCCCATCGACAACTCTCAGATCGCTCAGCGTCCGGTCCAGTTCGCGCTTGATGGCCTCGTGGTGCTGCCCCGGATCCAGTGCTGGCCATTCGTCCAAGAGTTTCTGGATGTCCAGCTGGTACAGACGACAGCGCCGGTGCTGCTGTGCCAGTGTGTCCATCTCGTCTTGGAAGTACCGGGCCACCTCGGCTTTATCGGTGATTGGCCGGCGACACATGGTACAGATGCCAAGTCGGTCGACACTGCCGAATTCTGCGAGCAGTTTGCGAATCCGCTGATCGACATCACCAATCCGGTGCTCCAGGCGCGTCCGCATGGCCACGAGCTGGGTCGACTCGTCAACCAACGCCTGCTCGCTGACCTGCGCACGGCGCGCCTGCTGGAGCCTGACAAACAGTCTGTTCAATGTCTCGAACAACGCCATCTTCCACTCGTGATCATCGTACCACTGCCGCCAGGCAGTCAGCTCAATGGCCTCGGTCGAGTCGCCGAGTGTCTGCCGCTCCTGCTTGAGTGTGGCCACGCGCTCGGTCAACTGCGCTACACGCTGCTGCAAGTCGCTCGCCTGCTCGGTGATCGTACTGAGATCGGCATCAACCAGCTTGCGCTTCTCCCCGAAGAACGCCATATCCAGGAGCTCATCGAACATCTGCTTGCGCGGGGCATCTGACTGTTCGGCAAACCGCTCGGTATCCGTGCCGAACATGAGGATGCTGACGAAGGCCTTGAACGACAGGCCAAGGAGTGACTCGATCTCTTCACCACTCCCAATGGGCTCCGTGATCCCATCAATCACTTCACAGAGCATCCACTCACGCTTCCGCCCCCGCTGCTCCCGAATCGCGGCATATTCCTTCTCGCCAATTCTGAAGTAGGTTTGTACGCAAGCAAACTCACATGTGCTATTGATACACCGCTCGCTCGTCGTCGGCTTGACCAAGCGATCGTACAAGGACCAGGTCAGGGCGTCGCGAATGGCCGCCGACTTCCCGGCCCCGTTGCTGTCCGCCATCTGACTGACCTGATTGTCCCCAACGATGAAGACGAGGCCCAGATCCTGCAGTGGAATGACGTAGGCGCCGACGAATGGCTTGAAGTTCTCGATGATCAGCTTCTGGAAGACGATCATGATGGAGGGAGTGGCAGTCGTTTGTCACAGACGGCACAGCGAATCGCCGGCCCATCTGGATCGTCAAAGCGCGGTTCAAACATGTTGTGCCCGTCTGCAGGATTGCCGGTGACGCTCGTCGCTTCGGCATGCGCGCAGACGACGATGAGAATCTCCTCAGCCTCGGGTGTCAGCTCAGGTTGACTCAAGGATTTTCTGCCCGTAATCGATGTACGCTTGCATCAGATCCTCCGGGACAGCCTTCTGCTCCACGTAACTGCGCACCAGCTCACCCCATGATTTCTCTTTGACCGGTACTCCGAAGTCTGTCGCTGTTCGTGTTGCTCGGTCGAGCTTGAACTGCAACGTCCGTGGCTCGGCCTGCTCCAGTTCCTTGACGAGCGCTGAATCCACCGGCTCGGCTGAGAGGATGCGCACGAAGTTGCCGGCGATGGCAGTGCAGATCTGTCTGATGATCTTCTCCGGCGGCTTGGGCCTGAGAAAGTACGTCATGAACTTGGGTGAGTGCAGCACCACAGGAGCGACACCAGCATCTGTGACATGGAGGAACCCCTTGTCCAGTTCGATCTCGCCAAAATCCTTGGCCAGCAAACTCCCGGGATACCACACGCCCTTGATCTCTTGCCGCTTGTGGAGATGCCCGGCGTAGATGGACTTGAACCGCTTGAGCCCAAAGGATTCTGTCGTGACGACGGATTTGATGTGGTAGTCAGTCGGCCCCACGATGGCACCGTCCATCTCACCATGAAAGACGAGCATGTCATACTCGCGCTTCCCCAGTTGTTTCATGAACTTCTGGATGCGCTCCTGCTCATACAACCACGGCACGTAGACCAGTGCATGATCGTCATGCTCCGGCTCGACGATCACCCGGCCTACGTCCTTGAACGGCAGGATCGTCACCGAATCGTGCCGGTCATCCTCCCGGTCGTGATTGCCAGCCAAAAAGATCCACTCCAGCGTCCGCGCCTGCCAGAGGTGGAGCCAGTACTGATCAAATGCCTGTACTGGGATATTTTTCTTGAGATGGAACACGTCGCCAAGGACATAGATGCGCTTGACATCATGCTCCCTGGCATACGCAACCATCTCGTCAAACGCTGCCAAGAAATCCTTGAGCCGGCCATTGATCCCGCCGACAGGCTCGCCCCCATCACGCCAGCAATGGCAATGGTGATCGGCGGTGATGAGAAACCCGCCTTTGGTCACGGAACGACGTGGCATGCCTTGAGCACCTCGGTGAGATAGGCCGCTTCCATCGTCTCGGAGAACGGACGCGGGATGAAGTAGAAGTCCAAGAAATCGGCCCGGATCTTCGCCATATCCAGGACCGTCCGCGGTGCCTGGTACTCCGCCTCAAGCCGGCCGATATTCGCCACATCAGCCCAGAGTTCAAGCAGGTTCCCGCTGAACGCACCGGACATGTAGATGTCGGCCACCTTGAGAATGTAGGCCGTCGGGTGCGTCCGCCCCGTGATCTTGAACGATCGAATGTCGAACGTGGCATAGTACGCGGGCATCCACTGCGGGAGGATGAACCGCGCGTACAGCCACTCGATGGGATTGACCAGGCGCTCGCGAATGCAGTTCCCCATCGGGTAGTGCCCGAACAACTTGGTGTCGTCCTTGGTCAAGTTCAGCGCGTGGAGGTCATAGCACTGGTTGCGGTCGGGGCACTCGTAGACGCAGAACTCATTGGCGATGCTTTCGAGCGTGATGCCCAACTCCTTGGCCGTATCCTTGAGGCTGTGGAGCAGCATGGCATCACGGTTGGCGAAGACATCGAGGCAGAGCTTCTGAATGTTCGGGACGCGCTCCTTGAGCTGCCTGAGCTGGCGCGGATGGCGGATCTGCATGATGGTCGACAGCTCGATCGGCAGTGCCGAGTTGTCGTTGACGAGCTTGGCCACCAAGGGATGGGCGACCGTCACCCGCACGATGCCGATACGCATGAGAAACTCAAGGAAGGCGACGATCTCGGCTTCCTTGGCCTTCAGCTCACGCGGATCCACCATCGAGACGTTGAGCGTGTAGTTGATCCCCATCCCCACGGCCTTGGCGGCGATGGCGTAGCGGGCCAAATCATCAGCATCGCCATCCTGCAGTCTGAACGTCGGGCGTGCCGTCCCGATGGGATTGACACTGGCCAAGCTGCCGTACAGCTCGTTGATCCGCCAGGGTGCCTCCGGATACGCCGCGTTGAGCGCGGCCAGACCGGGCAGCAAGGCCGGGTCGAAGTTGCAGCCGATCTTGAGTGAGATTGGCTTGGGCATAGTCATCTCGCTTTCTATGGTTGCCATTTGTACCGGAGAATCACCGGCCTAGCACAGCGTGGACAGAGTGGTGTCAGCGGTGTGGCACTCAACTTATTGTACACGGGATCGTCAACCAAGAGCCCATGCCGTGGACACTGCGGATTTTCGCACTCATAGGACGGATTGGTCATATCAACCGATCAACCTCACCGTACGCCTTCGCCACCATCTCAAGTTTGTACTTCTGACAGAAGGTGAGGAACCGTTTCCAGTTCGGTTTGGGCGGTATGGCATCACGCAGATGCACCAGCTGCGGCAGTTGATACATCACAGCGGCATGCAGTGAGATGAGCTTGAAGTTCCGCACGATGAGCGCAGCATCAAAGCCTTCAAACTCAACGGCCAACCAGCCACCTGGATCACGGGTGACCAGCTCATCTGCCCGCATCAACTTGAGATGCCGAGCAGCTTCGATGGCTTTCTTCTCTCCCATCCTGATCACTGCTGGAGGGACCCCATCCCCCTTGTCGCCCTTGATCACCTTGAACGCCAGGTGATGCTCAGGGGAGTCAAAACCCGTAGCCATGGAGAAGGAGGAGCCTGCCAGGAGCATCTTCTTGCGCGGGTCATAGATAGTTACCTGGTCGCCCCGGACGAGCTGCCAGAAGTCCCTATCCGTGGAGATGATCACCGCTGGTCTGTTCTCAGGAATGATCACCATCAATGCCACCAGGTCATCCCCCTCCACACCCTCCACTTTCATCTGGCACACACCCAATGCGGTCAGGCCTTCTTCAAAGATCTTCTGCTGGACGGTGAAGCTCGCGAACTGCACGTCAGACATCGTCCCACGCTTCCCAGCCTTGTATCCGGCATGGATGACGCGCCTGAAGACCGACTTTGAATCCCAGGTCACGATCGTCGTGGCAGGCTGGAACATCTTGACATGCTTGAACAGTTCAAGGAAAGATCCATGGAGCAAGTTCGTCGTATGCCCATCGGCACTCAATGTCCCCGGATAGGCAAAGAAGCTGCGCACGGTCAGGTTCTTGCCATCGATGACAAGCGTCTTACACCGTGGCACTGTCACGTTTCACCACTCGCTTGTACAGCGAGAGATTGTCCCAGAGTGGATGCTGGCAAACTTTGATCCATCCCTCCGCTTCAAGCTCAATGGCATGTGGCTTTGGCCGCCATGTTTGCACTGACGCCCATTGATATTCGAACTCAACACGTGAGATCCGTTCGTACTGGACATTGCTCTCAGACCACCCATACGCGGCATCATCCTGCAGGACAAGATCACACCCGGGTGACTCACCGCCCTTACACCGATCACAGAGCAATTCCTGCCGACCAGATCGAAAGCAGTAGTGTACCCGCTGCAGGTCAAGGACAGGACTGCTCATCACGGATTGATCTCCACCTTCCCAGTCCCACCACACTCCGTACATGTCTTCCGGTGGGACGAGTCTTGGATGAAGTAACCCGTCCCTTCGCAGTAGTGACATGGACTCAAGAGCTTCGATGGCAGCAACCGGCGCTTGATCTCGAACATCGACATCACACCACGAACACAGGCTTGCATGTCCGAGTGCGACTGCGGATAGCTCAAGTCAGAGCGCCAATTGTGGAGGCCGGCAATCATCGTGTCGATGATCTGACTTTCGAGAATGCTCTGTTCAGGGATCAAGGATGGCTTCGGCATCACTCAGCGATCTCCGGATGCTTGTCGATGATCTCCATGATTTCATGCGCCCGAAAGCGTGTGCCCTGATACTCGAACATCCCGGTCGCCCCACCGCTCTTGCTCTCGATGCGCTTGAGCTTCTCCTCATCGGCCAGGAGGTCGGCATACCCGGACCAGGGCAGGAGGCCATCATTGAAGTTGGAAATTACCTCGCACTTGCCAAACGGCGGCGCCCCGGGCAGTTTGCTCTTGACCAGCTCCACGACAATCCGGACGGCGATACATTTTCCAGCATCGAAGATCTTCCGGGCATGCCCCTTGTAGAGTGACCGCTGCTCGACGCGGATGCGCATGCTAGCATGGAACCCTGGCGAATCCCCACCCGGTGTCGTCTCGGGATTGCCAAAGACGACACCCACCTTGTGCCGTGTCTGGTTGATGATGATGAAGATCGCCCGTTGCTTGCCCACGATGCCAGTCAGACGCCGAAGCCACGCCCCAATCGCCTTCGCCTTGGTCATATCCGCCTTCTCAAGTTCTTCCAGTTCGTGCTTGGTCGGGGCCGCGGCAAGCGAGTCCATCCCAATGGTGAGAATGCTCTTCCGATCCTTCTTTCTGAACTCAGGAATGAGATGATAGATCTGCTCGAATGCCCCCTCAACTGTCTCCGGACGACTGTGAAACAGACGATCGGGATCGATCCCAATGCGCTCACCGAAGATCTTGTCGTAGGTGTGCTCGATGTCCTGCAGCACCCCATACCCACCAAGCTTGCACGTTTGCGCCAGAACTTCCTGGAGCAACAGCGACTTGCCACCCGAATACGGCCCGTAAATCTCGATCGTCCGACTGACTGGAATCCCACCGCCGAGAATGCGATCGATGGCATAGTTCCCGGTTGACACCCACTCAGCCGGTGGCGCATGCTTGGCATACTCACTGTACGATGTCAGTACGTCATCAACATTCCCTTTGACTTTTTCATTGACTGCCTTACTGACACTCGCAACCAAGCTGCGTGGATCGACCTTGGCCATACCATCGCTCACATTCTCGGCGGGGTCGCCCGCCGGCGTCTAGCCCTTGCCCCCGAGTCCGTTCGCCTTGACGAAATCCCAGAGCTTCTTGGTCATCTGCGCTGGCGTGACATCCTTCGTCCCCATCACCTCCTCGACCGTGGCCTTCTGTCCCTTGAAGTTGACCTCATACCCACCAAACTTCTTCTTCTCTGCCATCGGTGTGGCCTCCCGTGCTCCGTTAGAGGGTGAGTTACCGCCGCCCCCGGCTGGCACCCGACTCGCGTGCTAGCCGATCCATCTCCGCAGCGACACGATCATCGTCATCAGTGCCACGACTACGGCCCCGATCACGATCATCATCACGATCACGGGAATGTCCAGTGCGCTCTCGCTCGCTATCGCGATTGTCTTCACGATCGCGGCCACGAGGACGATCCCGATCCCGACTGTCAGCAGCTCGATCATCGTCAGCTGCCCGACCTCGGCCACCAGTATCACGATCACGATTACGGTCGCGATCCTTGTCATCATCTCCATAGGTCGAATTCCTCTGATTCCGATTCCCACTGGCATGCCGATCATCCTGTTCATCCTCTCTCCCTCGGCCACGTGGCCGCTCCTCCTCACGACTCGGCGCGGGCTGCTCACCACGCCCACGGGGATCCGGACGCTCGCGATCGGCATCACGGCCACGACCGGTATCGCGCCGGCCTTTGTCATCGTCCCGCTTCTTGCCCCCACCGTCACGGCTGTTGAGGACGTCCATCGGATCCTCGCCGTCAAGGATGCGCTCCAGTTCCTTGGCTGAGAAGATCCGCTTGGTGACGTACTCGTCCAGATCGATCATCCGGTCAACGACATCTGGATTGACCGGACTCGGATCGCGCGCCGGCGTGATTGCCGTGTACCGTGTCCCGGTCTTGCCCCGCCCTTGCTTCGTGATCGTGATGTCGTACCCATTCTCGAACTCCAGGAGGTCGGGATACTTCCCAGTGACGTGATCCATGACCCCATTGTAGATCGTCTGCGAGAACGAGAAGAGCTTGGGGACATCGTCGTCCTCATCCCGGTCCAGCACCTGCGCGATCCACCGGCCGCCGGCTTTCATCTCCGTTGCGGCCTCGACCTCCTTCTTGTTCTTGCCCTCCTTGACGGTCAGTTCGACGTACTCGCAGATCGGGCAGTCTTCGGCCTCGCCCAGCGTCTTCGGGCAGTAGACGAAGCTGTCCCCGCCAGGTCCGACCTGGTAGTGCACCTTGTGCCAGACGTAGAACGGCTTGTTGGGATCCAGTGATGGAAGAACCCGGCATGTATTCTCCCCTTCCTGGAGTTGGTACCAGTCACGCCCGGCGCCGGAACGTGACCGTGCCTGCTGCTGATCGTGCTTGTAGATGTCCATGAGCTTGGGGCCGATCTTCCCGTACTCACGCCGTGCCGTGTCGACATCCCGATCACGCCCGCGCTCATCACCACGGTCGCGACCCCGCTCGTCATCCCGTTCGTCACGCTCCCGACCCCTGTCACGTGCCATAGACGCTAGTCTCCTCTCGTCCTGCTACGTTGACCTGCGCGCTCCTTGAGTTGCGCCCGATACTTCTCGTCCAACTCCTGCTGCCGTCGGTACCCGATCGTCTTCCCGACATCTTGTTCGACTTCGCGGCGGCGGTTGAGGTTGAGTGCAATTAGGGCATCACGCCGATGGACCAGGGCTTCCTTTGTTCCTTCAAGCATGTCAATTTCGTAATCCACCTGCATCATGCGCTCGATGACGCCATCATAGTCCGGCTGCTGGCTCATCCAGATCTCAACGGCTTTCTCCGTTGGCTTCTCGTCCTTGGCTCCAATGGCTTTCAAGGCAGCCGGCCGTTTGGCAATCTCCAGCTTCGTGCGATTCCGCTTGAGCCGATTCCGCTCCAGGCGGGCGCCGGCGGCAAGGCTGTTGATCCAGGCAATCTTGCCAGGCTGCTCGACGAGATCCGTGTCCATGTCCTGCAGATCAATGCTCGTATACTCGATGACCGACACCTCCCAGAGCTTCCCGTTCGCCAGCTTGACCTTGAGCACAATGTCGTCAGCCTGCACTCCCCTAGGCATTAGACTCACCTCCTCTCGCCCCTATGTCTACAGGGACCTCTGCTGGAAATTCCGCAAAAAACCGCTCAAGCACGGCCTTGCTCTTCCGCTTGAATGCCTCGCTGAACTCCTCCTCACCGATGTCCATGTAGATGAAAATGTTGAAGACATACTTCATGGCATCGACGAATTCTTCAAGCGCCTCCACACGATCGATGGGATGAGCGAGTCGATGATCCTTCCAGTTCGTCCCCTTCTCCAGGAATTCGATGAGCTCACCGATCGCCGCCAGCACCATGTCCTTGAGGATGACGTTCTTCTCCTGCGGAGTCAGCTCGATCAGGAACTTCCCCAGCTTCTTCTTGACGTAGTAGTGCTGAAATAGCAGTTGCTGATGGATGAAGCTACTCAGCAGCTTCAGCGTCCCCGGCGTCTCCATGTCCATTGCCATTGCTCTCCTCCTTCTCGCGAATGCGGGCGATCTGCTTGTCAGTCAACCCAACGAACAACTGCTCCCACTCGACACCGGGAAAACACGCCACCAGCATGCGATAGGTGGGCGGATAGATCAGCTTGGACCAGTAATACTGGTGATCGTAGACGTTGTCGAAGTCATCGGCATGCACCGCTTCGAGCTTGCCCTTCGACCCGGACGTCACGACGTACGGGATCTTCATGCCGACGTAGAACTCCCCGCCCTCCTTCCGGTATTTTTCAGCGATGGCCAGGTGCACCGACTTTGCCTTGTACTGATCGAGTGGCTTGGTGATGGCCTTGGTGATGGTGATCTCATCCAAGGACAGCTCGGAGCCAAGCACCTTCTCGCGTTGGACGAGGAGGAAGTCGAGAATCTTGACCGGACCGGTGCTCTGCCTGACAAGCATTTCGATTACGGTCTTCTGCATCGTCCGCGCGTAGCTGATCCCATCCGAGCGCATGCACTCCAGACCCTTGACCTCGGTGAAGTCCGCCTTCTCCCCTTTGTACATGGTCATCAGGCCGGCGTAGCGTTTCTTGCGGACGAAGAACATCCGCCTGAAGTAGTTCTCGTATTCCAGCTCGATGATGAACCGCTCATCGGGGATGGCAAACTTCTCCCGCAGGTGCTGCTTGAACCACGTGTTGAACCGTGCCACAAAGTCGGCCCCTTCGCCCTGTGGGAGTTTGACGTACATGGAATCCGTATCGCCGTACAGCGGCTCGATCCCTTCCTTCTGGGCAAATTCGACTGCCGCCTTGAGGACGTACTGCCCCGAGAGCGTGACTGCCTCGGCTACCTTGGGATGGAAGTAGCGGCTCTCGACATTGCCAAGGTCGCCGTAGAAGCTGAGGCCAAGGCGCTTGAAAGAATACGCGAGGCGGTAATATAGGAGGAAAAGATCTGACCCGACTTCTTCTTTCTTCTGGAGGTCCTGGTAGACCTTGCGCTTTTCTCCCGTGTCGGCGAAGATCTCCGGGACGAACCCCTTGCGCCACGTGAGGAACTTCGTCCCGGTCGGGCACGTCGTGTAGTCATTGGGATCCATCCTTTTGGCCTGCTCGTCGCTGACGTACGTCTCCGGACTGATGTTCCACGCCACCATGACCGATGGATAGAGGCCCTTGAAGTCAACGGCGGCGACGTCTTGATGCATACCCACATGCGGATTCAAGACGTAGGCACCCTCGTAGACTTCACCATCGGCGTAGAGTGATTTCTTGTAGGCGGCCTTGCCGCCCTCGGCCATGATCTTGATCTTCTTGGTCTTGAAGTGGATGCCGACCTGCTTGCCGCGCTTGAGCAGGAGCGAGTCGATCTTCGTCGTGATGTGGTAGTCCCGGGCAAAGCAGTTCCCGATGCGGGAGAAGACCTGGTCGATCTTGGCAAACCCGGTGAACTTCTCCAGCTCCACCAGCTTGTGACAGTCATCGCGGTTGTACTCTTCCAGGATGTCCGGCGCCTGCCGGTACAACTCGAGGAAGGAATGGAGCTTCAGCCCGCGCTCTTTCGCCTTGAGCTTCCAGTCGATCTTGCCCTGCTTGAGCACGTGCATCGCGATGTTCTGGAGCGAGTAGCTGGTGTTGACCGACGCCCCGCGCTGGAAGTACCGGATCCACGTGCGCAGGAGGTCGATGGTGTGGATGACCTCCCACGGCGCCTGGATGCGATAGCGACGCATCCGGTGGCGCATGATCGGAAAGTCGAAGTTGTTCCCATTCCAGGCGTACATGATGTCGATCGCATCCATCTCCTTGACGAACTCGTTGAGCATGTCCCGCTCCGCCCGATCGGTTTCTTTCTCGCAGAGGAGAAAGCCCGTGCTCGGCTTGCGGCGCTTGTCGGTCCAGAGGATCTCCCAGGCAATGGAGAGAATCCGCCGCTCCCCGAGCATGTTCCGGTCGCCGAGTGGCTCGGTATCATCCGTCTCGATGTCCATGTACATTTCATCGTAGGCGGACTGAATCTTGATGTCGTAGTCGGTCATGAACCGCCGTGTCGGGGTGAGATCGGCCTCGTAGTGCTGCACGCCGTATGACTCCAGTTCGTCGAGGAACTTCCTGAGCCGGACATCTTCCTTGTACTTCTTGACCACGTGGTCATTCCACAGCGTCAGGTAGGATTCGAGCAGATGCTCTTTGAGCGCGGTGGTCCTGACGACGTGCCGATCGGTGTAGACCTGCGTCCATGCCGGATTCACCGGATCAGCTTGGACCTTATGGACAAGGCCGTCCTTGAACCAGTAGGACCAGCACTCACGTGGAATCCGCTCCAAGACGTCAGTCGTCCGGAGGTAGAAGTACCACTCGAAATCCCTGATGACCTCGGCTTTCTTCTTGGCCGCGGCATCCTTGTAGATCAGGCAGATCGCCGTGCCATCCGTCCATGCCTGCGTGTACTCCCGATCATCACGCCACGGATTGAGTGTGAAGACACCCGATTTGGCTTCGAGCGCGGCGATGACGCGCTTGTCTTCCTGATGATGCTCGACCTTGACCTGATCGACGAACGTCCCCGAACTGGACATCCCGACCAGGACGGCGGCGCGCTGGAGGGCCGTCAGCACCTTCCCGTAGCCGACGTGATCGCCCGAATTGCGGAGGAAATAGCTGGGATGGTACAGCGGGATAACGATGCCATGCTCCGTCTCGAACTCCTTGCCAACCAGGTCGCCCATCGACTGCGTGGTCTTGAGCAGGGCTGCGGCGGCGGTCAGGCCCCAGGCGAGAATGACCCGCGGCTGCATGGCCTTGATCTGCTTGAAGAGCCAGAGCTCAGTGCAGATCGTCACGGCCTCGACCGTTGGCTTGTTGAACCCACCCTTGCCATTCCGTCCGGGGAAGCACTTGACGACATTGTCAGTCCATATTTTCTTGCGCTCGATCCCAGCCTCATCAAGCAGCTTATCGTACACCGCCCCGGCATAGCCGATGAACGGGACACCTTCCTTGTCTTCATCTGGCCCTGGACCCTCGCCCACTGACATGATTTTGGCGTTTTTGTTCCCGGTGCCAAAGACTACGCAGGCTGAAGTCTTGCTATACTCGCACGCTGTACAGCTCATGGCATGATCCACCCAAGTTGCCGCCCCGCATAGGCAGGTTCAAGGCCATACGCCCTGAAGAACTTTCTGATGAGCGCCCCTTTCCCACTCCCATCGGCGTAGTTGTCGTCCACCATCACCATCGAGCCAGGTCGTAACCACTTGAACGCCGTGGTCAGTTCAAACAGATGCCACTCTTCAGCGACGCGGCGATTGCTCTCGATGTAGTCGAGTGAATCCAAGTACAGCAGGTCGATGCGCGTGACCCCAAGAGAGCGGAGAAACAGGATCGAGTCATGCTGGGCCACAAGTGTCTGCTCGCTGACGAATCGCTTGGCATACTGCACGGCCCTGAGTGACGCATCAACTGAGTACAGGACACCCCCTGCATGCTGGATGTAGCGATCGAACAAGAGGGTCGAGCAGCCATCCTTGGCAAAGTCGAACGGTCGATAGAGGTCGCGCATGCACCCGGTCTCAATGATGCAGTAGTAGCGCCGGAACAGGTGCTCAAGCCGCTCAAATGCCCAGGTAAAGCCCGCTGCCCGCTCGCCGAGCAGCGGCGCCCAGTGCAGCTTGAAGATCTCGAGGAACGAGAGGCCGCTAACGTCCCAGCAGCTTCGCTGTGGGTTCGTGATGCAAGCGGGATATGACGACTTTGACAAACTCCCACTGCCGTCGGTAGTCATCGCGTGAAATCCCTCCTGGGTAGAGCACGAATGCCGGATGCGACACACGTGTGACGAAGTACGTCTTGTCCTCTTTGAAGAGTGAGAGATGGCCAGTCTGTGCCCCAAGCACTGTCCCGGCCATGCTCCCGAGTGCCACGATCAATCGAACTTCACCGAGCAGTGCCAGCTCCTCGTGCAACCAGTGCCGACAGTTCTCGACCATGTACGTCTCGGGTTTCTTGACCTGGCATTTGATGATGTTGGTGACGTAGTAGTCGCCGGGTCGAATCCCGCACTCCCAGAGAATGGCCCGCAGGACATCGGCTGACTTGCCGACACCACTGGGATCTGGCTCATGCAAGCCGAAGGGCACCTTCTCCGGATTGCTGCCCTGAATCTTGATCCCGGTGTTCTGCCCGAGTAAGAGCACGCTTGCCTTGGGGTTGCCATAGCCGAGCCCCTTCCCACTATGCAGGGCGCAGGTATCGCAGCGACTGATCGCCGCATTCAGCGCGCCGAGCTGATTGCTACCGCTTCGCGTGCCTGTAAACATACCGACGCTCGATCAGTGCTCGGCAGATTTGGGTGACCTGGCCAATCGTGTTGTCAATCCCCTGCTCCGTCTTGACTTGGGTATACGAGAGCACTGGCAGCTCGTCGCAGACGCGATGGTACACGGCCTCAAGCTTCTCCAACCGTTTTGTCGCCTGCTCGAGTGAGAGATTCAAGCCGGCCTGCTTGACAAGCAATGGGACTGGCGTCCGCAAGAGGATGACATGCAACTCCGGCATCACCCAGGCATCACGGTCGCCAAGCGTGAAGTCCACCCGATTGACTTCGGCGTACACCCGTGACGAGATAGAGAAAAACCGATCGAAGATGTAGATGGCATCTGGATCGTACATCTGCTCGAAGAGCGAGAAGAAGAACGGCTCCAGTACGGCAATAGATTCAAGGTAGGCGTAGGGTGTTGATTTGAACTGCACGATCTTGACACTCGGCAGCAGGAGTCGGCTCAGATGCGTCACGACCGTGCTCTTTCCGGCGCCGTCCGGGCCCTCTATCGCGATCAGCATACTAGCCTCCTCTTCCAATGATCATCTCCACGTTTTACCTTTTCTGGATGCCGATGAGTCCAATGATCATCTCCACGCTGCAACCGTTCTGGATGTTTTCGTGATGCATTTCGATCACCAACAGCTGACCGACCACGCCGAACCATATCTGCAGAATTCTGCTTGTTTGTTCCAGGGTACAAATGCTCAGGACGAAAGCATGCCTGAACATCACAGTCATGGCATGCAATTTGACCTCTTTGCAATCGAATGCCCTTGAATAACAGCAGACTTAGATGAGTCACACGAACTCGCTTGCCAAAGACCTTGATCCGACCGTACCCGAAGCTCGTCTCACCAGTCCAAATCCAACAATCATTCTTGACTTTCATGCTCCGCAATAACCGCTCAACGATGTTGAATTTGTTCGGATACCATGCCATGATCCGACGATGCTTACAGTGCCAGACAAATACCATTGACCGTTTTGCCCGTGTGATCTTGCTCCAGGCACTCCGATCAATCATACGGCCTCCCCAGACATGAGCCGTTGAATATCAGGCCAGGCGACATTGGTCCATGCCGCCTGATAGGTTTCGCCCTGCAGCTTCTGCCTGACAAACTGGAGGACCTGGTCA
>Ga0210377_10002479_pt1 | contig 16151 bp, 17 predicted proteins | sample PLM4_65_b1redo_FD_155480 | JGI IMG/M metagenome (GOLD analysis project Ga0210377, IMG submission 155480) | Groundwater sediment microbial communities from an aquifer in East River, Colorado, USA - PLM4_65_b1 redo | ecosystem: Environmental > Terrestrial > Soil > Riparian zone | place: USA: East... | reverse complement strand
AAACCTTTGAGGGCGATATCGATGCCTTTGGCTTCATCCATGCGAGTGACCATGCCGAGCAAGGGAACGTCCGGCAGGATGGGCAGCCCGAGTTTCTCTTGCAGGGCAGCCTTGTTCTGCTTGCGCGTGAGGAGATCGTCAGCGTTGAAATTCGCCGCGATAATGGGATCCGTTTTCGGGTCGTACGAGGCGACATCCAATCCGTTCAGAATGCCGCTGAGGGCTTCGGTCCGGTTGCGGAAGAAGTCCATCAGGCCGCATCCAAATTCCTCATGCAAGATCTCTTCTGCGTAGGTCGGCGAGACAGCCACCATGGCATCCGACGCCCATAAGCCAAGCGGCATCGGCATGACGCGCGCCCAATCAGGCAGGTCGGTGTTTGCCAGCGGCAAGCCGTAGCTTTCAAGGATCTCCTTCACATCGGGTCCGAGGAACGGTAGGTTGTGGATCGTGACGACCGAAGCGACGCGATTCTTTTTATCTTCCCAGCGTTTGACGAGATTGCCGTAGGAGGCAGTGGCGGTGTGCCAGTCGTTGGCGTGAATGACATCGGGAATCCAATTCAGTTGGCGCGGCAATTCGAGCGCTGCCAGCGAGAAGAAAACATATTTCTCTGCGTCGAGTTTGTTATTGGATGAATAGACAGAGCCGCTCGCCCGGATGGGTTCGCCGTTGATGAAATAAACGGGCATGCCATCCAGGACGCCTTCGTACGCATCCACCTGGACTTCGGTTTTGGCGCGCGGAATCGAAAAGATTCCCACGGGCCTAAGCGACTCCGTCCGTATGGCAGTGTGCAGCGGCAAAACAAGGCGTACATCGAGTTTAAGTTCTTCGTTGGAGAGTGCACGCAGGGCACGCGGCAGAGTCCCTGCCACATCCCCCAATCCGCCGACTTTGACAAAAGGTTCCGCCTCTGCGGCGAGAAAGAGCACATTGATGGTTTGGGACATGTGTCTATTTTACAACGAAATCAAGAGACCCATTCGGTCAATTTTCATAAACGGAGAAAGGTGAAATAACAGGTTTCTATCATTTCGTCTGCACATCTACATCTGAGGCGCCAAGAAAACGAGCAAGATCCTGCGCTTCTTCCCGGATGCCAGCCGCAACTTGCTTGGAAATAGGTTCTAGCTTTTCTACGGTCACATGAAGGCGATCCTTTTCAATGGTATATCTCCAGACAGCAACGACACGCCCATTCAACAGTACCACCGGAGCGATCCACCCCTGCGGACGATAGATCTTTCCACGATGCTCTAGCGCCACGAGATGATTCCTGTCCTTATGCCCGAGTAGATAGGTGTCAAAGTAAGACAACAAGCGAACATGTGAACGTTCGAACTCGGCTTTCATAAGTTTTCTGACATCTTCACCAAGAACAATTCCCGTCCAGCCATTGACATTCACCGTTGTGAAATCAGATTCCTCACGTGCCCAGATCTGCTGTGCTTCTCTTTGAGATATTCCAGTCCACATGGCAAAGTCCGCAGCGGTCGCTGGACCAAACGCCCGCAAGTATCTTCGTAGGAGAAGTCCTTCGGCTTGCTCCTGCGGCACATCCTTCCAGTTGGATATCCATGCGTCTGCTCGAACGAATGTTGGCTGGTTTCCTTGATTGGGACCATAACAGACAATCCCGCGAGAAGCGGCAAGATGAAGCAAATACACGACAGGATATGTCAAATCCCCCACCGGAACGGAAGCAAGTTCTCTTTGGCTCCCCCACCCGCCTCCCTTCGCGAAACGTATTTGCACACCTAATGCCCGACAGGCGCGTTCCGCTATTTCCGGGCGAGTCAACGGTTCATCCAACACGCCAAGGGCCGCTTCGATGGCTGCATCCAAAACACGCTCCGGAACACCCTGCTTGCGCGCCCAGTTGTACTCCTTCTCCGCACGACGCGCTGATCCACGAACAAAAACTGCCAAATGTTCAGATGGAAAAAGAAACAATGTACGACGCATACCCGAAGCCTTGACCAACATCCGCTTGCGAAAAGCATCCTCGATATGTTTGAGCTCGAGATCACGAATCCGAGACCAGAGCGAAAGCTGCGCCGCAGAGAGTAACTGCGCCTGTGCACCGGTCATATGATCGGCAACCGATAAGAGTGCCTTCTTCGGAGCACGCTCCAAGAGGTGATGCTGCGAGAGCCGAAAGGCGGCAACCTGATCCCGTGTCACTGATATTTCTAAGGGTTGGTTGGATGACATTTTGCCTCTTTTCTGACACAAGTCAACATAGAAGAAAAAGAGTCCCCTGTTTGGGGGACTCTTTTAGGGGTGCCTGAAGGGTCTCGAACCCTCAACATCTACAGCCACAGTGTAGCGCTCTGCCATTGAGCTACAGGCACCGTATTGCGGGCAAAATTTTACCATAAATTACCGCAAGTTCAAAACTGCCAATGTCTCGCCTTCAAACATCTCGCCAGGCTCCACAAATCCAAGGCTGGCGTATAGTTTTCGCGCAATCTCATTCTCCGGTTCATAACTAATACCAACATTTTTGATCCGCTCGTTGAGGCGGAACACTTCCAGAACCTGCCGCATGATCTCACGTCCATAGCCTTTGCCCTGGAATGCATCATCCACCATCAGGCGGGCAATAAATCCTTGAAAACGGGAATGGTTGAAATTGCAGCCATACATCACAAAGCCAACCGGTTCATCCCCCATATATGCACCAAAGGGATATAAATCCCAGTGACCTTCTTCTTCGTATCCAAACTGCGCTTCGGCGATCGAATATAAATTGGAAGCTACAAAATGGTTCTGGTCTTCGCGGATTTTCAACTTGGCGAGTGCTCGCCAGTTTCCAGCCATGACAGGTTGAAGTGTGATGTCCATAATGATCCCATTAATCCTTTCGGTTAAATTGTATCATTACGGAACCGGGCAACCATCCAACAACCTGATTATTTTTTAGTAGCCAGAAACCTTTTCCGCTTTGAGCCAGCCAACGACCCGCTCGACGGCTTCAGTGACGAGAGAGGATGTGAACGGTGAGAGTTCTGTTTCGAAGCCAAATTCATATCCGCGCACAGAGACCAGGATCGCTTCGGGTGTCTTTTGATACAGTTCCTGGCTCATCGAAAGCAGCATCTCAGGCGTGAGGTGATGTGTGAAGGGCGATGTCTGATATTCGGGAATAATCTCCACCACCTGCACATTCTCGGGGATCTTACCCGTGTGCGCATCCACGAAGCAAACACGGTCGTGGGAGGTTAAGTCCTCCGTCATCTCCGGAGTCAACTGCAAATGGAAAGCGAAATCGACCTCCGGCGTGGAGGGCAGCGGGTCCTCCCATGTTTGGGATGTTTCCAATCCCAATTGGTCGGCGACGCCTTTGAGGACGTGCCAGGCAACGCCATCATCCTGACGATCTGGGTTTCCGTATCCGATAAAAAGTGTGTTCATAGGCATTTTCCTGATATAGCGAGATACTACCTCGCTATACGAACTAGTCACGTGTCATAGTTTGGACGACTTCACCCCGTGGATTCATTACTTCGATCTGGATTGGCATCTGACCAACCGCGTGCGTGGAACAGGACAGGCACGGATCATGCGCACGAACGGCGGCTTCCACACGATTGAGCATTCCTTCTCTGATTTCACCGCCGGTGATGTAGGTCTTAGCGACACTGTCCACGGCTTCGCTCATTGCCCAGTTGTTGTGACCTGTCGCAACAATGAGATTGACCGCGGTGAGTTTGCCGGTGTCATCCGCCTTGTAGTGATGGATAAGCGTGCCACGTGGCGCCTCGAGAATGCCAACACCTTCGCCTTTGTAATCCTTTTTCGTGTTAAGGATGTCAGTGCTAAGGATATCTGGGTCATCGAGCAGTTCACGGACGCGTTCGATACAATAGATGACTTCGATCATACGTGCATAGTGGAAGTAAAGAGTCTGCCCGACGGGGTCGCCATTATTGAGCGTCTGGAATATTCTATGTTCCTCGCCTGCAATGGGTGTGCCGAGACTTTTTACAGCATTCATGCGCCCAAGCGGACCAACACGATATACGCCTTCGGGGAATCCCATCTTCTTGTAATAGGGAAATTTTAGATATGACCAATTTTCTACATGCTCGGCAATGTAATCGAGATAATCGCTGCCGGGGAATTTTTCGAGTTGTTTGCCTTCGCGGTCAACCAAACGAATATTGCCATCATATAAGTTGAGACTGTCATCCGCGTTGACGATGCTCATGTAGCCCGTTTTCAACACGGCGAACTTGTTGATGTCTTCCATGTTGCGCTGCGCCCAATCTTTCATGATGCTCACGCCCATTTTGGCGGTTTCGAGATTTGCGTCAATGCCAACACGGATGGCTTCGCGTTCGCTGGCTTGCAACGCCTTGTTCACGCCACCTGCCACAGCAAAGTTCGGGTGGATACGTCGTCCGCCTAACGTGCGGATGATCTCCTGTCCGAAGCGACGTAAACCAACAGCTTTGAGCGCGATCTCAGGCGCAGTGTGAGCAAGTCCAATTACATTACGAACCGCAGGGTCAGCATCGAAACCAAGCAACAGATCAGGACCAGACAGTTCAAAGAAGTGCATGCCGTTACTTTGAATGACCTGCCCCATGTGCATCAGTTCGCGCAGTAGATTTGCCGGGCGCGGCGCGGGGCTGCCCTGCAGATCGTCCGCGGCTTTGGCAGCGGCGAGATGATGACTGACGGGGCAAATCCCACAAATACGCGGTGTGATGGACGGCATTTCAAAATATGGGCGTCCCTCACAGAATTTTTCGAAGCCACGGAATTCATTGATGTGCAAATAGGCATGTTCCACCGAGCCATCATCCTTCAAATGGATGGTGACCTTGGCATGTCCTTCGATACGGGTAACGGGTTCGATGGTGATTTTTTGAGTCATAGGTTCTCCAAAATGCAGAATTCAGAATGCGGAATGCAGTTGGCAATCTGCCTTCTGCATTCCGCATTCCATCTAATGCCAGTGCAGGTTTTCGTCTTTGATCTCAGGCATTCTGCCTTCGGCGAGTTCTTTCAATACGTAGTAAATGACATCCGGGTCAGGCGGGCAGCCGGGGACGTGCAGGTCAACTGGCACCACTTCATGCAAAGCGCGGACGTTGCTCATCACAGCCAGTTCAGGATCGCTGGGAATGAAACCCTTGTCATCGTTGCTTTCGGCATCCACATAGGCACGTTGCAGCGCTTCCTGCGTTCCGCACATATTGCGCAGGGCAGGCACGCCGCCAAAGACAGCGCAGTCACCGAACGCTACGAGAATTTTGCAGCGCGAACGCATACGGTGGGCAACTTCTTCGTTCGATGAATTGTTGACACCACCTTCGAGAATACCCACATCCACACCGCTTTCGTCGGGTTCTTTCAAATCCGTGATCGGTGTGGCGCGGATGTCCGCCAGTTCAGCAATTTCCAACAGGCGCTCGTCGATATCCAGTAAAGACATGTGACAGCCCGAGCAGCCAGCCATCCAATCTGATGAGATTTTCGGTTTTGTCATTTCGACTCCAGTTCGACAACACTCGTGCGTTTTGTCAACGCGGCGCGCCAATCATCGTTCAACGTCACATTCAATTCACGAGCAACCGTATTCAACACATCCAAATTGGATTTCACGTTTTCAGAGGCAGTGATTACAGCTTCGGCAAATTGCAGGCGACCTTCCGCATTCAGCAGATGACCTGCCTCTTCTGACCAAATACTGACGGGGAGAACGAGATCAGCACACTCGGTCAATGCAGATTCATAACTGGCTTGGACTACCAGATAGGGAGCATTCGCCAACTTCTCGACCAGACGCTTCGAGACATAATCATCACCTACTGCGACATACACCGCTTCATCCCGGACTTCGAGCTGATTCTCCATCCCAAGCAGAGACGCCGCGAGACTGTTCGCCTCACCCTTCACCGAGAGCAGTCCCTTGCGTTCAGAGTCACTTGCCCCGATGACATTCGCCAACCGCACGAGCGCATCCATTGCCCCAGGGTTGCCCGCGGCAGTGAGACCTTTACCGTACACGATGATCGGCGCAACAGCTTCTGCCAGCATTCGTGCGGCATCGGTGACGTCTTCAGCATTCAGTTCACAGATATCGAGTGCTGCATGGAGCGAAACAATATTCTCGTCCACTGCACCGCGGGCTAGACCATCCTTCACAACGGCGGCTTCCAGGGCGCCGAGCACTGCTGCATCCGTGCCAGCTCTGGGCTTGAGGTTGATGTTCGCAAGAGCGTCCATGCCATTTTCGTTCGGATCGACGATGATGAGGCGGGTACCCTTCGGCAGATTGCGTTTGATGTAGAAGCCAGCAACTTCGTGCGTGGTGGTTAAGTCTGCACCGACGAGCAGGACGCAATCCGAAGTGCGCAGGGTATCGAGTTTGCCTTCGATGGAAGAACCATTTTGTTCCGCATAGGCAGACTGCAAAGCGGTGGGACGTCCCTCTTCAACGGATGTGACCATCTTGGATTTGAGTCCATCCACGAACAGAGCTTTGAAAGCGGACAATGCTTCCACAGATAAACGGGTGGATGCCAAAGCCGCGATCTTGCCTTTTGACGGAGTCAAGTTTTCGGAGAGAGTGACGAGGGCATCTTCCCAGCTGGTAGCGGTCAGTTGACCGGCAACCCGCTTGAGGGGAGTTGTGAGGCGGACGCGTCTCTCATCCAGAGGTAGGAAGCGACCAGACTTGCACAACGTCCCAGCGTTTTCGTTTTCATAGTCGCCCGTGATCTTTACGATGCGATTATCGCGGGTATGGACAAGGATTCCGCATCCCAGCGAGCAGCCATGGCAGATGGAGCGGGTGACAGTCAAATTCTTGTCGTGCCCAAGATAGGCGCTCTGGCGGTCGATGATCGCACCGGTCGGGCAGACTTGCACGCAGGAACCACAGGAAACGCAGGTACTTTGACCGAGCGGGACATTGGTGTCGGCAACAACGATGGTTGCGGCGCCACGTTCTTCCACGCCGAGCGTGAAGTTACCGGACATCTCAGCGCAGGCGCGGATGCAGCGTCGGCACAGGATGCAGCGATTGTTATCAAGGATGAAATTCGGATGGCTGGTGTCGACCGGGAAGTTTGTCCACTGCGGCTGCATGGGCCAGTGAGTCATGTTCTCATCGTAGGCGGCGTTTTGCAATTCGCAGTCGCCACCGCTAACCTGACAGAACGGGCAGAAGTGATTGCGTTCGCTGAATAAAAGAGCGAGCACAACGTTGCGGGATTTCTTGAGCGGGGCAGTGTCAGTTTCGATGACCATGCCGTTCGCGGCGGAAAGCGTGCAGGAGGCGATCGGTACACGCATCCCTTTAACCTCGACCATGCACAGGCGACAACCGCCATAAGGTGTGAGGTTGGGATGGTCACACAGGGTCGGGATCTTGATGCCATTTTGACGAGCAGCATTCAATACCGTGGTGCCCTCGGTGACTTCGATTTGTTTACCGTTGATAGTGAGATTGATCATTGTATCTCTCTGGTGGTGCGTCGCACCATGTTTAGTGGTTTTTTTTCAAGGGTGGAGAAAATACCGTTTAAGGGGATTCTCCTAAAGATAAGGTGCGACGCACTCATGATAGAACCGAGACTGCGTTGAAATTACATACCTGGGCGCAGATGCCACAGCGGATACAGGTCTTGTCGTCGATCAGGTGTGTCTGACGTTTTTCGCCGGTGATGGCTTCGACCGGGCAGTTGCGGGCGCAGACCGTACAACCGGTACAGGACGGAGAGATCTCGTAGCGAATGAGCGCACGGCAAACCTTGGCAGGACATTTCTTGTCCACCACATGAGCGATGTATTCTTCGCGGAAATGTTTGAGCGTGCTGACGACGGGATTCGGCGCGCCTTGCCCCAAACCACAGAGCGAGTTCTTCATCACTTCTTCGCAGAGCAGTTCGAGTTGATCGATATCAGCCAGTGTGCCTTTGCCGTTACAGATCTTTTCCAAGAGGTCCAGAATGCGACGAGTACCCACGCGACAGGGAGTACATTTGCCGCAGGATTCTTCCTGCGTAAATTCCATGAAAAAGCGGGCGATATCCACCATGCAGGTTTCATCGTCCATGATGATAAGGCCACCAGAACCCATCATCGAGCCAGCGGCGGTCAGAGCTTCGTAATCAAGCGGCAGGTCGAGGTGCTCTTCCACGAGACAACCACCCATCGGACCGCCGGTTTGAATGGCTTTGAATTTCTTGCCATCCTTGATGCCGCCACCCACATCAAAAATCACTTCACGGAGACTGAGACCGAATGGCACTTCAATCAAGCCCGTGTGAACGACGTCACCGGCGATGGCGAAGGTCTTGGTGCCTTTGCTTTTTTCGGTACCCATGCTGGCGTACCAGTCCGCGCCTCTTAGAAGGATCTGCGGAGTGACCGCATAGGTTTCCACGTTATTGTTGTTGGTGGGTTTACCCCATACGCCTTTGACAGCCGGAAATGGTGGACGTGGACGCGGTTCGCCGCGTCTACCTTCGATGGATGCGATCAGTGCGGTCTCTTCACCGCAGACGAAAGCTCCCGCTCCCATGCGGACTTCCAGATCGAAGGAGAAGTCTGTTCCAAAGATGTTACTGCCCAGGAACCCGAACTCGCGTGCCTGTTCAATGGCAATGTTGAGGTTCGCCACTGCGATCGGATATTCCGCGCGACAGTAGATGTAGCCCATGCTAGCGCCGATGGCGTAGGCGGCGATGATCATGCCCTCCACCACGGAATGCGGATCGCTTTCGAGCACGCGGCGGTTCATGAACGCGCCGGGGTCGCCTTCGTCGGCATTGCAAGTTAAGTACTTGGGAGTATCGGGAACTTGCCGGCAGAGTTGCCATTTACGCGCAGCCGGGAAGCCAGCGCCGCCACGTCCACGCAGACCGGAACGCATGACTTCGTCAATGACTTGTTCGGGCGTCATACCTGTCAGCACATTGGCGAGGGCGCGATAGCCGTCTTCCGCAATGTACTCTTCGATGTTGTGCGGATCGATCTTTCCGCAGTTGCGCAGGACGATGCGGACTTCCTTTGCCTTTGGAGCACCGAGTTCATCGTCAATGATGAGAGTTTCCTGGGCGCGGAATTTCTCGACCACGCGTCCCTTGAGGAAATGCTCTTCGACCAGGAAGGGAATGTCGTCCACGCTGAGGTTGGCATAATGCACATTTTCCGGATACACCACCAGGTCCGGACCGAAGCGGGCGGGGTCGCCGATGCGGGATGTTTCGAGGATCTGTACTTCGTCGGCGAGTCCCCAGTCCGCCAGTTCAGTGTTGAGCGCTTCCGCGATGTCTTGCGCGCCCAACTCCAGACACTGCGGATCTGTCGATACTAAAACATGAGAACGGAAAAATTTCATTTCGCCTCTGCAGGAATGAGGTTGGCTTCCACGATCTTGCCGCGTAAGACATGCAATTCCATGATCTGGCGCGCGGCATACGGTGTGACCTTGCCGTAGGTCACCGGCGCGGCGTCGCCGATGATGATCTTGACCACCGGTTCCATGGCATCCAGACCGAAGCTGCCCGTCTGGCGGATGGCGATATCGGTCAGACCTTTTTCTTCGATGATGCTCAGAAATTCCTTGAGCGTATCGCGCGCGCCGGCAGCAATGCCCGGCGTGCCCATGCCGACGATGATCTGTACACGGCTTTCAGCGGTTTTGATATCGCGCTTCTTCAGCGCTTCTTCACGGATCCTCTTGAGGTCTTCGAGTGATTTTACGGTTGGCATCGTTGCCTCCTGTTATTTGCGCGTTTGCGCAATTCCTTCTTCGAGTGATGAACGGATGAATGCGATCACATCTGGATAGGTCAGTGGAAATCCTTCGAGTGTTTCTTTCACAGGCTGGTCATCGAACTCAAATTGACGCAGCGAATCCTTGTACGGCGGGTTGAATGAATATTTGAAAACCCAATGGATTTCTGGGTGCGCCAGCAGAAGAGTCAAAAATGTGGATGCCAAATCTCCTAGCGGCATGCGGTCGATATGGGAATGCTGGAAATTCGCTTCGACTTTCGTCCCGGCTCCGGGTCTCGACGAAATTTTCATCGCACCCTGACAAGCTTCCGCACTTGCCTTGAAGAGTGGGATTCCCAATCCCACTTTGCGCTCGGTGCGGCTGGTATAAAAAGGATCAATCACCTGCTTGACCACTTCTTCGGTCATCCCATCCCCATCATCTTCCACAACGGTGACCAGTTGATTAACGCGGAAATCCTCAAGAACATCGATACGCACGTTCTTGGCGTGCGCACTGATGCTGTTCTCCGCCAGGTCCAGCAGGTGTAGAGCGATTTCCTTCATGGTCTTGTAAAACCCTTATTTGCCTTCGAGCAACTTCTTGATCAACTGTGGGAATTTGCTGGGCTTGACCTTGCCAATCACTTCTTCATCCACGGTCACTACGGGCGCCTGTGAGCAGGCACCTACACAGCGGCAGATTTCCAATGTCAATTGACCATCGGCAGTGGTTTTGCCGATCTCGGTGCCAGTTAACTGTTTGGCTTTTTCCATCAACTGCGGAACTCCACCGACGTAACAAGCCGTCCCCATACAAAATTTGAGCGTGTGCTTGCCGCGTGGCTGGGTGGTAAAAAAGGAATAGAACGTCACCACTCCATGTACCGCACTGACGGGCACGCGCAGCTTCCCCGCTACATAACGTTGTATCGGTTCGGAAACATACCCAACCCACTTTTGGATCTCATTCAGGATCACCATCATGGCGCCCGGTCGGTTGCGGTGTGTGACAATGATCTCGTCCAGCAAAGCTTGTTTGTTTTCACAGATTTCAGGAGTTGCAGCCACAGCTTCGGTCATTTGATCTCTCCATGTACTATTCTTCACAATATTGTGAAATTATTCACGATATTGTACGTAGTGTACTCCCCCTCAAGGAGACCGTCAACAATTGGATGTCACAGGCTCAGGTGACATCTGTCAGGTTGTTAAAACCTATTCCAAACCAGGCGAAACGATCCTCATACATCTCTCCCCATCTCCTCGCATTGCCTTTCGTATTTCGGCAATCGTCGGGGCCTGCATTTCAAACTCCATCAGACCTAAAAAACCATCACGATGATGCACATCCCCGCTTTGAAGCACAGGAAACTTCCTGATATCCGGGAACACCCGACAGGCTTCCGCAATTGTCACATGCTGTGAGACTTCCAGCGCTTCAAAGATCGGCAGCGCAAACCCCAGCACAGCCAGCAAACCGTAGGCACGCCGCTCGACATGCGCCGGGATGACTAATCCACCCAACTCATTCACACCCTCAACCGCTTCTTCAAGAGACATGTCCACATTCGCGATCAACATCCTCGGCTCTTTGCGGATGAAATTCCCCGTGGCATCGACTACGTATTGCTCCCCAATTTTTTCTTCATCATTGAGTAAATCTGGATAACGGGCATCGACGCGTCTTTGCCAAGCCTGAGCCTGATCCAAATCATCGAACAGACACAACGCGTGGACCTCTTCGCGCGTCTGCAACTCCATCCCCGGCAGGACGGTGAGTCCCGCGCCCTGTGCCGCTTCCATCACCGCGCCGATGTTGGCAGTCGAGTTGTGGTCAGTGATGGCAACCAAATTGATCCCATGCCGAAGCGCCTCCTCCACGATGACAGGCGGGATCATCTCCACGCCCGCACAGGGCGAGAGGACGGTATGAACGTGCAATTCAGCGCGATAAGTAGGCATGGGTCAAACGTCCCGAAGGTTTCCTTGAAAAACCTGGTTGTGCTGCCTAAACCTTTGGGGCGGTAGTTTCTTTATCGTATCCCAAGTTCCCAAAGTTTCCCCACAACCTGATAACTCGGTTCCGTGGTGGAAAGCAAGACCACACCCTGTTGATTTGCCTTCTCGATCACATCCGCATCGGGCTGGGCATTCTCGGTGAGGATAACAGCAGCAACCTCGCGCAACGATGCCACCGCCACCACGTTCAGATGGGCTTGAAGCGTGATCCAGAGATTGCCGGGTTGCGCTCCAGCCACGACACAACTCAACAAATCGGAAGCATATCCACCCTGCGGCGTGACCGCGGCAAAGTTTTGTGGAGATGTCAATACATTCAAGTTCAATCCAGCAATGATTTCCTGCAAAGTCATGATATATCCTTTTTACACACTGGGAGTTTCCGAGGCACCCGGAGGTGCTTTGAATTTTTCATCTGGTCGTAAGTGAATTTCCATTAATAGCTTGGTGCCTTTGCCGGGTGTTGAGTCAAGGTCCATCTTATCCACGCAGCGTTGAATGTTGACCAGTCCCATACCGGCGCCGAATCCCATACTCTGCGCCAGTGACGAAGCCGTGGACCAACCCGGCGTGAGCGCCTGCTTCACATCCGGGATCCCGGGTCCATCATCGGAGGTCTGCATCAGGATGCGATGCGGTTCCACTTGCACGCGCAACACACCACCATTCGTCGAATGGATGATCAGATTCATTTCCGCTTCATACACGGCGATCCCACACTGACGCGCCAACTGCGGAGGCGCGCCGAGGCGCAATAACGCCCGCTTGATATGGCTGGATGCCTGCCCGCCGTTCACAAAATCCCCCTGCTTGATTTTGTAGCGCAGGATCAAACTGGTGCGATCTGAAATGATATCTTCAAAGAGGTGACTGGCGCGATAACGTCGAATCTCCTCCTCCTGATAATCCCTGCGGATGGCGGTCAATACACCGCGGGTGATGTCCCCTTTGGTGATCATACCGACCAGATTGTTCTTCTCGTCCACCACCGGCAGGCGACCTACACGGCTGCGAGCAAACGTCTCCAGCGCCTTGATGACCGGCTCATAGGATTTCACCGTGATGACATTACTCGACATGTACTTGCTGATGAGAGCTTCCCTGTCATGATCTGCCAGAGCGCGCATCAGGTCTTCCTGGCTGATCACTCCCACCAGCGAATCGCCATCCATGACCGGCGCACCAGAAATGCGATTCTGGCGTAACAGGTCAACCACGGAACGCATCGTATCGGAAGGCGATAGCGTCTTGATGTCGCGCGTCATCACATCGGAAATTTTCAGATCATAGGCAAGTTCTTCGACACGTGTGATCTCCTGTGCGTCGTGGTCTGTGATATTGCGCCCCTTCCGCCCATATAATTCCTGAATTGTGTCACTCATGGAAACCTATCCAATTCGATTCGTAACTATGCAAACCGGCTTTATACAACCTGCCGCACAGTTCGAACATGCCCATATCACTCGAGATCAATGGGATATTCTCCTGTGTTGCCAGAGCAACGATCTCTGTTGATGGTTGTTTGCCACGCAAAAAAATGATAGCGCGCACATCTGCCATTTGCGCGGTGCGCACTACCTGAGGGTTACAAAGACCCGTCAACAACACCGCACCCGGTTTTACCGCTGCCAGCACATCGCTCATCAAATCCGAGCCACAACCGCCGATGATCTCATAATCGTTTATCAATATGGAGGGATTCAGTACCGTCCCTTTGGCGTGGTGAATGATCTCACTTAATTTCATACAGGATATTCTCTCATAAATTATCCACCTCCCGAACATCAAATCGGAAGTTGATTTTTTATACCATTTCGATGACATTCATCCTGATGGCATTCATACTACATTGTTGTATACTACCAGTGAAAATGATAACAGCCTTCCACCGCAGAGTGGAAGATCACAGGAGTTTATTATGTGTCTGGCAGTTCCGGGAAAAATTATCGAGATCTATGAACAGGGTGATTTACACATGGCAAAAGTGGACTTCGGCGGCATCAGTCGCGAGGTCTGTCTGAATTATGTCCCCGAAGCGAAAGTGGGAGAATATTGCGTGATCCACGTTGGCTTCGCCATCAGCCTGCTCGATGAAAAAGAGGCGATGGAAACGCTCGACCTGCTCAAGCAGATCGAAAACTTTGAAGAGGAACTGGGACCCGGAACCGCCGTTGGGTAAACGCTGGATGCTGGACTACGGGGAATCAGCACGCCAATTTTTGGATATACTCCGCCGCCGCTTCCTGCGGGATGATAACCTGTTCGCCGTTTAATAGATTTTTCACTGCCACCTGACCATTCGCCGCTTCATCCGGTCCGAGCACTAGTGCCACCTTCATCTTCATCTTGTCTGCAAATTTAAATTGCTTCGGCAATTTTGCCGGTTCGGGGAATACCATCACTTTCAAGCCAGCCTGTCGCAACTTGGAAGCCAGCTCATATGATTTCAGCAAAAGCGATTCATCAAACACCGTGACCAGTGCGGAGGCAGGCGTTAGATCAAACTCAGGGAGCAGACTCGCTTCCTGTAAAACGATCCCAGCCACCACATCGCCCATCGCAAAACCCACGCCCGATAAAGGCTGTCCGCCGACATCTGCCAACAGGTTATCGTATCGTCCACCGCCCAGGATGGCGCGCTTCAATGAGCCGCTGGTTTCGAATGCTTCGAAGACGGTACCGGTGTAATAGAGCAGTCCGCGCATGATATTCGGGTCGAATTTAATGTAGTCGCTGACACCCAATACTTCCAACGCGGCGAAGAGACGGGTCAACTCGTCGCTTTTCTTCCACAGTTCATAGTTCCCCAAAATATCTTTCAAGCCATCCAGTTGCTGTTGCAAGAGACCAAGCTCAAGTGCATTCTCGTCCCATTTGGCTGGATCCATCTTCGTGCGGCGATCCACAAGATTGGCGATATCCAATTTCTTTTCCTGGGGAATACTGAGAGCATTAAATTCCGAGTCGATCAGGCGGCGGTTATTCACATAGATCAGAGCCCGCTCCGAGCTTAGTCCGACCGAGCGGAGAAACGTCGCAGCCACCGCGATCAGTTCGGCGTCCGCTTCCGGTGAGTTAACGCCCAGCATGTCGATATTCCACTGAAAGAACTCACGCGTGCGTCCTTTTTGCGGCTGCTCATACCTCCAGAACGGACCAAACGACCACCAACGCACAGGAAAGGCTAACTCGTTTTGTTTTGCCGCGATCATGCGCGCCAGTGAGGGTGTCAATTCAGGGCGCAGAGTCACAAGGTCTCCCCCACGGTCTTCGAACGTGAAGGATTGCTTCTTCACCAACTCTTCGCCAGATTTTGCCGCGTATAGATCGATGGTCTCGATGAATGGACCATCCCATTCCTGATAGCCAAATGCCTGAGAAGCGTTCCGCACTTTTTCATAAAGATAGTTACGAAGCGACATGGTCTCGGGATAAAACTCGCGTACACCTTTTACAGTTTGAATGATCTTTTTCATGATAGCTCTCCGCTTGAATTGTCTCGCATTGTAGCATATTTGCATCTGACACCGAAGTATGACATGCTGCCTGCCTGAATAGGAAAGAACGCACTAGCCCTGATTGTGAAAAATGTTACAATTTAACTGAAATATCCTTTCACACTCCAAATAAAAGGAGCTCTACATGTACAACCAAGCAGAGGTAACCAGGGAACTTGAAAAGATCCCATGGTTTAAGGAGATCGAGCCTAAACACTTGCAACAAATTTCAGATATCGCTCATTTGAGGCACGTGCGGGCAGGCGAAGTGTTGTTCCGGGAAGGCGACCGGGAAAACTTTCTCTATATCGTTATCGAGGGGCGTGTGGCACTCGATATCTTCATCCCTCACCGAGGCAAAATCCGTATCTACACCGCCGAACCGTGGGACTTGTTCGGCTGGTCCAGTGTGACCCCTACCATCCATCAACGAACTGCAGGGGCGGTTGCCGTGGTGGATGGGCTGGTCGTTGGGATCGATTCGGCGAAATTGAGAGAAGCCTGTGATGCTGATCATGATCTGGGTTATCTCGTCATGCGTCGATTAACAAACATCGTAGCCAGCCGCCTGCTGGTGACACGTTTGCAACTCATTGATATGTTCGCTTCACCGGAGGAGAAACATGCCCAGTGAACGCCTCCCGGATATCGGGAGCACCATCACGATCGAAAAGCCGGCATTCAATCTACTGTTATCCCGCTTGAAAGAAGAAGGATACCTGCCGATTGGTCCGCGCGTAAAGAATGAATCGCTTGTTTACGAAGAAATTGAACGTCTTGATGATCTTCCACAAGGATACAGCACCGAGCAAAAGCCGGGATTTTTCCGACTGATCAAGGAGAAACATTCGCGCTATTTCGATGTCATTCCTGGCGCCCATTCATGGA
>Ga0210377_10002478_pt1 | contig 16151 bp, 10 predicted proteins | sample PLM4_65_b1redo_FD_155480 | JGI IMG/M metagenome (GOLD analysis project Ga0210377, IMG submission 155480) | Groundwater sediment microbial communities from an aquifer in East River, Colorado, USA - PLM4_65_b1 redo | ecosystem: Environmental > Terrestrial > Soil > Riparian zone | place: USA: East... | reverse complement strand
GAACCCGGAACACGGAACTTATTTACACCGCTTGCGCCATATAGTAGCATGAGGGCACCCAGATCCCAGACTGATGGTCAAGTTGGTGTCGGTCGCGTACCAGCGCCAGGAGTCCTGCCGTGACATTAAATATCGCGCATCGCGGGGCGTCGGCGATCGCCCCCGAGAATACCATGTCCGGTTTTGAAACGGCGCTGGAGTTGGGGGCCGACGCCCTTGAACTGGACCTTCACGTGAGCCGGGATGGGGAGCTCGTCGTGATTCACGATGACACGCTCGATCGCACCACCGACGGCCATGGCCCAGTCCACGAGCGGACCCTCGAGGAGCTCAAGCGGCTGGACGCTGGGCGCTGGTTTGGAGAGGGCTTTGCCGGCCAGCGAATCCCCATGCTCGACGAGGTGCTCGATCGTTATGCTGGAAAGGTCCCACTGGCGCTTGAGGTCAAGGCCGGCTCGGCCTTCTTTCCCGGCATCGAGGAGAAGGTGGTTTCGGCCTTGCGACGGCGCTCGGCGATCGGGCAAACGGTCGTGGCCTCCTTTGACCATTATGCGCTGCAACGGGTCAAGGAGATCGAGCCGACACTCCGGACCGCCGCTCTCCTGGTCGGACGGCCTGTCTCCCTCTCGGCGATCGCCGGCCCGGGCAGGGCAGATGCCATGGCCCTGGAAGCCTCCCTCGTCACGAAGACCGAGGTGGAAGCCTGCCGCGCCGCCGGCCTCCAGCTCGTTGTCTGGGTGGTAAACGAGCCTGCTCTGATGCGCCATTTCATCGGGCTCGGGGTGGACGGGATCATCACCGACCGTCCCGACCTTCTGCGCGTGGCCCTGGACCAGAACCGGTAATCTGGCCTACCGCGTGAACCTCATCCGGCCCTTTCTGCTTACCTTCATTCCGCTTTTTGTGGCGATCGACGCCTTCGGCATCCTTCCGATCTCTATCTCCTTGACCACGAGCCTCTCCGAGCAGGAGCGCGACCGGACCTTCCGGCAGGCGATCCTGGCGGCTGGCCTGATCGGGGTTGGGTTTATGTTGCTCGGCAACGCGATCTTCCGCTACCTCGGCATCACCGAGGCAGACTTTCAGATCGCCGGAGGGGCCATGCTGTTCTGTTTGTCTCTTACCGATCTCCTGTTTGAGGAGCGCACGAGGAGGTTTCCCTCTCACGCGCTGGGCGTGGTTCCGCTAGCGATGCCCTTGATCGTCGGACCGGCCGTCCTCACCACGTCGATTGCCCTGCTGAACAGTCACGGCTTCTGGCTCACGCTGGCAGCCTTCCTGGTCAATCTCGGAATTGTTTGGCTGGCTCTCTGGGGCTCGGAGCGGATCATGGCCACGGTCGGCGGGGGGGCTCTCAATGTGATCGCCAAGGTCGTGAACCTCCTCCTGGCCGCGATTGGTGTTATGATGGTACGGCGTGGTCTCCAGGCGTTCCTTGGTCATTCATGAGCGATCGCCGTGGGGTTCCAATGGTTTTCTTGTCAACGCGGTCCTTAGAGCGTCATTCGCTGTTCAGATCAGCACAGCTTAGGGAAACCGGCCTCCGTAGGCCGCCCCATCGGCAGAAGCTGATTACTAGCGGTTGATCGCCATGGCCTTCGGCCCGGCCTCCATCGACCCAGAGCGGACGTATTGGCCTTTCATTCTGTTGATCGCGGCAATTCTGGCCGTGATGGTCGGTGCGCTCCTTGTGTTTTTCACCTAATCGGGGCGACGGTGCCCCCCAACGAGACCAATTCGCCGTGCCATCTCCTACCGTGGAGCTTCTATAGCCCTGCGGGCAACTGCGCCTGTGGGCCTCTGCTCCTTGATTTTCTGGTTGCTGACCCGAGCGGGTTTACGATATGCTGTCCTCCCGCAGCCTTGGGTTAATGCGCTATCGTATTTTCTTCTGATCGCTGATCGAAGAATCTGCGGATTGAAGTGGTGGTGAGAAGAATCGGTGTGCTGGCCGCTTGGGCCCCCGGCAGAAAGACAAGCGGCGATGGCTACACTTGTCAACGGAAAGGAATATGACGGGCACATACGCCGCCACGAACCCAGGTCTAGAGCGACCCTGGTTCGCCTACTACGACCAGTGGGTCCCAAAGAGGCTCGAGTACCCCGAGGTCCCTCTTCAGCACTTCCTCTCGGCATCCGCCAAGAAGTACCCGGATCGCGAGGCGATCATCTTCCTCGGCGCCCGGCTCACCTATCGCGTGCTGGACGAGGCCGCGAACCGCTTTGCTGTGGCACTCGTGGACCGCGGGCTGATGAAAGGTGATCGGGTCTCACTGTTCCTGCCCAACTGCCCCCAGATGGTGATCGCCTACTACGGCACGCTCCGGGCTGGCGGCGTCGTCGTCTCGACCAGTCCGCTCTACTCCCCGAATGAGCTGGAACACCAACTGAACGATTCCGGTGCACAAACCATCGTCGCGCTGTCCAAGCTCTACCCGCTCGTCAAAGAGGTGGCCCCGAGGACCGGACTAAAACGGATCATCGTCACCAATATCAAGGAATACTTCCCGCCGGTACTGCGGCTGCTCTTCACCATCCTGAAGGAGAAGAAAGAAGGTCATCGGGTTGCGATCGAACGACACGCGGGGACGGAGCTGTTCCTCGACGTGCTGGCGTCTGCTCCGGCGAGGCGCCCCAGCGTCGAAGTCTCTCCCGACGACCCTGCCCTCCTGCAGTACACGGGTGGCACCACAGGTGTGGCCAAGGGTGCGGTCCTGACGCACAGGAATCTGGTCGCCAACGCGCTGCAGACCGGCGCCTGGCTCGTGAAGGAAAAGGGGGAGAAGGAGATCTTCCTGGGCGCGGTCCCGTTCTTTCACGTGTATGGGATGACCGTGGTGATGAACCTTTGCATCTCGCTCAGTCACACAATGGTTCTCCTGCCGCATTTCAGGGTGGAGGAAGTCCTGGAGACCATCGCCAAGTATCGCCCCACGATCTTTCCAGGCGTCCCGACGATGTACATCGCTATTAACAATTACCCGAAGGTGGGCAACTACGATCTCCGCTCGATCAAGGCGTGCCTGAGCGGGGCTGCGCCACTGCCGCTAGAGGTGCAAACCAGGTTCGAGTCGTTGACCGGAGCCCGTCTGGTGGAAGGGTATGGCCTGACTGAGGCCTCGCCGGTCACGCATGCGAACCCGCTCTACGGCGCCAGGAAGGTCGGGACGATCGGCGTTCCACTGCCCGATACCGACGCGCGGATCGTCGATCTGGAGACGGGCGAGCGGACGCTGCCCGCCAAAGAGATCGGTGAGGTGGTGGTCAGGGGCCCTCAGGTGATGGCGGGGTACTGGAACCGATCGGATGAGACCGCAATGGTGCTGAAGGACGGATGGTTGTATACCGGCGATATCGGGTACATGGACGAGCAGGGCTACTTCACCATCGTGGACCGGAAAAAGGAGATGATCATCGTCGGCGGCTTCAACGTCTACCCCAGGGAAGTCGAGGAACCCCTCTATGAGCATTCGAAGGTGAAAGAGGCGGTGGCGGTTGGCCTGCCTGATCCTTACCGGGGCGAGACGGTAAAGGTCTACATCGTCCTGAAAGAGGGGCAGTCGGCCACGGAGGAGGAAATCATCGACTTTTGCAAGAAGAAGATGGCGAAGTACAAGGTCCCCACTTTGGTCGAGTTCAGGAAGGAGCCTGCCGAAGACGCTTGTGGGCAAGGTGCTTCGGCGTGCGCTGCGAGAAGAAGAGCTGGCTAAAAGGAAACAGTGAGACGGTAGCTAATTATGCACCATGCTGTGGATACCATGCTATGACCCAGCATGACTGCTTCACCGGGAACGCCGCCCCCCCCTGCTCCTTGTGGTAGGGTGAGCAGAGATAAAACACTACGCCGCAGCGTGCTGCCTTGGTATAATTGAAAGGTAAGTCCGCGCAACTGGACCCACCGACCCCCAGGACGATGGCAAGGACAACACATGATGATGGGCGGTCTGGTCTCGAATACCATACGCAGGCCGCCGAGGCATGAAGGACCCATTCGGCATGTGCCTCTTGAAGGAGATTGCGGCTTCGTTGCTGGTGCTGCTATCGACCCGGATCTCTGATGCGGAATCCCCCGCCGCCGATCCGGGACCTCGAGTTCCGCGATCGGCTCAGCGAGCTGTTAGGTGAGGCGCTAGGCAAGCCGGAGCGGGCTGCCCCTCTGTACGTGCTCCGCTCGTTCTTGCGTCTTGTCGGGGTGCCGGGGCGCTCCGAGGTGCGGTCTGAAGCCCTCATTGGGGCTGTTGAGAATGCCTTCCGCGAGATCGGGCTTCAGGCCTCTACCCAGGAAGCCATCGAGGACCTTCTCAATTCGAAGCTATTGTACCCCTCGGGTAACGATGTCAGGCCGCAGGGCATGGTCCCAAGCGAGGAGCTCCAAAGGGAGCTCTCCGCCGCGACCTTAAGGGCCGAGGCGTATTGTCGCGCGCTGGAGAGGCTGTCTCGACGCCAGACTCGATCGACTCGTGAGGTGGAGCGGGCAATAGAAGAAGCCGCTTGTCTCTTCAATGAAGGGCTCTTCTTCGAGGTGCACGAAGTTCTGGAGGCGGTCTGGCTGAAGCTGGGCGAGCGGACGCGGCCGTTGTTACAGGGGCTCATCCAGATCGCCGTGGCTTTCCATCATTTGGAAAACGGGAATCTCAAGGGTGCCCTCAGCCTGTTGAGAGAAGGCGGGGAGAAGGTTAGAGACTATTGTCCGGCCCACTTCGGACTGGAGCTGGAGCAGTTTCTTCAGCAGACGGATGCCTGTTACCATTCGATCGAATCCCTCGGGAGCGACGCATTCGACTGCTTTGATCGCCGAATGATCCCGCAGATGCAACTTTCAGCGTGAACCACTGGACCGTTTGCTGACCACCAAACCTATTGGTGCCGCAACTGCGGACGGGCACCCGGACGAGGACTGCCCTGGTTGCGAAGGTGCAGAACTACTTGCCGATGACCGATTCGACAGCTAAAGGAATTCAAGCGCTGGAGCGTGTGCGCCGTGATGGAGCTGGGTCCTCAGGGCCCGCCACTGGCGGTGATGCGCTGCCCGGCCCGCATGCTGGCGAGGCCTGATCGATGAGGATGCGTAGGCTTGTGGCCCATACGGTTCTTGCTCACCCGCGGACTGCGCTGGCCTTAGCGCTTCTCCTGACCCTGCTGTCGGTTCAGGTGGCGATTCAACGGCTGAGTTTCACCTCTACGCGCTCCGCCCTGGCGCCCCTGAGGGGGAGGCTCGCTCAGCTTCAGCAAGACTACCACCAGGCCTTTGGCGACCCCGATCGGGCGATTATTGTGATCCAGTCTGACGATCAGGATCAAGCCAAGCGCTTCGCGGCCGCTCTCGCCAAGCGGCTCAGGGCTCGGGTCCCAGGGGTCGAAGAGGTCATTGACCGGTTCGACCTGAAATCCCTGGAGAAGCATTTCCTCCTCTACCTGTCCCCGCAAGAGCTGGTTGACCTGAAGGGCAAGCTCCAGGAGCATCGAGCGCTCTTGGACGAACTATCGGCCGAGCCAGGGTTGAACCGCCTATTCCAACTGATCCAGAGACAGATCAGCGAGGCCCTGGTTGGCCACCTGTTTACCGGGTTCTTGGACGAGGGAGATGTGAAGGACAAGCGCCCGCTTGACCTCGCGCCGCTTGTCATACTGCTGGAGCAGCTCAACGCATGGACCGAGGGCCCGCGAGCCTACGTATCCCCGTGGAGCCGCTTTTTCGCCGGGGCTGACGAAAGCGATGATCGGGACGGTTACCTGTGGTCCGAGGACAAGCGCCTTCTGTTCGTATTGGCCACCGTGAAAGAGGATCCCGAGAGCTTTATCAGGTTCAAGCGGCCGATCGAGGGGATCCGGAAAGAGATCCGGGCGCTGCAGCAGCGGTATCCCGGAATCAAGGCTGGCGTGACGGGAGATCCGGCCCTGGAGTACGATGAGGTGAGCGCCGCCCAGCGGGATACCGGCCTGGCGACCATCATCTCACTCGTCGGCGTCGTCCTGCTGACGGTGGTCGTGTTCCGCGGCGTGGTCCGGCCACTGATGGGGGCCGTTGCGTTGGCGATGGGGGTCTGCTGGGCCTTCGGGTTCGCGGCCATTACTGTCGGCCACCTGAACATGCTCTCGGTCGTGCTCGCGCCGATGCTGATCGGGATCGGGATGGACTACGGGATCCATCTCTTGGCCCGGTACGAAGAGGAGTTGGGTCACGGCCATTCCATTCGCGAGGCGTTGGAGCGCGCTTTCGAGGGCGCAGGTCCCGGGATCCTCCATGCGGCCGTGATAACGGCCGTGGCTCTGTTCACCCTGATGCTCACGAGGATCAGCGCCTTACGGGAGCTAGGCTTTATCACGGGGAGCGGCCTGTTGCTCACGCTGGTCTCGACCTTCGTGGTCCTCCCGCCGCTACTCTTGTTATGGGACAGACGGAGGGCTGTTGTGGTCGTCGTGTCACCGTCGCTATCGCTTCGACCTCCAGCCTTCCTGGAAGCCTGCTACCGCCGCCCGCGCACTGTCTTGGCGCTCTCCGGGCTCGCCACTGTTTTCGCCCTGTATGCGCTGAGCAGAGTGGGATTCGACGGCAACATCCTGCGCTTGCAAGCAGAAGGGACTGAGTCGGTGACCTGGGAGCTGAGGATCATTAAGAACTCCGAACGCTCCACCTCATACGGGGTCATCTTGGCGAGGACCCTGGACGAGGTCAGAGAAAAAACTCTCGCCCTCGAGGCCCTTCCCTCTATCAGCAAGGTGGAGAGCATCGCTACAGTCATTCCGGAAGACCAAGAGCGCAAACTTCCGCTTCTCCGCGACCTCAGGCCCCTCCTGGATGGAGCAAGCCTGAAGACGGCCCCCCTGGCGCCGGTTGACCTCGACGCACTCCTCGACACGTTGAGCCGGATCAAGGCAAAGATGCTCACGCCCGATGACGCTGAGAAGTGGAATCGGGAGGAGAAGCCGCCCCTCGAGATGATGGGACAGGTGAGACGCCTTATCGAAAAGTTCCAGATGGGCCTCACGACACACGACCGTGATGAGATCCGTCGGTCACTCTCCAGTTATCAGGGCGAACTGTTTGGTGATTTCCATGACAAGCTTGCGCTGCTGGCCAGGGCGGTAACGTCCGGGCCGGTCGGGATGGCGGACCTTCCGCGCGACCTGAAAAAGCAGTTCGTTGGGCGGGATGGCTCGTATTTGCTACGCGTCTTCCCACGCCACAGCCCGTGGGAACTCGCTTCTCAGGCCGCCTTCGTCGCCGACTTGAGGAGGGTGGACCCGGACGCCATCGGGGACCCGGTCGAGGGACACGAAGTCATCACGGCTATGAAAAGGGGGTACCAGCAGGTTGGCATCTACGCCCTGATCGGGGTCGCCATTCTGACCCTGTTGAACTTCCGCGACCTACGGTACTTTCTTCTGGCAAAGGTCCCGCTGCTGGTTGGCGCCGTCTGGACCGCCGGCCTGATGCAGCTCTTTCAACTGAAGTTCAACCTGGCCAACCTGATCATCGTGCCGCTGATCGTGGCGCCCGGCGTGGAGAACGGCCTGCTGATCGTGCACCGCTACCGCGAGGAGGCCGAGTCCGCTGTCCTTCCCAGAAGCCTAGGAAAGGGTGTGACCCTCTCTTCGCTGACCACAATGGTCGGCTTCGGGAGCCTGATGATCGCGCATCACCGGGGGGCGTTCAGCATCGGCCTCCTGGTGACGCTTGGAACGGGGAGTGTCCTGGCCGTCTCCCTGACCCTTCTGCCTGCGCTCCTGACGCTCGCCGCCAGGCGGCCATCAAGAACGACGGAGATTAGCTGCAGCAAATCCGAGGGAGACCTGTGACATGACACGTCGAGATAGGCTGTCTTCGCGAAAGGGATTGATGAGTTGCGTGATCGTGGTTGCGTGGCTGGCCCTCGCAGCGTCCGTCCAGGCAGGAGAGACGACCGATCGGGCCAAGGGCGAGCTGGATCGGATCGCCGCCGTCGTGAAGGACCCAGCACTCAAGGGGCCGGCGAAGGAGGATGAACGCAAGGCGAAGGTCAAGGAGATGATCTTCCAGTGGTTCGACGTCGGCGAGATGGCGCGGCGATCGCTGAGTAGCCACTGGGCGAAGCGGTCGGAACAGGAACGCAAGGACTTCGTTGAGCTGTTCGGCGACCTGTTTGTGGAATCCTACACACGGCTAGTAGTCGATCACCTCGCCGACCAGCGAGTCGTTTATCTCTCAGAGTCGGTCGATGGACAGGTCGCCGCGGTGAAGACCAAGTTTCTCTCGAAGCGGGATGACCCGACGTTCGTCGACTTCGCTCTCTTTCGGCGAGATGGCACCTGGGCTGCCTATGATGTGGTGATCGACGATGTCAGTATCGTCGGGAATTACCGGACTCAGTTCAATAAGATCATTCATGCGCAGTCGTACGAAGCCCTCGTCAAGAAGATGCGGCTGAAGCAGGAATCGGAGGGGTTGGGATCGGCAGCGAAGGGATCCTGATAGCGCCCGGGATGTGTACCTCTTTTCGGGAGGCCTGCCAAGAGGCGAGCGGACAGTCTTAGCGCCTCCAGGAGAACCCCTTGTGGGGGTCGAGTACGTCCCCCGAGCCGCTCACCGCTATCTTCAGCTCGCTAATAGAGGAGCATGTCATGAGCGCGGGCGGGGCCACTTGGGAAGTCCATGAAGCTCACATTGAAGAACGGGTCCATCTTGACCCTGCCGTCCGGCCCGATGTGGGCGAGGCGAACCCAGAATCGGTCCGCCTGGTCCATGGTGCTGAGCAGCGAGTTGCTGATGTACATCCGCTTCCCATCGCTGGTGACGTGCATCATATTGGGCTGAACCCCTGGCACTAAGGTGTCATGGAGCCTGATCTTCTCTGGCTTGCTCACGTCCCAGACCTGTATCTCGTTCTTCAGGAAGCAGCTCACGTAGAGGTACTTATCGTCGGGCGACTGGCGAAGGTCGGCCGGCAGACATCCCTTTCCCAGGTCGGCGGCCTTTTTGGCGACGAACTTCCCGTTTGTCCGCTTGAACATCCAGAGACTATCGTCCAGAGCGACATTGGTGAAACCGTAGGCCGCCTTTGGCTTCAGCGACCACCGGACCTCCAGTGGCACCGGCCCGGTCTGAAGCGTCTGGAGGAGCTTCCGTTCCTTGAAATCCCAGACCAGTAATGTGTTGCCGCCATCCTTCATGTTCCATTGGTTGAGCGGCTTTGAGTAATTCCTGTAGGCGGTAAAGCTGGAGGTCACCATGAGGTTCAGGTCCGGTTTGATCGCTAGGTCGTAGGCATAGGGGGCCGAGTCGGGGTGTTGGATCGTGCGGATAAGTTGCCCGTCGTTCGTGAATTCCGCCATCCCGCCTGGCAGACCGCCGTCGGCCTTGGACAGGAAGCTGATCAACATTCGCCCGGGGAGGGCGTAGTGGGTGTGAGGGCTCATCATCCCGGTCATCTTGCCGAGGTCGTCCAGGACCTTGACGATCTTGGGTCGCGCCGGATCGCTCGCGACGTCGAAGATGAAGATCTTGTTGCTGAACAGGGTGCCGGCCCAGATCCTGGTGCGATCGTCAGTGAGGCCCATGTGGTGCGGTTCGTTCCCCTTCGACCCGACATCGATGGTGGTCAGGATCTTGCCGTAGGTTGGCGAAGTCATGTTCACGTCGATGACGGCCATGAAGTCGTTGTCCTTGGCGTCGGCGTCAACCGACCAGACATAGAGGTACTTCTCCTGTCCGGTCCGCTGTTTGACGTAGGGCGAAAGGCAGATCTCCGCCATCGCCGAATGGGTGGTTCCCAAAAGGAACACTGCTCCGATAGCCGCCCACATCAACCGTCGTGCCGCTTTGCCTCGCTTCATGACTTCTCCCTTCCTTCAAGGTTCATTCGAGTTTCGGCTTCTGTCGCATGACGACTGTGTCACCGCTAGGCGGGTGACTTGTGGCCGCCCACCCGAGAGTCGCCGCGGACCCGGACAATGTTTCTATTCAGCGAAATGGCGTTCCTTCCTCATGGGCCTCAGAGTTGGTCCATGAAGCTGGCGATCTCGTCGATCGTGACCCCCCGAACGGCGATCTCCGGCGCGTAGATCACCTCATCAGCCGCCCACACCAGCGTCCCCTTCACGTCCTTGCCGATCCCGACGATGTTGGACAGGATATTGTGGATATTATCGCTGATCCGCACAGTGTTCGGCTTCAGCGGGGCGGCGATCCGTCCGTCCTTGATGATGTAAGAGTCGCCGACCACCGTGCAGGTGAAGTCTCCGGCCCGCAGCCCGTTGATCGGGTAGGTGTACCAGATCCGGCCGATCAGCAGGCCGTCTTTTACGGTAGCGACGAGCTCCTCGATGCTCTGGTCACCCCCTTCGACGATCGCGTTGGTGGCGGCGATGCCGGGCTGGGTACTGAACTGGCGGCCGCCTCCGGCCCCGAATCGGAAGCCGTTCCGCGGGATGAATGCCTTCATGTGTCGGTGTGGGTCCGCCCCAAGCTTCTCTTCGGCTTTGGGATCTTTCACTATCCGCTCCCGCTCGTAGTAATTGCTGAGCAGACCGACCAGCTTCCCGCGCTGGATCAGCCGCGTTTTCCCGGTCGGCAGCCCCTCGCACGTGATCCCCTTGCTGCCCATCAGACCGCGCTGGGCTCCGTGGTCGTAGAGGGTCAACAGCCTGGACGCGACCTTCTTGCCGAGCTTTCCGATGAAGGTGGAGCTGTCGCTATAGAAGGCGCTGAGGCTGACGGAAGGCAGAATCAGGTTGTTCAGGAGATCGGCCACAGGCTGTCTCCCGAAGATGACGGAATATTCCCCGCTCCTGATTCGCTCCCCGCCAATCGACGCGATGGCGTTGCGTGCGGCTTCAATGCTGGCCTCATCAGTGAGGCTCTCCAGCCGGGTGCCGGTCGAGCAGCCGGTCCCCTTGGAGGCCTTGACCTCGACCATCGCGGTGATGAAGGCCATGATCAGTGTCGATTCGTCGGTCTGAACCTCGGGCATGGCGGTCGAGGCGATAGCGATCCGCTCCTGCAGGATGGTCACGTCGCCGCCCAGTATCAAACCCAGATCCTTGATCCGTGCCGCGTCTCCAGCCAACTCCATGAGCGTGGGCGAAGCCGTGAAGGCGTTCAGGCCGCCACGCAGGAGCTTCCAACCAGCCTCAACCAGCTCCTCGTCCCGGATCTTCATCAATTTTGGGTCATGGTAGCGGCGAAGCCTTCGTCGCTCCCCCGTGGGTCTCGGGAGCGATGAAAACTCGGGGTCGGAGACCGCGCCGCGCCTAGCCTTCTCCAGGGCTCGTATGACCCCATCCAGGCTCAGGTCGCTCGGCTCACTTCCGAAACCGATCTTGGTCCCGGTGCCGGTCTTAAACGCCGCCTGGATTCCGAGACCAGAAGACTCGGTCGATTTCGGCTCCTCGACGCCGTTGCAGGGGATGTGGGAGGTATAGTTCAGCCGAGCGATCAGGTTGGCGTTGCTCGATGCGAATACTTCGGCTTCGGCCACCTGCTCCGCTGACCGCAGATAATCCAGCGCTTGCTCAACGGCCTTTGCCAGCTCAGAGGTTCCAATCATGTCTATGCCTCACGTGGTAAGCTGTCAGCCATTAGCTGTCAGCACAGCCAAGACCAGCTTTGGTGCGATCCCATCCACCTGCGTGGTGAGTCATTCTCGTCTCTGCCTGTTCTACCTGAGGGCTGACGGCTGACCGTCCGCATTCCTGTCACCTGCTGACTCCGGTCAGGCGAGCGCGGCTGCGCATGGTGGGGCCTCCGTTGCCCAGCCGCTTGGTCTGCATCGGCTGTCCTTTGCCGCAGTTGGGAATCGGGTAGAGGCGGAAGTCGTTCCCCACGGCATCCACCTTCATCAGATAGTCCTTCGTATCGGCCATGATCCCGCCGTTGCAGAACAACTCCCCGATCTGACCCTGCTTGATCTCATAGACCTTCATGGCGGAGATGCGGAAATTTTCGCGCGATTCGGCGATCGATGGGATCCGGTGTCCCACCACGTAGTAGCCGTGTGGAACCTCCCGGATGATCTCTTGCGCGTCACGATCGCCCGGGCCGAACACCGTGTTCGACATCCTGATCAACGGGACCAGCGAGGCGTCGGCCGCCATGTAGGAGCCGTTTGGTTCAACCCCCAGGACTGCCGCCGTCTGGCGGCTGTTCATAAAGCCGGTGAACACTCCATGGTCGATGTGCGTCACCCTTTTCGCCCGCGTCCCCTCGTGATCATACTTGTAGTGGCCGTAACCAGGAAGGGAGGGGTCGGAGAATGCCGAGACAAGAGGCGAGGCGATAGCCTTGCCCACTTGGGTGTCCTGAAGGCTCCGGAGGAGCCAGCTCCGGCCGGCATAAGAGGCCTCCATTTTTAGGGCGCGGTCCAATTCGGTCGGATGGCCGACGATCTCGTGGACCTTCAGCGTGTTATAGTGGGGATCGGTCACGACCACGACCTCGTTGTCGGTGGCCTTGAGCGGCCGGGCGTTGCAGAGACTGACCGCGTCGTTCGTGAGGTTCGTACAGAAGGTCCCAAAATCGGGGAAGCGGATGAACTCTTCCTGCACCCCGCGGCTGATGACCTCCCACCCGCGCTGGTGCCCCGCGTAGTCGTACAGCTCCTGCGCACCCGATGTGCCCTGCGCCACCACGAAGCAGGTCCCCTGAGTCAGAGCGAAGCTTTGATCGATGTTGGCGCCCTCGGAGCTGCAGAATAACTCTCGGCTCAAGAAGGTGTGGGCCAAGATGAACGTGTACTTGACGTGGGAGTCGAGTTCAAAGCACCTTCGGGAGATGTCAGTCGTGAGGCTGACCACATCGTCCAACGGAACGGAACGGGGATCGATCTCGTACTGGGCCGGGACGACATCCTGATGGATTTCGATGGGAGCGAGCCTCGTGCTGGTCAGCGCATCGGCCAGAGGGCCGAACTCTCCCTTGATCGCGGCCTTCTTCTCGGCGTTGGCCTGGGCTCGGTGGTGGGCATGGCGAAGCCCTTCCTTCACGACCTGCTCCAACCGATCCAGGTCGGCTGCGCCAAGGGATTGCCCGAAATATCCCGGCGCAACCACGCTGTCGCCGGAGAGTGCGCGGATGCCGACCGCGAACCCATAGTCCTTGCTGCTATGCTTACTCCCGCCGTTCTCTGCCGTGGCAAATAGCCCCTCATCCACCTCTAGGCGGATATCGGCATAGCGGCACCCGCGCAGAGTCTTTCGGTAGCGGGTGGCGAGATCGAAGATCATCGGCTTGACCTGATCGATGATCTCCACTGTGATCGGTTGTCTCGGCATCGGGCTGCCTCCCTGTCATGGGTCGAAGTCTTCCGAGAAAGTGACAGGGGGCGATTATACCCCACCTGGGGAGGGAGAGGAAAGCGTCTTTTCCTCGAGCGCACCCGAGGGCCTGCGTTGACTTGACGGAAGCCTCACGTATAATGGCCGCACCGTGTCCGGAGGATCGGATGATCAGGCTGGAGCAGATCACAAAGGTCTATTCTCTTGGCGGGGTGGATGTGCGGGCCGTGGATGGGGTGACCCTTGGCATCGCGCAAGGGGAGTTCGTCGCGCTGGTGGGACCGAGCGGATGCGGCAAGACCACGCTCCTCAATCTGATGGCCGGACTCGATCGGCCGACCTCCGGCGAGGTGTGGCTCGATGGGGAGCGCCTGGATCGCCTTTCGGACGATCGCCTCACGCGTCTTCGCCGGACGAGGGTCGGGATCGTCTATCAGTTCTTCAACCTGCTCCCGACCTTGACCGCTTGGGAGAATGTCGCGATGCCGCTCCTGCTTGACGGGCTACAGGCCAGCGAAATCGAGGCGCGAGTCGCTCGACAACTGGAGCGGGTGGGGCTGACCCACCGGGCGCGCCATTGGCCCCACGAGCTCTCCGGCGGCGAACAGCAGCGAGTGGCCATTGCCCGAGCCATTGTGGCCGAGCCACGAGTTGTCCTGGCCGACGAGCCGACCGGGAACCTCGATTCTGTGGCGGGCGGAGCGGCCCTCGAGCTGCTGCAGGGGCTGAATCGGGAACACCGGCAGACGATCATCCTGGCCACCCACAGCCAAGAGGCGGCTCTCCGAGCCGGTCGGATCGTGCGCCTGCGAGACGGCAAGATCGAGAAAATCGAGGCAGCCTTATGATGCGGAATTGGAGCCTAGTCCGGCTAACCATTCTTCGGAACCTCCGTGCGAACCCGGTCAGGATGCTTGTGACCGTGGCGGGCGTTGCGATCGGGGTGGCCGCCTTCACCGCGATCCGGGCGGCAAACGAAAGTGTTCTCGGATCATTCCAGCGGGCCGTCAACGTCGTGGCGGGCCGAACCACTCTCCAGATTTCGGCCGGTGAGCTGGGGATCGACGAGCGCCTCCTTCCAGCAGTCCAGCAGGTGGACGGGATCATTGCGGCCGCGCCAATCATTCAGGCGGTGGCTCCCGTTGCGGGACGGCCGGGGGAAGCCCTCCTCCTCATGGGTGTCGATCTGTTTGCCGAGGATCCATTCCGTGAATACCGGATGGCCGATGGCGACCGGCCTCCGAGGATCGAGGAGCTGCTTAGCCCCGATGCGATCTTCGTGACCGCCTCGTTTGCGAAAGAGAACGGACTTCAGAAGGGGTCTCCCCTCACCCTCCTGGTCGGGTCACAACGGCGGTCCTTCGTTGTCAGAGGCCTCCTGGCCCCCCAAGGGCCCGCGCGCGCCTTCGACGGCAATTTTGGCGTCCTGGATATCGCTACTGCCCAGGCGGCCTTCGACAAGCTGGGGCGGCTCGACCGGATCGACCTGGTGACGCGAGAACAGGTCCCGTCAGGCGAAGTCACCGCGCGCCTTGCCAGGCTCCTTCCTCCGCATCTGACCATCCAGCGACCCGATCGCCGGAGTCAACAGGTGGAGAAGATGCTCAGGGCGTTCCGCCTGAACCTGACAGCCCTGAGCGCCATCGCGCTCCTGGTCGGCCTCTTTAGCGTCTACAACGCCGTCTCCCTCTCGGTCCTTCAGCGGCGGCGCCAGATCGGGATTCTCCGATCCCTCGGCCTGACGAGGGTGAGGGTGACCGCCCTGTTTGCCGCCGAAGGGATGGCGCTGGGGCTTCTCGGATCACTTCTGGGAATCGGCGGTGGGCTGCTGCTTGGCCGGGTGCTCCTCCAGAGCGTCTCGCAAACCGTCTCGGCCCTCTACGCCTACCTCCGGGTGGAAGGGCTCGAGGTCGGCCCCAGCCTTCTGTTGCTTCCGCTCGGCCTCGGGACCATCGGTGCGCTGGTCGCTTCCCTGGGACCGGCCTATGCGGCAAGCCGGGTCGGGCCAAAGGAGGCGATGTCTATCGGCTCTTATGAGCGAGGCTGGATCCAGCGGTCGGAACTCTCTCTCCTCATTGGCCTCCTGCTCCTGATCGCCTCGTTTCTCTTCACCAGGCCAGGTCCTGTTCGTGGCGTTCCTCTCTTCGGCTACCTCTCGCTAGCCTGCCTCATCTTCGGGGTCGCCTGTTTCACTCCTCAGCTCCTTCGCTGGGCTGGAAAAGGCGTTTCTGCCCTCTGCGGGGGCAGACGCGCCCCACTGCTGCAGCTTGCCGCAAGCAACCTCTCTTCTGCCGTTGGGCGAAATGCTGTCGCGGTGGCTGCGATGATGACCGCGATCGCGATGCTGGTCGGACTCACCCTCATGATCGGCAGCTTCCGGCGGACGGTGGAGTTGTGGGTAGAGCAGACGATCAGGGCCGACCTGATCGTGTCGCCGGCGGCCCGGTTCGTCAAGGGGAGCGGGGCCCGGCTTCCAGAACACTTTGTCGAAGGCGCTTCTCGCATCAAGGGAGTCGCCGCGCTCGATCCCTTCATCGGGCGTCGAGTCGAGCTGATGGGACAGGAGGCGCTTCTCGCAGCCGGCGACTTCGAGGTGGTCGCGCGACACGGCAGGCTCGTATTCAGGGAGGGGGATTCGGCCCGGATCCTCCGACGTGCGAAGGGAGAGAGCGGCGTCATCATCTCAGAGAGCCTTGCGCTGTCCAGAGGGCTTAGCGAGGGGGACCGATTGCCCCTCGATCTTCCCTCTGGCCGGGTCGAGCTGCCGATAATCGGGATCTTTTATGATTATGCCACCGACGGCGGCAAGGCGGTGATGGATCGGACTCTCTGGGCGAGGGTGTGGGGCGAGCACGGGGCCGATGTCCTGGCGATCTATCTCGCGCCGGGAGCCGACGAGG